>Ga0247770_1001372_pt1 | contig 19281 bp, 9 predicted proteins | sample UWRJL136409B6_FD_179943 | JGI IMG/M metagenome (GOLD analysis project Ga0247770, IMG submission 179943) | Plant litter microbial communities from Arlington Agricultural Research Station in Wisconsin, United States - UWRJ-L136-409B-6 | ecosystem: Environmental > Terrestrial > Plant litter >... | reverse complement strand
GTCGCGTGCTGAAGAGCGGAATCTGTAAACTCAGATCAATACAAATGACCGCCGAGAGCCTGCCCAGCATCCAGAAGGGCTTGGCGATCTCTTAGCACTGCTTGGCTCGTCTTGGCTCTCCCATTCAAAGCCCATGAGCGAATGAGCTTGTCTGCGTAGCGGGTACGGTTCCCTCCTGCTCCTCCTCTGACGGATCCCGTTCGCAAAGACAGGAGATAAAAAAGCCAGTTCCCAAGCACAATTCGGTTCTTGAACAACGTGTTGCGACGCGCAATTGCTATTGGCTGCCCGCTGTTGCTGTACCTTTTTGCGGGGAAGAAGAGACCTGACTGAGCTTGCATGGACTCTAAACTCCACCTACTGACAATTCCCGTGGCGCTGGGTTATTCCCGCTCCCGAGCGTTCCAGAAATGGGATGCTTCAGCGGCGCCAACCAACTTGTTACCAACCAACTAACCGGATACCCAGAAGCGACCACGGGGCATCAAATAGAAGCCTCTGAGGAGAGCTTTTATCCCTGCTCAAATGTATTCCAAGAGTCCCAAGCCGGGAATCTGGACGGTTAGAATTATTTTTGCGATCGGAGTTACCGGAGCCGTTCATTGCCCAGCTTCAGGTGCGAAGCACGAAAGCTTCAACAAACTCTTGGAAAGCTTGTGTCCGAACAGCCTTACTCGCTTGGCGGTGGGTGTTTAAGGGGGGACCAAGCGCGGCCTCTCGGCGACGCAGCACGGCTTTTGATGCCAAAACATTGGCCTTGGCTATCTGTTTTGATAGATGTGTTTATGTGGAATTTTGGCAGTCACAGGGGGATGCAAATATTTTGAGGGCTCATTTTATGCTTCACCGCACGGCGCAGAGCCGTGACGGCGTACCCTACAGCGATTGTCGCGTACCCTACAGCCGTCACCTAGTGGAGACGGCCTGTAAGATTGCACTCGACGGCAATTCATCAACATTATACTCGCTTCAAGGCTATTTGAAGGTCACATGAACTAGTTTTTCAGGTACTTGTCAAGGGGTCTCATTTAAACCTCAACTACCTTGTCGTCCTCATCATCTTCCACCTCACCTTCTATCCTCCCCACCCCCATCTCTTCCTCATCCTCGGCCTCATCACTCATCAACATGTTAACCAGCCGCTCACACACTTCTTGTACTCCCTCATCATCCACCCGGGCATGTGTTTCCCGTATGATAGGGTAAACCTTTACCGCGCGCATCAGGTCCCTCCCAGCGCGCGTGGTCGTCAGCAACGTCAGTGTCTCCACGTGCGTCTTGATGATGTGGGTATCGCTGTCCCGCTGCTTATCAGGCGGCAGCAGTTGCAGATCCGGAAGCATATCCATCATTTCGTCCTCGTCGTACGTCTCATTGCCCATGATGGGTAGGAGCAGGTAGGGCAGGATATTGATGCCATCCTCGTCGAGGAAATTTGGATGTGAGGGGATGTCGAAGGCCACGTTCTTAATGACGCTGGCTACGCCCTTGCGCCGCACTTCGGATGCATGCTCGGTGAAGACTTTGATTTTGTTGAGTGGCTGCACGCTGTCGTATTCTTGCGGTGTGACGAAAAACTGCCGGATCTCGGGGTGCTTTGCTAGGTCGGCAAAGAGGTAGGCGAGGTAGTCGAAGTCGGCGTGCTTGTTGTATGAGCCATCGGCGCCCTTGACGAAGAGGTCCATAAGCTGGTTGAGGATGAGAGGGTCGGAGCCGAGCTCTGGAGGGGGCGTTTGCTTCCGTGTTCCGAGGCTCTTGAGGCCGTCCCATTTTGCGAGGTTCGCGAGGAGCATGGCCAGGAGGTTGGCATTGGGCTCCTCGGCGTCCTGCCAGTCATTGTCAGTTATGGTGAGCAGCAGGGGGTGACGGACAGGTACTCAACGTACGGTTAAGAGGCCCAGGATGATGCCCAGAAACCTATCATCGGTCGCTACATTTTCCAAAACTTCTTGGTCGCCCGCCAGGTTGATCAAGATGGTGAGGGCGTGTTCGGCGATTTTCTACCCCACATGCGGTTGTTCTCAGCTAGCGCTCCAACCCAGCTCCGAGGTCTTGTGTGTAGGTCTTACCGTCTCATCGCGGACAAGAATTTTTAGGTGTTTTATGGGTAATAACTTGTCTGCCTTAAATATCGCCGGTTGTGTTGTTGCATAAGGGATCAAGTTCTCAATGGCGATTTTTCGAACCTGTTCGGTGGGATGGGCGATGAACCCCACGAGCTACGCATACTAATCAGCTACAGGGTTTTAGGGAGAACTCGAGGACCGGGTACCTCCTCAAGTTCTGACGGCATGGCTGTTCTGGAATGAATGGTCACGGTAAACCTTACCACTCGATTTTGGGGACGCGACTTGAAAAATTATCACGAGCTTCCTGAAGCTTCCTTTGGATGGAGGGGCAAAGCAACGCGGGGCAGATCAGATAAGCTCCGTTATCTTATCGATAGGGAAACCCGCTTAGACGAATACCCGCCACGTACATCTCCTGGCCAATGAAGTGCGCAGCGCAACTCCAGGTTACCCCACGTTGGGGAACTTTTTTGGTTTTTTGCTGGTGCACCAACAAAAAAAATCGCCAGTGGATGCAGCGTTGTTCGGTCTGAAGGGTTCACCGCGATCGACTCAGCAGCAACTCAAGGAACCCGGATACAACCTCCAAAATGCCCAAAGCTACCACCCCGAAAGCCCTCCACGGGAGGCGCCACAACCCCCTCGAGGATGACCTCTTGGCGACCGGCCTTCTCAAGAACAAGACGGGGAAGTCGAAGCGGGAGGGCGCCGAGCCCGAGGAGCAGTCCTATATCGACGCCAAAGCCTCTCGCAACATTCTGGCCATGAGCCGCAGCCTCATCGAGGAGGACCAACAAGAAGAAGCAAAGAAGAATGCGGCGATTGGCCCTTCGGCCTTCGACTTTGACCCCTCCCGCTTCGGAGCGGATAGTGACCAGGAGGACGAGCCGCACGGAAAGGACGACGAGGCCTGGGGTGACGAGGATGATATCGTTGAGGAAATTGAGGTTGACGCCGCCGATCTAGAGATGTTCAACAAATTCCTCGCTCCGACCATGAATGACGACCCTCTCCTTACGCACGGCTGGGACGGGAAGCAGACAGACGAGTCTCTCGAGGAAGAGGGGCAAGGGACAAATCTGGCAGATCTTATTCTGGCCAAGATTGCAGAGAGGGAGTCAGCCATGCGGGGCGACGCTCCGGAGGAGGAGATACACCCAGTCGACGAGGACTATGAGTTGCCACCGAAAGTCGTAGAGGTCTACACCAAGTACGGCTCAATATCTCGCGAATACCGTATTTCGAGCTGACGCAGTTAGGATCGGGTTGATTCTTTCCCGATATAAGTCTGGGCCACTCCCAAAGCCGTTCAAGATTCTGCCGACGATTCCACACTGGGAGGATATTCTCCAGCTTACACGACCCGAGCAATGGTATGTGCATCTTGGATACCCCAGCGACAGCGCGAGATTCTTCCCGCTTTGGAGGGCATTTGCTAATGTTTTTGACTCAATAGGAGCCCAGGTGCATGGTAAGCAGTCTCAAACACGCGAGAACGCTCGATCTGGTACTAATTTCGCAGCTATGCGGCCACACGAATTTTCGTTTCCGCAAGGCCATTCGTGGTCCAGAGATTCGTCGAGATGGTGATCTTGGAGCGGGTCCGTGAAGATATCCACGAGAACAAGAAACTTAATGTACACCTGTTCTCGTGTCTCAAGAAAGCTCTCTACAAGCCTGCAGGTTTCTTCAAGGGTATGGAGTCTACGAGCTACCTTTTTCTAACACATACTGATCAGTGATTTAGGCTTCCTATTTCCCCTCGTAGGATCTGGTAAGTTGACCTACTTTCGCGCAATGGGCGTGAAAAGAAGCATCCGCAGCTTCTGTTGCCAAGCTGTTTTGCTAATTACGAGCAACAGGAACCTGCAGTTTGCGTGAGGCACATATTATTTCGGGTGTTCTAGCCCGTGTCTCCATCCCTGTTCTTCACTCGGCTGCGGCTATCAAGACGCTCTGCGATATTGCGGCAGAACAGGCTTCCCAAAGCTCCGAGAGTGTTAGCGCCACAAACCTCCTCCTTAAGACACTTCTGGAGAAGAAATATGCTCTGCGTATGTTCGATCCCCTTTCAGAAAAGGGTGGCCTTTTAACCCTTTGAATAGCATGGCAGTGCATAGACTCTCTGGTCTTCCACTTCATTCGGTACGCGGCCGCGGTGAGAGAGGTTCAGGGTACTGGGGCCAGATCGCTACCCGTCATCTTCCACCAGTGCATGCTCGTTTTTGCCCAGCGGTACAGAAATGATAGTAAGTCAACCTCGCCTGTGCTGATACACTAGAATATGTGAGCTGACCTGGAATCCGCCGCAGTCACTGAGGATCAGCGAGAAGCGCTGCTTGATCTTCTTCTTAGCCATGGCCATGACCAGATTGCCCCTGAGATTCGAAGGGAGCTTCTTGCTGGCCGTGGGCGAGGTGTCCCGCTCGAAGAGGCAGGGCCGACATTTGATGGTGATGACACTATGCAACTGGATTCTTGAAAACAGGGTCGAGCCATAGACGAAAGAGGAACAACCAGAGTCGGAGCATACATCGCCCGCTCTGAAATGATGATCAGACCATGAGGTCTGAGCCAAGACCGTGCTAGAGAAGGGGGTAGATACCCGGGGTTTATATGATGGTGGTCTGGAATAGACTTATGATATTCAGTTATGTCCAGTTATCTTCACCACACACAGCAAGTCGATATGTCTCAATCATTGCGAAAAGGTTGCTGGAACACCCGGAGCAGACCCGTCCAGCTGTTAGAAGTACGACTTTTACCTGTGTCGCCAAAAGGTTAACCAACTTGGATGAATCGCACGATTTCTCGCGTGGGATGGGAAGCAAGCGATACCGGCTTGAGGCTGTAGATACATCCAAAGGTCGTCTTGGTCTAGGCTTACGTACTCCTGCCCAACCGACTACTTTCCAAATCCAATATCACGGGTAAATAGGGGAAGTAACAGCCCGACCGCACTTAGGAAAGGCATGTACCCCAGAAAGTTATGCCGCCCATTAATAAGAGAATGAGGTAATTCCAACAACCAAAAAACAAGCAATCGCAAGCTTTCTCGGCGAAGTCTGGGGAAATAGAGGAGGCTCAACCAAAGTCCCATCTGCCGGACGGTCGGTCGGTCCCCTTCAATGCCCATCTCCCCTCCCATTCGGTCGACCGGCCGGGACCGGAAAATTTGTTTGATGTTCAGGGGGACACCGATTTGGGCCGGTTTCCCGACAAACCGAGCACACGATCCGGGAAGATCTTTGGCAGCTGAGGTTTTCCGAGTTTGAGACGAGTAAGCATCTCGCGCTGGGTCTAACTGGAGCGGCTCCCGAGGCTGGTACATGCATTGCTCCGAGATGTAGTCCGACCCGGTCGGCTTGCCTGTCTCGAGGCCGCTAGCATTTGCATGCTACCAAACTAGCTTTGTCGACGTCCACTTCCATTCTCTAGCAGCACGTATTCGGCGCCTTGGCCGATCTTTGTTACCTGGTCGGGAAAAGAGCCGAGAAGAAGAAGGAATGGGGATTTGTCTCACACAATGTACGAGCCGCGGATGCTAGCCGTGTCGTGTCCGCGGTGATGCGAGGTGACGTGACTGGCCGGCCCCGCAGAGAATGCGTCGTCGAACATCAAGTCAGCTTTCGCTGCTGCCATGAGTATGTGGCGCCCGCAACTGTTTCCCCGTGAGGAAGCTGAGCACGCCGTCGGCCGCCCATGCAGGAAAGCCGGCAAGCCTCTAGCCAAGCCACACCTTGGTTGGTTCGTGGTTCAGTGACCTGCAACCCGATGCAACCAGGGCCAAAAACCAGCCAATACATCTGGTGCCAGAGGGCGAGCATGTTCTGGCAGGACGGAAAGGTCTGGACAAAAGGAAAGCACGGGGTTTTAGATTGCGCTAGAAATGCAGCAGAGTCTGGAAGGCACGATGGGCTGGCCATTGGGGTGTCGTGCAAGTTGCGTGTGCTCCCCGCAAGACAAACTTCCAGATTGGCTGCCCAAAGAGCCCCTCCCCACGCGAAACAATCCCATCCTCCCGCTACGTAATGCATCTGATGTCCAGCCCAAACTCCATCCGCCTGCGAAACCCGGTACTACACCGCGATGTGAATGTGCGGGTGCCGTTTTCATCCAGATTGAGCAGTCGTCAGCGGGAAGTTTAGCCAGTAGGTGTAATTCTTCCGTTTTTTTCTTCTTCCTGTCTGCTGGCCTGCCCCACCAAGCACGCGATTATGGATTCCGGCCAATTCGAGATGGCGCACACCGCCCTGGGAAAACCTGGGCCGGTCGTTGGTGGCTGCATCCGTCCATCTGCCCGTCTCTGACTGCTCGCTGTCTCCAGTCCATCTCTGGCATCCGTGAGGCAGAGACACGCTGTCAAGTTGCGGAGACGGCGGCATCCTCCGCACTACCGCTGGGAGCCACTCCTTGTGGGCAGCAGCTGCACAGTGCCCTCTGAGCGTCTGTCGCCCTGGTGTCATCCCGTCTGCCCTCGGCGGATCGATCGACATGGGTGATGGATCCATGCCAGGGCACAGCCCCTCCATTCCTGGGTCTCTGCCGGCCGGATGGCACGATGCCGCCCCCATCTCGAGGGCTGTCCAGCTGGATCTACCGTCGTGCCGTCTCTTTGTCTCCCGGGTGAAAATGGAGAATGGAACAATGGAGGCTCGCCCCTCGTGCCGTCGATCAGTGCGGCGCACGCACTCAATCTGGCCGGGGGCCGGGCCAGGGGTCCAGACGCCAGCTCGGCTTGGCGTCGACGCCCGCAGCTGTGGGAAGCTGGAAACATCTGACGACTGCTGGACGCACCTAACGCCAGCCTCCACCACCGTCCGGCCAAGCACTCCTCTTCAGAGACTTATGAGGGTGCATAAACCCCTCTCCTCCCCCGGCTAGGTTCTTCTCGCTCTCGCTTTTTTATCTTCGACCGTCAAACCCATCTAACCAGCCGGTTCCGGTCTCTCGTAGCGTGCTACGCCAAACCTCGTGTTCGGTGGTTCCCGACCGCTTTCTCTTCGCCCCCCTTCCTCGCGACCGTATTGAACTGCCTCACCGACCATCCTTGTGAGACGCTGACGCCCCTTTTTCCAACGTCGAAGCACGTCACTGCGTGATCTCCCTACCACACAAAAAGAATTGCTGTCCAGCGGTCTTCTGTTACTGCCCAGGCGATATGAGCAGCTTCCCGGCCTGCTCACCTCAGCTACGTCCCGGACGGCGACCCTGAATATATATCCCCATTCCCGGCACCACCACACGAACCCGCCAGTCCCTGCACGTTGGCGACGACCATGGCAAAACCACTCGAGCCCGAGTTCGAGGACGAGGACGACTTCGATGAAGAATACTTCACTCGCACATACCGGCCCTTGTCGAATCTCCCGACGCCTCCGCCCTCGTCACGCGACTCGTCGACGTCCCAGAGTCCAAAGAGCCTCCTGGAAGATGGAGGTCTCCTCGACTCGGCACTGTTAGGTTTGTGCTGTTGCTGTTTTTTTGGCCCCGGAAATATTCTAACGGTTTTCTCCGCAGGCCCCGCCGTTCATCTGGTAAACCTCATCCCCCCTGCGGCGTCCTTGGCACCCCCCTCAGTCTCGCTCGTCCACGAAATGCTCTTCCGCGCCGATCTGCCATTGGAAACGATTGCTCTCGCCGTGTGTATCTTGGACTCGCTCAGCTCCAGATTTTCGCTCAATTGGCGGCTATTATGCCCACTAGCCCAGCGTGACTCCTTGGATAACGCTTCTAAGCGCCACACCTTCTCGGTCAGCCCAGCAGTGGGCCCTCGGACGACCTGCAGCCAACTGCATATCGACTGTATCAACCCCGAGGTGATCATTCTGTCGTCGCTGGTCATCGCCGTCAAATTCCTCGAAGACCACCAAGCACCCACTCGTTACTACCGCTTGGCTTGGGGGGACGACACGTGGACGTCTGAGCAAATCAACGTCACGGAACGCTGCATCATGGAAAGTCTTGGGTACCGAATACTTCCACTTTGGAATCCGACGTTTATCGCCGACGCAATCGATGACATGGACCGTGCCGGCAGGCAGGCCCTGCCCCCATTACAATGCGGTGATCAGGTGCCGGGACCGGCACCGGCACACGGACGTTCTGTTAGCTCCGGAGGCAAAGCCATGTTTGGCTTGGGTATGCAATTGACACCGGTGGAAACGCCTGTGTCTGAGAAGGGGCCAGCAGCGAGTCACAACAACCCTGTCGTAAATGACAGGACCTTGCGAGACACGTTCCCGGGCCCTGCTCTCGTACGTGATTATTTGCGCCTACCGATGATAAAGCGGAAGAAGAGCTTTTACGATTCGGACTGAGCAACAAGCGATGTGATATACCCATTATACCCCCTGGTTTCACCTTACGTTTAGAGGGTTGCTCGATTTGTTTTTTGGCCTGACCGCCGACTTTTGGGTTTATTCATAGCGGGTACTGGCTGGCTTGAGGGTCTTTGCGGACCCCTATTGCGGATATTATCGTCCACGTGTTGCATTGCGGAGCTAACTCGCTGTCCTTCTTTCTATCTTTACCACCACCGCCTTTCAGCACAATGGGTACGCTGAAGGCAGATGGTTCAGGGGCCTTGGTCAAAGGCGCAGTCAATACGGTCGATATGCATTATAATCTTGGGTTGGGGCGGTTTTGTGTTGTGTGCATTCGGAAGGGACTGGGAAACAAAGAACAAAAAGAAGAAAGGATGTGGACGTGGGGCTCGGCACATCGCAGCATTGGGGCTTTTGGAAACTAGGTAGTCATCCCTTTTTTCTTGGGAATAATGGGCATAAAATCCCATTGCGGGAGAAAAGGGCGACGCCATCAATAATAACTGGTAGCAGTAGTGGTAGCTCTCAACTAATACCTTATACACTTCGATGAACTTCTTTGTTTGCATGTGAGAATGCTCTGCAAAAAGGGGGGTGTTCGTGCCAACGTGGGAGATGTCCTCAACTAGTAAAGTCCGCTAACCTGACACCTAAAGACTTAATGCTAGCAGGGGGAGCCTATTGTTGAATATGTTGACAGCAATGTTAGTGATATTACTACTAAAGGATATCGGCTGCTGTGTTCTGGAAAAGTTCGCTTTCCCCACGAAGCTCGGCACTCCTACCGAGGTCGCCGGTTTCTTCACGTCATAAATCTTGGTGTCGAAGTCACCGCAGAGCTGCTACTCAACCTCGCTCGCTTGAAAGGCGAGATCCATAAAAGGCCAAGAGCTTATGTCGACAGACTAGGCGGACAAATTCACACACACACACACACAGCACACACAATACGCACACACACGCAATTAACACACATGTAAACACATATAAATACAACTATATACACACACATACATATATACATATCCCCATTACATTATCATACAACGTATGTATGACACGTATGCATGACATACACTTAACCAAATGTCACCACTAATGCGCCAAATCCAGCAGCGTGAGCTGTTATCATGCAATGGTCTACGGCAGTCGTTTATGGCTGTGCGAGATGTCCGAAAAATGGCAAAACGTTCTATCTCAGTCTCGACCACTTACTTCTGATGCAAATTCGTTTCCTGCTTTCCCCGTATATAAATGAAAATGAAACAGAAACAGATGGCCACACGAAAAACACCGACTTTTCTGTCCTATAAAAGTAGATCGCTGTTTCGCCGGATATGAGTGATATGGCCCGCCCCATCGCAGCCGCTCAACCAGACATAACCAACGCCAAGAGCGCCATGCGGCAGTAGAGACCGTATCTCATCTGTAGTTTTATTAGCAAAAATGATCTGATATGGGAGACGAATATGGGGAACAAAACTCACCTGTCTGAAGTATGCCGCCCGCTCATCGAAGTCGACCTCTTCGGCCACCTCATCGTTTCTTGGAAGGGGATGCAAGACAGCCATGCTGCTCTTTGCGTGCTTCAACGTGCTGTTGTCGATGCGGTAAGAGTCTTTAACACGCTCATACTCGGCGAGATCAGAGAACCTCTCCTTTTGCACACGGGTGCAGTACAGCACATCGCTCCTTGCTAAGATTTCGGGCGTCAGCGTCTCGGACTCGCACAGCAGTTGTTCTGCTCCCACCAACTGGGCGCGAACCGTGACCGGCAGCTGCAACGATTTGGGCGAGACCAACTGAACCTTCACCTGGTAGTGGCGGAGCAGGTAAACCAGCGAGTGGACTGGCCTCCCGTAGAGGAGATCTCCCACGAAGGTAATGGTAAGGCCTTGGACGGTGCCCAGCTCCTCGCGGATTGTGAAGAGGTCAAGGAAAGCCTGCGTCGGATGCTCCTTGCTACCGTTTCCACCATTGATGACGGGAACAGGGCTGAACTGCCTGGCCACATCAACCGACTTCTCTTCGGGATGACGGAGAACGATGGCATCTCCGTAGCACGCTAGCGTTCGCAGCGTATCCTGCAGGGTTTCACCCTTCTGGACCGATGAATGCGAGGTAGAGATAGCGACCGTTCTACCACCGAGGCGCTGCATCGCGGCATCAAAGGAAGCAGATGTGCGCGTCGACGGCTCGTAGAACAGCGTGCAGAGCAGGCGCCCGCGGAGGATGTTGAGCACACCCTCACGCTGAACACCAAGGCGCATCTCCTGAGCCACAGTGAAGAGCAGATGCAAGTCAGCTCGCGTATACTGCTTCACTGAAAGAACGTGGGCCTTCTTGAAGGGCGAAGGACCAGAAAGCAGGTCTTGGAGTGTGGAGTTGACCACGGCATTCAGGGGCAGAGGAGCCAAATCCTCCATGAGGGGGCCCCGAGCCGGTGTATTCAGAAGAGAAAGGTTATTGTCAATGTTCTTGGGCCTCCGGGACCCAAGAAGAGAGGTGCGGCGGGCTCCATGAGGGCTATCGGGCTGGATGGGTCTCATAGGCGGCGATGCCAAGGCGGCAGAAGGCGGCAATGCTCCGTGCGTCGACATATCCTTGCCCTTGGGGGACACCTCCAAGAGATGCCCGTCGAGGCAAACAACTTCGTTTTGGAATGTCACTCGCTGGACCGCGCCCCTCATGGTCTTGCCAGTGAATGGGGACCAGAACTTGGTGGTGGGGACGGTGTAGGGACGGTCAATCTCTACCTCCAGGGTCGTGCCAACCTGTTCGTGCAGCTCAAAGATCGCCATCGGGTTGTCGTGAAGACGTGTCTTGATGTCCTCAAGCGTCAGCTTGTCCTCGCTGACTGAAGTCAAGAGAAGTGGGAGGGCGTCCGCAATTCCAAGCGTCACGTCAATAGGCTCCCCAAGGGAATGGGCGAGCTGGTAAGGCAAGCTGCCGATGGAAAAGACATCAATCGTCTCCAGATGCTCCCAAAGAGCAACCTGGTCCTCTGCGGTAGGCAAGTAGAGACAGCCGGGGTAGTCTTTCTGTGAGAGGTAAAGCGAGTAGACGGAGACGTCGCAGGTGACCTTGAGTCCCTTCTGTTTGCCGAGCGCAATGAGCTTGATATCATCCTTGGTCGTCACGGCAGTGACGTGGATGCGACGGTTATGCAGGCTTGCGAGAAGGAGGATGGAGGCTAGGTCGGTTGTCCTGGCATCGGTAATGATCGGCTTGTGGTTGGGCCAAGCATCAAAGTGGGCCTCTACGGTGGCGACTCTGCCAATGTTGTCTGACAAGTGGTGGAACGGAATGAACAGCGATCCAACCTCACCGGCGACATGGCTAATCTGGTTGGCATTGGAAGAGGTGGCGGTGATGGAGAAGTTGAAGTCGCAATAGTTGGCATTCTTGGTGTTCTTCTGGGCGGTCTTGAGCGTGATCGCGTCAGTGATCGAACCGTCTAGGCCAAGAGGCATGACACGAATCATGCTGAAGCCAGCGGCAATCGAAGCCTTGGTCACGATTTCTAGGTCGCTACTTGCGCTGGATACGAGTCCTGGGACGAACGCCGCGATGTTGATGAGTCCGGGCAACTGAACAGTGCGATGGCTCGTCTGGTAATCACGAACGCCGATTTCGAGATCAAAGTGTCTTGCGATAGCTTCCACCAGAATCTTGGCGTTCTTGACATTGGTGACCAGCGGAATCTGATAGTCGACAGCCATGCGCCGGGTCTGGTAACCCTTGCTCATGTAGTTCGCCGGCCGCCTGTACTTGTTGCTTGATGGCAAGTTGATGTACAAGTCGATCATGTTCTTGGCCAAATGCTGCGTGAGCGAGAACTCGGACTTTTGGTCGTTCTCCTCGGTGCCAAGGACCTCGAGGTACTGCACGGGAATATCGTGTTCCTGCAGGAAATCGGCAGTTCCGGAGGTTGCGAAGAGCTTGTAGCCAAGCTTCTGGAGCTTGGCCACCGACGGAAGCATTTCCTTCTTATCCTTGTAGCTTCCGATGGAAAGCAGGATATTGTTCTTGGGAATCTTGAAACCCGTCGACATCAAAGCCTTGAGGTATGCCTCATATTTGTCGACTCCGAACGAGGCAACCTCACCTGTCGAGGCCATCTCAACACCCAATACGGGGTCGGCGCCGGACAAACGCGAGAAGCTGAACTGCGGCACCTTCACGCCAACGCAACCTGCAGGGCGGTCAATTGCAGGGTATGCCTCGAACGGAATATCCATGATAGCCTTGGTCGCCATCTCAATGAGATCCACGCCCATAACCTTGGAGACGAAGGGGAATGACCGAGATGCGCGAACGTTGCACTCAATCACCTTGATATCGTTATCCTTGGCAATGAACTGGATGTTAAAAGGGCCGGTGACGTTGAGAGCGCTTCCGATCTTGCGCGTAGCTTCCTCGATGCGCTGAATGGTTGTCTTCTCCAGGTCTTGGGGAGGCAGGATGAGACAGGCGTCTCCGGAGTGAACACCAGCATTTTCAACATGCTCCGAGATGAAATGACCAACCATCTCGCCGTTCTTCGCCACAGCGTCCATCTCAATCTCCTTGGCGTTCTCAATGTATTTGGTGATGACAACCGGATGTTCCCGAGAAACTTCGGCCGCCTGCTGCAAGTACGCCTCCAAATCTGCCTCGGAGTACACCGTGTTCATGGCAGCGCCAGACAGAACATACGATGGCCGGACAAGGACGGGATACGAGACACTCTGGCAGAAGACCTTCGCCTCCTCGAAGCTCGTGAGCTCCTTCCACGTCGGCTGATCAACACCGATTCTGTCGAGCATACGAGAGAACTTGTACCGATTCTCGGCTGTATCGATCATATCGGGCGACGTACCCAGCACCTTGACCCCAGAGCGCAGCAGCGGAAGCGCAATGTTGTTTGGCGTCTGGCCGCCCATTGCACCCAGCACTCCGATCGACGCCTCTATCTCATAGATGTCGAGCACCGTCTCGAGATTGATATTCTCAAAGTACAGCTTGTCTGCTTCATCATAATCGGTGCTTACGGTTTCCGGGTTGTACGGTTCGGGTGTTAGCAATGGTTTGAAGGTGGTGGGAGCGTTGTGGTGATGTGGGAATGGTGTTGTTGTGTCTTCGATGTGATATTCAGGGGTTTGGTGAAAAGTGGGGTTGTTGTTTTGGGGGTTTGCAAAAAGTGGGGCAAAGATAGGGGGTGGGTGGGGCAACGTTGTGGAAGGGAAGGAAGGAATAAACTCACGTTAACCATGATTGTCTTGAAGCCAGACTCGCGCAGGGTGCGGATAGCTCTGACTGAGCACCAATCGAACTCGACGGACGATCCAATTCGGTAGACTCCGGATCCCAGCACCATGACGCCGTGGTCGTCAAAAGTGATGTCATGCTCACTGGCGTTGTAGGTGAGGTAGAGGTAGTTTGTGAAGGCCGGGAACTCGGCGGCGACTGTATCGATTTGCTTCACATAGGGCACAATACCGGCTTCAAGGCGCATGCGGCGCACTGCGAGCTCGTTGGAGTCCCAGAACTTTGCGAGCTGGCGATCGCAGAAGCCGAGCTGCTTGGCCTGCACAAGAAGACCCGGACGGCCAAAGATGTCGGCGGTGTTGTAGTTGGTCATATCCTTGCCGAAGTCGCTCAAGGTCTTCAGCTTGTGGAGGAACCACTTGTCGATCTTTGTCAGCTCCCAGATCCTGTCGACCGAGTAGCCAGCATGCATGGCGTTGGCGATCGCGAACAGGCGCTGGTCCGAAGGGGTCTGAAGCTCATCATCGATGGACATGAGAGCCGGGGTATCGTTGAAGCCAAGGTTGTGGAAGTCGATGGCCCGGATGGCCTTTTGAATAGCCTCTTCGAAGGTCCGGCCAATGCTCATTACTTCTCCGACACTCTTCATGGACGAGCCAAGCTGGGTGGAGACACGGGTGAACTTCTTCAGATCCCAACGAGGCATCTTCACCACAACGTAATCGAGGGATGGCTCGAAGCAAGCGCAGGTAACCTTGGTGACGGAGTTGGAGATCTCCTTGAGGGGGATTCCAAGGCCAAGCTTCGCGGCGATAAACGCCAGGGGGTATCCAGTGGCCTTGGATGCCAGCGCCGAGGAACGCGAAAGTCTGGCGTTGACCTCGATAATGCAGTACTCGCTGGAGAAGGGGTTCAGGGCATACTGAATGTTGCACTCGCCCACAACACCGAGGTGGCGAATAACATTGACGGCGGTCGTGCGGAGCATATTGTAGTCCGCGTCCGAGAGAGTCTGCGATGGGGCGACAACAATCGAGTCGCCGGTGTGAATGCCAAGAGGGTCGAAATTTTCCATGTTGCACACGGTGATGCAGTTGTCTTGAGCGTCTCTGACAACTTCATACTCGATCTCCTTCCAGCCCTTCATACTGCGCTCGATGAGAACCTGGGGACTGGCCGCTAGGGCCTTGTTGCACAGATCTTCGAGCTCAGCCGCGTCGTTCGCGAATCCACTGCCAAGGCCTCCGAGGGCATACGCCGCTCGAACGATGACGGGGAAGCCGATATCCTTGACCACACGTAGCGCTTCCTCAACGCTGCTAGCTGTGGCCGACTTGGCGCACTTCTCGCCAATCGACTCCATGCTCCGAGCGAACAGTTCACGATCCTCTGTCGTAATAATTGTGTCAATGGGCGTTCCGAGCACCTTGACGCCAAGTGCCTCGAACTCATCCTTGAGCTGAATACCGACTGACAGAGCGGTTTGACCACCGAATGTGCAGTAGATTGCGTCAGGCCTTTCGTAAACGATGACTTTCCGCACGAATTCAGCGTTGACGGGGAGGAAGTAGACCTTGTCGGCAAGACCCTTTGAGGTCTGAATCGTGGCGATATTTGGGTTGATGAGAACGGTGTAGATGCCCTCCTCCTTCAATGCCTTGATGGCCTGGCTACCAGAGTAATCGAATTCCCCAGCCTGGCCAATACTGAGGCCACCGCTGCCGAGGACGAGCACCTTCTTTACGCTGACGCGAGGGTGCGCGGCGTTGTTCTCCTCGACTGTGCCACCTGGAAACTCGACGGCCTTCTCGAGGAGGCTGCTATCCGCAGCGCACTGGGTAACGGTGCTGATAAACACATCAAAGAGGAACTCGGTATCCCGTGGGCCAGGTGTGCTCTCGGGATGGAACTGGACACTGAAATAGGGCCTGTCGACGTGCATGATACCCTCGTTGCTGCCATCGTTGGCGTTGACGAAGAGCTCCTTCCACTCAGACGGAAGAGATGCGGCGTCGACGGCGAAGCCGTGGTTCTGAGATGTGATGTGGCACTTTCCACTCACCATGCTGGTGCAGGGAATGTTGTGGCCACGGTTTCCGAACTTCATCTTCGTCGTTTTGGCTCCGGCAGCCCGGGCGAGCAATTGGTGGCCCAGGCAGATACCGAAGACGGGTGTGCGGTTGGCGGCAAGGGCGGAGGAGATACGCTCCACGGTTGCCTGAACTACGGCTGGATCACCAGGGCCGTTCGAGATGAACAGACCGTCATATTCATTCCCAGCCAGCGACAGGAAATCATAGTCCCAGGGGCAGACCAAGACCTCGACGCCACGCTTGAGGAAGCACCTCAACTGGTTATACTTCATGCCGACGTCGAGGCAGAGGATACGGATCGGACGTCCCGAAGGGTGCTTGAGAGCCGAACCCTCGGTCGGGCGGTAAAGTTTGGGGGTCTTAATAGATACTAAGAGGAGATGAGTATGAATACGACTCAATGTCTCTTCGGGACTCACCCTCTACTACGAGATTCTTTTCATTGGGGTTGACCCAGTCGACCGTGTCAAAGTATGGTCGCCAGTCCTCGGGCTTCGCCTGAAAAGCGCTGAATGTAGAGTCGCCATTTACTGTTCCGTTGGTCAAGTCGGTCTTCTGCTGCAGCATTCGGCCGAGCATGCTTCCCTTCTCGCGGATCCGCTTTGTGAGGCCGCGTGTGTCGACGCCGTACATGGCCGGAATGCCCTGCTCCTTCAGCCATGTCCCGAGAGACGACGTTGCTAGATAATGAGAGTAGTCTTCGCCCGAGTACGATGCGGCTACGAGGCCGGCGATGTGGATCTGGGACGATTCAAAGTGCGCTGGTAGGTCGCCCAGCAGCTCGTCGACTGTTTCCCTCGACGGTACGCCGTAGTTGCCAACGAGAGGGAATGTGATGACAAGGATCTGGCCCCGGTATGAAGGGTCGGTGACGGACTCGGGGTACCCGACCATGCCCGTCTGAAAGACGAGCTCTCCGGAAATGCTCTTCGGCGCGCCGAAGCTGAAGCCCTGGTAGACGGTGCCGTCCTCGAGCTCCAGGCAGGTCATGCCTTCGCTCTTGGTGCCCCCAATTGGCACCGAGGCGGGGCGGTAAACCATGGACGCCATTCTAACGGGCGGGCGCCTAACGGCGGGAAACAGAAACGAAGGCTGCGATGAGCAGAGAAGTGAAAACGGCGATGCGATAAAAGAGGGGTTGTTCAAGAGCTCGGGAGCTGCCTCTAGGGAGAGTGCGACAGCGTCTTGCGGTAATGCCAGAGGAATATTTTCAGCCGCAAATCCTCATGGTATTTGCGTGAAGTGTGATTTTTGGGTGACGAGGGAAAAGCCAGACGAAATCGGATGCGATAGGTAAAGATGGACCCCTCCACGCCACCAACGCTGTAGGTTTTTTTTCCAGGCTGCGGGGTTCTGAAGCGAGGCTTCGCCCTGAAGCGGTGAAGCGACCCATTGACCAATGAAACTGGACGGACGGTGGGCCGGGGCTCGTTTACTTATGCCTTGCAGGTTGTCCCCTGCTAGCGAAACTGGAAGTGCCACCGCCTCGCAGGGAAACTCGATTCTCAGCCCCAACATTCAGATGACCATGATGACCAATTATGGATGGAAGCATGAATCGAGTCAGTTCTAGACCAAACGTAGCTGTTATCGCAATAGAAACAAGTAGTTACAGCTGACCACACACACAGTCTCCATGCAGTGCACGCTTAGCTGCGGTGTTACGAAGGTTCCAATACCCCCTCGGATCGTGGGTACCGAGACTGTATCTTCATGGAAATATGGGGAAGAAAATAACGGCGCCGTGGGATTGTACTCCTCTGCCGGGATTACAAACGTTAGCTCGGCGTTTGTGACCCTGGCAGAGGAGTAGCACATCACTCGAAGGTGGCTTGTTCAAGGTGTAGTTTCCACGCTTAGCGGAGAGTCCGTCTCATTCGTCGCAACCACCTGCCTGGACACACTTGAGAAATATTTCCACACTAGTTAAGGGCACCTTTTTGGCCAGAGTCTTTGGGCAGCGATCGCAAGTGATAAATTTGAGGAAAAAAGAATAATGCACAGTAACCTCGTCACCACAACTTTCTCCCATGTGAAGCGCTGGTACTGGAGAAAAGCGGGACCACACCGAGGGAGGGGCCGCTTTCGGGCGGAGCTCCGGGGTTGCTATCAGTGGGTCGCAAAGTACATTTTCCAACAAAAATAAATCCTCCGATTCTCGGTACCTGAAGAAGCTCTGGGGGCATCAAGGTACGGTACGAATAGCGGGCCTGGAGCCAGAGTCCACAACTGATCAGATCAAGCCCATGTTGGTAGTAGTTTATACGAGACCGAAAGTGAGTAGAAGTCTCGCTGCCATGGCCACGAACTGCGGGTATGTGGCAAAAGTTCGCGATCTCTGCACGGCACAATGATGCGCAACTCTGGGCGATGCGGTTGATGTGCTTCTCGCCAGATGCACTCCGGCATATTAGTAAGGGAAGAGGGCTCGCCCGGTTCATCTCCAGATTGGTCCCGGCCAAGTCAGTCTCCCTGCAGGCGCGTGGATCGTCTACGCAGGGCGAAATATGACGGGCGAGTCAGAAGCAGTCGTCTTTGATACGGCAATGGTGCCGCCTTTAAGACTCGCGGGGGATTGGTGTAAAGCCGCCAACTTGCAGCAGAACGCGCCAGGACCCCCTCACCGTCCACCGTACGCCTGGTCATGCGGCTACCTTTCGGGAAGCTGGAACTTTGGTAGGAGGGCGAGATGGCATCCAGATCCCACGAGAACCACGGAGGCACGGGGTGGGAGGCAGACGCGCAAAAGGAGGGGTGGGTGGGTTCGCGGCCGAGAAGAGGATGCCGGCTGCTGAGACGATCCTAGTGTAGACCGCTCCGCAACCACTTTCTCGTGATCTCTAGTGGCATCGCAGCATCGGTTCGGTTCGGCAGTGCCCCGACCCTGAGAAGCCTCACCGCTAGCGCTCCCGACGCAACCATTCGCCAATGACCTCCCAACAGAGAAAGCCAAGTCCCGTCGGCTCTGGCGGTGCAGCACAAAAAGAGGCAACCCGGAGAAAACGCACATTTCTCGTTTGTGGTGGAGGTGGGCGAGGAAGGCTCGGGCTCATCTAGTGGCAGCGTGGGAGGTATTCTGTAGTTGACATTACTGGCCCGACGCCGTCGGTTTTGAATGTGTCAGTTGCACCGTGCTTGAAAGACAGGGGTGACAGGACCCCAACCTCACCTCGCCATTCCTTATCAAAGGCCTTGGCTCCTTCCTCCTACCCGCCGCTTGGCTGGAGACTTGGGGTGCAGTTGCCCCTTTCCACCATTTCCAGTCTTCCCGCCCTGGCAGTGAGGTGTGCTGGCAATTCTCGATACTAGCTTCCCACGAGCTTTCGAATTGCCCGAACTGTGAGCTGTCGATCACCTCGCGGGCGTACAACCTGGCTATTTTTGCATCACGGGAACCCCTGTCGCGACCTCGGCGCGGCCCCTCTCCTGGGTTGAGCTCCATTGCACTCCCGCAGAAATCATCTAGCTCTCGGCTTTGGATTTCTTGCCTTCCATGGCGTGTTGACACCGAGACGAAGAATTAGGCCCCAAATTTCCGCAGGG
>Ga0247770_1001371_pt1 | contig 19288 bp, 19 predicted proteins | sample UWRJL136409B6_FD_179943 | JGI IMG/M metagenome (GOLD analysis project Ga0247770, IMG submission 179943) | Plant litter microbial communities from Arlington Agricultural Research Station in Wisconsin, United States - UWRJ-L136-409B-6 | ecosystem: Environmental > Terrestrial > Plant litter >... | reverse complement strand
CCAGGACTCTCCAGACATGTATGCATGACACAACAAGGCTTTGACTAGCTTCGGTCGGTAACAGACAGAACTAGGTATTGGAAACTCGACTCATTTTCTCTTGAATGGACACAGGGAGAAAAACATTGAACGCGTAAATTGTACAGTGTTGTGGTTGTCATTCTCAAGGGCGGGAAAAGTCTGATATATCTTTGCACTTTTGACCGCCTTCCCTCGTCAAGGGGCGAATTTGCCAATATCTACCCGCTGGTGTGGGAAGGGCGCGCACAGCGCGTCCTTTGCCACACCAGGCAAGGCAGACAGACAGGCAAACGTACCACCAACCGAGGCTCCCGGCCCATCCAGGTTACGCCAACATTAATGGTACGAAAGAGCACGCTGTCTTGGTGCTTATCCGGACACCGACGGGTGGTGTGTCTCGCTTGAATCGAGCACAGGGGCGAGCTGGGTTAAACCGCTCTTACCAAATCGAAACCCCGAAAGGAGGGACCGAGTGTGGCTGTGCAACAGAAGATGATTGTAACTGGCTGGAGAAGACCACCGGGCCATCCCATATCCTTAGCATGTAGCCCATGTGAGGGGATATGAGTACAGCTCTCTGGTCTATAAGTTCGCGGATGAGCTGTCCCTTGAGTTCGGTGCGAGGTCTGAGAAGAGGGAGCCTACATTGGTAGGGATTGTGTGAGGGATCCCTACCAAATCTCATCGGCGGGCTGCATTTATAACACACCTGAACTCCGGTCCACGTAAACCCAAAGATATATATCTAAATCACAGTGCCCCAGAACGCCTGGCTGGCCGGCTTCCCTTTGCAAACATCGGTTCATATCCAACTGTGACTGAATCTACTCCACTTCACGATCACTACCTCAGTGGAACTCAGCATCCACTCTCCCGTACCTCACACCATCTACTTTCAGTTCGAACCCGAGCCCTGCGCTGTCAACAATCATCTCGAGTGTGAAGTCGAGGTTGTCAAACTCGACCCCTCGCGTTGTTGTCAACCGTGTGAACAGGCTACGGGGCACGGCATTCAGGTCGGTCGTCAGCGTACATACGTGTACGAGGTCTCTAGTGTAAGCCTGGGGTGGCTCATCTGCTTCGCAAGCAATGAGGTCGTCCGTAACGACCAGCGATTGGCCAGGTCGGAAATTGCGCGTGTAGTGGAAAGCAATGGGACTGAGCGGTGATATCGCCTCGCCCTAGTATCTCAAGTTAGCACACACACACACACACACGCACTGACGCGAATAGCGGCGAGGCTCACCTTGGCAATATGCCACTGCATTCGATCCGAAACCATCCACCTCTCCCACAGCGGCGACCAGTATCGTTCGCTGACTGAGTGGTTTTCCTCGTCATAGACGGTCGCATATGACGTTCCATAGTGCATTCGCGCCTTACGCGATATCACCATATTTCCCTCGAGGCCCCTCAAGACGGCGCCGCGAACGACGGCAGTCCAAGCATACACGGGTTGCATGACTTCCACCGAGGCGAACTCTTCGTGTGTCGCGGCTCCTGAGTGCGTAGGGCGCTCACTGTACGGGGGCGGGGCGGCGCTGGCGAAGTGGTTCTTCAGACGGCGGTACAAGTAGTCGCTTTGGCCGAAGCCGCCAACGAGAATAATGCCGGACACCACTCCGCCCTTGGCCCGAAGGCTTTCTACCTGCCCCTGGACAAGATCGCAAACCTCCTTTACGACGGGATCGAAAATGTCTTTTATTTGCTCCGCCGACATGACAAGGAAGCCCGAGTCGAGCCCGATTTCTTCGTCGTCTGGCAGACCAGGGAAACTGCATATACCGATCAGTATCACCGGCAACGGTGGACAAACTCCCATGCGAAACTTACGGAACGTTCACTTCGCTGTGCTCATCTTCGTTGAAGTTCCGCTTCACGAACTCCTCGAAGTACCGTAAGCCCATCTGCCATGTTTTCCCTTTTTTGACCTTCATTTCGTTGAAACGGCTGTGACCGAGTCGGTTCTTTACGTGCTCCTCGAACCTGTAATTTAGAAATGCGCTTCCACAAAGTCCACCTGTTCCCACAGCAGATTCCTCTACTTGCAGCGGTTTCAAGGAAACAATCTTGTAGGCAATCAAGCTGTCGGCACCGGTCAGCATCCTATGTCCCCTCAGGAGAACGGGCAGACTTACTCGACTGTACCACCGCCGCCGTCGCAGACGATGAAGTTGTCGCCAATCTTTAGATGGTTAGGCTGGATCGCCTTCAGCGTGTAGACAGCAGCAGCCTCTGGCTCGCTGATCATCTGAATCTGTGACTTGGCACCCATCCCCGCCCTCTCCGCCGCCTGCAGCGTGGTGTTCTTGGCGGCATCGGACCACACAGCAGGGCACGTCAGGACGAAGTCGACCTTGGTGGAGGCCATGAAGGACTCGCCGTAACGGCGGGTGAGAGTGTCCATGGTGTGCTTGTAGACCTGAGTCAGATAGTCGCTCACAGCGTCGACAACGGTCTTGTTGAAGCGCTTGAGCTGGGCGGCCGTTTCTAGAGGGCTGACATAGAAGGGGAGTTTCTGAGACCGATCGAGGAATAGCTTGATGCACCGGAGGCGCGACTCTTCAGGCTTGAACTGGAAGCCCCATTTGACCGTTGGGGCGGTGCCAGGCGCGGTGCCAGCGGGCAACTCGTACGAGATCTCGGTGGGTACCTTGTCCGAAGTGATGCCGTTCCCACCCGGCCATGTCTTGATGATCTCCACATCATCTGGTGTCGATGTGTACACGGCGGCGACTCTGGAAGGGTGTTAGTGACTGCGGAGGTTTCACAGACGGCACTCTAGCCTCCGTTGCCGGCGCGGCATCACGGCATCATAATAATGACAGCGCAGCATCACATGGCAGAAAGGAGGCCCATAACTAACCCCGAGAATGTGGTGCCGAAGTCGACGCCAACGATGAGACGGTCGTTGACGGGAGCGGGCTCCTTTGCGGGCTCCCTCACGGGGCCATTGATGGCCTCGGTGGACGACGGCGCAGTGTGAGTGCTGTTGGTGAAGTAATTCCTGCTGTCGCGGTTCCTCTGGCTCGGCGATGGCGCGTGAATGGGGAGATTGATGCTCATGGCTGCTGATCTTGCTGGTGTACCTTTTCGATTATTATTATGGAACTGAAGCCGACGAATCGATATGCATATGTTGCTAGGTCGTCTGCTCGAGACTGGACCCAGGAGTGCCCCCCCCTACTCAGGCCATGCAGTAGCAAGCACAAAAAACAGGTTGAGGATGAGAGCTAGGGAACCACGTTGCTGGCGCCGGTCGCCGGTTTTGTTGATCCTTTCACTCACGCGCTCAGCTCAATGCATTGGAGGCTGTGCTGCGGCCAACTTGTCTATGGTCAGGTCGAGGTGGTGGAGAAGCACTGGCAGTCAAGAGGGGGAGGGGTTCGTTCTCCTCTCGCCGCCCCATAAGGCAGGCAAGGCTCATCGGTGGAGGTACATTCCCAAATGTACCTGCGCACGCGTTGAGGCTGCAAACTGACGCAGCTACTCCAAACCTCGCGTGTATGACGCACCGGTCTTGCTGCAGATGTTACGCAAGCCTTCCATATGGCGCTTTTAGCCAGGAACGCGAGCGGTGGTTGGGACTCGAGACCTGGTCGAATCGTCCCATTTCGAATGTTGTTGCCTGGATACCCCAAATGTTCGACGAACCGAGCAACCCTAACCCTGCCCGTCATCACTAACATCTCTGGTCCCAAACTTCATCACCAGAACAAGGGGATCTTGTCCACAACTCGAAGATATATGGACCACCAGTAGCGAAGTAAAGCATTCCTTCTTGACAAAGAAAGCAAACGTGCATACCGTGTATATTTGGCGCCCTGAATGCAAGGCTTTGCAGGCATCAATCCGACTTTGGTCTACACTGCCTCCAGGCACCAGTTGAGCTTGATTCCTGTTGCCTACTAGTCCACAGACCCTGCGTTGAACAACAGCGTTGCGCTGAGAGGGTCACTTGAATACAAGGAAGATAATAATAGTTCTGTAAACATTCGGTGAATCCGTCAAAACCTCCAAACTTCCAGAGGCTCTTCAGTCCGGGGAAGTCGGTGCCTTGACGATGCAACCACAGCCACGCCAATGGGAACAGGGATGGCCGAGGGGAACCAACTCGCTATCTGGCGTCAGGAACCCGTGGAAACAAGACTTCGGCCAACGAAAAGCCTCAGCCTTCGTTAAGGGGGCATGCCTCATGGCTCGAACTCAAAGCCCCTATTTCAGGCCAAGGCATAAAAAGTGAGAGCAGAGACACATATCTCGACACAAATACCAAAGCATATTCCGAAAATCGTCGCCTGTATTCTTCTGCAAATCCAACAAGGACCTGGCGAACACACTATGTAGACAAAAAAAAATATGTAAATCCGAGTTGCGGTAAAATGTGTAGCGGACAGGGCGTGGGTTGCTTTTGTGTAACCCCCTCCCCTGTTCCCTCTCCTTCCTAGATCGCGATGGGAAGCCTCCTTCCAACCAACTGATACAATACTACACAAGACAAAACTGTTTGACAAAGGAAACAAAAGCTCTTCGCTTAGAACTTTGACGCTCTCAAATCAAAAACTCTTCAGCCCATCGCGGCTTTCGGCTGATCAAATCTTTACAGCCTTGCAATCTATATGGTTGAGGGGGTATTTTCAATGGCAAAAGACACAAACATATTAACCCATCGCTCGAGAGGGAATTTTCCTTCGGGGGCTGCCGGGTGGGTATTGTGAAACCGAAAAACTTCTGGCAGACCCTAATCGGAGTATGCAATGCGAGAAGCTTGCGCGAAGAGAAAATGGTGGCGCTGGCTGCCCTTGGAGCAGCCTTAAATCGAAATCCAAGTTGAGAATGGTAGTCGGGAAATAAAAAGAGGGATGACCCGATTGAACGATGCCTGCCCGCCAGCCAGAAATCATGACACCAAAACACCGGCCCATGGAGCTGAATCAGACGATACTTTTGACACAGACCACCAAAACAATATCACTGCGTTGCTCTCTAGAAGCGGTTTCCTGCCGCCCAGATGCTTGCTGATGCAGATGCCGCCCAGTCGCTCTCGTCATACGGTGGTGTGGGCCACTTGTATTCAGACGTCTTCTTGTTGAGGTTCAGAGGCTTGGGAGTAACTGCCTCCTGCCCATCCCCGAAGAGCATGGCGTGACCGCTGGCAGATGGCGAGGGTGTTGGGTACGGATTGGAAAGCCCTAGATTACTAGCCGACTGCCTAAGCGGCTTGGGATCTTTCTCAAGGCGCTTCATTGCCCGGTGTGTCGATGTAAGGACTTCGTCCAGGAGTTCATCTTCCTCGTCCGGAGCATCATATTGGTGGACACCTTGTGTGGCCTGCGCCCTCCGTGTTCGGCTAGATACCGGACCGGAAGTCCGGGCTGCGAGCATGAGGTTATCGACAGACCTCGGTTGATGGTGTGGGAGAGAGTGATGGCGCTTCAGGTTGCTGCTTGGAGACCCGTGGTGAACTGGCGGCGCGGGTGGCATATCTAGGCTTTGTTGGAGTGTCTTGTCCAAAGAGTCGTATGTATCCTTTGCTATGGGAGCTGGTGGAATTTGGCTGTCGATAACCATAGAGGATCGCTGGCTTGCCCAAGGTCCGCACCCGGCCTGTGCCTCAATATCGTCGTATGTGGGGGAAATTGGAGTTTGGTGTCTTCCAGAAAACCTCCTCGCCCTCTTCCGCAGGTGAGAGAAAAAGCTCTCCTTCTGACCGCTTGGCGGCGATGCAAGACCTGAGTTTCCATTCAATGCTCGCTCAGCTTGCTGCCTATGCAGTTCGGCGTAGTGGTTAGTGCTCGACGTAACAGACAGTTGCCGACCAATTTTCTTCGAGCCCTTATCTTCGGCTTGGGCATGCCTCTGAGCTCCGTTGGCATACGCATCATTATACGACGGTGTCCTCGCCTGTGCCGTCACGGTATCTGATAAGGGTGAGATGGGGCGGATGGTAGGGAGAATCGGCATCGGCGCAACGTTGGACGGGCCGTTCGTCCATGTCGTCCTCTTCGCTGCCGCTGGCTTAACCTTTGGCGGCACGACCTCGGGGAGGACTACAACTGGGGGCCGTGGAGCCGGCGTGACGTTCTCCCTCGGTGTCGGCTGAGGATGAGGGACGACAACAGCCTCAGTACTCTCTGACCGACCGATCAAGGATTTCCTGAACCAAGACGGTTTTGATGAGGTTGGGGTAGAGGCGTTTGAATCCTTGCCCCGGCTGATATCCGACTGCTTCCTCCCAAGTATTCTCGACGCCGATGACTTTGGCCGAAGTGGGTCAACGGCATCATTAAAATATTCGTGGGCGAGCGCCTGTGTTGATGTCGGGCGGGTCTTCGGATCCCACATCAGACACCATGTCACAAAATTGCTGAGCGATGACGGCCATTGTGGGGACTGGAGGATGGTATCCATCGCATGAGGTGCCATCTTGGGGAACGAAAACCCGAGCTTGCCGGCGAGGCGGGTGCCCTCGCGCCAGTCGCCCCCGCCAACACGGAGGCCAGACTTGTTGTACCAATTCCCCGGGCTTCCCATGATCTCGCACACCCTCCACACCTGATCAACCTCATTTCCTCCGGGGAAAAGGGGTTTGAGAGTGGCGACCTCGACCGCCATGGCGCCAACCGCCCAGATATCAACCGGCGCCGAGTATTCACCTGCTCTCAATAGAACCTCGGGGGCGCGATACCAACGGGTAGAGACATAGGTGGTGTAAGGCAATTTGGAATGTGTTTCGCGTGCCAAGCCAAAATCGGCGATCTTGACTGTGTACGATGGCGGCGTCGAGGGCGGTGTAACCATTGCCGAGTATCGTCGAAATGAATTGGTAGAGTCCTGGTGGGATGATGTTGAAACAAGAATATTCTCTGGCTTGATGTCTCGATGGAAGAAATTGTGGGCATGGATATGTTCAAGGCCCTGCATGATCTGGAACAGGATGCTCTTGACGCTGGCATTGTCCAAGACTTTGTGATCTCTTGCCTTCATCAGTTGATACAGGTTCCCCTCCATATATTCCATTGCAATGTGCAGCTTCTTGCTGAATGGATCCAAGAAGATGTCCAGAGCAGGAACTAGGTGGGCGTGGGCCGGCAGGGTTCGGAGGAAGACGACCTCTCGCAATTCCAGACACGGGGTGAACGACTCAAACGTCTTCTTCATGGTCTTGATGGCAATCTAGAAGGCAAAACGCCGTCAGCATACTTATCGCATGGCAGCCCGGAGCTCGTTACTTACCACCGTGCCGCGGCGGGCAACACTGGAGCCTGCACCTCGCACTCTGGCCAGCACCACGCTGCCAAAGCTTCCATCCCCAATCTCCTTGAGCACCTCGAACCGATCCTCTAGGGCCATCGCGTTCACTGTTTGCGACGACGCACGATGCGTGAGGTCGTGTCCGACGGTCATGGCGAACAGATCTATTTTGTCGCCGAGGCCTGCTTGGCCAGAGTCGTTGTCGAACACCGGGCTGCACTGAATGAGTGCTGAGTATGGACCCCGTCGACAGCAAGCCTACTTGCAGTAGGAAGCCTTGCGAACCGGCTGGCTCCACAAAAGGAGCTCTTTGAAAGAGCTGTACGCCGTTACTAGGGCATTCAGGAGGCCCAAGTTGGAGGGTGCGACGGTCGCGAGCGGGAAATGGTGAATGTGTCCAGATTCACGGCGGCGCAGCTCGGGCGTTTCGACTTCGTTCGTATTCGCAGGAGGCCGATCAAGAGGGAGGCGATGTCAAATCTGCACTGTGAGAGCCACCGTAGGGTAAAAACGAGCCAAAAAGGAGCGGACGAGATTTCTCTCGAGAGTAAAGAACGACGCGAAATGATGGCACGATTGAGTCGAGATGAGGATGTCCGAGGTGCGGATCCCTTTCGCGATCGGGGTGTTCGGCGAGGAGCTTCCAGGGCGTGACAAAAGACTAGCGCGCGGGCCGACCTCACGGATGCAACGATGCGGACTCCAGATGGCGGATCCAAACAACTTGTAAATGCTGCGCAATCAATCTTTGGTCCAGCTTGACTCGACCGGTGCGAGCCTGGCTAAAGAGTGAAGAACAACAACGTCGAGGGAAAGGGGTAAGTGATGAGAGGGTGGGCGGCGATGGGGTGCGGAATGATAGCGAGATGATCCTGCTAAGATGGGACAGGCGGCGGGGCTTTCCACTGGGCTGGGCTGTCGTTCCCGTATGGTAGGTTCTTCCCGCCTGTAAGGTACCTGGGTGTCTGGGCGCGCCTTCTGCCAAAATCCCGTTGAAAGTCGTCGTTATCACAGTCGATCCAGACGATTGGGCCACAAATCCGGAGTATAGGCACGCACCGTTACGTGATGCCTGTGTTGGAGAAAAAAGGGCGGGACTTCTTTTCTGATCAAATCATTTGAGTGCAAGAGAAGAAGAGCCGCTGCTGTGTTGGTGAGTGTTGAGGGCCCGTTAGCATGAATCAATGGAGCCGGGGGCCAATCTCGTCGAATCTCGCTAATTAGTGATGAAGGAGCGCTGCTCTTTTCTCCCCTGCTGGCGAGGCCCCGGTCTTGGCCCAGATTTAAAAAAGAAAACCGTCGCAGCTTTGCCCAGCCCAGCACTTGAAAAGTTTTCGACGCCTCAGTTGCAGCTGCGCCTGTTGAGGTTTAGGGGCAGCCGTTTTTTTGCATCCCAGCCTGCCATGGAATTCGGCCTGGCAACAGAATGGGCACAGCACTCCGGCCGAAGGAAAAACGGGAGAAACGCGCAGCGAGGTATACGGGGTTTCCAGAAGGCGGCATACGACGTGAGCTTCAATGCCTACTCAGCAGCCTATATGTCATTCGCTCCAAACGTCGCGGTTGCCCGGCTCCGCTTTCCCAGGTCGGATTGTTTGATGGAGCGCGAGCAATGGACGGAGGCCAAGCAGAGCAACGTTCCCAACACATTGCGCGGATATCCCCTCTTCTGTGTTCTGCGCTGCCAGCTACCATCTTCGGAGTACGGGGTACAGTACTGGGGCGGTGGATGGATCCATTACGATGAGCGCCAATGACAAAAACAGCTCGCAACAACACCTATTCCACCGCCGTTGGATGCAGCGGCCAACGGACGGCATTGGGGGTTTTCTCTGCTGTCCAGAGGCCCAACGCAATGTTCCCAGTGGCTGGGAAATCTGAAAGTGGAACACATGGAGGCTCATTCGGCGGAGGCGACAGTCCCCCCGCTGTGCGTGCTGGGCCCCGGTTGTCCAACGGGTTTTTCGCCGGGTTGTCATTGGGGGGAGGCTTGCGCGTAAAGAGGTAATCCTCCCTCGCCATCATCACCGAGATGAGTCGTCAGTTAGCAAGCTGTGTTCCCCCAAAGACGGCCGTTCTGCTCGATTACGAAAAAATGGACCGCCCAAGGCAAAACCGGACGGGACAGAGCCATTGTGACCTGGCGTCTCAGAGGTGTGACGACAGGCTCCATCGCGTCCTGCAACACGGAAGACGCTGCGAAGGCCAAACGGCGCGCATGAAGCGACGCTGGTTCGCAACGACCTCTGTCCCGTTCGTCCATGGGGTCGCCCCATCCAAAGGGGCCAATTGGAGAGGGCTGTCAAAAAGCAATAACAGCGCTGTGCTAATTTACCAACCCACCCTCCCCTGTCCATGGAGCTCCCCACAGAAAAGGGGCTTGCCCTGGGCGTCACGGACTCGTCCAGGCTCCACCTCACGAAAAGAAACGGCGACAAGGCAATGGATGGTGCTCCGAACCTGGCATCCCGAAAAGGGGCACAAAGGGGAGCCAGCAACGCGAAAACGTGGGACTGAGAAGCCAGGGAACCAGGCTGGTGAGATTTCAGATTTTTCTGCTAACCTCAGCTTTGGCCACTCTCGCTGCGGAGTTGCTCTGTTCATGTTTGCGACCATCCAGTCCTGCACGTCCACCTCAGCGTGCAGCTAGAGCTGGATGTGGCCGATGTGCAGGTACATTTTCCTCTTTTGCTCCCGAACGGCCTCGATGTCTCCTCTGCCCTCGACTCTTTTAAGCTTCGCGGCAGCAAAGCAACAGCTTGCTCCGTGAACGTCATTGGGTCCCAGCGGTTGAAACTTGAGGGGCGTGCCGCGACGGCTCCCACTGGACAGACCCGCTGTGCCAAGCCCCAAGGTCAGAGTGACTTGCCAAAGCAGGGAACCTCGCGACAACGTGCAAGTACCCGAGACCTGCACCGGCACTTCCAAGATCCCAAGCTGGGACGGTGAGTCTACTCCAGAGCTCTGTGGCCTGTCTAACTCCAGCTTCAGTTGGCAAAGATGATCGATCAAGCGATAGGAGAGTGGCTATCAACGCGGTAGGCTAAAGTCATCACCGCACGAGTAGCGGTTTCTTTTCGTTCTGCCTCCTGTGGGGAAATTTCAAGGGAGAACCACAGCAACTGCTTTTCGCCCAGGAGTTTCCGATTGATCGTGTCGCGCGGCCGGAGTACCGAAGGTGGAAAACTCAGCCGGAAGGGAGCTGACTGACCGCCTTGAAACACCAGCCCGCCGTCTTTCAAATACTGACAAGGCCCCTACTTTTAAGCACCAGAGGTGCAGTGCGCCTTGCATCTCAGGGATCTTCCTCCATGCCTCTCGGCACACCGCACAGTAACCGAGAGGTTGGGAACTGAGGACCCAGGTAGCCGTCGGAGAAAGCTCCCCATGCAGTCATTCAGGTACCACAGGGACCGAGGCGGCGTCCGCCCCCAACGGGAGTGCCGGAAACGACGGCCACAGCTCCAGCTTCTTGTTTTCACTTCTCACACAGCCAGCCTATGGTGGTGGTGAGATCCTATCGCGGAATAGACTTCCCAAATTCCTCCCTCATCGTTAACAATATGTGCACGCGGCAGTCGGCATTCACGGCATGTTAGGTCTCATGGCTGTTTGTGCCACATTGCGCTGCATAGTTGTACACCTCAGGGCTTGATGGGTGTCGATAAAACCCCTCTCCGAGGAGCCGAGCGATCAATGGGTTCATGCAGGCGGGGTAAGACATTTGGACGTGATTTTTGCTTTGGCCTCTAGGTGGTCTGGGCGAGGGCGGCCAGCAACCCTCGCGACCATTGACAAAGAAAAAGACCGTGGCTGGTCCGTTCGTCATGCAGAGAAGATCCCCAAACACAGACACACACGAGGAGCATGGACCTATCTCCGTCCCATGGGAACCTTAGGCCTGAGGTTGCAGCCAAGAGCCGCCCCTTCCATCCAATGGTTGACGACCAAGACAACCAACCCAAAAATTGGGCCTCGTGAGAACTCCAAGCAACCAAGCTGCCAAGATATCACAACCCGTTCAGAGTCAGGTGCCCCTGGCTGTTATCAAGAACGGGGGGCACATAGGTACGGAGTACATGACCCTGGCACTGGCTCAGAACCACCACGAAAATACTATGATTCTCTCCTCTTGGCTACAAGAGGCATGCTTTCTCTCTTCTAGGGCTAAAAGACGGGACTTTTGGCCTTCGCCCAATTGTCGTTAGATGAACACAAATGGCACAGCGTTTGTGTGACGTAGACTCCAAGGTTGCCACTGGAATGGAACTCCAGCCCATGATGGTTCGGGGATAATCGACTGTCTTACTTCATCGTTCGCCGCAATGAGATAAAAAGTCCACATATTTTGAGTGTGTGTTACTGAGGGTGTCTCTCAATGAGGGTTCAACCCAGCCCGATGTTCAGCCTCAGGGATTAGAGTGGAACAGAACGTATGGAGTTGGGATCATCCTGTCAACTTGGCCGGTACCATTGGTGAGGGATATCTTTGGGCGACCAGAGATACTATCATGCCAACAAAGACCCAGTTTCCATCTTCATGATCAACGGTTTTACAGCCTAGTACATATCGATATGACGGCCACGGGAGATGGGGGACCGAGTGGATCTGGTCTGTACAGTGTAATCATCATGGAAATTCAGTCCAGTGTTTTGTCTGCTGCCAAAATATAGCGGTTATCCGGCCATTTCCATTGCAATGTGTATCCCCAAACCTCAAACGCCACCCTGGTGCCAACTAAGCCAACCCTACCCATTCCAGTGTCCAACTAAAAAGGAGAATATTCACACACAGGGCCGGATCAGACCCTGACACTGGCCCCGATACCTCTTCCGTAGTACCAGAGCGTTTCTGTCCATTGTCCTAACCTTACCCCAACCACAGCCTTCGCGTCTAGCTTCATCTTGCCTCCGAGTGCCTCCTTAAGCTTCTCATACCCTACGGAGTCCAACGACCACTCGACAGGTAGCCTGGGTGTCATTGTCTCCCCAGGTGGTGCTGCAAATGGTAGCTCGTACTCGATACGACCTACAGTCTCGGTGTGGTTATAAATGGCCGTTGCGTTGACACGATCGATGTAGATAGTATTGTGTTGCAGGGGCGAGACCAGCGTGAAGGTTGCGGTAGAGGAAAAGACGTGGAACGTGGCGTCGCGGATGAAATGCGTATTTTCATCTTCGTCGCTCCCCGGCAAACTGAGCCGCGGTGCCGAGACAGTGATGTTTAGTTTTGACAGTGCCTCGCCAATTAGGGGTTGAGCAGGTATGCTACCGCGGTGTGTTTTGAGGGTGATGCTTGTGTTGTAACCTGAGATGTACTGAGAGATGAGGTTGCGTCCTCTCAAAACGCCTTCACCGCCGCTCAGGGACGGGTGCCATAGTGCAGAAACTACCACGTCTGTGTTGTTCCCCGTCGTGATATCAAGATTCTCGGCTCTTGCTTCGCCAAGAAGAGTGCCATTGCTAAAAAGATGTATGCTGATAAATGGAATATGCGCGGAATATGGTGTCGGATTTGTGATGTTGACGGATGCTCTCAAGGAAATTGACTCGCGGGTTGTGTCAATGACCTCGATGTTTCCAGCTTTAGGAGCGAGAGAGCCGAACATGTCCTTTGGAAGTGCTAGAATATCCACAGAGTCAGTTTAGTCTCCTGAGCCCAGCAGCCAAGCCAACAATCAAAGGCGACTGACAAGTTCTACCAAGGGGACAGACGTTTTAGTGGGATCTTGCCCTCTGCGGGAACATCCTTGACGGTGAGCTGGCCGACAATGGTGTCGATCCTGACGTCCACAGAAGCTGTGATGTCCAAAATAACCTTGTCGGTTCCAAAAAGTAGCGCCGATATCACTGAAGTGAGCACATCCCCGTCAGTCACCTCTAAAGGCGCGTCCTGAATGCGGGACTGTATTTCCAAAGAGGCCTCTTGGCCCTCGCCGGCTGGAGTCTGGGTCGAGTTTGCATCTTGCCACTTATCTCTCAAATTAAGCTCTCCTAGCTTCTTGGAATGGTAGAAAACTGTCGCGTTCGCCATCACTTTCGTAACATTCAGCGAGAAGTTCATCTCGGCCGGAAGGGCTGCCTCGACCAAAATGGTGCCTGACACCTTGGGGTTCGAATCCGGGTCTCCCGGTTCGGCATCGGGATCAGGGAGAGTGAAGTGAACATCTGAGAGCGAGAAGCTGCGGATCAGATTATCGAATGAACGCCCCGGGAAAGGCACGGGTACTGTAATGCTAGATAATATCTCCGAAATCCAGCGGGGGGTTTCGACGCTTGGGGCTTTCTGGCCGCGTACGAATACCGTCGGCGTCTCACCACCAAGATACTTCTTGAAGAAAATATCCAAAGGGGAGGATTCGCTTCCAGGACAGAGTCGAGTAAGTGACTCGGGAAGTTCCCTAACACGACCGTGGGCCGTTACAACGACATCTGAGCGTGGTCGTACAGCCACAGGGCTGGTTACAGCTTTGGCAACTAGGATTTGGGGGTCGTACGGGCTGCACCCGGCCACGAGGACCTCGAAGCCGAGCTCAGGTATGTCAACGGAAATCGGGTGCTCGTTAAACGCTGTAATCGAGACTTCGGCCGCCATTACTTTCTCGTCGTGTCCTGGGACCGGTTCCTCTAAGAAATTCACCTTTGTGATATTATAGGTGGGGAGCTGGGGCAACTTGTTGGCTGCACGAATTCATCAGCGAATCGTCCCAGAAAAGAAGGATACAAATGGTTGAATTGTATGGCTTGGATGGCTCAGAAAAGGACTTTCTCGCCAAAATACAGAGATTTGAAGGAACTGTAGAGGGATTGACCTTCAAATGACAGGGACTCTGAGATAGAGTGTGTCCCTAGCGGGATAAATCCAGCAGCCTTGAGTTGGATATCTGCCTTGCCGTGGAGTCGAAGCACATCCACTTTACCCTCCAAGAAATCGTTCGCGATAGTTCGGATCCCTTCGGCATCGCCCGGGATCAGATCGGCAACAAAGTCCACCGCATTGTTCCGGCCGTCCATTATGTTGAAAGTCAAGGGCGGGAGGCCGGCAGTACCAAGCAAAATGTTGTCATACTCTGGAAGATAAACGTTGACCTTGGTCTCCCCCGTCCCTAGTTCCCTCACCAACCAAGTTGTGGCCTGCCCTACGCGCCTTACATGTTCGTTCTTCACACGCTGTGCATCTAGTCGGAAATTGGCTTGTATTCGCGCGCGTACCCCATCGGCCGTGATCGACTCGAGTGCGAGGTTGGTTGGCTCTAGAACAAGTGCTTGTTTCGCGTATTCTTCGACAGCCGCGGGAGCGATGAACGCGACGACCATTATAGCGAGGGCGAAGAAGGCCAGCACTATCATGGCGATGATCGAAGGCCACCTCCATGAATTGGACTTTCCGGGCTTAACAAATGCTGCATTGGTGGGCCGCGGCGCAATGGAGGCGATGTCTGCATTGTGGCCATTGTCCCGCTCGCCATCGTAGCGGGGGGTCGCATCTGAGCTCAGCAGTGGTGTTGATTCTAAGGACTCTGTGTCGTCCGAAATGTGCCTGGGTGATATTCTGCTACTGGAAGTCGATAGAAGCGGCGAACTCTCCGAGCCCGACATCGTGGAAACCCGCCGACGCTCGTTGCGAGGCCACGAGAGCGTGGAGTTGAGTGATGATGACGCAGCCTAGTTCGAGAGCCAACCCAACACCATGACAGGGAACAGGGAGAGATGCGCCAAAGAGGTCTTGCGGGTCTTTCGATGGGGTCTTGCGACGGCGATGTCGGAGTGAGGTTCTTCAAAGTGGCAGGAAACAAAGGGTGGAATGACTGATGACAATGGGTGATCTGAGCGAGCGTTCCTTATAACGTCAGAGAGCCGGTTAAGGTTCCGGATTCCCAGTTCCAAGCTGGGAGGTCGCCTGAAACTACGCGGCAGGAACCGCTGGTTGCCACGAAGACTCAGCCGCCAAGAGTGCCTCTTTTGGCGGGGAAGACGGTAGCCAATGAATGGCAGCCAATTGTCAGCCCTGCAAGGGCCGCTCTGACCCGTACCTAAACAGCGTCGCCATGACACAAAACGGCATCACTTATGGCCCAGGCCCAACACGCACTGAGCCCTGATCTGATTTTACTTGCATAATGAGAGCCCCACATGCACTTTGGAATACTCCGAACACATTTGAAATCAACTGCCAGAAAATGCAATGAGGTCTGCATCTCTTTTGGGTGGAGGGATAAGTAACCCAGCTGTCCTGGCTGTGTGTATTGGGCGGCCCCGACTTGGCTAGCGCAGCTCGCCTAAGTTGACAGCAGCTGCTCTCTTTGCACGACCTAGCCTGATTAGGGCTACCCGTATCTTTGGCCGCCGTTTAACAATGACCCACCTTGAAGAACCCTTCTCAGCGGGATGGCCGTTCGAATGAAGTGAAGTGAAGGGAATCAATTGATACCTCCTGTGATACTGAGCGTAAACTACACTCACCAAGCAATCTCATATACGCTGTTTCTCCAAGGAAGTCGTTTGAGACGGAAATCGAAAGCTCTATCGTCCTACACAGCAGCTGGAGCAAGACAACGATCCCTTGCAGACCCTTACTATCTTCACGCTGAGTTGCTATCCATTGACTCACAACCATTGATCTTCTTGAAAAGCCAGCAGGTCAGGTCGATCGCCACCAGGTTCTAGAACCGAGCCTTCAGTTCGCCATTAGGAGACGTCTATCTGCTTATTTTCTCGGCCGCCTCGAAAACACCACTTCATCCTCACCTCAAACTACTCGTCCTTCTCACCGCCACCATGCATCGAACGGCTTTTCGAAGTATCAACTCGGCCGTTGGCCGGCTCCAGACTCGGAATCTGTCCGGCAATTCTGCGCCTCGCCATCTCACGTCTATCGCAGACCTTAGCCCCGCTGAGTTCACAAAACTAGTCCTCAATGCCTCATCCTACAAGTCCGCCGTCAAGTCGGGTCAGACACCCAAGACGCTGTCGAATAGTCTGGCCGGGCAAACTGTTGCCATGATGTTCAACAAGCGAAGCACCCGTACCCGTGTATCAACGGAGGCTGCCGTGACACTGATGGGCGGACACCCCATGTTTCTTGGCAAGGATGACATTCAGCTGGGTGTAAGTCCACTCGTGACCCAGCATCTCCATACTACCATCTGACACTTCCTTCCAGGTCAATGAGTCCCTCCGCGACACTTCCACCATCATCTCCTCCATGACTTCGTGCATGGTGGCTCGCGTTGGTGCGCATTCTGATATCACCGGTCTCGCCGAGTACTCCTCAGTCCCTGTGATTAATGCCTTGTCCTCCGACTTCCACCCCCTTCAGACTATTGCCGACTTCCAGACCATTCTGGAGTCTTTCTCCGGCCGAACGCCGAGCGCCTCCAGTCTTGGGCTCGAGGGGCTCAAGGTCGCGTGGGTCGGCGACAGCAATAACGTACTGTTCGACCTAGCCATCGGCTGCGTCAAGATGGGGGTTGACATCGCCGTCGCCGCACCCCAGGGTTATGGTATCCCAGAAAACATGCGCCAGACAATCCTCGCGGCCAGTAGCGAGATATCGGCGCCCGGCAGGCTCCTGGAGACGACAATCCCGGAAGAGGCTGTCAAGGATGCCAACATCATTGTCACCGACACCTGGATTTCCATGGGCCAAGAGGATGAGTCACAAAAGCGACTGAAGGCATTTGCGGGCTACCAGGTCACCAATGAGCTCGCCAAGCGCGGCGGAGCGAAGCCGGACTGGAAGTTCATGCACTGTCTCCCCCGTCACCCTGAGGAGGTTGACGACAAGGTCTTCTACGGCCCCAGGTCGTTGGTCTTCGATGAAGGAGAGAACAGATTGTGGGCAGCAGTTGGTAAGTGAACGCCCCGGTTTAGACACTCCTGAATCATACAACTAACCATCCTCTATAGCTGCTTTGGAGGCATTCGTGGTCAACAAGGGCAAGATTTTGTAAACCGATGCTTGTTTTTTTCACCAAGTATCATATTTTCTACCATATTAGGCGAGCGCTGTATTTTGGAGGCACCGTACATAGTACAGGAGTTCAAAAGGAACTGGAGAAAGATTGATCAGTTGAGCGACAGGGACATTGCCAATTATGGTATATGACCAGCCAATTTCCTTCCTGAAAAAAATATACCTTTTAGCCAGGGGGCAGCTGGCTGATGTCGACAACATCATCAGCCTCCTTCACTTGCGAATCCTCGTTAGGTCCGTAAAGGGGCGAGCGGGGAAGCGCCATAAGACCAGTCCGAGCCGACTCCAGGATGCCAAATGGTGCGATGAGCTTGAGGAAGGAATCTATCCTCGAGGGCTTCGCGGAGCTAAACGAGAGTTAGTAGCTGACAGGGATTGAAGGCAATGTATGCTTGGCTTACACTTCGACAATGCAGCTGTTTGTGCTGATATCTAACACCTTTCCTCCAAACTGGTGGGTGAAGTACGTAATGCTCTTCAAGTGCTCGTGCTTGTGACGCAAGGCCTCGCTGACAACCAAGCGGCTGGGGTGGAAGTCATCCGCTGCCTCCTCAAGTGTCGTCTCGCCTATTTCGTGGCGAACCTCGGCTTCGGCGCCGTCCGCCGTGATCTCGCGATGGTGGGCAAGGAGCTCCTCGAAATACTCAGGTCCAAGAATGTTGACCTTTGCCAGGATAAGTTCGCGTTGCACCAGTGCTGCATTTGTATAGTCCAATACAGCCCAGACGGGCACAAGGTCCTCCAATTGGCGACGGGCCTGCTCGACGACGCCGTCCTGTCCGGTAAGCACGATCGTCATGCGGGAGAGATCATCAACTTCGGTGCTGCAGACGACGAGAGAATCAATGTTGAAGCCGCGGGCGGCGAGAATGCCCGAGACGCGCGACAGCACGCCGGGCTCGTTCTGGACGAGACAGTTCAGAACGTGGCGCTTCGGGGGGACAATGGAGGGCGAAGGAGTCTCGTAGAGTATGTTGGAAACGGCAGCTTGGGCTGACCATGCTGGCGGTGTATCGCTCGTGGGGAGAGGTGTCTGGCGGCGGCGTATTGCCTTGTAGGCAATGGCTGAGGTCGAGCTGCTGTTTCCGGAGCTGTAACGCGCCCCGATGGATGCCGTCAGCTGTCTGGCGAGGGGGGTCTCTCGAGCTCGCATCCGCAGCGACAGCCCGCGCAACGGCGCCGACGCCATGATGCTTCGAGATGCCATTCTGATAGGAGCAATTGCGAACTTCACCGGCCCGCCACTGTCGTCAAAGAAAACTCGAATATCCGCTTCGGTAAGATGTATGGCGAATAGTCGCCGGTTTCGGCTTTTTTTTTAGAGCTCTCAACGTTGAGTCTTGACCGCTTCCATGTGGGGTTCGATTGACCAATCCCTGGATAAGAGCCCTTGCCACTAAGATAGGGAAGTACCCAGTGACATGAAGTCACCAAGAGATGGGACAAGAGGTCAGGCCAGTCCGCTATATAGCTATCGTTATGGGCTCAATCGAACATAATTCGGATGTTTTTCTATAGTATGGCCTTTGATCTAATTCTCAGAGCATATTGCGGCTCACGCCTGGGGGGTTAGCGAGTAAACCGCACCGTGCAATCGGATACTCGTACTGTATGTACATTTTGTCCCCCAGCTTTTGGACGACTGGCGAATTACTGGAACGGCCAAACTCCATAACCTTTGTCGCAACTCACTCTTCGCAGCACTGCCCCTCGAACACTGTTTACAAGGACCTGGTTGCCAACTGGAAATTACACCACACTCCGACATCGCCACAAAACGCGCGAAATGGCCGACGACACTGAACGACGCGGCGCGAAGAGGTCTCGATTCGACCAGACCGAGCCAGAGCCTCGACGGGCCTCGCGTTTTGACCGCCGCTCGCGCTCCCCGCCCCCACGGAAGATGGAAAAGCTGGACTCGGGCCGTGATCGTAGCCCTCTCTCGAAGGGCCGCGACAGCTTGACGCCTGATGTCAAATCACCCGTGGATCCCGCCGCAGCTGCTGGTAGGGCACCCCGTCTTGATTGTCAGATATG
>Ga0247770_1001367_pt1 | contig 19359 bp, 20 predicted proteins | sample UWRJL136409B6_FD_179943 | JGI IMG/M metagenome (GOLD analysis project Ga0247770, IMG submission 179943) | Plant litter microbial communities from Arlington Agricultural Research Station in Wisconsin, United States - UWRJ-L136-409B-6 | ecosystem: Environmental > Terrestrial > Plant litter >... | reverse complement strand
GGTTTGATGAGCTGGGTACTGGGCGTTCTACTCTGGTGTTCAAGGGGAGAATAAGGTTGGGTATGGTAGTAGGGGGACGGTCCCGTTGTCTTGGGCTGCCGGGGCGTTGTCTGTGTCCGGATACGTACTGTGACGTGCTGGGCTGGGCTGGGCTACTGGACGAACTATTGACAGTTGATGTTCTATTTTCAGGAGTAATAAAACGGCTGGCTGGCTGGCTGGCTGGCTGCCCGGCGAGATCTCAGTCGGTTTCGCAACACCTGACGAAGAAGAAGCGTCTGTGTGTTTTCTCCGTTCTGCGCTCTGCGCTCTGCGCTCTGCGTTCTGCGAGGGCAGGGAAGGAAGAGGGAAGGTATTACCAGAAGGGGGGAAGGGGGAGGTATGTCCAGCAACAACCTTGAATAAACACCTAGGCGGGTTTCTAGCGGATGGACGGATGGGCGGACGGACGCCCGTGGAAAAGGGAGGGGAAAGAACTGGTTGGTATCATCCATCTATCGGGTCCCCGGAGACCGACTGAGACGGATTGGTCATAACCACCTCCTCCCTCCCACCTACCTGGCCTACACCGCGTACGTACTCAATGTTTGCGATCCTTCAACGTTTTGTGTCGCGGAGAGAAGACGACTGGACTGAAGGAGGAGGAGGAGGTGGGCCACGGCACGCACGCGAAGGGAAGGGAAGAAAAGGGTCTGGCCTCCTCCGTCCGAGGCGAGGGCAGGAGATGGCCCCGAGGAAGCATGTCTCACTCACCACACGAGGGGGGTCCAAGAGGGGGGGGAGGCTACTCCGTTGTCTCACTCGGCTTCCCGTGCGGTGCGGAGGTCGGACCTGTCAGCCGCACTGCGCTGTGGTGCTTGTTTGCTTGCTTGCTTGCTCACCTACTACCTTACCTACCTACCTACCTACCTACCCGCGGGGCTTTAGTCCCAGTTTTGCTGCTGCTAGCAGCTAGTCACGGCTGCCGTTGCTGGCGCTGCTGCTGCTGCTCGGAGGATGGCTGGCACGGTTGGGATGTGGGCGGCTGAGAGAGGAATTCATGGATATCATGCGATGTCTGAGATATCCATGTCCCATGCCGTGCCATGCCATGCAACGACTCGGAGCGAGCGAGTCGAATCGAGCGCGTGCGGTCGGGGCGGGCGTGCGTTTCCGTCCCCCCGCCCCGAGAGGGGGAGGGGAGAAGCGAGGATGGGATGGGATGGGATGGGATGGGATGGGATGGGATGGGATGGGATGATGGGATGATGGGTGAGGGCACTCACACTCACTGGCTCCGGCCTCTGTGCCGCTGCTGGACAGACGCATGTTTCCTTGGTGCTTGGTGCTTGCTTGGTGCTTGGTGCTTGGTGCTTGGTGCTTGGTGCCTTGATTGCTAGGCCTGATCTGGTCTGGTCTTGCCTGCGTGCCATGTTGAGGGCCCCCGCTCCCTCACTCACTCAGCTGGCCCTATGATCTTGCCTCGCTGTGCTGAAGGCTGGCGGAGTTGGAGTTTGGGGTTGAGACCGTCGTCGGGAATGTGGAGGATGATGATGACAACGATGGGCGTTTGGTATCGCGGTCGTAGTCGTAATCGTCAGCATCATGCCCGGCTATCGGGATCCTTTCTTGATTTCTCTCCCTGTCTGTGTTTCGAAGGTACCTTGCGTATCCCGTTGGCTGAGGTGGCTGGCTGGTTCGGGACTGACTGGTGGTCGATCTGTTTCGCGATGGTGATGAGGACCAAGCGGTTTCGTTTGGTGACTACCGGTTCTTGCTTGCCATGCCACCGGAAACCAGTAACGGAGACTGGCTTACTAGATTATAGACATGGGAGATGGAAGCTCTGCTTGAATTTCCACCCTTCTTCTGTCATGGTGTTGCTGTTTGAACAGACAGACCTTTCTCTGATCATATACCACGTTGTCGAACCTACCCCGAACTTGTCACTCGCAAGCCCAACTCTGATCTATCAACTAAGACTTCCGTATCCCCGCCCAGATCCCTCGTCCCGTCGATGGCAACCTCTGCCGGATGCCTCGGAAGTAGATGCCTTTGACTTTAGAAAGTTATATCATCATGCTACTATTGTTTACCAAACTATCGCCACGAGACAATCACAATCTGGGTGCCGAAGAGAGAACGACAGAGTTTCTCCGAAAGAAACCACCAACACAACCACCTAGGTAAGTAAATCCTCCCCATGAGCCCGTGGCTTTAGCCGGGAGCAACATAAGCTACAACCTAGAACAGAATCACTCTCGATTCGATGGCAGACCAGAGCCCCTACACTGCTATTCAAACTACCCATCTAGCCAACACAGACTTCCATTCAGCCCAACTCCCATCGCAACAACACCAACAAACGACGTAACTATCCGAACACAGAGACATTCCCCCCTCTTCGGCTCTTCAGACAAATAGGCCCTCCCGATCCACCATCATCTCGAACCCCCAAAACCCGAAGAATCCACAGTAGCAACAGTATGATATTACACCTCCATTACCAGCTCTGTTGGAACCTCAGAGGTATACTGCAGCTCCGTCGTCTGCCCTGTTGGAACTCCAAGAGTACCCTACCCTGCCCTACCGACCGTAAACCACCTCGAAACCACCTCAAAAATACAAAACGACGAACTTACGGCGACGTCCCGGTGTAGACGACAAGCAACCCAAAACCTCAGATAGCGAGGGACCTTGTTCGACTAACCTCCTGCCGGACTCCAACAATATTTTGCCAAAGTGTCCAGCAAGAGTTCCCAAAGTATCCAATAGTGTGCTAAAATGCTCGCAGCTTCCCTTCCTGTCAGGCATTGTACCTACAATGGAAGGCTTGACGTAGTTTACTTTACAGCTACAAGCTTTCCAACTGAATAGCACCTCTGCTGAGACAGGCTACTCGAATCTCGAGCGGATATCAAGGCAAACAGACACGCATGTAGCACGAGAACAAACGAACACCACGCCATAGCACTGGCACGGAAGCGGCACCAGGAAGATAATAAATTGCGACATGACGGGCGCGAGCCCGTGTCCTGAATCCATCCCCCGAAGGCTCTGATGGCCGAGACTGTTCTCGAGGCCCAAGGCCAAACGATCAGCTAGATCAATCCCATATTTACTCTGATTCGGCCAACCAGAAGACAACAAGAAAACGCCGGTTCCATCCCATCTCGATATGAATTTCCGTCCCATAAGACCTGATGGTCACTTGCAATTCCTCGTCATGAGATCCTAGCTATAAGTCCCAACGCCAAACAGGCAGCGGCCACGCCGGACCGGATATCTTTTGTTGTTACATGACAACCCAAAGAACATGAAGCAGCCCGAGCGAAAAGACAGCCGCAGAACCAAGTCATCCCATCCACCCATCCCATTCATCGTCATATGGCCCCGCCCGCAACACTGAGCGGTTGGCGGAGCGGTTGGTATAAATAATGCAAAGTCATCTCGTAAATATCCCGTTGAAAATCCCATGTACCCGCTTCTTCGTAGCTCGCGCACGATTTCTCCCAAATCTCTTCAGTAGCTCGCTTTCTTTCGTTTATCCCGGAAAAGAACACAACAATCCGCCCAAGTCTTTTGCATCATGCTCGTAGGGTAAAACCCCACGAGGTACCTGAATCGACGTATCCTTGGCCGCTTAAAGATAAATATCACCGCTCTCCCCAGAAACCCATCTCCGCCACGCCTCCTGGTACGCATCTTCCAGGTCCCCAACCCATCTCCTGGTGTCGAACAGCGCGCAGGTCCACTTACTCGCCCAGAGCAGTTTTCTTAGTTCGGCCAGTCGGCCCGCACCCTCCCCATAGCCCTTCGAAGTGTCGTACCGTAGCCCACTTGCCATCTTGATCGCAAAGTCCTCATACTGGGCGTCGTCGGCTGCGATAAGCTCCGCGGCCGCGCGATCCCCCTCAGCATCCTTTGGCAACGCGCCCTTGAGAATCGACGCGGCCATGCGCGAGCACATCTTGTACTCATACCGTGGCAAGGTTAGCAGCGGCGTGCTGGACCACAGTATGTCGGCAGCTGTCGTGTGGGCGTTGCATTCTGGCGTATCAAGGAATAGATCACACACCCGGGCGCGCGAGATGTGCTGTTGTTTTGGCGCCACGTCGGTGAATATGATGCGGCTTGCCACACCCTCTCCAGCCCATGCCTTTGCCGTACGCCTTAGGTGAGTTTCGCCGAGTTCGGGGAACCGGAGAAGCCACAACACGGCATTGGGGACCGCGGCCAGGATCCGCAGCCATGTTCGGAACGTGGTCGGGTCAATCTACAAGGAGTCAGTCAGTCGGGTCTTAAATGCATTGGCACGGAGCATCAGTTGTGACATACCTTGTAAAGCTGGTTGAAGTTTCCGAGAATGATAACATCGTCACGGAGGCCTGGGAATAGTTCCTTTCTCATCTTCCAACGCCTCTGTTGCTCCACTTCCCATGTCATATCCCTGTCGTTGGATCCGTCGGCTGACTGTGCATGGTCACAACAGAAGAACGTGTCGCGGCAGAAAATGATGTTTTCCGAGTACACCCAATCTTCACTTTCGGCTTCGGCCTCGTCGCGGAAAACGTCCTCTAGACTTAGATTATTACGATGAGGCCGCAACGTAGAAGGCGGAATTGCGGTGGCATCAGCCAGGAGGTAGTCGCACCACTCCGCTCCAAGAGTACCAGCAAAGCCCATGAAGGACATCTGGATGGGAGCTGGCCGTGCAGCAAAGATCTCATTGCGAGCGCCTCTGGTGTATCCATTGAGATTGACAAGAATATGGATACCGTCCTTGACAATTTGATCCACCAGCCGATCGGAGGTCCAGGTGCTGACGTCGCGGAAAACAGGTGCTTCCCGTTCAATTTGTTGCCGGTGGGTCGACTTATCACTTGCCGTTGTTGCATAGCAGAAGGCCCTCACCCGTGACTGGTTGTGGAATCCGAAGACAGACTGCATCAAGTGTGCGAGTGGGTGGTTGTTGAAATCAGACGACACGTAACCAACGTTCAAATGTGGTCTTGGAGGGCTTGGGGGTTCGTAGACGGTGCTCTGAATCCAGGGTGATCGCAGCGTGGAGCACGAGATCCTAAGCGCGTTCCTCTGAGAGATCATGCGTATGTCTTTTGCAGTTAGGGGGCAAGTGAATGTATGGAAGGGTAGAACTGTCGGCGCTGATGGAATCGACAGATTGTTTGGAGGTTTTGGTCGGGGGTATCCGGTTGGTGACTGGATTCCCTTGACGTATTTGTCCTGGTACCAGCAGCGCATAGCGGCCCTCGTTGAGCGCTCAATCAGTCGTAGGATCCGGCTGCCCTCCCAAGGTTTGCCAGACCATTTACGGAGCTCCGCTTCGAGGTCCAGCGAGCCGTCGGTCATGCTAGAGCCCGCGCCCTGGAGCTGTGAAATAATGTGTGATATCGAATGCTCCTGCAATGCCCCGCGGCCCCATGTCGATGATTCCTTTAGCTGTCGCCCGACAATATCCACGACGCGCTTCATCAGGCCGCTGCCCTGACCCTGTGTCTTGACGTCCCTCAGCATCCCATCGTCATCAACATGCCAGCGGTCGTATGTTCCGCCCAAAAGCAGAACACCGCCACGGCCCCTCCAATCGCAAACCGAGCTCAGAGCTGTCGATAAGCCGCAGACAGCCTCAGCAAAGTCAGGATTGGACGCCACAGCTTGCTTGTAGTAGTGGATTGCCTCGCTAATGCGACCCCTATCCTTCACAGCATTTGCGAGGTTGGTAAGGGCGATATCGAAAGAGGCGTCGCACGCCACAGCTTTCTCGTACATCTGGATGGCAAGATCAAGCTGTCCGATATCTTTGAGCAAGCTGCCCAGGTTAGTATGGAGGTGCACATGCTTCTGATCGAGCGATAGGCCATATCGGTAGTACGCCAACGCGAGAGCGAGCCCGCTACCTGGTACAATTCCCGGAATTGTTGTTGGGACTGCAAACTCGGGAACGGAGATCTGCTGGGTCGACGACTGTGGAACACTGGCGAGAAGAATTCCCACATTGTTTGCAGTTGAAGGGCTCTCCTGGAGAGACAAGGACAGGTAGTAGAGCGCCAGAATATCGCCGACCCCAGCAGGCTGTCGCATCAAACCCGCAGTTGGCCCGCCGTTGGACATCGCATCCTGGAAGATCTTAGCTAGCGAGAGCAGCGAGTTGCTCGTCGTGGATACTGCCGTCTTCCTGTGGCTTCCATCAGGGACAAATTGAAGTCCCGGCAGCTGGCCTTGGCTTGGGGCGAACACAAGCTGTGCGGTATGCTTTGCTCTCTCCGGCGGTAGCAATAGGGGAGTAGATAGACTTCGTTGAGTCGCATGCTGGGACAGCCTTGATTGAGGATCCGTCGGAGACAGCACGCTCTGTATCCTCCAGATAAGGTCATGAACCCCCTTCACCTCTCTCCCGGCGCTGATCAGGACAGCCTCTTCAAAAGCCTCGGCTGCACGGTCAATGTCCTTCAGAGCGTACAGCATGTTGCCCTTGGCGTGAATGATAAGAATCATTCGTCCATTCTCACTTCCAGGAATGGCATAACCGCTAGAGCCGAAGCCGGGCTGTTTGCTGCCGCCTCCGGCTGCCTTCACAATGGCCAGCTGGTGGTTGCCGATTCCAGCTGCCCCATGTGAGTCGGCGCTCGAGGCCCCCGATGGCGCTGGTGCGGCCGGATCTGACTTGGTGGTGATTTCGCTGCCATGATCTCGGACCGCAGCCAATCCTGGCATCCTCAGGGAATGTTGCACGAACTCAATTGTGGTCACTGCCTCCTGACTCCTGTGATTCGAGCACAGGAGACCCACGAGATGTTCCACCGCTTCCAGGTAGCTCGGTCTGAGTCTGACTGCTTGTATCCAATGCTGCTCGGCCTCTTCTTGTCTGCCCAAGCAGTACAACGTTGCGGCAATGTTTGAAATAGCCTCCACGTGGCTGTAATAAGTCGGGTTAGTGAGTCTCACCGACGGGATACAAGGAGGAACTAACCTTTTTTCGAGGTTCACTATCCGCCTGAACCACTCAAGAGCCTCCTCATAATGCTCAAGGCCGTAGTGAAGGCAACCCCCAAGCAAAATTCCGTCCACCCATTTCCAGCCACTTTGCTCACATAGATTTGACAGCATATCTAACGAGGACCTAGCATGCAGAAGCGGCGAGCCCCCCATCTCATGGTACCCACGGTGCGGTCTGTGTAAGTATGCCGAATTTTGTGCGTTGGGGTGGCTGAGGATCTCCGCGGTAACGGTTGAGTTGGCCACGCCTGCTCGGCCGTGAGCATTCTCAAGCGCCAAGTGATGGGAATCGGCAGGGCGCCCTCCAAAGCCCGCTGCTCGTGCAGCGGCCTCTTTCTGAGCGAGATGCTGTGAGTAACTTGCGGTTGCCTCTGCATAAGTAGGTGTCCGGGGCTTCGTCGAACTTTCGTTTGTCACAGATGTCTTGGGGGGCTTTGGATATACCATCATCTTGTTCGTCTGTCTTGAATTGGATCCGTTCCGTCCATGATGGGCTTTCTTAGAATGGCTAAGGTATACGAGAAGGTCGTTGTACGCTTTATGAGCATGCTGCAGCGCTCGCTCCTTGAATCGAGCTGGCGAGGCGACCTCGTTTCTAGGGAGGTTCCCTGCTGGGTTCAGCGTAAGTGCTTGCAACCTGTGAACTGGAGTATGCTGTCCTGAGTGGCCATAACGGGCAAAACCATCATCAATGGGTCGGCTCGGTAGAGGCGGTCTAAAAGGGTGGGCTTGCCCTATCCCAGGGCCGTTTGGGAAACCGTGTTGAATTGTTGATTGTGTGGGCATGAAAGCACTGTCGACGACTGCGTTTTGGGGCGTATATCCGTTTGCCAACGGGATAGCTGCTCGGTAATCAGAGGAATTCGGCCCACCCCACGGCCCTGATTGCGCGTATCCCGCCGGGCCAAAAGATAATGATCCTAACGGTTGATGGTATCCCGGGCCCATCACCGAATGCAGACCAGCCGCAGCTTGATAGTTGTGCTGAGGCATCATTGTCATCCGGGAGGCACCATCTACCAAACTAACGTCCTGGAACACGTTCGACGGACCCAGCCCCCATACCCGGGAGTTTGCAGCGGGTGTGCTAGACGCATCAGGGCCACGGTTCATTTTTGGTACTGGCCCCGCGCCAGCGTATGGCCACCCGCCCATATGAAGAGGGCGAGGGAAATTGCCCAAAGACGGAACTGAGGCTCTATCAACCACGGCAGTGGGAAAGATATCGCACGAGGCTGGCAGGATCATCTGCTTCAACGGCGGTGGGCCAGACACCAAATGGGACCCATCGTAGCCATTGTCAATGGTCCCGCTCGGCGTCTTCCGCCGAAGAGAGTGCTCACCGGTATGGTCGTGTGCATGAGAGCGTGTGAAGGTGGTGGTGATGCGATGCAGAGACGGGGGCTGTTGGGCGGTGCGGATAGCGAATGAGCGCGGCGTTGAATTGGCGTGATGAGAGGGAGCCTGTCTCGAACGATGGTAGAATGTGTAGTCCGGTTTTCCATGCCCGTGGCCCTGCAGACCCTCGAAGGGATCGAGGGGCTGTTGCACCGGTTGGTGCGTCTGGATTAGCGGCAACATCGAATGGGATTCATTAAACTGGCGTTTGAGTCGGACGATGAGGTGTGGGCGCTCGAATAGGACTCTCAACCAGTTGAAACGAAGGAGCCAAAGCAGCGTGCGATGCTGAGGACTTGGAGCGGAGACCTGCTAAAAAGTAAGCTAGGCTAGGTCGTCATTGCTCGGCAATCAAAACATTATCGCGGGAATCGGATTTCGTCGAGGGCGTCGTTGAAAAGGTCGTCGAGAACGCTGGCGTCCGTCCGAGGAGGAGGCGAGGCAGGGCTCCTCCCTCCAGCACCGTGGCGGTCTGCCCAACCATGCACGTTTCCCTCGTTGATTCCGTCAATCGATACCGACGAGTGTGGCGTGGGCAATCGAGCCACCCAAGCAACGAAAGCGGCGCTACTCGACGGCGACGTCGGGAGCGGGCCCCGAACGTGAGCGCAGGGCGGGGAAGCTAGGGCGGCGACGGAGGGTCGGTGGATCGTGAGTCGGGGCGGCGGCGGGGAAAACGGGCGCCGATGATAACGGCGATGGCAGCGGGTTCCCGGCTTTTAGAGTTGTGTAGTTCTTTTTAAAGATGTGGCGTGGATAGCAGATGGAGTCGGGATGGAGTATGTATCTCGAGGGCCTTTGCCTCCGCTCATAGAGAGTTCGATGGTCGAAAAGAGGAATGGCCTGGGTGAGTTTAGTTCCGTTAGGCGGTATGCAGGAGGAGGTAAGGTGGGCATGGTAGGTACACCGTACTTTGTACCTTCCTGGAAAAGCCGGTAGGGCGTGGGGGATACGCAAGGCCGCCGAGTGGTTGGCGGCGGGCCGAGGGGTCACAGCAGCAGCGACCTCCAGGGCCCAAACCGATCCAACCGTTACCAGAGGAAAGCGCCAGCGGAGGAGCCCTGTCAGTTCCATGTCACCCTATGAAGCACACCTCACCTTGAATGGACGTCCGTCCTTAGCAACTGTGGCCGCATCGTATTTGCTCTGTTTCTGCCTTGTGTCCTTGTCCATCTCGCGTCCATCAATCCTGCTCACTTGTGTGCGACTTGTCATTCGGCAGGGCACATAGTAATAATCGTGATAATAACGAACCGTCCCTGACCCCGCTTGTCTTGTCTGGCCAGCTGCTGTCCGTCCTGTCAAGGTCGAGGGAGCCGCAGATCTGTTTCTTGCTCTCTAACCACAACTGGGGCCCTGGGTCAGACATGCATCAACACCAGTCATCTGGTTGTCTCAGCGAGGACAGACTGTACAACGGGGTACACCCGTCAGGAATCCACCCAACGCAAATTGGGCATGTTCCAATGTCTTGTTGTTTGCGTATGAGCTGTGTCAGGACCTCTCCGGTTCCTTCACCCATGGACAAGAGTGGCTTCCAATGTATTGCAGACAGCGCAATGTCGGTCCATTGCTCCAGATCCCGTCATGGACCACCTCGCGGAGCAGCATCAGCCCCCGGCAAACCCGGCGACGTTAAACTCAGCGCGCGCAGGCGTGATGCAGGCATCACGCATATCTCAGGGCCTACTGAGGGGTACTCGGCGCTGGTGGGCTAGGCTGCATGCTATCTGCCATCGTGGCAGCAGGATTTGCAGATCAAGACACAGCGGGCTACGACCAGTCATCCTCTCGAGAAGCATGTTCGGGCGCCTACTGGCTGAAAGGCGCTTCATCTTTTAGCCTCTGGGCAGGCCAGTTGAAGGTCCGAGGCGCATTTGCCCGTCACTGACCCTTGAGGCATGTCGGGCCTTGCAATCACAGGCCCGATAACCGCCCCCGGCCCCATTCCAGCCCACCTACTTTCTCGCATGACAACAATGCCCACCACACCACCCCGCCGTTGCCCAATCCACACAATGTGGAATGTCGAAGGGTGGGAGTAAGGCCGCGTCGCCGCCGCCCCTCCTTTACAGGACAGAACCCCTACCAGCCCTTGTCTCGCCTTACCTTGCAGCGCGCATCTGGTAATCCCATCCCACCTTGCCGGCGACGGCTCCACGACTCTCCTGGTTGCAGCCAACCCGTTCGCCCAACGCCAACGGCGGCCGAGTATCCGGGCCAAATCTGGTGGGTCACAAAAAAGGCGCCGCCTTCTGCCGCCTGAACGCTGATCCGCGCGGCGGCATATGGCACAGCTTGCTTGTAACACATCACCAAACCCCCAAACCTCGAACCGTTGGGAAGAGGAACGTGGGATTGCTGACCGCCTCGCTGGCTGGCCGGATTGCTGAGCTCCATCGGCGCTCGCTCCGTACGGGCGCCGTACCAATCGCTGTTGACCAGTGATGATAAACCGTGCAACGACGCCCGCTGGGACGCTATCTCTGTCGTTGGGCAAATCTAGAAGATGATCTCAAACAAAACCGGGCGATCAACCCGTGGGTTCCCGCCCTTATTCATGCCAGTTTGCGTCTCTGGAAACAAGGCGGTACCGGCACAATGCCCGGGAGCATCAGATGGGTAAGCGGATGATCCTCAACCACCAAGGTTTCTTTCTGTGCTGTGCCTCCGCCTCGGTGGGATTGGATTCATGGGTACCACCAATTCTTCGGCACCGGACATGAGCAGAGTAATGACTCCAGGAAGTTCACATCCGCAAGATCATCCTGTGTAGTTGATAGGCAGTCAAATTGAGTCTAGGAAATGGTCATACTCGGAGTCCTTGCTTCAGCAGCTTCACGTCTGCCTGACGGAACCAAACCCAACCAGCTGTAGCCCTTGCCGACCAATTTGCTGACCCGCGTTTTGATATCGTCGCGGAGGTGTACATTGGGACAAGGCCAAGAAATTTTACAACCGGTCGTTCTAAACTTCGTGACGAAACCCGCCTCCGATTCCCGCTCGTTCGAGAACGGCCCGCGAAGCGCGGCCAACAACGCCAAACATTTCCACAGCAGCAGATCAGTGGAGCGATCTGGAACCGCAACAGTGTTTGTGACACAGCTTCATTTCGGATATAAATCATCGCTACCAGCACCAGCCTGGTTGTTTTGCGCCTCTAATTTGCCTGGACGTTATGATCACCCGGTTGCAATACATCAAGGGGTTGGGGTGGAATGGGATGTCGGCCTCAATATGGACCTCGGCTTCCACAGCTAAAAGCCAACGAAAGCCGTGGTGAGTAATCGGACGTAGGCTTCAATATTCCTGGACAATAAAATATAACTGAAAAAGACCATAGAGAAATGGGTCAGGCTCAGGTGAACGCCAGGTTCGTCTCGTGACATGGTATCATGTTTATTCGTGGGAAAAGGGTAGAGGAACTGAGCGTTTGTCAAACAAAACAAACCCGTAAGTTCTGCCAGAACCCGAGGCACGCGTACGGCCATGAAATCGTTTCTTGATTTGATTTGCCGGTACCTGGCAAGCCTGGTGCAAAGCAAGCCCTGAACTCCTAATCACATGCCAAGAATTCCCAAACCAACCTTCCAGTAGTGAACATCTTTACTCTTCCGGAACTGCAGACCAACAAGTTAGCGATCGTGGACTTCTCTCGGGCCTGAAAATACCACACGGGCAGCGGGCCCATTTTGGAGGGATAATTTGTGCCAACTTACTGTCAATCTCGCCAGAGTCGATCTGCTCCTGGACGACCTTGGGGCTCTTGCCATCTACCTGGCAGCCGACGCTAAACGCGGTACCGAGAATCTCCTTCACACACCCCTTGAGCTCCTTGGAGAAGGACTTGAAGCGCATCTCCCGTGCAATGGCAATGATCTCCTCGAGAGTGACGGACTTGTTGTGCTTGATGTTCTTCTCCTTCTTGCGGTCGCGCGGGGGCTCCTTCAGCGCCCGGATGATGAGTGATGAGGCGGTAGGGACAACCGAGACGGCGGCTTGACGGTTCTGGATGGTGAGCTTGACGGTGACGCGGAGACCCTTCTGCAGCAGGCGTGCACCCGAGGTGCCATCGTCAGAAAACTATCCACTATTTTCCAATACGCTCACGCGCCGAGGGGGAATTTTCCATACCCAGTCGCCAGTCGCCTTCGCGATATCTTCACCGACCTTCTTGGGCGAGAGACCAAGAGGACCGATCTTCGGGGCAAGTGCCGAAGAGGCGCCGACCTCACCACCGGTCGCAAGGAGGTAGCTGCACGCAAGCTCGTCAGTCGATGTTCGGAAGCAAAGCTATTGGAATCGTTCGTGTCGCATACATGACCTTCACCTCATTGGGGTCGAGCTTCGGAGCTGCAGAAGGTCATAATAATTAGAATACAGCAGCAATCCGAATTGACATGTATGGCTGCGACTTACGCATGGTGACGGCTTGTTATGTCAAGATGCACTTGTGTGGTGATAATGTGAGGTCGACGAGCCGAGGATCAAAGACAACAAAATCAAAAAGAATTTGGCAGTTGTGGGATGCAATCCCTCCTGCCCTAAAATTTCGCCGTGTTGTGGCTGAAAGTGCCAGGGTTTCAAGCCACAGGAGTGCGGGGCAGCGGGGAGTGGCCTGAATTCAGCCACAGGTCGAACTCCACCTTGTGCCCACTAACAATTCGAGCTCAAGGGTCTAGAGTTGACGAAGGCGGGTTAGGGTTGAGTAATGCTGAGCTTTCACGCTGACAACGGGGACAAAGATCCAGGATTTCATTGCAGTGTGGTTCTAGTGTTGACCGAACATCTATTCTCTCGATAATACGGGTTTTCCATGACAGTAACGCTAGGCAATCACAAACACCGACCGACCTCCGTTTACCCCTGTGTCGTCCAAACTCCGCCATCTGCTGCATTTTAGTTGGTATAACTGACCGCCAACTTCATCAAGGACTCCATAAATGTTTGCAACGACACATCGTCGGTAAAGATTGTTTGGGCGCTCTGAGCTCCCACGCCGCCGTACGCACCAGCACCTGACGTGTGGGTGGTGGACGGGTTTAGCTTGGACAACAAGAAACGCGCCTGAGAACCGCCGTGGTCGCAAACGATGAATCGCGGGAGTGGGAAACGGTCCCCAATGAGATCCTATAATGAGTGTCAGCGCAATTTGCGCCTGTGAATCGTGAGTCCGGCTGACTTACCCTGGCATCCTCCTTTGGCGCCTCCAAGAGAGAGGCAAAGTTCTCGTATCCCTCCTGCTCTTGGTATCCTGCCTTCCTCCACTCGGCAATGGTCTCGCCGTGGAAAATGAGAATGTGAAAGAAGGTATCAAGTAGGAGGATATGGGTAGGCTGAATCGAGGAGGAATCAAGCAGCACCGGCTGTCCACCTTCTTGGTCGAATGTGTACGAGTCAAGGGTTGGTTGGATCATAATGAGAGAATTGCCGACGTCCTCGTGATTGAGGACATGTCGATAAAATGCCGTCTCGTCGGGAGAGTTGTTGAAAACTTGCAGGAACTGACTTCTTCGCAGATGGAACATGAACTGGGGGTATAGGGTGAAGTTCTTTTCGAGGCGGAAGGATGACGGGTCGTCTTTCCGGTAGTCGGCAAATCTCGAGCACAGTCTGATGAGCATTCTGTCGACCCAACGAAGGACATCGGGCCCATCGTCCACCTCTGCTTTGAAGACAGCGATCCTCGACATCAGAACCGCCGCGGCCTCTTGGTCGAACGACTGTGCGATAGCGGGATCGCCGGCAGGTCCGCTCAGGTTTCGGGCGATGGTCGTGACGCGGAGATGGAACTGCCCCGAGGAGTGTTGATAGTAAGTCAGGAACTGCATCATACCCTTCTGGGGACTTTGTTGGTGCTGAGTCGCGCCGCTGCCTTGGCTGGCGATCTCAAAGTAGATACCGTAGCTCGCTTTGGGGTCGATGCCGCACATCTTCCAGGAGCATGTGTTGCCGATACCACACTCTGTCTCTCCTACTGAGGTCGACTTCTTGTTTAGAGACACGGCGTGGCCAATCAGACCTGTGACCTTCAGCTCCTTCGTCGTCAGAACCTCCAATACGGCGTTGAAGCCCATCATGAGGTTGTCGTCTCCGTCCTTCTCAAATATCGCAATGAAAGATTGCTTGAACATGGACGATGTGAAGCTATCGGTCAAGATCATGTGGCCACCAGTTGAGTTGCAAAGGCCCTTCATCTCGAGGAGACCAACTTGGTCGAGACAACCTGCGAAGATGTCAATAGTGTGGCCGTTGTGGGCAGTTCTCTTTGCGAGATTATCGTAAAACTGTCGAAATGTCAGCATCCAACACCCGGTCTACCACTTGTTGGGTACGTACCTTCAGAGCCTTCTTATAATACTTGATGTTGTCACGGTCGATATCGTGGTGCGAGCGAATGGGCTCCCTCAACTCGGGACCAACAACCATGCCCGGTCCTTCAGTTGCGGGACCGCCAGCAAAGAGCATGATACGTCCTCCCGCATTCTGGAACGAAGTCTCCAGCAGGCCAACAGCAACGGACAGCGCAACACCAGTGCAGCGCAGATTTCGGCGATCGCTGGCCACCGGCCAGGGGTCCTTCTGGAGCTGCTCCAGAGCCTTCGTCAACTGAAACTCGGCTTGCTGAACAGGCAGGAGGAAGCGCGCAGCAGGTCCCACTGGCATCGGCCTGCCCTGTTGAGCAGGCATCCCGGGTCGCATGGCAGGCTGGGTAAGACCCAACATCTCCTGAACCTGCTTCGCGGCGTATTCCTTGCTGCCACGGAAAACATAGGACTTGGCGCACTCTGTATATCCAATCTCGTGCACTTGGGCCATGGTGCCATAAGTAATCAGACCGACTAGAGCATGCTCGGGCAAAAGGCTGAGACTCATGATGAGGGACTCCTTCAGGGCGGCCAAGCTGTCCTCCTCCTGGCACGTATCGACAACATAGAGGAAGATGGGGGGGCTCGGGGCCGGTCGCGAGAGTCTGTACTCAATGGTTGTGTTGGAAGGGTGAAGCTCTGGGGGGATGGCATTGGCGGTGATGTCCTTGTAATGCGGTGGGAGAGGGTTTCTCGACAGGCAGAACGGGCAGATCCAGAGGCGGGCGCGCACATCAACTTGGCTAGGAAGCTTGTTAGATAACCAGAACTAGAGCAGTACGGCGGGTGTTTTACCAAAAGGGATTCAGGACAGAGCGGCAGGGCTGCTTGCAGGTGACGGGCTCGAACTGCAACAGAGGGGTGTCCTCCTTCTCCTTGAGCGGGGTGTACAGGGCGCCGATGGGAACAACTAGTCTAGACGCTTCCTATGCGGGCATTAGCCATGAAGCTGCAGAAGCGCCGTACAATTGGGGAAAGGCTGACCATGCGGGAGCTGGGGAAGACGTTCCAGCTCAGACGGACGCCATCGCGGTCCTCGACCTCACCCCACTGCTCTTTCAACGCCTCGTAATCCATGATGATGCGGATGGTTGGTCGGCGTAGATTTCGAGGAGACTATACTACTATGGCCGAGTCGATGGTCCGGACGAAGTAGATCGGAGCCAGATGCAGTTCCACAGGGCAAACTGGACAGGTTGCCGAGCAGCAATGTGCTGCCAGGTGTCATTAGCCTGACGCAATCATGGTGGGAGACGAAGCTTGGAAAGCTTGAGCGCAGCTGCAAGGTACCTTTGAATTTGGCTCGGATCGCAGGAAAGCTTGCGGGGCGTGCTGTTGTTCGGATAGCCACAACCGACGAGCAGTATTGGCCCTGTCTTGAAGGTTGATCGGGGTGCCTGATGTGGGTTTTGGCGTCGCCCGGATGGTGATCGGTGTGGTGCCCACCTTTGCTCCGACCAGCTCTTCCAGGTTGCGGCTCGGTGTCCCCTCGAAAAGGACAAGTTCCCAATCCTGGCCGAAAACCCGCACCAGCCATAATATGGCCCGTGCGCAAAGTGGCAAGAACCGCGGTCTTGGTTACCCAAAGTAACAACAACCCTGACGGTCACCCCAACCTTAGGGATAGCCTCGCATGTATCCTGAGCTGTTCCTTTCTTCACGTGGACTCCCAAAATAGTTGGCATTGTCATCCCTTTGGAACTCTGGGTCTTTAATATTAATTATCGTAAGATCTACCTACTTGAGGACAAATCGAATCACTTCTATCTCTGGATGATCTTGTGTCGCGCCTTCCAGTTCAAGCTCAGATGGTGCACCGGTTTGGCGGATTGCCTACGGCTAGGTAGTAGGTTTTTTTGCGATGTGAACCTGGCCAAAATCTGCGAGGCTGCACTCAACAGCGCTCTCAGTTCATCACAATTCCAACTCCCCGGGCCATACCCCAACATCATGTTTGTATGTTCTTATTGGCGACTTACTGAGCCTGGCATCGAGACAACACATTTCTAATCAGCAGTACGAGTAGGAACCTAGCGGTTTCTTGAGCGGTATACCCAAATCCTTGAAGGCTACCAGCGATGATTGAGTTTGCCTCAGGCCCGCGGGCTGGACTGACACGATATGGTCACCCCGTAGCGTAGGTCGTCGGCACGCGCTAAAGGCCGTTTTGCTGTCAACCCAAAGCGACAAGTCTGAATAGACCGCATGAATTCGGTTTACATGGTGTCTGGCAGTAGCGGCTCGCTGGCCTCGAGTCATGCTCCAGGCCACATTGTCACTGACGACGAGGCGTTCAGGGGGTCGAGACGTTTCTTAATCAGGAACTTTATCCACATGATCCGTCCCAACTACCACTCCGGGGACACATTTCGAAAGCTTTTCACGATCTATGATGTTGTTGAAGGCTCCTATAGCCCTCTGGAGTCTTGATTGCAGAGTTGCCGCATTTGCTATCCCCAAGCCCCAATCTATCGCCGCCCGGCAAGCGAACAGCGCACTCGACAAGTCCTTATTTTTGAGAAGGGCGTTTCATTCCTGTGAGTTATCTTGGAGCCATTGGCGTCTCCACGGGCTGACGGGGGCAAGCCGCTGTATTGAACGGTCGAGTGTACATCAACGACGTGAGTTCAGTTACTCAACAAACGACACCATTATCTACCAATATTGTGAGACAGCCATGGAGGGAACGCCAAACATTTATTAACCGTAGGCGCAGCGAACACCTTACTATCGATCGATCTATCTCAGGATTGGTGAGTACTTAATCAGAGAAGGTCTTTTTCCCGCTTAGTCCCTTTTCCCCCTGTCTCACGAGTCCCGAAACAGCCGCTCCTCTTTGGACGTAAACAACCTTCCAAAACATTAGAGAATATTCGCTGATATTACCACAGGAGAAACACATCCATTGCCCTGCGTTCCGCCACTAAACCCCGAGGCGTCCCAAGTCTCAGGAATGGTGGGGTTTGGGTGGACAAAAACAAAGGCGTCCTGTACACTGGGTTTGCTGGGATAAATTCTGAGCTCGGGAACGGCGCACACCACCCACAGGGCCTGTGGTCGTTTACACCTGACACTACCGGTGCAGGGCTTTGGCAGAACCTCAACGGGAGCGCTGACAGCCGATTTATAACCAAGCCAAGAGCTTTCAAGGGACAAGTAGCCAGCGGCTATGGGTCGGGCTTTTTTCTGGGCGGTATTTTGACAAACACCTACCCAGCTGATACTGATGCCGATGCTGATGTTTGATAAGGCACTGTCGGGAACGATACATCCGACCAGGAACCGGCCAGCGGACTTGTGACCTATGATTTCGAATCTGGACAAGCCAAAAATACCACAGTATCTGGGGTTTCAGTTGGGGGCATAGGGATTTTCTGGGAGAATGATATATGTGCCTCATTTCGGGAGCCAGGGCATATTGGTGGCGATGGGTGGGGATCAGGCCGGTCAGTCAGATCAAGACGAGGACGACCTCATCCCCTTCACCAGCGTACGGGTATATGATCTGGCGAGCGAGAAGTGGCATGAGCAGAAAACGTCGGGGAACTTTCCTTTACCCCGCAAAGACTTCTGCCTTGCAGGCGTTGCGTCCGGTGGCCACACCTACGAGATGCTTGTTTACGCCGGCTGGAATGGCAACTACGGCTCCCAGGCGATTCCGTACGACGAGGCCTTTGTGCTCTCTCTACCGGGTTTCTACTGGGCCAAGGCAAACTATGCCGCCATACGCCCTCGTCACGGCCTGACATGCGATGCGGTGGGTGGTGGCCAGATACTTACCATTGGAGGCGTAGATACGACTCAAGACGACCCAGGCAACCCCCACACAGCCGGATTTGACACAACTGACCCGCGCCCTCATGGCCTAGGTATTTTCGACATGACAAGCTCGAAGTGGAAGGCTACCTACACCGCAAAGCCCCCAACGTACACTGCAGCTCCCGAGATTCGAAGCTCTTACAACGCTGGGTAAGGGTCCATCAGCAGCTAATCATTCATGATCGCTGACGCTGACATTCATACTTTTAAGCGGGCACCAGCCCATGTCCGGCTTGAGCACACATGAGCTTAAATCCGTCTTCGCCATCACGCACTTCGGCGCAGACAACATCGACCCAGCCCCGTCCATCCGCCATCGGCACAGCAACGTGGGCGCCATAGCGGGCGGCATAGTTGGTGGCATCGCAGCGGCTGCCCTCGTGGGTGTGTTTATCTGCCTGTTCAACCGCTGCCGGCGGCGCCGAAGCGACCGGAAGCGGTTGGAGGAGAAACCCGCACGACCTAACCGGCCGACTTACACGTGCGGGCCGAGACGAGCACAATCCGTGTTCCCACAGCAGCAGCAGGATTCTCCGTCCAAGGAAGCGGAGGCTACGGAGAGGGCGAGAAATACCGTGGAGCCATCGCCAACTGCTATGACGATGGCAAACTCGCCGGAGTTGGTGTGAATGAAGGATATTTCCGAGGGATTATCGCCAGCTACATCTTCGATGCTGGCGGCCAACGGTGTCCCGGAGATGGTGGATAATACGCCAATAGCTCCATCCCCGAGGAATATGGACTTGGAGCTATGCGGCGTAGGCCCCATGAGTGAGGA
>Ga0247770_1001365_pt1 | contig 19400 bp, 14 predicted proteins | sample UWRJL136409B6_FD_179943 | JGI IMG/M metagenome (GOLD analysis project Ga0247770, IMG submission 179943) | Plant litter microbial communities from Arlington Agricultural Research Station in Wisconsin, United States - UWRJ-L136-409B-6 | ecosystem: Environmental > Terrestrial > Plant litter >... | reverse complement strand
TTCGAGCTCGAGTTCGCCGAGATGGTTAAGGGTATCGAGGAGGAGCGCAAGATTGCCAAGACGGTCAAGCCCCTTGACATGTTCAAGGGCACCGACTTGCGCCGCACACTCCTCGCCATGGGTACCGCCGTGGCCGACAGCGGAGGTTCCGGCGCGTGGTTCCTCATCCCCTACACCACCTACTTCATGATCATCTCCGGCATTCCCGTCCAGGACGTCTTCCACTACTTCGTCATCAGCACGTGTCTGGGTCTCGTTGCTTGCAACGTTGGCATGTTCGTGATGCGCCACGTTCTTGGCCGCCGCGCCTTCCTGATGATCTCTGCCGTTGGCAACGCCCTGTTCATGCTCGGCTTGGCCGTCTCAACCACCGAGAGCGTCGGCGCTAGCTTCGAGACCAAAAGCAAGTGCATCATCACATTCTGCCTGCTTCACTTGATTTGGTACTCGTTTGGCACCGGTCTCGCCACTCGCCCCGTGTCCACTGAGCTGGTCAGCACCAAGCTCCGAGCCTGGTCGTTTGGTGCCACTCAGGCTGTCAGCCAGCTTATCATCTGGCTCGTTTCCTTTTGCACCCCGTACTTCATCAACCCGGAGAACATGAATTGGGTAAGCATCCCTTCGATCCGTGTCTGATCAATCGTGACTAACAGACTATAGGGCGGACGCTACGGCTACATCTGGTTTGGCTCTAGCATCGCCTGCCTCATCTGGTACTACTTCTTCCTCCCCGAGACCAAGGGCCGTTCCTTGGAGGAGATCGATGAGATCTTCGAGAACAAGGTGGCCACCCTTGACTTCCCCACATATCACACAAAGATCACCGAGCAGGCTCTACAAGAGGTGCAGAACCGCAAGCTCGAGGATGGCGATATTGAGAAGGTTCCTTCAACCAAGGTTGAGGAGCACTCAAGCTAGATTTCAAGTTGCCATTTGGTGCCATAGTCGTCAAGTTTTGCTTAGCATTTTTGTATCTACAAACGGGATCATGTGAGATTGTAGATAAAAGCAGTTGGCTTGTTAGACTCGCCGTTCCCATTGACTTGTACCTCCTGTCCGATATGCTCACGGGACGTAAACCTGCGGTTCTTTCCCATCTTTAGATTCGCTGCCTTCACGTGCACTTCTCATGTTACGCCACGTGTAAATTCCAAGCTGAAAAAAGGAAACAAGATCCCCACTGCTACCATAAAAATCTGCATGCGCATGCCCTTGACCCCCGGAGCACGCTCCGCATCCCGACCCGGCTCCGAGAACTGGATGATGTCAGGTCATAGCAGAGGGTGCAGCTTATCCGCGACCCAGGCAGAAGAGCACCATGATGATCGCCGCGGCCATGGTGAATAGCCTCTCAACTAGAGTTTGCCGAGCGTTGAATGGCTGAGTATGTACCGAAATGCAGGCCGATAGCTAGGAGTTGGTGCCCCGGCACTCGGCCTTGGGATGATGTGATCGCACCTTTTTTGCTTTAAGAATTTATAGGTAATATTGGCACTCACCTACATCACCTAGCGTGGACTCACTCACGCTCTTCTAGGACGCCCCCCTCGCCAACTTACCTCCCCGCCGCCTTCCCCACTGCAACCTCCACATCCGACGCCTTCTGTCTCTTCTCCCCACTAGAAACATGAACCCGACGCCAGATAGGCGCCACGAGGTCACGAAGGAAATACCAGACGTCTTTGAGAAAATGGACGATGGGCTCCCCTATCGCCTTGATCCCCTTGATGATGAGCCGAAGCAGGGCCGCGAAGATGATCGTCCCAATGACCATGACGCTGAGAATCCACATGAATTCTTTCAGCTCCATTCTTTCGGGCACTACATTATGGCCCATGCCAAAGATGCCCTGTCTGGCGTCAGTGTTCTTCGGCGAGAGGCACGAAGCTGGATTGCATACCGTGAGAAGGCCAGGGCCAAGATAGATGATAGTGAGCCATGTGAGCCTGCTGATACTCTCGTTTTGCTCAACTCCCAGGACTGACGATATCTGTTGGTCCGGGACGTTAGCTTTTGTTTTCGCCACCGTTCAGGTCAGGGATCTTACCCCCTCTCTCAGTTTGATACCTTGGTCAACGCGAAGTTGGAGAGACGTGAAAGTGTTAGCTAGTCGGCTACGTCGTTTCTCAAACTCCTCTTTGACTTGGGTGACGCCGCTTATCATGTCTTTGTGTCGGACGGCCTTTGACTGAATCGATCGAAACAGGACAATCTTCTAGCAGTTAATAAGAGGTGCCGATGTCACGTACGGTTTCCAACAGGGTGTTCATCTTGATCTCTGCCCTGTTCACCACATCAATCGCTTGACTTAGCTTGTCGTTGAAGATACGAAGCGCCTCGAAGCCCCAGAGCATCTGCTTCAAGACTGAAACAGCCTGGTTGTCTGCGACGAATCTGGGCACACGAAATTTCCTTTTTCGTTCGTCGTTCTGAGTCGGGGTGAGCTGGGGTGAGCTGTGGCTGATTTGTCCTGGGCTTTCCCTTGATTTTCCCTAAGCCAGGGTGATCCCCCACGCCGCCGCCGCACAGCCTCAGAGGCCCCTTTTCCGTCCCCCCGGCTACAATTTCCTATCGATGGAAAGCAGATGACGCGCAATCGCTAAGGATAACTGTCAGAAAGTGAGGGTCTGTATTCGTAGGAAGGAGCGACGGCAAAGCATTTATAGTTACTATTGAGTTGGGGAACGTGAGCGAAAGGAGGATTTTCTCGTTTCGCCAGGAGGACGGCCTATGGGTTTGGTGGGCCCCGCTGTGACACGGGTGCGACTGAGTCACGCGACCGATACTGCGTGGAACAGATCGTGGCCCTGTGGGCGCTGAACAATTCTATTCTCAACACAACAATTTGTCTAGGCCTCGAAGGTCCTTGTGCCAACAATTTGGGCGGCTTAGTACGGATCGTAGCGTGGCGATGATGGCAGGTAGCCAATCATCGTGGAGAGCGGGGTTTACCGTGTAACACCCGCGCTCTGCTGCAGCTGAAGTACATACATCTCTACCTGTCAGAAACACTGCACCTTGGATTGGGTGGAAAGATGTGGGCTGCAACGGCTTGAATAACCAAAGTATGAATGCCCCCTAGCAAAATCCTTATGGTAGCCCAAACTCTCCTGGACGCGATACGCTTCAGCAGCTGGCCGATGGCGCCACTGACAGCCGAGGTGGGGCCAGTTATTGGGTTTCCGCACGAAAGTGGGGGCGATGAACTGAATTGTGGGATTCCTTCTCCTTGCCATCTTCTTTCGACATCTCTTAACACCTACAATACACTTGACTAAACCTTTTCGCGACAAATGGATCGCATTTTTCTCTGGTTTCGGTATCATCTTCCGGGATACCGACGGAGGTTATCATCTCAGGAGCGGTGCACCCTGAAGATCCCCTCCGAGCTCGTCGACATGATCCTGGAGCACCTTCCGCCAGAATCGGTCATTGCGTTTGCCCTAACCTGCCGCGCGCTTTTCGTCAAGCATTTCCCCAAATCGGTCCAGCTATCCGCACCCGCCAGAGCAACACTGCTTCAGTGGCTCGAGCAAGACATCCCAAGGCTCTACTTTTGCCACGGCTGCGCCTGCCTTCATCCATGGCGCGCGACGCGGGAATTCGGCTACAAGTTCTACCACGGGCCATGCTGGTGGAATCTTCGTGACATGGAGCCCGTCATGAGTAAATGCGTGTCGCACTTTTGGTCTGACCTCACATATTCCTGGGCCCGGCTTGTCATGAACCGCCATCTCTACGGGGCTCTTCACGGCCCGCCTTTACAGGACATTGAGGCGACCCAACGCATGTGCGAACCCTGCTATGGTGTCATTATCACGATTTTTTCGAGTGCCAAGATCATCAGCAATTACCTCTATATCCATGGCACCATGGTGTTTCGGAGCGATGGGAAAAAGGGAAACGCGCAATCACTGAGGAACTTTATTGAACACTTCGAAGACTCCCTAGTGTGCCGTCACCTTCGGGCCGCCATGATTCCTGAGCTATGCCGCGACGAAGAATCCTCAAGACCCTTCCATCCAACCTCTGGGAATATTCGGTCGTGTGCCGTTTGTTTTACCGACTATCAGATACGTGTTGCTTTGGGGGATTCCCCAAGACGAACGACTCAAAAGTCTAGTCAACGGGAGCCTATGGAAGGCGAGGATTGGTCCATCGAAGTCGCCCGGTGGCATAACCTTGGAGAGTGTCGATCCCCGCACGATCTAGAATGGTACAACCTTGTAACCGGGTCTCCTAGAATATCGGTACGAAGAGAGGACATGTGTGGGGCTGGGATGGTGCACAGAGTGTGGATGGAGGAATACCTGGGTTCTACGCCTGCAAGGGAGACAGCTGTATTTTCGAATAGCTGTCATGTCATCTAGGTGTCGGGTAACTCGGGCGCGGGAAAGGCGCAGCGGTTGCCTCCTCTGCGTTGGTTCGGAGGTCCAGGAACGGGAACGAGGAATCGCGACTGGGCGAGAGGAACGATGTGAGGCACGGCGAACTCTGAAAGGCTCGTTTTACTGTGTGGCAACTCAATAAGCAGAACTTGAAAGCGAGAGATGGGGGAATCATCGATCAGGAGCCGAGGTCCGGATGGCGTCGTGTCGGGTGCTTGATACATGCTCCACAAACCCTAGATTGCACAGCGCCTACGTCCAGGACACCTCAAGCCACAGGCATGTAGTATACCACGAGCACTCCATTTGTCTTTGTGCTACGAACTGCTTATCATGGCCATTGTGTCCACCCATGCATCCCACCCCCAAGTTGTCCCATGATTACTGGTTAACCTTGCTGTGAGCCTAGGAACTGCGCCAGAGGTCCCCAGGCGGCGACCGGGAGTATGTCGGAAGGGATTCGAGCGGAAATCTGTCAATAGATGCCGGTAGCGGGGAACCGAGGACGGAGGGGAGAGACAGAAGGGCTCGAAGACGGTCGGAGGGCGGTTGGAATGCGGCTGGAGAACGGCTCGCGGAAGAGGATCAACATGGAGGCAATCCTGTGAAGCGAGTCAAGTGGAGCTGGGCCCTCTGACGAGACGACGAAGCACGAGATTGAATGCAAGAAGGGGGACTCACAGAAGCAGCTCGTCTTGGCTTCCCCGATCAAGGGTACTGAACCCCAGCACCACGATAAGGTGCGAGCTGGTCGCTGGGGGTGCCTCTCTTGCGAGAGACCCCCACCACTCCTCGGGGAGCGGTGGAAGGCTGGCGCCCCTAGCCAGCGGCTACATCAGCGACTACCCCGCTAGCCGCTGGGCGACCCATGCATCCCTGTTCCCGGGGCTTTGGGAAAGGCAGAAACGGGTTCTGGGAGCTTGCTGAAGGCATCCCGCATCTCGGTAAGGAGCTGGATCATCTGATCAGCTTTCGACATCACATCCTCGCGTGTCACAAGGGCTTGGACGTCGGTCCTCAGATTTTCGATGTCCTCGCGAGTCGCCAGCTCTTGCAAGACGGTCTTCAGATGCTCGTTCCGTCTCGTCTGCTCAAGAACTGCCTCGGTATTCCGCTGCATCTCTGTCCTCACATCAGAAAGGAGCTTGACGATCGACTCCTGTGGCACAGGGGCGGGACCCTGAACGACATTCATAATCGATTGGATGTCTCTGCCGATATCCCCAGCCTTATCGTCAAGCCTAGTCAGCACCACAGTCAGAGAGTTGGGACCCTTTGAAAAGGGATAGGCCTCGAGGAACCATGAAGGAAAAAGTGCTCGGACAGCGTCAAAGAGCAGGTCGCAAATGGCAATGATAGGACCGGAGTCCTGGAACTTCATGTTGTCGATTTGTTTCTCTCAAAAGTCGTAGTGTCGATTACCGAAGCATGAAGGAAAAAAGAAAGAGAAGTTGGGAGAAGCGAGGAAGCGAGAGAAAGCAAATAAACCTGGAGCTTCAGCGATTACGACTGCCGTCGACACCTCCTACCGTTTGGCAGTCACTGACCTGCTAGAAGGAGCTGTCTCCCGGTGTGCTTCCCTGGTTGCCACAACGGTCTTGCCTTGCTATGCCGATGACACTTGGCCTACTGGAAGGAGCTGTCCCAAGTTATTCCCGGATTCTTGCAGGTGTGCTGCATCCCCCTTGTCCTACCTGCGCTGTTGGGGGGAGCTACAATCCCCTGGTGCTAACTCGCGTCACATAATGATCTTGCCTTGTCCGTGTTGGTCCTGGTGTGATATTATGACAAGTGCTACCGGAGATCGGACCCGAGATGGACCACAGATTGCTATTGGTACGGTGTAAGATTACCAGCAAGCGAAAGGGAATAACGGTGACATATTTGCGTAGTTGAAATAGAGTCTATTTAGATATTCTAAAGTGATAATAGGTGGCGAGATATTTGTGCAGCTGGGGTTATGCTAGGGCACTGCAAAACCAACCCGGCCAAACGGGCGAGTCCTTCAATTGATCGAAGTGAGATGTAGGGTTGCAGTTACGGGCGCGATGTCTGTAATTAATATTGTAGATTGAGACAGCGATCGAGACACGATTGACAGCGATGAAGACAGCGACAATGATAGGGTCGTAGGCTACTGTATAGTGATACTTTCCGGCTGCGAATATGATATACATAGTTTATCGACATGCTGAAATTACAGGGGGGGTTTTCTCCTGTCACTGGAGTAAAGGGAAGCGCGGCTAGGTAGTGGTGTCCCAAAACTCAAGGACTCATCCTCGTAACTCCATCGCCATTTTAGACTGTAGCAACTATAGCCGAAGTAGCCTAGAACAATAACCCCCTCGCTCAGTCTGGCTCAGGCTGGCTCAGGCCAAGGCGGCAACTGCTCAGTTCCAAAGAAGGGAAGAGAAATTCGTGGTGTCGATTTTGGGGTTGTGTACTCGCTGGAATTGAGAGAAAAGAATTAGCGGATCATTGCAACTGATCAATGGTGGGGGGGAGGGTATCTATGTCGTGTGCTCTTTTGTTGCAGATTACTCTAGGCCAGACTATGTACTAGTATATTCTAGGTGCCAGTATATTCTATACCGTGCCATATAGTATACTAGTATGTTAAATACCATCCCAGTTTTGGTGCCAGGATACTACGTACTGTCCTGGGGATTAGACTAGGGTGCCATCCCACAACATGTACTAGTATATGTTAGGCCCAAAACTTGGACACTATGGACGGTATCTTTGTCATGGTATTGCCACAAACAGACAGCGCCCGCTTCCTGTTGGACAACCCTAGCTCTTCTAAAGTGGGACACATTTTGGCCATCTTTATTTATGGAACCAGTTCTGGGCCCCCTCGGCTAGAGTTGAAGTGATTTGGCAGACTGCGTCGCAGCTTGCTGAAAATGGTAATAGGGTGAGCAAAGGTGAGCCAGCCTGAGCAAATCCTGAGCAGGGACTGAGCCGGACCTGAGCCGGGGTGAGCAACGTCACGTGGGCGAGGTACGAAAAAGGAAATTTTATGAGCCCAGATTCGTCGCACGAAACAGCTTGATCGGACCGGCCAAACTTCATTCCCACGAGAAGGACCTTCGGCTACACCAAATGTCAGTATCGAAACGCTCGGTAGAGAAATGACAGTTGTTTACATCATATCTCATGATTCCATCCAGAGCCTTCATGAAGCACTCGCATTCCTCGGCCAGTCTCTTACACACGTAACCAAGCAGGAGGAGAAATGCCAACTGCCGTCCGGTGTCCTGCTGGTGGATGAACATTTGTAAAGTGTGGGCCACTTCGCTGGCGTACTTCGCAACCTGGCTTTCATCAAAAAGTTCGCAAATGATGGAGCAGGTCCAGCTTTTGCCTGTCTCGTCGCCTGTGATGATGAGCGATATCCCCAGTTCGTGTATGGTGCTAAGACGATGTGCTGGGTCGGCATCCCGACCCCATGGTGCCTCGGCAGAGCGACTGTCGCTGACTGTGTCAGGAGGGAACCGGTAGTCGTACATGTCTCGACCGAGCGGGGAGTTTCTGCTGTTCTCAGCCCATCGTGCCTTTTCCTCCGCTGTACTTTCTTCCCACATCTTTTCCACTATGGCTTTGCGATCCTTGAGTCGCTGCAGCCTCTCGTCTGATTCCACGTTTCTCTCCGCCTCACGTACTTTTGCCTCGTCGTCGCCTAGGAGCCGCCAGTGTTTGAGCGTGATTCCGGTGATCCATGTATCCTCGCTGCCGGTGAGAGACTGGACGGTCGCATCATAGAAGTTGGAAACATCACCTAGGTGGTCGTCAAATGTGTCAATGGCATCAGGGTGCCAAAGATACACCATTGACTGCAATGTAGCTGGAGAAAGATGTCTCGCAAAGCTGTCCCGTCGTTAGCGTGCCAGGCGTGATATCACACCCCATATTGGTTGCTCAAAACTGACATTATTCGATATTTGACCCCTTGATCAACGAGCTAAGGTGGGAAAGTGCGTCAGCAACCACAAAACACATACGATAAAAGACTACTTACACTGTTGTTCAGCTTAGTCAGCAAGGACTCTTGATACATACTCAGGAGATTTTCCCGCGCCGCGTTCCGTCCTTCTCCAAGGAGGGGGTAGTTCTTTAACACAGATCGTTCGATGGGTCGGGTGTTCCCAACGAGATACAGATCCATGAGATTGGTGCCCTTGATAGCGCTCTCCTGTTGTCCCTTGATGAGACTGTCACGACGGAAGAGCCGAAGCAGGTTTGACTTTTGCTTCGGTTCCACCGCCTCCCCTGCGGCCCCCCTTTCTTCCGCCCACTGATTCCAGAACTTTTCGTCGGCGCGACCGCTTGGAACAGGCTCGGAAATCTCAGGCAAGTCGTTGGAGTCCGCCATTAAAAAGAAGTCGAAGCAGCTGATGTTGTGGAGCTTGCTTGGCCCAGTTTTGTGTTCGATGACACGTAACGTCTCCGCGGCGTTTGGCATGCAGCTGCACCACAAAAACTGCCAAATATTCTTTCGAAGCTTGGCGTCGGCTTGCTGTTTCACCTTGTCCACATCGGGCGTGTCTTTTAAGGAGCGAGCTGCAGCATCCGAGTGGTAGAGCATCTTTGGCTTGTGCCGTTTCCAGTCGAAGGAAGCTGACGAGCCTACTGGTATCGTTTGACTAGTTTGGTGCTGGCAACACGCGTATATCTTCTCAAGAAGCTCAACCTCTCGCAGTTTCGCTGGCGTGCTTGTTGCATCCTTCTCTTGGCACTGGCTCGAATCTGCGGTGCGAGCGGCGGTCTTCTCTGCCAGGAGCTTGCCGCACACAACAGCAGATGTGATGAAGTTCCACCAATGACCAACTGTTGTTGGCTTGCTGCTATCCCAGGATGCCATGAAAGTGTAGTCGGATATCATGAACTCCTTGCACTGATCCAGCAACGCGTCACGCTTCTCCGAGTCCACGGCATCGAGGTTGTGGGGGAGGTGTTGAGCCAGACAGCTCAGCTCCCAAGGTGCTGGACGGGGCCTTGCTGATCTGATGTCTTGTTTCGAATCCCATCGCAAGATGCGTGATCTCCCTGGGTTGACCTTTCGCGTTGGCTCTCGAGCCCTGACAAGGTCCCTAGCAAGCTCAAGGCAAGATCTCCCAAACACCGTGAATGCCGCCCGTCTCTGCAATGCCAAGTTCCGGTCCTACGCCCGCCAGGTTGGCAGCCTCGTGGCCGATATTCTGCCCGCTCAACCGGCCCTGCTCAAACAGGCGCATAGATTTTTCGGCTTTGACTTGCCATAGGACGACATCATGGCTAAGAGCCCCCATCTCGTCCGTAGGAGCCTCCACGTCGCGGTACCTTTGGCTATCACGGTCTCTCAACTCAGCAATCATAGTGCTGCATTTCGAGCGTATTTTCTCACAGATGGAGTCGAAGAGGTCTTGGTCCTTCTTCCGTAGAGATATGCAGAGGTTGTGTAGCGAGAAGTAGTGGTACCACCGAAGAATGCACCCAACGGGATCATCTATGGCCTTCAGTCGAGATTTGCTGGCGCTCTGCAGCAGCTTATAGCGGACAAAATAGCCCAGAAGCTGGGTTTCGAAGTATCGCCAAAGATGTTCCTGGACCATCGAATGTGGAGAACCCGCCGTAATGTCGGTTTTGTCGAGGCTGAAGGCTTCGGGTAGGTTCCGTTGCACATACCAGATAATGACGCTGCAGTAATACTTCTGGTATGACATGCTGGCCGCCGGGTTCCTATGCAGGACAGGTCCCGATGACTTGCATTCGCGCCTGCCCGAAGGACTGGGAAGCACCTCAGAAGCAAGAATGCCAACTTCTGCGTCCTGAAGAAACCTGCTATCCCAGATGAACTGGCCCAGCTGTAAGATCCACACGCAAACATTTCTGATCCGGTCAACGATGCTCTTCCTGTAGCGAACTCGCATTCTGTTGAAGTGCTTCAACTTGGAGTCGCGCTTCTCAGCGGGAAGGCCGTTACTCAGGGTCCGTGTGAGGGGATGCTTCATGAGCTCCGCTGCCTTGACAAGAAGCCTGACCTGCCAGCTGTTTGGTGTGAATGATTGGTTCATAGAATCTCGGTGATGGGAGCGCAACTTACAACATGCTCTCAAGGTCAACGATTTGGGGAGTAACGATGTTCTTGAGCAGGGCAACACCTGGACTCGGGGAACCATGCCCATTTGATTGCGTTGAGGTCGTGCTTTCATTGTCGCCAGCCACAGTTTGTGTTGCATCAGCGGTATCCAGGCGGTTTGCTGCCTCCAAGGCGAGGTTGATAGCAGATCCGAGACTCTCAGCCGGTAGGCCGGCATCGTGGCCGGTGTCGAGATTGGCGCTCGGTAGCGTCTTCGCGCGTCGGAGACCGTGTGGCACGGGCAATGATGCAACGCCCATGACGACCTCAACTGCTCGGCCGATCGTGGTGAGTTCAAAAGTATCTGGGCCGGAGGAAGACTCCAGCATGGCTGACCAGAGCCGATAGGGCGCGAGGCCAGTGGAATCTGCCACGCCCAAATAGCGCTGGACTTCCTCGTAGTGGATGACCTTGGTAGGATCTTTGTTGACCGGATTATCCCTATCTACAAGGGCAAAGGATGCCACGATGACGGTCGCTCGGTCCAGATGCAAGGTCTCCTGAGTGCTAAACGCATGGAGGGATGCAACCGGCGGTGGGCGATCATCAGGCCTGCAGCCAGGTCCTGGCTCCGTTTGCTCGCATTTATGACGTTTGATCTTCTGAGGTTTTCGATTGATCCAGAGTCGCATTTCGAGCCTCTTCTCATGCAGTTCGCTGATGCATGAAAGGACGTATGAGGAATGCTCATACTCTGGATCGCAGGTGTAATGATCCCTAGCCTTGGATGATGCAGAGTGATCCTGGCGTGCAGCAGTGCTGGGGCATCCAAAACGGATGCTACCTCCCACATCCACCTTGAAGGTGACCGGGTGCTCCTCCTTGTCATCTGTGGCCTCGCGGTTAGTGTCAATGGAGTTGGTGCCTGACGCGGACCTTGTCAACTGGATTGGAACCACGCGGCCGATCTGGTAAACGGTATTGTCCTTGACGAATGTGCAGACGATGAACGAGGAAAAGTGTTCTCCCCCTATACCGGTGCTATTGCGGACCCAATGCAGGCGAGTGCAAGGCCAGCGAAGGTTGATCATGCCTTGGACCGGTGTGGCTTCTTGGACCCAGCCGCCTCCAGGTTCGGCCGGGTTCGGTACCTTGACCGACATTCCCAAAGTCCCTCGTCCATTTCTCCGCTGTGCTCGCGCAAGAATGGAGTCGGAGATGTCAGGGAAGTCGCCTCGAACAAACACCAGGCCGCATTAAGGATCTGGGGCAGTCATCTGGAGGAGCTCGTGCCAGGTGGACAGAGAGCCCGTGTAGCCGTCATTTCCGAAGTCGAGGGACTTGCTTGGGCGTGAATTCGATAACTCGAGAGGCATGTAGCAGTTGTCTGGCAAGAAGAACTGTCAGCATAAGGCCAGGGAAAGACGGGCCGAAAGCCTTGCCCTCGTCGATGAGATCCATCCAGGCAAAGTCGTTTTCTGGGCTACATCATGTTAGCTGCGCCGTGATAACTGAGTATGTATGTATGGATGGAAGGAGCATACATATCATCCTTCACAGGCACGATCGCCCCGGGCTGAGCATTGTAGAGGTTGTCCAAGGACGTGGCAGATTCTGACTCTGGCCAGCCCGACGTCCGGCCCACCGTGTCGTTCCCAGAGCCATCGATAGGCATGATGACAACCGGGCGGTGATATATGGCGAGTATTTCAATTGAGAGTTTAATTTTTGAGAAGTGAAATAATCTTCTAAGATCTGTCAGTTCATAGGAAGGGAGGGAGACAGCGAAGCGACGAACCTCCTGAATCCGCCGAGTTGAAACTTAATGACGAAAGCCTCCAACATCGGCCAGTCGCATCTGAACGGACATTACAAAAAAGTGGCACCACTCCATCACGTTGTTCAGCCATAGCTGCCGGCACTGTGTGAGGCTGAGAATGGACGTCGTTGAGTGGACGATGGCGTGACAGTCAGCTGTGGCCTTCCCCGCCGACTTATTTCGACCACAGAATGCAGGGCAGGTCGAATCGGGTGTGCCCCAGACGCTTGGGTTGAGTCACCATCTCAATGGAATTCGCTGCTTACCTCATTTAGGAGCAAAAACATCGCGGCACATCCAGGCGCCCAGGTAGATTATGGCGGACACGTCATGCCACGACCACCAGCAAGATTTTAGGGGGTTAGATAGGTAGGCAGGCGTCTCTGACTTCTTGCTGCTGCCGCTGAACATCACCACTAACCACTTCGCTCTCCTTCCTTGGGAAGAGAAGTCGGCTAGCCCTGACGTGTGTCATGGGGTGCCGCCAACTACTGAGTTTAAGATGGAGCAGGGGGGTATTATTGATTCATCTGGTTCAGGGCCTACTTCGGCGATAACTCTTAGGCCACGGCGGGCCTTGATGTAAAATAGAGCTGTTTCAGGACTCGGATTTTCGGGCGACGGCTCGGTCTTACAGCGCAGCAAGACGTCCAGGCTCTCCTTGACTGCCTGCATTGGGTGCAACTCGCTGGTCACTGAGATGGACGGCTTGTTGCTCCCTAATGCACCTTGACCAATGCTGGCGTCTTTGGAGTTCGGGTAAGTTGGTACAGGTAACTGGCGCAACGTGTCTTCGACATATACTAGGATGTCATCCCGGAGCCTTCGAAGTTGGTCTACCAGCGACTGCTTCTAGACCTGCGATTGGAAGTCGGATACTGAATCTGAATTGGTAACTGTCGCTCACTGGAATTCAACCCGGGTTAGAGCAGCTAAGATAACGCCGACAAGGCTTGGGGCATATTCTAGATCATACCTGAGAATAGCAATCAGACGGACCAAGATCTCAGAGCAATATTTACTCAAACAATCCTCCAGCTCTGTCACCTCGCCCTTTTTTCACATAGAGCGAAGGACGACTTTCAGCGTCTTCCATGACGAGCGCCTGGGGTCTGCTCTCAACGTCTCGAGAATACCAGTCAACTTCTGCGACATTTCCTTGTATGGCAAGGTGCCTTAACGCAATCTCGTGATTGGATTTGCTGGCAGGCTGTCGAGCAAGCGGCTTCACAATCGCGTGGAAGTCGTTGATGACAATACTAATGTGCGTGTTCTCTGCGAGACTGCCGGTTTTGAGCACCTCCAGGGTTCCCGTGACGGTCTTGTACCCAAATTCTATGAATGTCAGGATGTTGCTTGCCAGGCCAACAGCGGTGATCGGGTCCATGTTGTCAACTCTGCTGCACCGGGCGGTTATTAGACGTAAGCGAAAGTGATCCGGGTGGAAAGGTTCGTCTTGTTAAACGCTGGGGTCAACATAGAGACCAGAAGCCACCAAACGCGGGAAGCGAGCACAAAGGCTCGGCTGATGAGGTTGGATCGATGGGCGCGCTCGCCGATTAGTCGTACACTGGGGGCTGGAGGAATGAAACCACTCATGAACTAGAAGATTCCTGATGGAGTCAATTGCTGAAAGCTGCTGTTCTGATTGATGCTCGCTGTCTCCTCCCTGGGAGACCCATTTCCCCTCTTTTTCGATTCTGACAAGCACCGAATTTCCGACGCTGCCCCACTGATAGGATGGTACCTATGGGAGGTGTGATTGGTCTGGTGGGAAGTGGACCTAAGAGCGCCATGGATCCGAGAAGCTGACGGATCTCGTGTATTACAGGCAGCGGTTCCAGAGTGTCGTGCTCTTAAGACTCGGTATCATCGCGGCTGAGTGGCATGCCCTGGAAATGATGACTTCCCGCTACTTCCACGAGGCGATGTGAGGGCCGAGGCGATGTGATTTCAGATATAGAGTGTTCGGGTTGTTCCAGACTCGGGGGCCTTCAGGACGGGGACAAGGAGGATTAATTGTGGTTGCTGTTGAGAAGAGGCATGGCAGATTTAGCGCTGTGGGTGGAGGAGAAAAAGGGGGAGGAGGCGGCAGGAGAGAGGCTCGTGCTGTTCATGGGGTAGGAGGAAGGGGAGCATGACGAGGACAACTAGTTGTGGCATGCGTCTTTATTGTGGCTCCCTTGGTGCTGTTGCTGTCCATGTTTCTAGGTAGATAGCCGGGCCTATCAGGGGAAATATACCGCAGCACAAGATCAAGCATTCCACCACAGAGGCTCAGGAGATCCTTGCTTCAAGCCGGCGCCTTCGGACAGTACCTACTCCATGGGCGTGTTCTGCCGATCCAGCTTGGTCAAGAACTCCGGAAGATCTTGCAGCCAGTATGTCCCATCCCAAGGCTCGCTCAAGGTGGCAGGGACCTGTCGGTTTTCATCCGGACTGGGCAGAAACAAATTCGCAGTAGGGTCGCTGACCGTAGCAAGGCCACCGTGGCTGGGCAGTGTCGAGCCGTTCATGATATTCATTTCGACATTCCCCGCGTCTGGAACCCCCGGGGAAAATATCGGTGTCGTTGCCGCCCGCGTGGTTAAAGGGTATAAGTGCCCCAACCCAGCTCCCTGGGTGGCATGGGTTCCGAGGTGACGACATGGCGCCGAAGCGTCCTCTCGTGGAGTGAGAACCAGTCTCGGTGGTGCGGGGGCAGGTATTGGCGCTATTCGTCGACGCTTTGGAGGCCGGTCACCCTCATGATCGGTAAATATTAACGGCGAGTTATTTGGCACAGACGAAGGCCCCTGTGAAAGAGCCGGCGTTGGTAGTCTATTGGTTGGCGTGGGTTCTCTTCGCCGTGGTCGCCTGCCTCCGTTTCCGCGACTGCCATCATTCTCGTACCGGGTGACCCAACTGATCTCAGCGAGGCGCTGCAAAGTCTTGATGCAGTACACGGCTATTACCTTAAAGTCCTTGCATCGAATGTCTTCGGAGCGAATTGTTTCCGCGATTTGAGACCAAGGTTGGTAGTTGTCCAGCCCCAAATGATACCATGCAAACAACGAGTCGGCCGCGTTCAATCCGAAGTTGCTCGCTACTTGCTCCTCCTCGGCAGAGACTGATGGGTTGAGGTGCCGCGAAAGTTCTCCGAAGAATCGGAAAAATTCCTCAGCGAATTCGAAGTGTTCCATCACAGCGTGGTATTCTAAAGCAAGGTGTAAGTTCTAGGGTTGTGGGCACCACACAGCAAACGACGCAACCTACCGGGCGTGGGGACTGTTTGGTCGTTCTGAAAGACGATCTTACAAATCTCTTTCCACTGCTCCTTGTAATCTTGCCCTGCCTTCTCCCGTCCTCGCAAGAGATTCACCGCTTCGCCATGCAAGCCAGCAATTGGGTCAAACTCTGCGGGGTCGCAGCCTGGAACGGCCCTGGAATGACGATGAAGCTCGTCTTTCGATTTGAAACCGGCAAAGCATCGAGTGCATAGTACCTCGGCTCCATCCTGTCGCTTGTGGTATTCGCGTAGATGATCCTTCAGGCGACCAATTGTCGGGAAGTAGGTCATGGAGCAGCTGTAGTGTGATCGGACGTTGAAGGTGCGGGGAAACATCATCCGGAATGGACAGGGCAATCGAATCTCCCTCCTTCTTGCCTTCGCTGGGCCCGCTGGTGGCTCTTTAGACAGACCTTGTCGGCTGTCTCCATTTTCGTCATCCCCACGTTGGCCTTTCTGGCCACCTCGGGGCTCTCGAGATGACGGAAACATGCCAGGGCTAGAGCCGGATGGGCCACTGGGGTTGTTCACACCACCATTGCGCCCTTCGGACCCTGCTGCCTCATTGCACGATGCGGCTGCCTCTGTCAAGTCGATCACGAAATCGTCTGCGAGGTCGATCAAGGTATCGTAGAGCAGTCGCGAGTTGGCGATTGAGTCAAGATCTGCGCCAAGCACGCTGTGGCAGCTATAGTTCAAGATCTCGCGGAGTTGCCACTCGGGCACGCAATCGTCCGGACTTTGGGCCTCGCCATCGTGCTCGGCGCGCGCAGAGCTGTCAGTGGGGGGATCTTTGGACTGAACGACACCCCCTTCGTCCTTCAGACCCAGAGCGCTGTTTGCGGAGAACACAGATGGCTCAACCCCCGTCAGGTCAATAACTTCCACCGGATTATGAGTCGTCGAGGGGCTCTGGGGAACCTTAGGCCCAGTAGCGTTGCCTCTCTTGGTCAGTCCCACCACATCCTTCCAGTTGCGCTGGGGTGCCTCCGCAGGCTCTTTTTTTACCACCACGTCAGTCTTTGATTTGCTGCCAACTTTAGCAAGCAGAAGGCCCGAGGATTCCTCCTCGCCCTCATCATCCATCGTGGCAAATTCAGACCGTTCACAAACAGTTGTTTGCTCCCACGCCACGTCGGTCTTTGACCTGCTGCTGACTTTCGCATTGCTCAGTGAGCTGTATTCTGGTTTCTTGTCGTCCTCTTGTTTCGGTTCCTTTTTGACGAAATTCCCAAAACTGGAAGCCGTTCCCTTCTTCCCCGTGGTGGAAGAGGGCTCAAGGAGATTCAGACCGTGCTGCGTGGAAAAATGAAACGTGACGTTGACAAACTTCTGGAGAGTCTCCATGATGTAGTCTACTGGGTCCAGCTTGAGCTGTTGGGTGTCGATGGTTTCCTGGAGATGGTCGGCAAACATGACGAGGCAGCTGTTCTGAATGCGGTAATATTCCAGATGCTCAACCACCTTGCAATGGTCTTGTGCTGGATGTTAGAAAGCGTTCCTGTCTGCCAGAGATGAGATGGAGGATTCATACATGGGGATGGGGGGTTGTCATTGTCAGGGAAGACGGCCTTGTAAACCAGTGACCACTGGGATTCGGTCTCAGAGCGCCCCAACGCGCTGGAGAGATGGGGAATGCCATCCTTTAGACAATCGTGGAAGGAGCGAAGGTGGTCTCTGAAAGAGGGTCGTCAGCAACTGGCGTCATTGACCCCTGTAAAGGTGAGGGCATTGGGGGCACACACACTACATCCGGGACATTTGCGAAGCCCTCGCAGCATTGCTGGGCATCCCGGATATTGAAGCCAAGAGGATAGCGCTTTCTGAAGGGGCAGCCCAGTAGTCGCAGGGGTTCGGTCTTGATTTTCGAGTGCTTCCGGTCATTTCCTCGAGATTTCATGGGCGGCAGGCTCTGCGAACCTGCCAGTGGCGGGGGATAATGCCGCGCAGTTGATGACATTGCGGTGAACAAAAGCAGTGCACGACGTATTGTGGGGGTCAAATGATGGACTGAGACGAGGAACTGGGTCTGGAAGCAAATGTTCACATTTCATGCGGGGCCGTTGTTGTCAGATGACGCTGCTGCCTTCGCGGTATATCGTGACGTCGAGGTCGGGAGAATCGGAACCTGCGCAGCCATTCTGCCCGCCATTTTTCCAATTGGTCGCCAGTCAACAATTGGCCAATCCTATTGGTTTATCGCCATGACGGTCAAAGTCTCACTGTCTTGTTGCGCACAGACACAGCCTCCTGTCGCTCCTGCCATTGGTTCGTCGTGGACGCGATTGGGACACCAGGGAGCGAGGTGTTCATGAAAGATGTTCCTCCTGATGCTGTCTGGTCTGGCATCGCAAAATTCGATGCAAAAGAGCTATGGGGAAGATTCGGCATAAAAGTCAAGGACTTTCCGTCGAGACTGTTGGCGGAATGAGCCCATCCAAACGACTCCCGCCCGGATTACTGTGAAAGTGCAGCAAAGCTCGAAAAATGCCCGAATCTACTCCAAGAGATGTTGGTGCCCGAGGGGCCCACTCCATGTAAGTCGCATTGCCCGCTTGAGTCCATGACTTAAAATGGCAGCAACTGACTGTGGAACAGCTCCAGTGTATCAACATTGCCAGTTATTCCGATGCTGGCGCCATTTGTTTACGACGCCTCAAGTTTCTCCGACAGGCTCGTTCAGATACAGTCCGGTGTTGTGCCCACTACTAATATCTCGAAAACACCCTGGTTGGATGGGGTAGCGAAGCCCGATATCGGCTATAGGAAGTCAGGGCAAGGGGTGCAGTCTGCGGTGTGTAGAACAAGACACTGAGACGTCACAATGGAAACGTAAGGGCGGCCAAGGGGCTGTCCGATCTAAATAAGTGCCTACCCTGTCGATGTCAAATAGCGGTAGAGTTGGAGAATGGCTATTTGCGCGTCACTATATTCTGAAATAGAAACACACGCACCAGATCCTCTCACGCGTTGATCACCACGTGCGCTGATGCAAACCGATCCCTTCCTGCCTTCTCAACTTCCATCTCGCTACCAAAACGTTATCGATCTAATGATTCTCAGAGATGAACTTGGCAGTGTGTATCAGGAACTCCCGCTTTTTCTCCAATGTCGATGGTAAGACAGCATAGAGTCTACTTGGGCATCTGTCAGGCCGTCAATATCGGTTGCCGTAGCAGGAAACTCTGATGGGTTGTTGACATACATTCCTTCACAGGGGCCCTGGAGGATGCTGAGGTACGGTGCGTTGACCGTTTCCTGGTTGTACATGCGGATATCGTTTCTGGGGTCTGTTTGGGTACCAGTATCCGCCTCGTTGCTGGGGGTTTTGATGCTGGATGGGTTGTTGGTAAGTGATCTACACTGGTGATTGGCGATTGCATGCAGCTGGGGCGACTTACCTGGACACTGACTGGTGTTTGGGGCGGTGTCTCGGAGCTGGGGTGAGCGATGAGGGAGCACTTCAGTTCCCGAATCTGTTCCTCCACCTGGTCGAGCTGGGTTTTGGTCTCTGGCACACAAATGCAGGATAGTAGTTCTTAGGGCTCTCTTGTGTCTCCAGTATGGAGTACGGTATTGAATGCGCGCACTTTCTGGGGGGATGGAGAAGACTTGCTATTGGTGCCCGTGTCAGCAGCCTCAGCGGCCGTCTTGCTTGGCGCTGGGAACCGATCGTTCACCATGTCCATATGGCCTATGACATCAGTGGAATACCGACTGGACTGTCTGCCCATCTGGTCGGCGTTCTTTCCAAGCTTTATTTAAGATTTAAGGTTTGGAGTTGTTGTGTGGGTTGTGTGATGCGTGCGCGATGGTTACGACAACCCGTTGTGGGTGATGAGGGCATTTTATGCCCCCCCCCCC
>Ga0247770_1001364_pt1 | contig 19414 bp, 2 predicted proteins | sample UWRJL136409B6_FD_179943 | JGI IMG/M metagenome (GOLD analysis project Ga0247770, IMG submission 179943) | Plant litter microbial communities from Arlington Agricultural Research Station in Wisconsin, United States - UWRJ-L136-409B-6 | ecosystem: Environmental > Terrestrial > Plant litter >... | reverse complement strand
ACTTAATTAACGTTATATTATAAGCTATCTACATTATTAATAACAGCTTAAGCTAATTATCTTATTTAAAATTAACATAAGCTTAAAGATACGTTATAAGTATCTAATTAACTTACTCCGTTTAACTATCTGTCTATAAGTAAAATGTTATTAAAAGCTTACTCTTCACACTTATTCTTTATATTAATCCTTACCAGAACTTTAACATAATTAACTTATCTTAATCTATAATAATATTATCTAATTAAAAGTATTATAAAATTATCTCTTTCTTAAAGATATAAACAAGTTACTCCGCTATTATATCCTTTAAAGTTAATAAAAAGTAAGCCTATTTCGTTAATCTGTTAATTACTATAAGGATTTAATTATAAGTAACTCTTATAATAAAGTCTTTAAACTTTAAAATCCTAATAACAAAGTTAAGTAAGACAGAACTTTATAATACTTATAATACAGGAAGTAGTTTAAGAAATCTATAAGGCTTATAACATTAGTTCTACTTCTAGTAATAGATATTATAATTATTAACTACCTCTTTAACCAACTTCTTTATTCTTAAGAAGACGTACGTTTATTAAGTTTATATAAGGGTTTTAACTTAGCTTATATATCCTTTAAGTTAAGACTTATAAACTTACTAAACATATTCTTTCTGTTTATCTAAGTTATAAACATATAGTTTCTCTTAATATTAAAGCCTTACTCTTAGTTTAAACGTGCTGTCTATATCTTCTAACAGCTATTCCAGCTAATAACTAATTTCATTATAATTTAAGTGTATTAAGCACTCTTTCCCATAATCCTACACATACCCTAAAAAATCTCCTAAAGGGTACTTATACTTGTAGGTACCTTCTATTAGCCTTTTTACTTAAAAGTCCTATTATTACTAATAAATATTATACTTTATCTATAAGTTTATATAAACGTTAATAGTTTATTTTAATATCTAATTATCTAATACTTACAGTATATACTCCAGTATGTTATTTTTTACTTTATTAAATATAATAACAGAGACTAAAACTAGATTAACATCCTTATAATCTTATCTCTAATTAAAAGCATTAACTTACCCATTATCTTTACTCTTAATATAGTAAATCTAGAAGTAGAATGGAGCTATTAATTCTACTTACTATACTTATTGTAAATTAAATTCCTTTATTAAAAAGTACTAAAAGTTATTATAATCTAAGAAGACTTAAACTAATTCCTTTATACTACTTAAATACAGTACCTACTTAGTAAAACATTAAATAATTATTATTAGTTCCTTATTGTAAATTAAGTATCGTAAAGCTAATCTATAGATTCCTTTTAATAAAAAGGCAATTAAGTAACGTTTCCCATTGTCCTAAACTTAATTAAGTTCTCCACTAATTACGAATTCCAAAAAGTCTGTTTCAACTTAAAAAAGCTTTAAAAAATCAAGAAGGGCTAAGACTAATACTGTAATAAAAGCGTACTTAAGGCCCTTAAACGCCTTCTACTATCTATCAGTCTACTTAAACAGTTTACCTTCTCCTATAAGCTTATAAAGTAATTTTATAATCTTCACAAAATACCTAATAAAATAATAATAAAAGTTTATAAAGCTAATAAAAGCTTATAACTCTTTTTAGTTCTTTAAAGTAAGCCAGTCCCTAATTACCTTTATCTTCTCCAGTTACATTTCAAACTTTCTAAAAGTTACCCTAAACCCTAAATAATTTAGTTCCTAAACGTAAAAATAACTCTTCTTTAAATTTACTATTAACTTCACTTTTTTAAAAGCTATTAAAACCTGTTATATATATTTTTAATATTCTTTTAAAATTTCAGAATAAATTAAAATATTATCTAAGTATATAAAGATAAACTTATTAAGGAAGGGGTAAAGAATACTGTCAATAAGGCCTTAGAAAGTTACAGGGGCGTTTATTAATCCTATTAGTATAATACAGTATTAGTAATACCCGTTACAAATCTGAAAAACTGTTTTATACTTATCTTTTTCCCTTACTCTAACGTAGTTAAATTTTATTAGAAAGTTAAAGTTAAAGAACTAATTTACTTTAATAATCTGTTCTTATATCTCTATAATAAATAGTAATAAGTAACGGTTCTTAATTATATCTTCGTTTAACATTCAGTAATTAATAACTATATATAGCTTACCGTCTCCTTTCCTTAAGACAAACAGTATTAAGTACCTTACCAGAGACTAGAACTTTACAATAAACTTATTCTTTAAATTCTCGTTAATATACTCTTACAGGGCCTTAACCTACTAAGGGTTTAAATAGTAAGGTTAGAAGCTACAAAGCTTCACTCCCAGTTTTAACTTAATTTCGTAATCCTATAATCCGTAATCTAGTAATTACAGTATCTTTTTTCAAAATAGGGTAAACTTCCTATACTCTATAGGTACCTTAAATAAGTTAACTTCCTTACTTATCTATAGATTAGCTTCTTACTTCTTTTTATCTTCTAAATCGTTATTTAAGTAATACAGTAAACCTTCTAATCCTTTAACTGTTTTAATAAACCTAACCTAAACTGTACTTAGTTCTAAGAGTTTAACGTACTTCTAAATACTTTATACATCTCTAAAGCAGTTTAACACCTTCTTAGCTTTCTTTAAATAGTAATTACAGCTAAGGGACTTACCGAAAGTAAGATAGTTACTCCTTTAGTTAATTATAAGGTTATACTTTTCTAATTAAAGTAGACTTAATATTATATCGTGTCCTACAACTAATGTAACGTTAAAGTTTATTTATTATTTATTCCTATCCATTTTAATCAGGAGTAGCAAGTAATAAGTAACTTTACTATTATTATACTAATATAAGCTTCCTTCTCCATTTCGTATAAAAATAGCCTCTTTATACTCTTAGTTAAGGAGTTTCCTTCAGTTAATTAGTAAAGGGTGCATTAAGTTAAAAGCACTTCCGTTATTAATTACTACTCTTACCTTAAACGGCCTCTCTCTTCCGTCTATTAAGTCAATATTAACAGAATAATGCTTATATTCCTTTAACATTTAAGTTATAATAATTATCTGTCTTTAAGGTCTTATATAGCTTAACCTTTAAGTGCCTCTCTTTCTTCTTAAGGTTTTTACTAACTAGCGAACTACTAGTTTCCAGCCCTTTTAAAGGGCCTACAGCCTTTTCCCAATTCCTTTTAGAAAAACAGGTAACTCTAATAAACTTAGTAATTAACCTTCCTTAAGTTCTCACACCTTAATGTCCAGTCGACTTTAAACAGTATAATATTCCGGAAATCTTTAATAAGTCGATAGTACACTTTACAAGATTAGATTATAATAATGTCTTTTTACTCTTAGATCCGCTAGTAATCTTCTCACTTCTACTATTCCCTAACTTTTCCGTTAAAATATAACAAGTACGTTACAGCTAAGCAGTTATTAAGTACTCCTCTTTACTAACACGTAACGGGGGCCTAATTAATTACTATAACTTTCCACTTATTACCAGACTCTCTTATCGGAAAGTAAGTAACTTAATAATAAGCTAATTCTAACTCTACTCTTACAATAGCGTAATCTTATCTCTATATATTAGGGAAATAGTTATAAAGGGCCTTAAGTTTATAATGTTAATTAAAAGTGTAATTATTATATATATAGTTAATTTACAGTATGTTTTTATAATTAAAGTAATTAATATTAACTGCAGGTGCTATAGTTATAGAGTACAGGGTAGGAGGAGCAGTGCTTTGTTTCTTCTCTTCTTCTACTTACCTCTAGGTACGTTATTTTTCCTAAACCTCTTCCCAAAACTTAAGTAATAATAACTCAGCTTATTCTTCCACGAAACGGTCTTCTTTAATAAGGTAATATTCGAGCTAATTAGTAAAGCGAACTCTATTATAAAGTTACAACTTAATTTCCACTACTTTATCTTTTAACGTTACAGTAAGGCCTTCAACCTGTAAATCCTTTATTTCGTCTACTAACTCTTAATATTTCTCCTCTTACTCTTAAATCCTCTATTAGTATACTTACTTTATACCTTCTTAAGGGACCTTTAAGGTACCAGTCTAAAGTATATTAACTTTAATACAAGGTAACTATTTAAGTTATCCTTCCTCCAGGGAAATAAAGGTATTAATCTACTTAACGTGCTTAAAGTGTTTAAAAGTCTTAAAGAGTACTGTTAAGAAGAACTTTCGTTTTTTTAACTTAATTCTCTTAATTTATTCCCTTTCACCTTCTAAAGCTTACTTTACCGTTTAGGTAACTTAAAAGGCTAGTTCTTCAACCCCCTTAATTATCTTAATAAAGTTTAAGTTAAGGTCTTTCTTAGACTTCCTTAGTTCTTAAACTTACAAGGTAAGGTTTTTAAAGCCTGTAATAGCTAATTAGAATATCTTTTCCTAAAGTTAATCTTCCGTAACCTACACTTTTAATAGTTTTAAGTTTCCACCTTAAAATTAATCTTCTGCAACTTACACCTCCGTAACTAACTCTTCTAAAGCACCCTTAAGGACTAGATACACTACGTCTTAAGGGTCTTCTTCTTTCTTGTCTCTTAAGTTACACTCGTTTATCTAAGTGTAATCTTCTTTATTACTTACTATCCTAATATAGATATCTCTTAAGTTAAATCTAACGTATTTTTCTCTTTTTAAAATAGGTTTCTAACCAACTTATTTTAATAATAAGTACTACTATATTATATAACCTTTCTTATTACAGTTAAAGCATTAGACTTATAATAGGTCTTTAAATTACTTCTACTGTTACTACCGTTAAGGCTTATCGCAGTTAAGTTAATTCTAACAGTTTATTATATTAATATCCATTAGTTTAAGGTAATAACTTATCGCAGTTAATTAATTCCCCTTCTTTAATTTACTTAATTAGTAAAGGGTCTGTTCCTTCTAATAGTTCTTCTAATAATAATAATTATAATACTAATTATTAACTTTAATAACTATCTTAACTAGTTTTTACAGACGGTCTAGTCGGTCTTCTTAGTAAAGGTCTCTAGTAACGTATTCCTTTAAACTACTCCAGAACAGCATTACTAAAGCCTTTTAGTTAAGCTTAGTCTTTACTGCTTTTAATTTAAAGCGTATAAAGAACTTAAGGACTAAAGATATCTGCTTTAAAGCTATAAGGCGTTACTTAACCTACCTTAAGGTGTCTAGTTCTTTAAACTTAATCTAAAGTTAGTTAATAAAAATATCGAAATTGTCAAAAAGAGCTTAAGTCTTAAGGGCTTCCTTTTGTACTTTATTTACAGAGAGGTCGTTAATTATCTTTATATAAGGTTTATACTAATAAGTAGTTACTTTATCTAATAAAGCTTTAGCAAACTTAACCTTTCCTTCTTCTTTAAAGAACTACTTATTATAATAAATAATATAACTTTAAAGTTAAGCTATTTAAAACTTTAACTACGTAAAGTCTCCCTTAAAGTATAAAGGTAAGGGAAACTTTATTCGTTTCTTTTATAAGCCCTTAAAGTCGTTATTCTCTAACTTAATAACGTTAAGTCAGGCTTAAAGTTTCTTAATAAAACTAATATAACTCTTAATATCTTTAGGGAAAGTTTCATTAAGTTCCTTAACTAATCCTTATTAATTAAAGTTTAAGTCTTTAAAACGTATAACTAACTTATCGATAATAAGAAACTAAGGTTAAACTTATATTTCCTTAATCTCCTTACCTTTTCTAAAAGTTAATATATTAGTAAGAGAGAGGTAATGTCTAGGAATTTAATAAACAGCGTTTAAAACTGTAACGTTAATATTGTATTACAACTTACACTTAATATAAACCTTAAAAAGATTAACACAAGTAAAGATAAAATATATAATAAGATATTAATAAGTAAAGGGCGTTCCGAAAATAGCTTATTAAGCTAACACTCCTAAACAGGAAGTTTAATATTATTATAAGTCACTATTATTATAATACGTAAAGGTAAGTCTAAACAGTAAAATATAAATAAATAATTAAATATTAACGTAAGGAATTAAAGTCCCTTATAGGGGTTATAGGCATAATTATAACTATTTATATTAACTAACTAAAAGATACTTTATACCTTACTTATAGTACCGTAAGTGCTTATTACGTAAGCACTTTACATCGTGTAAACGTTCTGCTTATAAGGTTTTTCCTGCTCGCAATGTAAGCACTCAGCATGCCACAAGCAGCACCTCATTAGTCGTAAGGGCTTTGGGTCTTTGCACCCCTGGCCTAGTGCGTCTAGACGGTATGCTGTGACGACCCTGCAGGCCGTCACTTGGGCCGGGGCGGCCCGACGAATCCCCCGCAGAAGGAACAGTGCGGAAAGACGGTGCACACCGTCCGTGCGCACTGGGCCAGGGGTGTAAAGACCCGAAGCCCCTACGACCAATGAGGTGCTGCTCGCGGCATGCCGAGTGCTCGCATCGCGAGCAGGAGAAACCTCACAAGCAGAACGCTCGCGCGGTGTAAAGTGCTCGTATAACAAGCACCTGCGACGCTATAAGTAAGGTACGAAGTACCTCCCAGTTAGTTAGTATAAATAGCCATAGTTGTGCCCATAACTACCGTGAGGGACTCTAGTTCCTCACACTAGTATTCAATTATTCATTTATATCCTACTGTTCAGACTTACCTCTGTGCATTATAGTAACAGTAACCTATAGTGACATTAAACCCCCTATCTAAAAGTGCTAGCTTAATAAGCCGTCTTCAGAACGCCCCTTACCTGTTAGCGTCCTATTATACATTCTATCTTAACCCGCGCTAGTCCTCTTAAGGCCTGTATCGGGTATAAGTTGTAATATAATATTAACGTCTAGTTCTAAACGCTGTTTATTAAATTCCTAGACACTACCTCTCTCTTACTAACATGTTAACCTCTGGAAAAGGTAAGGAGATTAAGGAGGCGTAAGCCCAGCCTTAGCTCCTTATTATTAATAAGTTAGCTACACGCCTTAAAGACTTAAACCTTAACTAGTAAGGACTGGTTAAGGAACTTAATAAAGCCTTCCCTAGAGACATTAAGAGCCGTATTAGTCTTATTGAAAAACTTTAAGCTTAACTTAATACTGTTAAGCTGGAGAATAATAACTTTAAGGGCTTGTAGAAGAAATAAGTAAAGCTCCCCTTACCGTCGCGCTTTAAGGGAGACTTTACGTAATTAGAGTCCTAAATAGCCTAGCTTTAGAGTTATATTACTTACTATAATAAGTAGTTCTTTGAAGAAGAAGGAAAGGTTAGGTTTACTAAAGCCCTATTAGACAGAGTAACCGCTTGCTGGTATAAACTTTATGTAAAAATAATTAACGACCTTTCTATAAACAGAGCACGAAAGGAAGCCCTTAAGACTTAGGCTTTTTTTAACAACTTTGACGTTTTTATCAACTAACTCTAGATTAAGTTTAGAGAACTAAACGCCCTTAAGTGGGCTAAATAACGCCTTATAACTTTAAGGCAGACGTTTTTAGTCCTTAAGTTCTCCACACGCTTTAAGTTAGAAGCAGTAAAGACTAAGCTTAGTTAAGAAGCTTTAATAATGCTGTTTTAGAGCGGTCTGAAGGAGCACGTTATTGGAGACCTTTACTAAGAGGATTGGCCGGACTGCCTTCAAGAACTAATTAAGATAACTATTAAGGCTAATAACCAGTATTATAATTACTATTATTAAAAGAACTTCTGGAAAGAATAGACCTTTTACTAGCTAAGTAAATTAAAGAAGGGGAACCAGTTAACCGCGATAGGTTATTACCCTAGGCTGATAGACATTAGTATAGTGAACTGTTAAAACCGACCTAACCGCGATAAGCCTTAACGATAGTAGCAGTAGAAGTAGCTTAAGGATCTGTCTTAAGTCTAGTGCTTTAACTGTGGTAGGAAAGGTTATATGGTGTAGTAATGCTTATTACTAAAATAAGTCAGTTAAAAACCTGTTCTGGAAAAAGGGAAGTATGTTAGGTTTAATTTAAGAGATATCTACGTTAAGATAGTAAATAATGAAGAAGACTGTATTTAAATAGACGAATGTAACTTAGGAGATGAGGAAGAAGAGGAAGAACCTTAGGATATAATATATCTAGTCTTTAAGGGTGTTTTAGAAGAGTCAGTTACGGAGGTGTAAGTTATAAAAGACTGACTTTAAAGTAGAAACTTAAAATTATTAAAGGTGCAGGTCGTGAAAGATCGACTTTAGGAAGAGATGTTTTGGCTAACTGTTACAGGCTTTAAAAACCTTACCTTATAAGCCCAGGAATTAAGGAAGTCTAGGAAAGACCCCGACTCAGACCTTACCAAAATGGTTAAGGGAGTTGAAGAACTAGCCCTCTAGGCTATATAAGTAGTGAAGTAAGCCCTAGAAGGTAAAAGAGAATAAATTAAGAAAATTAAACTAAAGAAACGGAAGTTCTTCTCTATAGTACCCCTTAAGACTTTTAAACACTTTAAACATACTAAGTAGATTAGCACCCTTACCTCTTTAGAAGAAGGACAACTTAGATAGTTACCTTGTATTAAAGTTAGTGTACCTCAGACCAGTACCTTAAAGGTCCCCTAAGAAGGCATAAAGCAAGTATACTAATAAAGGGTTTAGGAGCTGAAGGAGAAACACTAAGAGATAATAAATAAAATAAAGGACCTGTAAGTCGAAAGCCTTACTGTAACGTTTAAGGACAGAGCGGTAGAAATTAGATTAAAACTCTATAATAGAGTTTGTTTCGCTAATTAACTTAAATATTAACTTGTTAAGGAAGATTACTTTATAGAAGAATAAGTTAAGTTACTGCTATTTAAGTTCTGGGAAGAAGTTTAAGAGAAATAATGTATATAAAGGTAAGTGGAAGAAGAGAAAGAATAAGGCACTACTTCCCCTATTCTGTACTCCATAACTGTAGCACTTATAGTTAACGTCGACTACTTTAGTTATAAAGATATACTGTAGATTAATTACGTATATAATAACTACGTTCTTAACTGGTATTGCGGACTTAAGGCTCTTTATAACTATTTCCCCAGCATATAGAAACGGGATTACGTTATCGTAAAAGTAGAGTTAGAACTAGCCTATTACCAAGTTTCCTACTCCCCAATAAGAGAATCTAGTAATAAATGGAAGGTCACTGTAATTAACCAGGCTCCTACTACGTGTTGGTAAGGAGGGGTACTTAATAACTGCCCTGTCGTAACGTGCTTATTACATTTTAACAGAAAAGCTAGAGAATAGCAGAAGTAGGAAGATTACTAGCAGATTTAAGAGTAAAAAGACATTACTGTAATCTAAGCCTGCAAAGCGTACTATTATCTTATTAAAGACTTTAAAAATATCGTACTGTTTAAAGTTAATTAAACGTTAAGGTGTAAGAACTTAGGAAAGGTTAATTGTTAGGTTTATTAGAGTTACCTGTTTTTCCAGAAGGAATTGGGAAAAAGCTACGGGCTCTCTAGAAGAGCCGGAAACCAGTAGTTTACTAGTTAGTAAAAACCCTAAGAAAAAGGAGAGGTACTTAGAGGTTAGGCTAAATAAGACCTTAAAGATAAGTAATTATTATAACTTAGATATTAAAAGAGTATAAGCATTATTTTATTAGTGTCGATATAATAGATAGAAGAGGGAGGCTATTTAGGGTAAAAGCAGTGATTAATAACAGGAGTGCTTCTAACTTAATACACTCTTTATTAATTAACTAAAGGAAACTCCTTAACTAAGAGTATAAAAAGGTTATTCCTATATGAAATAGAGAAGGAGGCCTGTATTAGTATAATAACAGTAAAGTTACCTACTACTCGCCACTCCTAATTAAAGTGGATAGGGATAAATAATAAGTAGACTTTAACGTTACATTAGTTACAGGATATAACATAATCCTAGGTCTACCTTAGCTGGAAAAGTATAACCTTGTGATTGACTGGAGGAGTAGCTACCTTACTTTTAGTAAGTCTCCTAGCTATAATTACCGATTAAAGAAAGTTAAAAAAGCACTAAACTGCTTTAGAGATATATAAAGTATTTAGAAGTACGCTAAATCCTTAGAACTAAGTACAGTTTAAGTTAGGTTTACTAAGACAGTTAAAGAATTAAAAGGTTTACCGTATTACTTAAATAACGATTTAAAAGGTAGAAAGAAGTAAGAAGCTGACCTACAGATAAGTAAAGAAGTTGACTTATCTAAAGTACCTGCTAAATACAGGAAGTTTACCCTGTTTTGAAAAAAAATACTGTAATTACTGGATTACGGACCGTGGGACTACGAAATTAAGCTGAAGCTGGGAGCGAAGCTCTGCAGCTTCCAGCCTTATTATCTGAACCCTTAACAGGCTAAGGCTTTAAGGGAGTATATTAATAAGAACTTAAAGAACAAGTTTATTGTAAAGTCCCAGTCTCTAGTAAGGTACTTAATACTGTTTGTTTTAAGAAAGGGAGATAGTAAACTATATATAATCGTTAATTACCGAACGTTAAATAAGGATATAATTAAGAATCGCTACCTATTGCCACTTATTACGGAGATGCGAGAGCGGATTACTAAGGTAAATTAGTTCTCCAGTCTCGACTTCCTTATAGGATTTAACTATATTAAAGTGAAGGAAGAGGATAAGCATAAAACGGCCTTTTAGACTTGTAACAGGTATTACTAGTACTGTGTTATGCTAATGGGATTAATAAACGCCCCCGTGACTTTTTAAAGCCTTATCGACAGTATTCTCCACCCCTTCCTTAATAAGTTTATCTTTATGTATTTAGATAACGTTTTAGTTTACTTTGAAACTTTAAAAGAATATTAAAAATATATATAATAAGTTCTAATAGCTTTTAAGAAAGTAAAGCTAATAGTAAACCTAGAGAAGAGCTATTTCCACATTCAGGAACTGAATTATTTAGGGTTTAAAGTAACCCTTAAAAGGCTCGAAATGTAATTAAAGAAGATAGAGATAATTAGGGATTAGCTTACTTTGAAGAATTAGAAAGAGTTATAAGCTTTTATCAGCTTCGTGAACTTTTATTACTGTTTTATTAAGTACTTTACGAAGATCGCAAAACCACTATATAAGCTTACAGGAAAAGGTAAACCGTTTAAGTAGACTGATAGACAGTAAAGGGCGTTTAAAGACCTTAAGTACGCCTTCGTTACAGCACTAGTCCTAACCCTTCCCGATTTCTTAAAGCTTTTCTAAGTTAAGACTAACTCTTTAGAGTTCGTAATCGGTAGAGAACTTAGCTAAGTCTAGGATAATAGGAAACGTTACCTAGTTACCTTCTTATTAAAAGGAATCTACGGGCTAACCTTATAATACTTAATCTACAATAAGGAACTGATAGTAATTATTTAGTACTTTATTAAGTAGGCACTGTATTTAAGCGGTATAGAAGAACTAGTCTAGGTTTTTTCAGACTATAATAACTTCCAGTACTTCCTGACGAAGGAACTTAGCTTACGGTAGGTATAATGGGTAGAGTTGATAGCCCTGTTTTACTTTTAGATTTACTATATTAAAGGAAAAGATAATAGATAAGTTAATACTCTTAATTAGAGATAGGATTATAAGGATACTAATCTGGTCCTGGTCCCTGTTACTATATTTAATAAAGTTAGGAACGGTATACTGGAGCATACGTTATAAGTGTTAGATAACTGGATGCTAGAATAAACTATTAAAATCTGCATAAATTTATAAATAGAGTATAACATCCATTAGTAATAATAAGACTTTTAAGTAAGAAGGTTAGTAGAAGGAACCTGTAAGTATAAGTGCCCCTTAGGAGACTTCTTAAGGTATGTGCAAGACTGTAAAAAGGAGTGCCTGATGTATTTAAATTATAACGAAAACGGTTATTAGCTGGAACAGCTGTTAGAAGGTGTAGACAGCACATTTAAACTAAGAGTAAGGCTTTGGTATTAAGAGAAACCGTATATTTATAACTTAGGAAAGTGGAAAAAGTACGTCCAGCAGGTCCACAAGTCTTAACTTAGAGGATATATAGGCTGAGTTAAGACTCTTATATAAGCTTAGCAAACGTACGCCTTCCTAGGAATGAAAAAGCTAGTTAAGGAAGTGGTTAACAATTATAACATCTATTACTAGAAGCAGAATCGACGTTATAAGCCTTATGGGCTTCTCAAACTACTTCCTGTACTATAGGCGCCATAGAGTTCAATCTTGCTCGATTTCGTTACTGGGATCCTAAAGTCTAGGAACCCTGCTATAAGAGTTACTTATAACTAGATCCTCGTAATAATTAACAGATTAACGAAATAAGTTTACTTTTTACTAACTTTAAAGGATATAACAGTAAAGTAACTTACTTATATCTTCGAGAAAGAAGTAATTTCACGATACCTTTAGTTAAATAATATCGTTACAGATCGAGATAAGCTAATCGTATTGAAGTTTTAATAAGGATTAATGTAGAGAATAAGTGTAAAGAGTAAGCTTTTAACAGTATTCTACCTACAGATAGACAGTTAAATAGAGCGAGTTAATTAAATACTTATAACATATCTCTAAACTTATATTAACTTTAAATAAGACAATTAGTTTAAGCTATTATTAACAGTACAGATAGCTTACAATATAATACCAGTTAAGTTAACAAGTATATTACTGTTCTTTACTAATTACGGTAAGGAGCCTAAGCTCTGTTAAGGCCTACTTACTAATGCCCCTTAAGTTACAGTCCGTGTAGACTGGATATAAGAGTTACATAACTATTTATAAGCTGAACTTAAGTTCACATACGAACAAATGAAGAAGTTTGTTAATAAATACTAAACCGAACAGCTAGTGCTTAAGAAAGGACTTTATTATAATAGCGAATAAGTTAAGGGACTGACTTTTTAAGAGGGGGATTACGTCTACCTTTTTTTACGAAACCTGCATTTGAAACGGCTTAGTAAGAAGCTTAACTTTAAAAGGTATGGACCGTTCTAAATTAAGAAAAAAGTCATTACCTTTAATTATAAACTAGACCTACCTACTAGTATAAAGGTGTGGACTAAGGTTTTTCACATCTTACTTCTAGAACCTGCCTTAAAGGAAGTTCCTTTAGAAAAGAAGATTAAGATTAATGCTGATAAAGATAAGTACGACATTGAGGAAGTTATAAATTTATAAAAGGGAAAAAATACGTTTAAATATCTCGTTAAGTAGTTAGACTACAGCTCCGAGAGTAACTTATAGGAATTAGTTAAGAACCTTAAATACCTAGACCTGATTACGGAGTTTTACTGAAAGAATTTAGACTAATTAAAGCTAACGATAAGAACTAGAAATAAGATAAGATCTAACATTTAAATTACTATACTGAAGAGCAAGACCACTATAGGACTTAAAGCTTAAGAAACGGCAGGAAACTCCTTAATAGGTACAGAAAGACATTTATTAGAACCTTTAACTAGGGTTATAAAGACCTCAGACCTAATAAGGAGGCTGGGCCTCTAGAGCTCCTAACAAGCCCTATATGAAAAATAAGCATTAAAAGAAAGTTAGTAAGAAGAAAAAAAAAAAATAATAAAAAATCCTTATAGGACTTAAACTCACGACCTCTTACTAGGAAAAGGAGGTTATAAACTAAGTTATAAAGTAACCACTCGTTATAAAGATCCTATTAGAAAGTTCCCCCAGTTAAAAGACTTTACGTCTTTAAGAGGGGCGTTTAGCCTAATCTCCTCACTTTCTTGGAACTCTAATAGCTCCACTTCACAACTAAACGCTTTTACAGCCTGGTCCTCAAGATAGGACCGCTACTTATAAAGGCACGCCAAGTGCGCTAATGCCTTTTAAAGCTTAACAGTAACCTTATAAAGCTGCTAAGTAGTAAATTTAATTTATAAGTTAAGGCTTTGCTTTTTAACGAGAAGAGCCTTCAGCTTCGCTTTACTAATATTAAAAGCGTTGTACTGGGAAGGCTGGTGCCTTTCCAAACAGTGGTTATAACTATTAGACTGGTTTAAAACCTAACAGACAAGTAGAGGGTCGGTAGATTTATAAAAAGAATAAGGGGACATTTCGCTATTAAACGCGTGCATATAAGCTGTAAGGTTCAGGTAACGGTTAGTGTTTCTACCCTATTCTCGTTTTAAGACCTAGGAGCCAGATATTTATTATATAGTGAAGTGGTGAAAGGAGAAACTTACCTTTTAAGTTCTTTATAGGAAAAGAACGTTAAAGAGGGGGAATTATGTAACGACCTTACAGGCTGTCACTTAGGCCGGGGTAGCCTGACGAATCCCCTGTAGAAGGAACAGTGTGGAAAGACAGTGTATACTGTCTGTACGTACTAGGCTAGGGGTGTAAAGACCCGAAGCCCTTACGACTAATAAGGTACTGCTTGTAGTATGCTAAGTGCTTATATCGCGAGTAGGAGAAACCTTATAAGCAGAACATTTATATAGTGTAAAGTGCTTATATAATAAGCACTTATAACGTTATAAGCAAGGTATGAAGTACCTCCTAGTTAGTTAGTATAGATAGCTATAGTTATACTTATAACTACTGTAAGGGACTTTAGTTCCTCACGCTAATATTTAATTGTTCATTTATATCCTACTGTTCAGACTTACCTCTATATATTATAGTAACAGCGACTTATAGTGACATTGAACCCCCCGTCTAGGAGTGTTAGCTTAACGAGCCGTCTTCAAAACGCCCCTTACCTGTTAGTGTCCTGCTATACGTTCTGTCTTAACCCACGCCAGTCCTCTCGAGGCCTGTGTCGGGTGCAGGTCGTAATATATGCACCGTCTTCCCGCACTGTTCCTTCTGCAGGGGATTTGTCAAGCCGCCCCGGCCCAAGTGACGGCCTGCAGGGTCATCACATTAGTTTCACCACTCGGCCACTCTTAGTCCGTTTAACGGGCGGCTTAAGGACAATTTCGTCCTCTGCCACCAAAGCTTTAGTAGCAATCCCCAACACCACCCACTTCTTTAACCAAGTAGTTACTTTCTTAGAGGCAAGAAGTAATGATAAGCAAAGCCTTAAGCGAATTATTCTTCTTTATAGTTCCTCCTCTTCATCCTCTTATTAAGCCTCAAGTGCCTCCTCTTAATATGCCTCAGGCGTAAGTAAGCATATAATCTCCCACGCTAATAACTAATAACGAATACTAAGCTTTAAAGGTGCAGAATTGCCTTTCAAAGGCTTAAGTACAGTCTTAACTAGTCGCTTTCGGTTCCTCTAAAGCTTCAGGGTCGCTAGTAATACTAAGGTTTTTAAAGGTTATAAGGCTATTAAAGTCTTTAGCCTTACGTTAACGGCATACCTAAAAGGCATTATAATGTATTTATTTCTCAGTCTTCCTCACAGTCTCTTAATAACTTTAAGATCTCGGATTCGAAGGTAAAGGTCTGCTTTATCCTAATACTGTTAGATCTACTAGTAATCTTAATTATAGAAACTTACAAACCTGTTTTTAAAATACTAATAAGGATAAACGTCTTAAAGTTAGAGATGTTTCTTAACGGTAAGGATAACGTAAATCTTATACTAGTAAGGAAGGCTGTAACTTTATAATAATAAACAGTAGTTACTATCATAAGGTTTAAAAGGCTTAACTACGTGTGTTAGTGTAAAAAACTGTGACGACCCCGCAGGCCGTCACTTGGGCCAGAGCGGCCTGACAGATCCCCCGCAGAAGGAATAATGCAGGAAGACAGTACGCACAGTGCTGCGCACTAGGCCAGGGGTGCAAAGACCCGAAGCCCCTATAACTAACCAGCAGTTACTCAGTCTTAGCAAGAGTGCTCACCTACTAAGCATCTGTAAGACCTTTAAGTAAGGAGTGCTTAGTAACAGGTTACTTAGTTCCTCACTAAGCAACAGGCCATTAAGCAAGGTATAAGGTACTTCTGGCTAGTTAGTATAGATAATCATAATTATGCCCACAACCACAGTAAGGGACTCTAATTCCTCACGTTAGTATTTAATTATTCATTTATGTCTTACTGTTCAGACTTATCTTTATACATTATAGTAATAACAACTTATAATAACATTAAACCCCTTATTTAAAAGTGCTAACTTAATAAGCCGTCTTTAAAACGCCCCTTATCTGTTAACGTCCTACTATACGTTCTGTCTTAACTTATACCAGTCCTTTTAAAGCCTGTGTCGGGTATAGGTTATAATATAATATTAACGTCATAGTTTTAAACACTATTTATTAAATTCCTAAATATTACCTCCCTCCCACTAATATGTTAACCTCTAGAAAAGGTAAGGAGATTAAAAAGGTGTAAGCTTAGCCTTAGCTCCCTATTATTAATAAATTAGTTACATACCTTAAAGATTTAAACCTTAACTAATAGGAACTGGTTAAGGAACTTAATAAAGCCTTCCCTAAAGACATTAAAAGTTATATCGGTCTTATTAAAAAACTCTAAGCTTAATTTAATACTGTTAAGCTGGAGAATAATAACCTTAAGGGCTTATAAAAAAAACGAGTGAAGCTCTCCCCACTGTCACGTTTTAAGGGAGACTTTATATAGTTAAAGTTATGGATAGCCCAGCTTTAAAGCTATATTACCTATTACAATAAACAGTTCTTTAAAAAAGAAGGAAAAGTCAGGTTTACCAGAGCCTTATTAAATAAAGTAACTACTTATTAGTATAAACCTTACGTGAAGATAATTAATAACCTCTTTATAAACAGAGTATATAAAAAGGCCCCTGAGACTTAGGCCCTTTTTAACGACTTTAACGTTTTTATTAACTAACTCTAAACTAAGTTTAAAGAATTAAACGCCCACAGGCGGGCTAAGCAACGCCTTATAGCCCTAAGGCAGACGTCCTTAATCCTTAAGTTCTCCACACGTTTTAAACTGGAAGCAGTAAAAACTAAACTTAGTTAAAAGGCCTTAGTAATACTGTTTTAAAGTGGCCTAAAGGAGCACGTTACTGGAGACCTTTATTAGGAAGACCGACCGGACTGTTTATAAGAACTGGTTAAGATGGCCATTAAGGCCGATAATCGGTATTATAATTACCATTATTAAAAGAGCTTCTAGAAAGAACAGACCCCTTATTAGCTAAAGAAGGGGAGTTAGTTAACCGTGACAGGTTACCACCCCAGATTAATGGATATTAATATAATAAATTACCAGAACTAACCTAACTGTAATAAACCCTAACAGTAATAATAATAAAAACAGCTTAAAGATCTGTCCCAGATCTAATACTTTAATTATAATAAAAAAGGTTATATAATGTGGTAATGCCCGTCATTAAAGTAAGTTAGTTAGAAACCAGTTCTAAAAGGAGGAAAGTACGTTAAGTTTAACTTTAAAGATGTTTATATTAAGATAGTAAGTAACAAAGAAGACTATACCTGGATGGATAAGTGTAACCTGGGAGACGAGGAAGAAGAAGAAAAACCTTAAAACGTAATATACCTAGTCCTTAAAGGTGTTTTGAAAAAGTCAGTTATAAAGGTGCAGGTTGTTACAGACTGACTTTAAGGTGGAAACTTAAAACTATTAGAGATGTAAGTTATAAAAGACTAACTTTAGGAAGAGATGTTTTAATTAGTTATTATAAGTCTTAAAAACCTTACCCTATAAGCTTAAGAATTAAGGAAGTCTAGAAAAGACCTTAATTTAAACCTTATTAAAATAGTTAAGGGAGTTAAAGAACTAGCCCTCTAGGCCACTTAAGTAGTGAAGTAAGCCTTAAAAGGTGAAAAAGAATAAGTTAAGAGAATCGAACTGGAGAAATGGAAGTTTTTTTTAACAGTACCCCTTAAGACTTTTAAACATTTTAAGTATGTTAAGTGGATTAACACCCTTACCTCTTTAAAAGAAGGACAGCTTAGATGGCTGCCTTATATTAAAGCCGGTGTGCCTTGGACTGGTACCTTAAGGGTCCTCCGAGAAGGTATAAAGTAAATATACTAATAAAGGGTCCAGGAGCTAAAAGAGAAACACTAAAAGCTAATAAATAAAGTAAAGGACTTATAAGTTAAGGGTTTTATTATAACGTTTAAAAATAAGGTAATAAAAATCAGGTTATAACTTTATAATAAAGTTCGTTTTACTAATCAGCTTAAGTACTAACTTATTAAGGAAGGCCACTTTATAAAAGAATAAGCTGGGTTATTATTACCTAAGTTTTAGGAAAAGGTTTAGGAGAAATAATACACATGGAGGTAAGTGGAAGAAGAAAAAGAATAAGGTACTACTTCCCCTATTCCATACTCTATAACTGCAGCATTAACAGTTAACATTAACTACCTTAATTACAGAGACATATTATAAATCAATTACGTGTATAATAACTACACTCTTAACTGGTATTATAGGCCTAAGGCCCTTTATAACCACTTCCTAAACACATAGAGATGGGACTATATTATTATAAGGGTAAAGTTAAAACCGGTTTATTACTAAATCTCCTACTCCTTAATAAGAGAATCCAGTAATAAGTAGAAGGTCACTGTGGTTAATTAGGCTTTTATAATATACTGGTAAGGAGGAGTACTTAATAACTACTTAGTTATAACGTGCTTACTACACCTTAACGGAAAAGCTAGAGAATAATAGAAGTGGGAAGATTACTAACGGATCTAAAAGTAAAAAGACATTACTGTAATCTAAGCCTGTAAAGTGTACTATTAACTTATTAAAGACTTCCAGAACATTATACCGTTTAAAGTCAACTGGATGTTAAGGCGTGAGAATTTAAAAAAGGTTAATTACTAGGTTTATTAAAGTTACTTATTTTTCCAGAAGGAATTGGGAAAAGGCTACAGGCCTTTTAAAAGGGCTGGAAACTAGTAGTTTACTAGTTAGTAAAAATATTACAACCTGTACCCGACACAGGCCTTAAGAGGACTAGCGCGGGTTAAGACAGAACGTATAGCAGGACACTAATAAGTAAGGGGCGTTCCGAAGACGGCTTGTTAAGCTAGCACTCTTAGACAGGGGTTTAATGTCACTGTAAGTTGCTGTCACTATAATGTGCAGAGGTAAGTCTGAATAGTAGGATATAAATGAATAATTAAATATTAGTGTGAGGAACTAGAGTCCCTTACGGTAGTTATGGGCATAACTATAGCTATTTATACTAACTAGTTAAGAGGTACTTCGTACCTTAATTACTATGCTCACTTAATATAGGGAGTGATTACAGTAATTAAAATACCTTTAATTACTATAATCACCGTACTCTTAGCAAGATTAAAGTGATCACTTAACGATTAATTGTAAGGGTTTCAGGTCTTTACACCCCTAGCCCAGTGCGTAGTACCGTGCGTACTACCTTCCTGTACTGTTCCTTCTGCGGGGGATTTGTCGGGCCACCCCAGCTTAAGTAACGGCCTGCAGGGTCGTTACACGATTCCCCCTCTTTAACGTTCTTTTTCTATAAAGAACTACTTATATATTCTTTCTTCCTTTTACCAGTCGTCATATCGTCTAACCAGGTAACTAAAAATAGGA
>Ga0247770_1001363_pt1 | contig 19415 bp, 14 predicted proteins | sample UWRJL136409B6_FD_179943 | JGI IMG/M metagenome (GOLD analysis project Ga0247770, IMG submission 179943) | Plant litter microbial communities from Arlington Agricultural Research Station in Wisconsin, United States - UWRJ-L136-409B-6 | ecosystem: Environmental > Terrestrial > Plant litter >... | reverse complement strand
TGTCATGGCGCTCTATGCCGATGCCCTCATGAACCTGACTCCCTGGAAGCTGTGGGATCTGCGAACTGGCGAACCGGCCGAAGGCGCTCGAACTCTAGAGGCGAAACAAATTCTCGAGAAGGGACTCGCAAAAGATGCATACCACCCGGGACTCCTCCACCTATACATCCACCTGATGGAGATGTCCGGCCACCCGGAGCTGGCTCTCCGATGGGCCGACAACCTCCGCGGCCTGATCCCCGACGCCGGCCACCTCAACCACATGCCGTCCCACCTCGACGTGATCTGTGGAGACTACCGTCGCGCCATGGCCTCCAACACCCAAGCCATCACCTCCGACGAGCACTTCCTCGACCGCTCGGGCGCCTTCAACTTTTACAGCCTATACCGCTGTCACAACTACCACTTCCTCATCTACGCCGCCATGTTCGCTGGGCAGTCCGCCATCGCGCTCGCTACAGCCGACGCCCTCGCCGCTACCCTCCCCGAGGACCTCCTCCGCATCCCCTCCCCGCCAATGGCCGACTGGCTCGAGGGCTTCATCGCCATGCGCGTGCACGTTCTCATCCGCTTCGGCCGCTGGTCGGACATCATCGCCCTCGCGCTGCCCTCCGATCCGGAACTCTACTGCACCACCACGGCCATGACCCACTACGCCAAGGGCGTTGCGCACGCAGCCACGGGACACATCCCCGAGGCAGAGGAGGAGCAACGCCTCTTCCAAGACGCATTCGAAAAAGTCCCGTCCTCTCGCACAGTCTTCAATAACACTTGTACTGATACGTTGGCCGTGGCCGCCGCCATGCTCGCCGGGGAGCTAGAGTACCGGAAGGGGAATATCGACGCCGCGTTTACCCATCTCCGCCAGGCCATCGCGTTGGATGATGCTCTCCCGTACGACGAACCGTGGGGGTGGATGCAGCCGACGCGCCACGCGTATGGTGCGCTACTTCTGGAGCAGGGGCGCGTGGAGGATGCACTTGAGGTGTATGCTGCGGATCTGGGGTTCAGCGATGCCTTGCCGCGAGCGCTGCAGAGAAGGAACAATGTTTGGGCGTTGCATGGCTACCATGAGTGTCTTGTGAAGTTGGGGAGGGAGGCCGAAGCGAGGGTGCTGAGGCCGCAGTTGGAACTGGCGTTGGCGGTCGCGGATGTAGAGATCAAGGCGTCGTGCTTCTGCCGGAGGAGTGAAGGGAAGGTAACTGAATTGCATTTGTAAACTGCAGGTGGGTAAAATCCCAGTGCTGGGAGGAAGAATGAAAGCCCCCGAGGTGGAAAAAAGAAACTAAGAATTACCTAATTAGCCGTACAGCAATGATGTCTAAATAAGGTCTGAATGAATCCGAAACCAGCCAATGAAGGAAATACCAGCAAGACTCATACCATTGCGCCCGGGGCCTTCCCCTCTACACCCGAGTCTACTCTCTTCTCAGCGGCAACCACTCGTTCCTCCAATGCTTGGTCTCGATCCCACAGGAAGCATCGAGTTGTTTCCCTGCTCACTTTCGGGTGCTAGTTTGGACATCATGTCCTTCTCAACCAGAAGCAGTAACTCCTTATGTCTTGCGACTGTCATCTCGTTCTGTCAAGGCTTCCTTGCTCACTGTATCTCGGCGATGTACTTGCTGTGGATCACCTTCACCTGGCCGCCATGCTCTTGGTACAGTTCTCGAAGGTTGAGATCCTCCTCACTGTCGAGTTCGCTCGTATCCGGAGAGGGGGACAAAGTGCACCGATGGGCCTCCCGTAGCCGCATGATATGTCGCTCAGCCTGGGTCAGCTTCTCCTCGGCCCGCTGCCTGGCCGTAGACTCTGCCTCCAACTTGTCGTTGAGCGCCTGCTTCTCCCCTGACACAATTGACAGCTGAACTCCCATCGCGCGCATCGTTGCCTCAGCCCCCTTCAGCCTCTCCTCAGCTCGATGCCTGGCATTGCTCTCCGCTTGCACATCGTCATAAAGGTCCTGGTTCCTCGCAGACACCTGGCACAACAGTCGCTTCGCCTTCACCCCCTCTTTCTCAGCCAGCGCCTTCGCAGCATGCACCTCCTGCAGCCTTTCGTGATCCTCGGCGAGTGCCTTGGCCCACACGGCGACATTTGCCTCTGCCGCATGCACCTTCTTGTCGGCCTCCACTCTCGCCGTGCCAATGAGCTCCACCACCTGGGACATTATAGCGATCTCCTCTCCCATCTGTTTCAGTCTCTCGTCGGCAACCACCGTAGCCGCGGAGGCCCTGTTGAGAAGAGACATAAGATCTTCCGACATCTTTACGAGCCTCAGATTTTGGTGGTCGGCTTTCTTAAACAGGGTCTTCGTTCGGTGCAGCTCATGTTTGACATGGCGGAGTTGCTTTGAGTTGTCACTATCCTCCACGTCCCGAGGGATAGCGGTCGAGTGATGCGTGTTGCTTAGCCGCCTATTTCCCATCCCCAACCTCCCCAGACTGTCCACCCTCTACATCATCAGCGCGCAGCAGCAGCTGCATCAACAACAATCCGCTTCCACCTCGACGCGACATCCCCCCGCTGGTCCTTGTGGTACTCCCTACAGAGACACAACCCCGCCAGAACACGCAAATCCTTCGTCGTGACCTGGCTAGGTTCTGTAGCCGCAAGCGTCGCGAGAAATTCCTGCGCGGCCTTAGTTGCGGGGTTCTTCTTCCACTTTTGGAAGTCACAGCGGACTGGGAGATCTTTTGGTGTGCCAATGGTGCAGGTTTTCTGGCTCTGGCGGTTGTGGCCTGGGCATTGGATTTCGCCACGCAGGGCGGCGCCGCGGATGTCAAGAAGGGAGTGGGGGTCCCAGCGCACCGTCGTCGTCATCGCTGCGCGGGATGGAGGTCAGGTCGTTGTGGGTTTGTTTGGTTGCATGCAGTGGTGGTTTGGGTTAGGTTGCGTCTGCGACGGGACCATCCGATTTTTTGGGCGCGATCGCCTGGCCGCGTAGGTCCCTGTTGAGATGCTGCAGAGGGTCTTTTAGAACGGTTTAGTGTGCTGGGTCCACGTGGTTTTGAAGAGATGTGGTTGGCTGGCCAAGATCACTGCACGATGTCGAGCATGCCAACCAGATGCGCTAAACCGCAAAGGTCGAGAAGCAAATTACCTTTTTGGCTCAAGATCTCTCGGCCAGCAACGCGCGTCAATGCTGTTTCGCAACAACACTATTGATGTTCAACCAGGGATGGTTTTCATTTGAATATGCAGTTGGGTTGAGAAAGCTCCTCGCCAAGTTGTTTTCGTGTAACCGCGGATGAGAGGGATGGTTCGATGGCATCTCTGGGCGTGGCACGGAGCCCTTTCTAACACTTGCCCCTGACCTCCTGTTTGACTGCCCATAGGAAGCGGGCACTTCGCACCAAACTCAAAATCCTGTGTACCTAACCGAGGGGACCAACACAACTTGCGCCAAGTCTGAGCGAAAACGCCCGCAGATGAATTCAATTCTCCTCCAACACCAAGGAATAATGTGAGTTCGGATTGTGCCTAGCATTTGCAGCAGATGGTCTATCACACGATGCCGTCACATGATGACAAATGTAGTGATTAAGCGTTGGTATCTTCATTTTTGGAATCATCGAACAAGTTTTATAGAATGATAGATAAATAAGAAGGCGGACTCACCGATCTGGAAGGTGACGGAATGCGCCTGGTCTGGATGACAGGAATGGAGGACGACTGCGGTCGTGGAATGGCAGATTGAGTTTATAACCAACACCCTGCCCACGCCCGGAGTTCTTCAGGTGCCTCTTAAACGTTACACAAACGCCGAGACTGCGGTTGTGGATAAGATGAATTTGCCTAACTCGGATCCTGCAGCCCCTGTACCGGCGTATTTAATCCGGAAACGGCGATTCGTGAGCTTGTACTCGTCAGCCGGCACGCGTATTATCCCGTGGCGCAGGCGGCGTAGTCACTCAGAAGAAATCACGCTTCCTGCGTGGTTTGCCCAAGCAGTTCGCCTAAATCTCTGAGGCACGGGCTCCCCTGTGTTATTCGTTAAATGCTGTGGTTAATTGCGATAGTTCCGATCCAGCACGGAGGTTAGATTTGAGAGACTATCATCGTTGGACTACGCCCCGGTTTAAACTGCTAATGCTCCAATGAAAATGTGATGATAACTTCACATCCTGCCGATAAACAATGCCGCATTTGCGAAAACTCATTACTCACCGCCATACGCAGTTCGCGCATCGTCCCGCTCGGTACCGTTGGTACCGTTGCAGTTCAACATGTCTCATCATTAGGCAGCCACGAGTTTAGTCCATCTTGAGTATGGCGTGCAGTTTGATAATCCAAAACAGGTACTCGGGTCGCTTGTGTCAGGTCACTTTGCATGTTTCCATCTCACAGCGAGGGACAATGGTGACACTCGTCTCGGTAATTGATGATTGTTCCCGGGATTTTAAGCCGGGCCTGGATACACGGACCCTGAGATCAGAGACGGCCGACTGAGCCGCAGGACGACTGCTTTAGCCCTGAAAACACGGTAGCCGATTGCCGCCTGCAGTGTGCTGGCTGGGTTTGCGCCGGCACCGGTTGACTGTGTTCCTTCCTTCTGCACTTCACTTGGCAATAACACGAGTGGAACCGGTGTAACGTGAGTGGGGCAGATGGGCAGTGCCAGGCACTCCTGACCACCGCGGGCACAGCACAACGCCGCAGGTAATCTTGGACGCGACATAGCATTCTGCCTTTGCGCTGTCCCCAGGCTTGGTTGTGCGGAACTAATCCGGGCTGAGAATTCACCAGAGTGGGGGAGCAAAGGGGGAGTTGCAACGCAGTGGCCGCATCCCTTGTATCGTCGCACAAGAAATCACTGTGCCTTGCCGTCATCGGCCTAGTCCTGCAGCTGTTGGTAGATGCCTGTCTCGGATTTCTGTCGTCCCACGCAGATGAGGGTACATACCCATGACGTGTAATTCCAAGCCGTGTCAACATCAACCGCTGACGGGCCGTGTCCACAACCGCAACGACAACCGCAGGTACTAGAGGCACGTAAGCCCCCATCCACCCAACTATCCCATCCGATGTTGATGGTTTCCGTCCCTGTTGTTACGCAGATAGGCCGCATTCTTTCTTTTGCTGATCCCGGGTGCATACATGGGAGTCATGGAACCTGACATCTAATTTATCTCACATCATGTCGCGCCAACCTCAGGCAATCCGTCCACGGACGTGGTCCATCGGGGCCGATAGTTCCGAAATACCTCAAGACCCCTTCCTCCCGCAGGTTTCTACGGTAGAAAGGCCATCATTCCTCGACACCGGGGCTTGTCTCTGCCAGTTGAATCACGGACCCGGGCCAGAGCTAGCATGGCGGTGTCTCGGCAACCAGACGGAAGCAATTGTCCAACAAACGAGCGGGAAATGGTTCAAGACCGCACATCTCAACAGCGAGAGGGACAGGCTCATGGCACCGGTCAGCGACGGCTCGACCCCTCCGATCATCGACACCTTTTATCGTCACAGTGGAAATGTGACGGGGCTTGTGGAAGACGGCGAGGGGTTGGGAGTCTGGGATCAAGCATGCACAGGTCAGAACCACTCGACATTCTCGGCATCATGGTATCGCGCGGCGGAGCAAATAGAACGGGGAGAGCGTCCGGTGGATGCGGCACCATGCTGGCGGCCTGATACCCTCCCAGTGCAGATTCAGGGTGTGGACGATTGGCTGCAAAATGGATGCAACGCGGGCTTTTTGTGTGAGTGCGATAAAGTTTGGATTGTGACGGATAGCATTAACTTGGACTTCACAGGCACTAATAACACGGTCAACTCGCTGCCGCAGTTCTGTACGCCCATCACCGAGTGTCAGATTTCGCGGCTGTTTGGGGTAGCATGCGTCAATATATTCGACAAAAGTGAAAACATGGGAATGGGGCCCTTCGAGCCAGTCGTCTGTCCCGCAGGGAAGTACTGTCCGTTAGCACTTGAAGGGAAGACGTCTGTTGTTTGTCCAGCGGGCACATACTGCCAGCCCGGGTCGGCGGCGCCCACTCCGTGCAGTAGCGGCAGCAAATGCCCTGAGGGTTCGACATCCGAGTTGTTCCTGATTCCGGTGGCGGTCCTTCTAGGTATCGACCTGCTGATCACTGTTTTGTTGCTGGTCTTTGCATTACGGAGGAAATTCCACAACAGGAACCGTGACCGCCACGCACGACTTTCAGCCGATATTTCTCTTTACGACATGACACTCGATGATGACCAGTCATCTCAATACGACGCGGAATCCGGGTGCCGAGCCTCGGTTGGAAGCACGGCTTTCATCAAGTCAATGAGCAAGGCAACAGTCAAGGCCAGCCACGTTGGCCTCTCATTTGGTTACTCGCGTCTCACATACCAGCCCTCGGGTGCCAAGCGGCCGATCTTGCAGAACGTGACTGGGTTCATCAAGCGTGGCTCGTTGACAGCTGTCATGGGGGGCTCGGGAGCCGGCAAATCAACTTTTGTAAACGTGTTGATGGGCAAGATCCAACACACTTCAGGGGTAGTGTCAGTCAACGACACACCGGGACGGATGGCGCGATACAAAAAACTGGTGGGCTACGTCCCACAGGACGACGTCGTGTCTCCGGAGTTAACGGTGCGCGAGAACATCCTGCACTCGGCCCGAATCCGACTGCCTCGAACCTGGAGCACCGCCGACGTGCACGCCCACGTGGACGCCGTCCTCGAATGTCTCGAGTTGGACCATGTGCAAGACAGCCTTGTGGGCACAATCGGAAAACCTGTCATCAGTGGCGGGCAGAGAAAGCGCGTTAGTATCGGCATGGAGCTCGCCGCCGCACCAATGGCCATCTTTCTCGACGAACCAACCTCTGGCCTCGACGCCACGGCCGCCTCCTCCATCATGCGCACGCTCCGGGCCCTCGCCGGGCTCGGCATTACCGTGATTGCAGCCATCCACCAGCCCCGCCAGGAGATCTTCGCCATGATCGACGACCTCATCCTCCTCGCCACCGGCCAGCTCATCTACCAAGGACCCGGCGCCAACGCCAAAGCCTTCTTCGAGGCTCAGGGATTCCTCTTCCCAAGGCACGCCAACGACGGCGACGTCCTCACCGATATCATCACCGGCAACGGTCGCCCCTACAAACGCACCGGCGACATCTCGCGTAACTCTCTCATCGGGCACTGGTCAGGCCACTCCGCTTCCTCCACCCCATTATCGTCTCCTTCTCCTTTGTCAGCCTCTTCCTCCTCCTCTCGGTTGGGCCCAATTCCCCCACGAACGCCAACTTCCATCCCCCGCTCCCTCTTCAAGAAACGCCATGCCCCTTTCCTCCGCCAAATGCAACATAACGTTATACGCGCATTCCTCCAGCAGTACCGCACAAAGGCCACCCTCCTCTACGAACTCGGTCTCGCCACCCTCGCAGGCTTCCTCCTCGGCCTAGCCGAGTCACCCAAGAAGGGAGTCCTCTTCACCGGGCTGTACCTGAAACCGTACGACGTCCTTTCCGTCTCGTCTGACTTCAAGTCCGCTCCGGAGATGGCACTCCTCACGGCCATCGCCATCGGTCTCGTGTCCGCTGCCCCAGGAGTGAAAGTCTTCTCGGAGGAGTTACTGCTGCACAAAAGGGAGGCGGAGGCGGGGCATTCGAGACTTGCCTATTTTCTGGCGAAGTCGTTTGCCGTCCTGCCAAGGATGGCGCTGACTTGTTTGCATTTCACGACACCCCTGTTGTTGATGGCCGTGCCGGTCATTTCGTACAGCGCGGCGTTTCTGGTGAACTTGCTGTACTTTTATTGTATCTATGGACTCGCGTCCTGTGTGAGTATGGTGGTGAGGAGGGAGGATGCGCCGCTGTTTGCGACGATGTTTGCATTGGTGGTGGGGATCTTGAGCGGCGCCGCGCCACCGATGAGCAGTGTAGTTGAGTGGAAGTTGGAGTGGTTGTGGAGGGCAAGCCCGGGGGTGTGGTTGGCCGAGTACTACTTTGGACAGTTGGTCGCGCCGTTCAGCAACCTATACAACGTCAAGTTGGCGAGCGATCTGGTGGGCTTTCATCTCGACTGGCGGTGGCGAAATTTGGGCATTTTGGCGGCGATTGGGACGATATACAGAACCATTGCGTTTGGCGGTCTGCTGTTTGGGAAGAGATTGCGGGCATGAGATTGGAGAGTTCGGAGTCATTGCGTTAGTTGATACCTGAGACAGAGAGAAAATATATAGATACTTATTTACGGGCGTGACGAATTTTAGAGGTGTTGTCATGGCGAGGGGGAGTATACTTAGTCTTTAAAATACAAGTGTACATTGAAAATCAACTTGTGAGGGCCTACGGTGATTTCGATGCTCACTTCCACAGATTTTAATAAAGGAAAAACGTTCGAACGCGCGTGTGTTAGGTTCTCAAGTGTGTACGGAGTAAATGGAAGCATAAATAGCTGACCTAACATCATGTTGAAGCTTAAGCGTCGTCACCACGTATTTCTCACTGATAAAAGCTCATGAACCACTGATCGAAGGATTGACTTGCTTTAAATCGTACTCACTGCTGTTGTTTCTCCTGAACCCGAAAGTTGATCAAGCCAGTCATCCCCCCAGGATTTGTTTTAGGTTTTGGATTATTTCCGCCACATCTTTTCCATCCCTGTTTCAACCAGAACAAAGCGACCACCCTAAGCCACCTCTTTGAACGCCCATTATAGAACTCTACTCGTAATACTGTTTGCTGTAGACAGGAGAGTTCGGTGCTGTTTAGTTAGCATGTTATGGGTTTACGGAAGTGGTGTGTATTCTTACGACCAGCGATCTCAACTTAGCGATCTTCCAGGTCGGCACGTGGAATGACCGTTAGGGTAATAATAGTCTAGCTGGCACTAATTATCATGGCAACTGTAGTTAGGAGGTGGTGAACCGCATTTTGCGGTAAAGAGATTTTAGTCAACTAAATGCGTGAGATTTTAAGAAGTTGCTGTATGAAGAACTTAAAGACTGGAGTGGTGATAGTTATACCCCTCTTACTGTTTAGACTTCTATATGTCACTTTTATATAAAGAAAGCAGTTTAACCCTACGTACAGTAGCTTATTTTTTACTCCTTAAGACTTACTATACGGCCACTACTCTTTATATTAAACTCCCTAGCCTCTTAAAACTGAACAAATAGTAAGTTCTCTTTATATAGTGGTATTACTACTTACTGCTTAAAGGAATAGAGCCTGGGACTTGCCATACGGCTACTACTCTTTACCATTTTAAGGATTAAAGCTTAGAACTTACCAGCTAGTTAATACCTTCCCACTTAAATCCTTTAGCCTCTTAAAACGTCAGAGCCTTTATACAGTAAGTGTTATCCATTTTAAGGAATGGATGCTGATTTTCCTTTCTTTTTTCTTCAGTTCTTTTCTCCGTGGAGTGAGCGTTCTACTAGACAAGATGAGACGCTTCAACTAGCACATCAATCAGTCCCAGCTCAACTCCACCTAGCAAGTAACCTCCACCTACCAGTTAACCTCCACCTGACCATCCAAACCCTCGCCGTCATGGTCCCAGCCCGATGCCTCCTCAAGTCCGACACGACTTCTAGTCTCATGCCTACGACTGCGAGTCTCGCAGTTCCAACAACGTTAAACACGCTATGCGCAGTATGAGAGATGCCCAGAACTTAGCGACATGTCTCGTCAAGATTCTCCAGGTGGATGGAGTGCAGTGTGAACCCAACAAGGTATAAAACCTTCAAACTGACTGGAGTGTTGGTTGAAGATTTTGGCTAGCTGGCGTGAAGCATGGTAGATTTATATAGGGAATCGGGAGATTTCATATCTCCGCATGACTTGGCCCCGCAGTCTGAGGTGTTTCTTTGGCGGCGCCTTCTAAACTATTTCCCACCAATGTTCTAAAGTGCTTCTGTCGTCGACAAGAGTTTGAAGAGGAGAGCCTGCGAGGGAGACCGGTCAACTTGGGATCCTCGAGGTCGTGATGGACGATAGCGAAGCTGCTGTTTCCGACAAGAACTTGCCACGGAGCCAGACTTCTTAGTTAAGAATGACCTTTGTCTGATCTCAGAGGGGAAGTGGCGGTTACTGTTGCAGGCAACGGCTCGGTGTTAGTAGGTAGATTTAGCTTACTCCCTGGCTGGGGTCGTCTCACCTTCGCTCGAAGGGACGTTTACTCTCGTCATCCCAATAATGCAAGCTATCAACACCCACTTCAAATTCACCATTTTGTGATGTAAGTGCGAGTTGCGTAGTCCTATAGCGGCTACGATAGCAAGAAACTTTCACCCTTCACGCTTTTCGGAGGAGCAGTCCTGCTAGTCCATACCTTACTTATTCACTGCAGACAGTGCGCATGATCAATGCCCACGAAGAGGGGGCTTACGTATAAGTCGCGTTACTGGACTTTTTGTCGAGACTTGTTCGATCTTTCCGTTGTGGTGCCAGACGTCGGGCAGTGTGCACTGAATTGGGAAGGGGGGCAGTGCCCTGATGGGGGCTATGGATTTTATGCACTCAGGAGCGTTCCCGCACTTGGCACGAAGCAGGACCCCTCTCTCGCCCGACTTACCTCCGAGCCCCCCGGAGCAGGCTGCGCACAGTCTGATCCTAGCACCCACGCTTCAGCTGTTGGATCATTTTCCTAACTACCTGTCTCACCTCCAGCACTTTCCTTAAGAAAGCTCCGAGTTTCCCCCTCACTTTGACTGTCTGCAATCCCCAGTACAGGCACAGAAATATGGAACCCCGCTTCCTGTCACGCATCTCCGGAACGGCCGTGGTCCTCGAAAACCCCGCATGGAACGCACAGCGACAAGCCTGGTGGACAACCATCACGCCGTCAGCGGGCCATCTCAACAGCTGGTTCCACCTTCCCATTCCCTCGCCTGCCACTTCCGACACTCCGGTCCACGCTGTCCGCGCCGCTGTCCGATTTCAGACTGGCAGCGGAGCCGTTGTCCGCCAGTATCTCGTTGCGGATGGGGAAATTGTGCGCTACAACGGCGAGAACCTCAGCCTGACGCAGCCGAGGATGGCGATTTGCGCCAGGGATGTTCCTAATCGCCCGATTGTGGCGAACTCGTTTGTTATTACGTTGCAGGTGGAGTTTAGTGGGTTGACGCCGGAGAATTATATCAGGTTGAGCTGGGCGGAGGTAGTCTTTGAGAGTGCGAGGGAAGAGGATGGATGATCTGGGCGGTATTGTAGAGAGAGCCATGTTGATGACAGCCGTTGCTGGGTATACAATACGGATATGTCATTTACGACGAACTCATTGTCTATGTTCAGTGGGGGCCTCTTGGCCCCGTTCTATCGATCGACGCTCAAACAAGTGTTCATTGACTCCGTTGCCATGGCTTGCAGTTCTTCTGCAGGGGCTCGATAATATCTTCACAAACCGCGCCCCAAAACGAATCATCCCCGTTGTCAAAATGAGAAGTACCACCTATCATGCCTCGGATACAGAGAGAAGCTGCCCTCTCGTACTGCTCCGGCATCGGGTCCGTCGTGTCATCCAACCACTCCATCGCCACTGCCAGTCTCTGGTAGTACCCCGTTGGAACTATGTCCGTACTACATCTCGACTCGAAGGACTCCTGGTGCCAAAGTTCTAGGAGGAGGATGCCGAGCTCGAGTAGCACCAATTTCAAGTCTGGTGGTTTAGGCGGGGGGGTTGAAGGGAAATCGTCATCGAAAACCAATGAAATCAGCGGTTGATCAAGATCAGCGACGCCATCCCCGTTGGGTCCTGTTCGTAGGGGAAAGGATATGTTGCTCTTGGACCAGGCATTCTGGAGCCATTGCGTCTGATACAACTGGAGAAGGTTTGAAGCGAGCCTGAGAGCGAGAAACATGCGGAATTTGAGAGGCCGTTTCTGTATCTTGTCGCCGCCGAAGAGGTCTTGCATCGTCATTCTTCTGTCACAGACAAGGAGGGGTTGAGATGGTGCCTCGAGGCAGTTCCTGATGCCTATTTGCAGACCTTTGGTCAAGACGAACGAGGCTTGTGTGTTCTCCCTCGTCATTGATTCTAGTGCAGAGCAGATTCGGTCCACCCAAACAACGCCACGTGGAGTTCTCGGTGGTGTTGGGGGTGAGGTGAGGACCACCGTAGCTGTTGTCGTCTGAAAATGAACACGCGGCGAGCCGATGGAGCTGACGGATACCCGCTTGGCATGAGCCACCGCCGTGGTTTGGACATCGGCCTGGGGTAGTTTTGAAGGTGTTGTGTCAATATTTGGATCGTCTTCCTGAACATGAACCACCGCCGAATAGGAGAGCAAACTACCTGATTGCGACTGCATTGCAAAGGCCAACCGGAAGACAGTCTCCGGAGAAGTTTTGCCCTTTTTGTCAAGTATGCTGGCGGCAATGCTGATACGGTCCTCAAGCAACAAGCTCGCCTCGTGTTGCACATGGCACCCGCTCCTGAAACGGTCGTGGAGTACGACGGACATGTCCTGGGCATGTTCTCCCGCACGTCTCAGTGCTCTTGCAAGTCTTAGTGCCTTCCTTGAGGGCGTGTTTCTCATCATCTGTCGGTTGGACAGTAGTACCCGTGTGAACCGATCGATGTTTGCGGCTGCTTTGTCCAACTCCTCGACAGCGCTCTGGATATCCTTGACGGCAAACGCAAGCTTGACACGTGGTAGGACGTCGGCGAACCCCTTGGAAACGCGATTCGCGGCGATGATTTCGAGTATGTTATCCGATGACCCCTGTGTGCGATAGCAAGTAAGCGCATGGACACGTCCAGGTTTGGAGGGAAATCACACACCTTCCCGCCTGGCAACAACCCCTGCATCTTCTCTGCAATGCCCTTCAATACGTCATGGCTTTGGCCGAGAACGGACGACAGAGCCGTGTAATTTTCGAAACCGAGATAGTCGAGGATCTGATCTTGGACGACCTCGTCGTTGAGGTACGTCACTGGATCCTCGTCGACAAGCCAGACATTGTCGCAGCCGCCGGCGCAGGCCAGCGACTTGATGTTCTCGGCGATGATTTGTTTCTGCAACAGCAGAGCTCGGGCGAGTTTGTCAATGTAGACGCGCTTTCGGAAGATAAGGAGGCTTCTGCGCGCGCCTTGCTTCGGGAGGTCGACGCAAGCGAAAATCACGGGAAGCGCGCCGAGAACGACGCCAGCAATCTCGAATCCCGACATGGCGGAACGGCCTGCTAGGTCGCGTTACCGGCCCCCCATCAGCTGGCGGATGTTATGCTACTGCGAGAGAGAGAGAGCTCGGTTGCTCAAGGCGCCCTGGATGGCAGAATCGCAGAAAGTGTGATGCTACATGTTTGGATGAAGTCGGGACGAATGTCGCGACAGCGTTCCGCTGGACACGGTGAGGCTCTGACACACATCACCCGCGTTTTGGACTCAACCTCCATGATCGGGCGCAGCGAAAACGCACATCCAGGCGGCAGCGCTCAAGCTGGCCGGACTGGACGCGAGAGGCCTCTAGTGAGAGCCTCGCCAAAACTGATTGGTTGTCGTTGCAGTTTGATGGAGGGTGACAGTTTATCGCTAAGCCCAAAAACGACTAGTGGAGCGGGGCTTATCTGCATTCTGGAGACTTGGGCGGTGAGAGGCACACCAAATCGGGCGGTGCCTAACTTTTAAGGCAAAAAGCTCGATGCTGGCAGCCTGAGGCAAAATTCGGGTCAATCGAGATTGCAGAGCCTGGAGGGCAAGGGCGCTGGCTGAGAGTGTGAGAGACGTCCGAGACTTGCGGGGCAATTGGAAGGCTGCCAGGTGAACCGCGGAGATTTACGATGCGGGAAGCGTGGATCAGGGAAAGGCCTCCCCCAAACCTGGCCCCACTAGTGGGCTGAATCACCCAGGACCGTCTGCGTGCAGGAGCGATGCAAAATCACGCTGCTATGGCCCGATCACCGCAAGTGGTCCTCGTAACAAAGATCGAACATTCCACGTGTCAAGCATATTTTATCGGCCCATTCGCAGACAAACCGTACCCTTCTCCGTCAAACGCAAGTCGACCAATTTGCAGTCACTTCCAATTTCCTTTTCTAGATTTGATGAATGAAGTTGAGGCCCAGCGTTAGTGATCATGGCAGCGCAGGTTGCGACATTGGCAAGCGTCGGTCTTGAGGTTGCTCGTCTCTTTGCCGAACTCGTGAACGTCGAGCGACAGATTGGAGACAACAAGCATACCGAGTGGCCCCAATCAATGTTTCGAGCCGAGTACGACCGTTTTGAACTATGGGCTGTCAATTTGGGACTCTTCATTCCAGGCCATGGGTCGCTCGACTACCGAGTTCGCGATGCACCGACCTTGAGAAGTACCTTGATGCGTTTCATGGTGGACCTGAAGGATTCTTTGTCTCAAGGTAAAGGGGAACACCGGCGATGCAGTGCCCCTGGTTATACAAGAATGTAGGGCTGACCTGCTTGCAGTGCTCGAATACAGCGATGGTTCAGGAGATGTCACCGTGTCTCTTCAAGTTGGGACACACGATGACGACTACGATCCCGGGGTTAGCTCCTCCCCGTCTCTTCTAGGCGATGATTCATCCAGCTTTGAGCTGGTGGGCGAAGTAGATTCGGACATCGACTTGTTTCTGGACAGCATCAAGGACCCGATCGACCGCTTGTATAAGCTCTCAACGAGGATTCGCAATCCCACAACGCGCTTTGGCTCGTCGAAGGCTTACCGATATCGAAAAATTGACCCTGACTCCAACTGCGATCTCTTAGAAGCATTCCAACCCTTCGATGAGGACTACGTCAGCGCGCTATTCTTGGAGTATCGGAAGTCTAGTGTCGTCCAGGAGTCACCAGCACAGCCCGCTGCTGCCGAAATAGGAGTTGAGGGCGAGATTTCCACCTATCCAGACAATGTCTGGGAGCCCATACGTTCCGTCCTCGCCAGATACAGCGAAGATCTGTTAAAAGGAAGGGAAAACTTCCTTGTTCGTCGCCTAGCTCAGGCGAACGTGCAACGAAGGAAACAGTTTGGATATTGGATGAGGCACCGCGAGAAGCTGGTCCTTCACACCCGCTCCATCTCGCAAGAGGTTCAGCTCCCGGTCGGCGCCATCAGGGTCAGCGATGATGCGGTAGTACAAGCAGAAGGGGCGCTGGAGCAGCAGGCTCCAGCCGGGGATCTATCTGTAACCACGGCGACCCGACTCCAGGCTGCTCACTTGGCGATGAGGGACGATCGGTCAACCGCGTCCGTTTCCGAGTATGCCCCATCCACATACGTTAGCGACGAGACTCCGGATTTTCCCATCCCGCCGAAACTCGAAGAGGGGCAGAAATATTTCGAATGCCCATATTGTTTCACCTTGTGTCCTTCCGAATTGAGCCGCCTGAAGGCGTGGAAGTGAGTGTTTGCTAACACTACCTAGTCTAATGCATACGGATACGTTCGCTGACACGACCAGAGCCCACTTAATACGCGATATGAGGCCGTATGTCTGCACATACGAAGATTGTCGCAACCCCGAACAACTCTATGATGCCCGCCAGGACTGGATCGAGCATGAAAATTCCTGCCATCGCAAAGTCTGGCGCTGCCCGGAACACCTGGGTCAACATTTCAACAGCGTCGATGCACTGAGAGACCACCTCGCGGATGGTCATGGCAAGGACACGTCTGATAATCTCGTACGAGCGAGCGAATCCGTCCTTACGTTGGCCGACCGATTTTGTCCGATCTGCCAGTTTACCACCGAAATAGTCAAGGAACTCCACAAACACATTGCCATTCACCTAGAGCGTATTGCCTTATTTTCGATACCCAGATCCGTAGACAACGATGACGCTGACGCGGGGTCCGAGAGCGTCAACCTACCTGATGACGACTCGCGTGGGGACGACGACTCGGAAGACTTTCGTTTTGATGCCGACGACGACGATGCCAGTTACGCGGAGGACGGGGGGCCAGTACGCTCGGCAGCTGACATCGCACGTCATAACTGGAAGTTCGCGATAGCCGCCGCCTGCGAGCAGCTTGGGTCAGATGCGAATGCGATACGCAGTCAGGCTCCATTTTGGAAGTCACCGCTGCACGGCATGCGTACTGAGGCAGCTGAATACGTTCAGCAGGGTAGGCTGCGGGAAGCAGAGGAGATCTATGCCGAAGTTCTGGACGTCCGCCGGCGCGCCTTGGGGTCTCAGCATCCACGTACACTCACCAGCATGTCCGACCTTGCATCTGTTTACGAGAAGGAAGGGCTTAAGAAAAAGGCAGACGAACTGCTCGCAGAAGTAGCTCGTGTTCGCCTGTTGTTGAGCACCAATCCTTTGGTCGGCGCCGCCAATCTGGCCGTTCCCTATCGCAATCAGGGAAGGCCAGAGGACGTCAAGGAACTAGAGAGGCGGTTGATGAGTGCGGCCGAGCAGGAACGGCAACGTCAAGAACAACTTGAGGCCGAATCTCGGAGACGAATTGCTCTCGCTGTCTCCGGTCCGGCAGCCACACAAATGCTTACCGTGAGCGAATGCCAGTCGAGGCTTTTTGACGCTGTCAGAACTAGCAATCATGACGCTGTGGACTCACTGTTGTCTATCAGCGGCGTGAATCCCGATGCTTTCGACTCCAACCTCCGAACTCCACTTTCCTGGGCGGCGGGATTTGGCGACTCAACACTTGTCAAACGCTTTCTCGGCATGGATAATGTTGACGAGGACTCGCCCGATGCTCGGGGCCAGACACCTCTGTCGTGGGCGGCTGACTGCGGGCATACTGAAGTTGTGGGATTACTGCTCGACAGTGGTCGTGTTGACGCCAATTCCAAGGACGCAAGTGGGTGGACTCCTTTAGCATGGGCGGCATCGAAGGGGTATGAGGAGGTTGTGAAGTTGCTGCTGGCGAGGGATGATGTGGACGTCAATTCGGAGTCGGAGAGTGGGCCGACGCCTCTCGAATGGGCTGTGATCAACGGGTACGACAAGGTGGTGAAGGTGTTTCTGGATTCGGGTCGACTTAAAATGGATAATGGTGAAGCGCATGCTAAAAGGTTGCTGGAGTATGCTGAGAGGAGTGGCAACGATGCTATAGTTGAAATTTTGGAGGAGTATATGGGTAGTGGAGGGGAAGGTGATGTTTCTACGATTTCATGACGATCAACGGCGGGGGAGAGAAGGCGGGCAGGTATGTAGAGTGAATTTGACAATCTAGGCGCTTGGATAAAGTAGGGTGAAGGAATGGAAATGTTCACACGATCAACGAACTGATGACATCATTACCAGCGCCGAGGCTCCCAGAAGGAGAGTCCCAAGGTGTGAATGTCCACCTCATCGACATCTCCGGTGCACGGCGCCAAAGTAGCCCGCTATTTTCCAATGAAAGTTCCACCTCCAATATCCCCCCTCAAAAATACTTGCGAAGAAGACCCGTCGTGAACTCAAACAACAACGATGCATCATGGGCCTGATATGCTGCTCCGGTGTAGAAGGTACTCCTGTGCCCGTTCAGTGAGTTCAGTTTGTCATAGAAGCCGTCATTGATCGCCGAGACCGGGACGGTGAGTCCAAAAGGGTCGTGGCTGACGAATAGGGCGAATTCCGGGTTGGAGTGCGGCGACTTGAACAGTTGAGGAGAGGCTCGGCGCAAACGGGCGAGACTTCTGAGGATCTCGGCTTTGACTGCGTCCTCGGAGAGCGAGTGTGGACTGCCGTACTTCAGGTTCAGCGTGTTGGGGATGCCTGTGGGGGTGATTTCGTAGATGGCTGGTAGTGAAGGGAGATTTTCTGGTCTGGCCAGACTGAGATTGGTGATGCTGTGGTTGTCGGGGAGGCCGGAGTTGCGGATGATGGCTGTCCACCAGGTTGTGTGACGGAATTGGCTAAAGAGCTCCATTTCCTTGGCGTCAAGGTCGAAATCGGCGAGGTTGCTGACGGTGGGGGGGATAGTGATCAGCAGCTTTTTGGCCTTGATGAGTGTTTCCTTTCCAGACTTAGAGCGGGTGAGGACACGGACACGGCCTGGAGCTTCGCGCGAGGCGGAGACAACGGTGCTTTCGAGAAGGACGTCGTTGCCGAGCTCGGTGAAGGCTCGGTTGTACAGCTCACTGTTGTCGAAGCCGTTGGGGACAAGGAAGCCTTCGGCGAATCCACGGAGGGCGGTGGAGCCGAAGTTCTTCATAACGTAGAGAGTTGGTTGAGAGAGGAGGTCTCCGAATCCTTGGCAGAGCTTGGCTGTTAGGAGCACCATGGGGCTTAAATCGTATTTTTTGACAAACTCGCCAAAGGGGAGGGCAAGGTCCTCGGGGAGCGTGCTGGGGAGATCGAAGCCATTGTCGAGAAAGGGATATTTGGCGAGCTGGGCAGCGTAAGCTGCAAAGGTTTGCACTGGGAATTGTGAGGTGTAATTGAGTTGCTTTCCCGTGGAGAAGTCAACGAAGACCTCTGCGTCAGGTGCGGGCGGTTCGAATCTGGTGAGCGGGATATTGAAACGGGAAAAGTACTTTCGAGATACGGGCGAGTCGCGGATCACGACAACGCCGGCCTCTGCTTTCGCTCCTGTGACCTTATCTTGGAAGGTGATGGTGTGGCCACCAAGCCGGGGTCCACGCTCCACCACGGCGGCGCTTTTCCCTTCGTCTCGAAGACGGATTGCGGCAAATGTTCCCGTTGCGCCTCCGCCAATGATACAAACATCTCTTTTGATGATGCGCTTCTCAGTCTCGCCATCGGTGGAATAGAAGCGCGGGCCGCAGCAAAAACTGGAGACACGCGCAAGCCCCGTCTTGGCCCTTATCCTGATGCTCCTCCCAGCGCGTCCTGTCAGGAAGGCCGGCATAACGCGTCGGGTGGCCTCAATGCTCCTCTGAGCTCAATTGAGATCGATGAGTCTGGAAAACCCGCAGCCACGGCGCCGTAGAAGTTGATTGCGGTGCGAGTGGCAGATGTGAAGTTGGGATGGAAGTAGTGGCCTGACCCCGCAACCATCCTTTGGCATGACTTGTCTCGCAAATCTCATCAGCCCTGGATGCCTGAGGCATCCCGGAATGCCCCCTCACCCGCGAATCCCTGTGCAGGCAATCCTAGCCCCCGCTTCTTTTTCGGAGGACGCTGTGCAACAATTCAGCAACCGCGCACGGCATCTTCACCCTCCTCGCGCTTGCTGCAACAAGCACACTTGGATCTCGTCGTTACGACAATGTACCTCCTCCACACCTCCGGGATGAAGCTTGAGCTTTTCAACAATACGATGTTCCTCCGTACGCGATTCTTTCCCACCGTTGGGGAGCCGAAGAGGTAACCTTTTAGGACGTCCAAAGCGGTCTTGGTAGAGAGAAGGAGGGGTTCAAGAAGCTCGAGGGCACTTGCTCTCTCGCTAAGTCGCACGGGTTCGACCATGTCTGGATCGACACCTGCTGCATCGATAAGTCCAGCAGCGCTGAGCTCTCCGAGGCAATCAATTCCATGCTTCTGTGGTACCAGGAAGCCACCGTTTGTTACGTCTACCTTGCCGACGTGCCGCGCGAAGGGGTTGG
>Ga0247770_1001361_pt1 | contig 19435 bp, 17 predicted proteins | sample UWRJL136409B6_FD_179943 | JGI IMG/M metagenome (GOLD analysis project Ga0247770, IMG submission 179943) | Plant litter microbial communities from Arlington Agricultural Research Station in Wisconsin, United States - UWRJ-L136-409B-6 | ecosystem: Environmental > Terrestrial > Plant litter >... | reverse complement strand
CTAGCGATTTTAAAAGGGTCGCTTACTCAGAATCCAGAGGCTGGAGCGGTGGCTTTGCGTGGCTCGTGAGTGTGCACGTTTACCGAGTAAAACCGGATTTTGTGGAAAAATACGGTACCATTAATACCAGCCTCCACTTTTAATAATCCTTATAAGCTAGTAAAGGTAAGCCACAGTTCCAGACTCAGCTTAACTCACGACTTTCAAAGGTGAAATTAGCTTGGCTCGGCCGGCCTTCATGGTGACTCGGATTATGCTAACGCTGGGTGTGTGTCGGTGCGGCGTTCAGGCCGAGACGGCGCCGATGCGCGAGCCGATCTTCCTGAAGTAATTCCCGTCCGCGGCATATCTTTATATCGCGCGCCGCCGGTCGGATCAGCCCGTGGCACCGGTGATCCTGATCCTTCGCGGTGAATTGCCGGTCCCGGCAGAGCGCCGCCGATCTACCGCGATCCGGACCACACAACAGGGAAAATGTTGAAACATGGCGATCACGAGCCGAAAAGCAAATCCCCACAAACTCCAGTGACGCCCCTGGCCTGGCAGGGATGGGGATGTGGGCGCAAGGGTGGTTGACGAACCCCGCCCATCGAACCGAAACCGAACGACCCTGGAAACGTGCAACCGGTGTGGACGACGCGTGGCCAGATGGATTCTTCATTTCGGGAAGACAAACCTACAAATTTCTAGACAGAACGCGCTGGGCCACTTGCGAGACTGTGAAAGTCGTGAGTGACTAATCCATCCCATCTCTAATTGAGAGTTGCTCGCGTTGCCGCGTCGGCTGTGCTGCAGGTACGAATTTTGGTGGGATTACGGGACGCCTTGCTTGGCAGCCGACTGGAATGCGATGCAGGCACATATCAGACCGATAATCGTTAATTTCCCATCGTCGATATAAAGATCATTTTTGCTCGTTCCGGGGAGCTGTCTTCCTCGGGTTAGCCATGTCTTCCTGCCGCGCCCGCCGTCCCATCCCCGTCGGGATGGATCGTGGTCCCTGCCGGACCGAACGTCGGCTCCATCGGCACGAAACAGATTGATAACGCGCAGAGCGCCGGCCAAGTGGGCCAGTGACGTCGACGGGGACGGGGCCTCAAGAAGCTGCTGCAACCCCCTTTGATGCTTGGCGGGGCCCCTGACTCTTTCTTGGTTTCCTCTGCTGAATGGTGGTTGCGAGAAAAACGCGCTATCGCAATCTGCCCACACCGATAAGAGCTGAACGGCTAGTTACGTATTGTTGTCGTGGAGGGTAAGATAACACGCGAGATAAGTGTCTGCTCGCGGCGGGATGCTGCCAACCTCTATGCGCATTTCTGGAAGGCGCATCTGCAGAGTTGAAGAAAGGCACGCGACCATCTGATAGCATTGATCCACGCACGCCAGGCTGTTCCGATAGGCGATGCACTAAATTGCGGGTGTCGATCTGTGGAACTAACGCGGCGCCTAAACTTCCGCGCCGGCGCAGGGCCCGAGTCAACAATCCGGATGGCCTCCGTTGTTTGACGAGTTTGCGGCACTACGGCACCGAACCTGCCAGGACGCGTCAGCCGCTGCAATTCAGTGCGGCGTCAAGCCGCCAAATGCCAGGAGAAAGGCGGCAACGGGACCGAGCAAGGCTGCGGACTAATCGTGGCCGTCGTGGGAGGGCTGAACGGCAAAATCGGCACTTCGCCAATTCGCCAAGGACGCTGTGCCTTGGTCACATCGTCTTGTTGACCAACGGGACATGCAATCAACCCGCTGCTGAGGCCAACCTCGCTTGGTTTGCACGGTTTGCTCCCGACGTGGCGTTACAAGTTGAAGGTTATTGATTGCCAATGTGAAGCTGCGAAATGGAAGCGTCATCGCTATCGCGCAGCATCTTGATGGCAAGCCAGAACCGCGCCTCTTCGAGATGCTCCAGTCCGCCCTCCTGCCTTGCACAGTGTTTCCGTGGCTAGGCCGCGATGTGGCTTCGATCAGCGCTGCACGTAACACCGGGGAAGGTCCTCAGTTTCACAGCGCATCCCACGCCACAGTGCAGGGGCAGGCCCTCATTCGTTGGACCTCAGACGGGAACGCATCGCACCTCAAAGAGGCGGCGCGGGGATGGATGCCTTCGGCCTATATCCGTCCACAAGGAAGTGGCTCGGTTCTTCGGCTTTGTCGGTGATGTTTTCTGGGAACGATTGCGCCAGCTTCTCCCAACGATGAGGCTAATGTGCCTTGGTGATATGAAAAGCCAAGATCCAATATTTCCTACCTACCATGCAACACGGCTCTTCGTTACGACGGTTCGAAAGCAGAATGACCGCCAAGGATGTCATATTTTTGGGCTGAAATTTGACAGCATAGCGTGCACATGCCCTGCACTGAATCAGCAGCCAAAAAGCGGGAGCCGCAAAACCTAAAACTGTGACGTAGCGGGGTGGATCCAAGCGGCTGCTGACAACGTGATGTTTGAGGTCGCGGAAGGCACGACGGGAAGTCGCAGGAGCTGCCAGGCGTGGAATCGCCGCTAGACGGGACAGAGTCGCGCGTTGTGTTCCAGTGCAGGAGAATCATCTCATCATCTCACGGCATCTTAGTCATTCTTTTCAGGCCCCTCCTGGCTCAATTTGGTGGTGAAGGCCCTGGGCAGTCTTGGCAGCCCGCGCTTCCATGGCTTCTCCCAGATTGTCACAGGCCCATTGGATGGGGGCTGGCTGGCCGTCAGCGCCCAGGAATGGCTGGATTGGCACGTCCGCGGTGCCCCGGACCGCTGACAAAAATTCTCTCGGCAACCCCCCAACAGCCAAGAAGCCACTGCGCCGCCGAGAAAGTTGCAACCTTGCCCGCCCAGACAGGCCGCTGCCAAGCGTATCAAGTCGGTGCCGACCAGCCGGTCTCCATCCCATGAGAAGCCACACTCCTTTAAATCCCGTCCGACCGCTCCCCAGGCGTCCTGGCATCTTCGAAGCCCGCTCCGTCGACCTCCCCCTCCGCGACCACCTACGGACTACCTGCGTGCGACATCGACGGCCGCCCCTCCAGACGAAAGACGAACAGTGTTGGACAATTGGCTCCGCCCCACAGGTCCCCCAAGAGATCCAGGTTGCGCAAACCTCCCGGCGATGCGGCCAGCCTCGCTGCCAGGGAGTCCTCTTCGTCCCTCGCGACTGCTCTGCGTCATTTGAGCCCCAAGCGACCAGCAGTACCGAGTTATCCTACCCCGATGCCCAAGCGACGGTCGCCGTTCCCTTTTCCTTTCGGTTCGACACCGTCTTTGGTGCGGTTATATCTTTAATTGTGCTTTTATCCCCCCTTCGGCTCCACCTGCGTGCGCGTCACTTGGTCCATAGCCGACCCGTGGCCCCTCAGTGAAGAGACGGAACCCTACAAGCTGCGACTTTTGGGTATCTGTCTGTCTATTTCTCCCTGGCGCAACACCGCCCGCCCACGCTCACGATGAGCAAGTCAAGCCAGAGGAACATAAAATGGGTCGAGGTGAGTTTTCCCCCGGAGTTGCTGCGCCCGACGCCGGACACCCGATCAGAGCGCCGGCCCTGCGAGCCCCGCCGATCCTAACATTCTCCGTGTCACAGGGCCTCCGAGGAATCACCTCCGTTCTTGTCATAACGACGCACGTCGCTCGAGCGCTCGATTTTGCCTTGTTCTGGCCCGCCGATAAGAAAGATGCGCCGCCACGATTAATGCAACTTCCATACCTGCGAATACCGTACCAGGGCCGCATCGGAGTACCAATATTTGCGTTCTTGACGGGATTCGTATGCGCGTATAAGCCCCTGAAGCTTGCCTACCAGCATGGCAATACCCCTGCTTCGCTCCAAGCAGTGGCGCGCAGCGCCTTTCGCCGTCCGCCCCGGCTGATGCTACCGGCCATGATCGCGACCTTCTTCAGCTTTGTGCTCTCGTGTTTCGGGGCCTACACGGCGGCGAACCATTGCGACAGCTTCTGGGTCCGCTTCGATGCCCCCGACTACCAGCCGTTCCGAGAAAACGTCCGGAGACTGTTTAAGTCCATCCTCACCACCTGGACGAGCACGGACAATGCGTTCGACCGACACCAGTGGGCTATGCGCCCGCTATTGATCGGGGCGTTCCAGGTGTACGTCGTACTGGCGGCAACTATTGGGATGAGGTTCAGATACCGGATATTGGTTCATATTTTCTTGATCTTCTACTGGCTGTTCAACGTTGGGTACTTGACGGGTACGCCTGAGTTCCTCCCCATCACACCTCGCACCCGTGAGTCTTCGCTGACACAGACAGAAACCTTTGGTGCGAATCTTGCCCTCGGTACTCTTCTTGCCGAGCTGGCGCAACATCGTCCCACACAAAATTTCATCACCGCGCATCAGCGGATCCTGACCTTTGTTATCGCCCCGATTTTGCTCCTGATCGGCGGCTGGATTGGCTCGTATCCACAAGAGCACGAAGACTGGACCGAATGGTCACAGACTTTGCACAACCACCTGGTAAACCCAGACCCAGAAGGGGGCGAGGATTTGGGGAGCATCTTAGTTCCCGCTGGGGCCAATGCGCACCGTCGAACCTCGGCCTTCTTCATTTACTGTACTGCCATCTCGATTTTCGTGTCGCCTGCCATCCAAAAACTCCTATCGCATCGTCTTCTCCTGTGGCTTGGACACCACTCGTTTGCCGTCTACTTGGTGCATGGCACTCTGCTTCGGACGGTGGCCATATGGATAGTATACGGCATCAGCGGCCAGCCCTGGGAGGAGGCAGGGAAGAACGAGGACGGCAGCGAGCAGATGCAGGAATGGATTGAGCCAAAGTCGCGGAGCCACAAGCTCCTCGCGATCATAATATTCACGATGCTGACCTATATGGCGGCATGGGCGTGGATGAAGTGGGTTGATACGGCGTGTGCAAGGGCAACGCAATGGCTCGAAAACAAGGTTTTCGATACTAGCGATGACGGCGAGGGCAAGGCGGGACTTCTCGAGAAAGGATTCCCGCATGCAAACGGGAACGGATCGTTGGTACGGCCATCTCAGGACAGGACCGACAGGAGCCAACCTCCCCCCTGACACAGCGCGAGCATACGATCCTGTACGAAACGATGGGCGTTCTTTGGATGACGCCGCTGCGAGCAAGGCGACGACTTATATGACCAGGCGAACCGCACCAACTATAGACGGGTGCCCCGCCAACTGAACGAAGAGTGGCGCGCAGGCCGGCAGCTACATGCTGAGGTCCGCCATTCTGGAAGAGTAGGACCGAGTTTGCGTTGTAAAACCACTCGGCGCTGGGGCATGGAGGGAAGGGTTCTCTGCATATACTAGGCATGGATATATATATGGGAAAGGGATGCATACTGCTACAATGTTAATACTGTTGACCTATCCTGCTGCTGGCGTGTTCTTGTTGTTCGGTCTCGAGTGGTAACCGGGGTAGCCAAAGTCCCCCTGAGCTTCATTTTCGGCTTCCTTCTCACACCACACGAAACGATGCCTTGAATTCGGGGCACCACTGTCACAGGTCAGTGGCACGGCCCTTGCCGCGTGATGGGTACAAAACTCCGGTTCCTGCAGTGGTGGAAAGCCTCTTTCTCCTCAGCGCCTGCGCGACTGCCCATCGATGAGGTCATAGTTATTGGGCTGTTTGGACGGGAACTTCGTAGTAAAGTCGAGCAGGCACATGTCGCATCCCCAAATACCCCAAACGGATCTTAGCTCGAGGTTTCGCGACGGAGGGACGAGTGAGCTTGTGTTGTCGGGCTTTCCTCCCAGGAGATCGATTCAGGCCGGGCAGATGGCACGAAGGCCCATCGGCCAGGTCTGTCGGGAGGGGGGACGGGGTTTAAATACGAAAATACTGCCATCCACCGGCAATCTTCTTCTAAGATTGAAGAACCACGCACGACCCGACGCCACGGCTGAAGCTGGTCTTGGTGTGGTTTGGGACATTTTGTTCTTCGCTGTGTCAGCCATCTGATTCGGTACAACGCTCCCGCGGCGTTCAGCCCTACGGCGCCGCAGATCAAAATCCGAAGAGGTGCTTGCGCCCCTTTCACGCCTCCAGCATTCGCCCATTGCATTCGTCATGGCGGACAGGGATGAGCTGACGATGATGCCGTGCCTCTCACTCGATCTTGCGCCGGAGCGTCGCCATTCATCGACGCGGATTTCCCCAGCGATTGACGTTTCTCGATTACTGATCAGGGGCATTTGTCGTTGGTGTTCAATGATTGATTGCCCCGAAAATGCGACAAAAGGAGTTATTCCCGGGACCTGCCGCATGCAAGTCCAACGCTGTTCCTTCGTTCGGACTCTTGGAATGATCGGCATTGGAAGTTTGGGCTGAACACCTAACCCATGCTTACCTGCATGCAGCCATAACCCATTGGCTGCCCGAAGAACAACAGCCGGTCGTCGTCGATGTCGCAACTCGGGAGAGGAGGAATGGGCCAACAAGAGTCCTACGCAATCTTGTAGGTATGGTAATAAAAGGGGACGGGGCCATTGTGCATCAGATGCTGGCGCCTGGTGCACTGATCATCTGAAGAAGCATATCTCCCGTTTGGTGGCATCTAGCTACCGCCAAAAGAAGCTACAAGATTCGACGTCCAAGATACACCAAGGCGCTCAACTCATCTTGTTACCTAGGCTGCCTACCCCCGCAGTCCACAAATGCAGGCATCCCATCACCACCACCACCACAAGGCAGTCTCTGCACGCCGTCGCACCCGACTACCAAGCGCAGCATCCTGCACGTACGAATTCACAATCCAAGACATTTTTTCTCTTGTGGTCCGTTGCTTTCCAGCCAAACGTCCCAGATCTCGTGACAATGCAGTGAGCGCGGTGGCATGTCGCTTATGCAGCTGTGACTGGTGCACCGCCTGCCGCCTTGAGTCAGAAGCAAACGGCCTAATATATCGGTTTGATGCTGGAGGTTGCCTGGTCACTCCGTCGACGAGATCGCTGGACAGTGCGACGCGGGTTTTTATCGTATCTGGCTCTTGGTGTGATAGGTGAGTTTTCCCCCTTAAGGTATACATAGGTAAATACCGGGCCCTCCCAGATCAGGTACTGCTGGGTCCCAAGTTAACCATGTCCAGTGACAGTCACGCCTGCGCAACACAAACTGACAGACATCCGGCACCGACACGCAAATGGCCGCCTCCAAGAAGGTGTCAGAACCAGCCTGGAGAAGCGGGTCTGAGACCAGCGCGTCTCACAAGCACGCGACCTCCGGGACGGGCTCAAATGCCTCCTCAACAAAGCACAAGAGCGCTACCAGCAGCAAGAGCGAGAGTTCGAAGAGCGGAAGCAGCGCTGGCCCTTCATCTGCGACGAGCTACTGTCCTAAATACACACACAAGACGGCTTCTGCCGACGGCGAATATGCTTCTACGGGAGGGAGCTGCCCGTGCTGCACGGGGACGCGGCGGTGTGGGAGGAAGCTTCCTAGGGCGGAGGACGTGATGTGGGATATTGACATTCGTTACCTGCATGAGAGGAGGGAGTGGTGATGGGCTGTGACGGGTATGAGGTTATGACGGTTTTGTCTTCGTTTGTCGGTCATGCGGGAGTTTGATACCGATGTCTTCTCTGGTTTTTGGGGGGTATGTTCTTTGGATACATGGATGGATGGCCCCGTGCCGCAGGTTCGACGACTCGGAATGTGCTCGAAGGGGGATAGATGGGCGATGTGGAATAGCTTCGAAGTACGATGATCTGGTATTGTCTCACTTCGCCTCTTCAACTTCAAGTTGTCTCTCAAATATACCCAACATCGATGCTGAAAAACTGGAAGACCGAAGCCCCAAGACCATACCACCCTCGATTCACAATGACAAAACAAAACATGGCCATTCTTCTCATTAACGTCCGCACATCCTCCTATATACAGCCTACGAACCACAAAATACACACGCTACCCCGATGCAAACATCAAGGGGTGCCGCCAGGGAACGCACGAGCATGATGCCAACCATCTAATGCAATGCTAACTCAACAGGCAAGCGTATAGCTCCGCCCTCTTCGTCAAGCACAAAGGAAATCATCTCCCGTCTCCCCTCCACCCATACTTTTCTCTACCCCTCCCCACCCTCATCTACCCTTCCTCCCAGTGTTCTTCCCATCCAATACCTCCCCCAAGAAAGAACCGCGCGTGTTTTGCACGCGCGAGGCAGCAGTACAGCAGCAGCAAGCAACTTGAAGGAAGAAATTTCAAATCTTGGCTTCCATGGTCGTAAACTGGCGATCGTGACTGTAGAAGCAAAGAAAAAAAGAAGACGAAATCCATCAGCAATCCGGGTGAATACCGTAAGAGAAAGGGGAAAAAAGTATGTACGGGAAAGAAAAGTGACGTCATCAACCCAACCGAACTCCATGTTGGTTGTGGTAGTGAGAAAGGGGCAAAGTGGAGGAAAGACATCATGTACAGACAGATCGTCCCATCAGCACGGGACAGCTGAGGACCGGAGGGCATTGCAAAGTATGTCGGTGTCGCAGGGGGGAAAGCAGGTTCTGTTTGCTCCCTTTGGTTTGTTGTTGCTGGGGCGGGTGTGTCGATGGTGGTTGTGATTTATTCCTCATACCTCGACCCCACCAGCAAAGCCGGCCCGCTCTTCTCGAGCTTCTCCTTCAGGTACTCGTAGACGGTGAACGTCACGGCCTGGCCTGGCGCAACACGCATGATGCGCGGGGTGATGCCCTTGTAGAACGCGTGGAAGCCTTCTTGCCTGTTGTGGTGTTGTTAGCATTCGTTTCCGTCAGACTTTCTGAAGAAAGGGGGCGCACCTGAACATGTCGGCTGCGATGCGGGAAATCCTCTGCAGAGCGGTGCTGCCCGGGGCGGCAGGCGTCTTTTGCAGTCTCGTCTTGATGGTGTCGATGGGGGCGTTGCTGAGCGGGCCCATGGCGCCACTGACCAGGCCGATGAGGGTGGTCTGGTACGAGGGGAGGTTGCCGTTGGCGTGCTCGGGCTGCCATATACGGAGCCACTCCTTAAAATAGGTGTAGGCAGTGAAGTTGACAGCCTGGTTGGTACCCTGGCGCAGCGCGGTGAGCGACACGCCGCGGTACAGGGCGCCGAAGCCCTCCTCCTTGACAACGGTGTAGAGCGCGTGCGCGGCGTTGCGGTACTTCGGGATGTCGAGCGGGTCGGCCATGCTGTGGTACTGGGCCTGAAGGCGGATCTTGATGACTTCCATGGGCGTTACCACGGCCACAGCCTCAGTCACACCGGCCGCCAGACCAGCGAGGAAGGTGCCCTTGCCCGAGATCATGCCCGTGTCACGGTTGACGAGCAGCTGCTTATACCACTCGAACGACGTGAAGCGGATTGCCATCTTGGGGACAATGCCCGTCATCACCGCGCCGAGGCCCTTGTACAAGCCCAGCGCCGTCTCTTTCCTCACGATCTCGACACCCGTTTTGATGAACCCGCGCTTCGGGGCGCCTGGTTGCCTGGCGCGTCGTGAAAGCTGCATGCGCACCTTGATGGTGTCTGTCGATACCGCGTAAGCCACAGCTCCGCGTCACAAGTCCAAAAACAGTACATACCAAGAGGGTGGCACACCAATGCCTCCATCATGCCTGCTCCCCCACCAGCTGCAATTATCTATTGTCAGCATTTCCTCCCCCTTACGTGGTGGCTGCCACGGGCGCCGTGAACAAGCCCAGCTTACCGATGAGGTTCGTCGCTGCCGTTGGGGGCTTCCGCCCGTCGCCGTTGAGCTTTGTCGCCATGGCTGTTGTGATGTGGTTCGTGTGGTAATCCTAACTCCTACCGGTATTCCTTCCCCCGCGAAGGTGGCGTTCTCAAGGGTATCGTCCCCCGGGCGAGCGTAGCGGTAGACCTCCCGATGTGCGTCACTCCCTTTTTGGCTGGGTCTCCTGACTCAAATGCAAGCTAGCGATGCCTTGTGAGAAGATCTCCAACTACTCAGATGGCGTTCGTCGTGGATGTTAGGATGGCAGGCGAAAGAAAGGCTGGCTAGCTGCTCTCGAGGACGGTACGGACAACCGGCTGCGGAACGGTGGGACTGCCGCGAGTCAAGAGCCGGAAAGGGGCCGCGCCGGTTAGAAATAGCTTCCGGATCCACTCGTTTGGTGTCTCTGGTCTGGAATGGACGGTGACTCAAGACAATAGGGTAGCCAGAGGCTGGCACAATCCGGGAGGGGGAGAACAAAGAAGTGTGTGCGAGACAGAAACAAAGAATGCCTGTGCGGAGGGGAGAGGTCGGTGCCGATCAACAAGAAACAAGCAAGCAAAGTCGTCAACAGTTCGCCATGACGGTACCCAGACGGGGCGAGGGAGGGGTGCAGACCATATACTGGAACGAGGTGTGCGCTCTTCCCCCTTCCTCCGCAATGCACCACCACCCCCGCGGCACTGAAATGGCGCCAAACATGGCATCCTGGAGAAAAAGGGGAGATGATCCCCACCGGCGTGACGGGGCCCGGTTGAGTCAGAAGACCATGCGAGACCTGTTTCCCGCGGCACGGCAACAGAGCTCGACATAGGAGGGCCTCGCCAGATTAGCGTCGGAGCCCAAGAGTCCATGACGGGATGTGACGGATGGGCGAGGGGTGGGGCGCCGCGCGATAGAGCACCGTTCGGGAGCACGACGGCCCAATAGAAACGGCTTTCTGTCCCGTTGCCATGCATTCGGGGCAGCGGAGGGGCGGAACGCACTTGCCAGAGAGCCTCCTACTTCTGCTCAGGAACCACCAAACGACCGCTTTTTTTCGTGCTCATTTCGCGCGTATCGTGTCGCTGTTTGACAACCGGCAGCTGACGCTCCTGCGACACGCCATCCCAGCTCCAGCTTGCTGTCCGCGGCTAGCATTGAATGCTCCAAGTCCGACCTCGTGACAACCGAAAAGGGCGAGGACCACCTGGAAAACGAGCAGAGTTTGAGCTGGCTTGTGATCTTCCTGTGACGTACTGTTAACCGACTCCAGGCCGAGCTTGTGATTTTGCGGGGGATCAGTGTGGGGTTGACCCCCTGGACCCCGGCCCCCCAGCTCGGATGCATCCGGGTTCGATCGTGCAGCGCAATGCCGAGGTTATCACCTCTAAGCCGAGTCCGTCCTGCCACACCATGCAACTGCATGCGCCGTAAGCCCGCGCCCGCCTCCTTCCGAGCGCGCCAGCTCAACCTCTCACGCCTCGCCGTTCGGTTGCATATCAGATTGTGATGGTGGGAACCAAGATTTCATCAATTATATCACTACGAAGGGTATAAGTTGTTGGGGTGAATGCCATAACCCCTCCCGTCCAGTCCGTCCGTCCCATTTCCAAATCCCGATTTCGCCTGTTCCATTCATTTGCTTTCCATCCAATGCCAGTTCTATCGTGTCAATAGCTTTTGTATACGCCCGCAATGAAGCACCACCGTCGTGGTGACGGGAGCCAGCCGAGAAAAAAAGAAATCCGCCTTCAAGCAACGCCTCTGTTGGGAGGCTCCCTGTTCAACTAGGTGTCCCAGCGTCTGAGCCGTTGCTGACATCTTTGAACGAGTACATCCTCACTTCACCGTCTTCGCTGCCGCTCGCCATGCGGCTGTCGCTGAGCCCCACGCATGTTACCGGGCCTCGGTGCCCCGTGAAGGTGGCGTCGCATTTCCCGCTGCGCGGCTCCCAGCATTTCACCATGCCGTCGTTCGCTCCACTGATCACGCGAATCGTGTCGCCAGCCAGTGCCCACACGCCCTCGAGGTGGCCGAACATCGTCTTAAGACACTTGCCAGTGGCGCTGTCCCACAAACGAATCGTGCTATCGAGGCCGCCAGTGAGGAAATATCGAGGGGGGAGCGGTCTCGATGGGTCTGACGCAAAATATGAACCGTAGAGCGCATGAATATCATCCTCTCGTGAACTTGACGTGCTGCTAGACGCCCTCTCAGCTTGCGTGAAAGAAATCGCCGGTGTTCCGCCCCGGCCGCTCGTAATCGATACAGCATCGGTGTTATCATTTCCGTTGATGCCGGTTGTCAGCTCATCATCGGGCTCATACTCTGCCGGAAGGAGCATAACTTGTTGCACATGGCCAACGTGCCCCTCAAATGTACGGATGACTTGTTTTGTGTCGAGGTCCCACAGCTTGGTGGTTGTATCGTCAGAGGCCGAGAAGACGGTTCGGCTCTGGGTGTCGAGTCGTGTGCAGTTCACCCAATCGGTGTGACCTTTCAAGCAAAAGACTTCTTTCGAGTTAAAGTCGAAGATCTTGACAGTCTTGTCCATCGAGCCGCTAGCGAGTAACTGCTCATCGAAGTGCACACTGATGACACCATCCGTATGACCTTGCAGCGTCGAGATGCACTCGCCAGTGTGCCAGTTCCAGATCTTGATCGTGTCTGACAAAGTTAGCGCATGGCCGCAACGATATGCTGCAACTTGTAACGTACTGTCAAGACTGCCGCTAATCAGCTTCGAGTCGTCGAACTGCAACGCTCGGATCCCTGCTTGATGACCCCTGAGGGTACGGATCTCTTCGCTCGTATCGGGATTCCCTGAGAAAAAAGTCAGCAACGCACCACGAAAAACAAAGGCCGAAGACAACATACATATCTTGATGGTGGCATCGTATGACCCTGTCGCAAGAATGTTGTCCTCAAGCTGGAGGCAGGTTACGCCGTTGGTGTGCCCTGTCAGTGTCTTGATCGAGCATCTGCCATATTTCCAGTTATACCCGATCTAAAAACAGCGTTAGTCTCAAAACGAGTCACATAAGTGCTTATGTGAGCATCACTAACGGTCCAGCGGTCCTTGTAGACCATCTTCCAGCTCTTGGTGTTGGTTCCTTCAGGTTGCTCATACCCGTTGGACATGTGCGAGCCATTCGCGCCATTTGCCATTCTTGACCCGTTCATCCCGTTGCTCTTATCGTGTCGTGGCCGCTTGCCTTCGGGTGTATCTTCGAGGAACCCCGCATATGGCCTCTTCCCTGAGGGAGGCGCAAGGCCATTCTGAGCGGCGTTGTACGAATCATCCAGCTCCTGTATTCTCCCATTCGAGTTGCTCTTGGCAAGCTGTCTTTGTCGGGTATAGTATCGCAGCTTTTTTCTTTCCAGGAGAGGCAAACCCCATCCGCATTTGGTGCACTTTCTGTTGACGTGTTGCTCGCACATGCGCACCCAGACAGCGTCATCATCTGCCAGCAGTCGCCATCTCCGGCTGACCTGGGCGGCCTTGGTCAGGCTCACCGTATCGAGGTAGCACAGGACTTTTTGCGAGATCTCGACGGGCAGGGCGGTGATAAAGTCGATCTTGAGGGCTTCGCTGACCTCTCTGGAAACAAGAGACAGTTGGGGAAAGCAGAGCTGGGATAGGATCCCCTGGAGCATCAGCTCTCGGTGTCGAGACGGGGCAGCAGAGAAGAGCGACCACACATGGGTGATGGCTTGTTGATCCTACCAACAGTTAGCATGGCGGCGAAGGGGGGTGTGCGGCACAGAAAGACTCACGGCCGAAGAAAGCTTGTCCAACTCGCTCTGTATCATGATCATCTTCTCCTCGTCGGCGGCTCGTCGACATTTTGAGTCGGGTTGGTGCCGGTAGCAATATTTTGTGTTGGGATCTTTTGCTTTTGCGGTCTCCTCGTTGTTTGGCTTGCCGATCGGGGCGTAGAGGCTGGGGATGTGCTCCTTGAGGAAAGGGGTAACGGTCCTGCCGATCAGAACCGAAGACATATTTGTTACGCCGTTCATCGAGCGATTCCGATCCTCCTCCTTCGGCCGCAGTCGTTTGCAGTTCTTGTCTCTGTTGTGTCCACCGCTACCGGTGTTGCTCTCGTGTTCGGCCCGGGGGGCGGCGGCGGTTTTGTTCGAGGAGCGGGCACGGTGTCCTACTCGATGAGGGAGGACGTCGTCATTTGGTAGCGCATCGGTGTCATCTCGACTCGGGGGCGACGGCGGGCGACGGGCGGTAATCGTCGAATGGGCGGATTGTTCCATAGGAAGAACCGGGGGGCCGAAAGCCCAAGTTTCAACGGCCTTGCGTCGTCGAGCAGTTAAATGGTGGCAGCCGCAGTGGCAGGCATTGGGCTCGCTTGCCGGGAACCGTCAGGCTGAGAGCGATTGCGTGCTGGCAGGGAGCGCTGCTGGGAGGCTCGGCCGGGTGTAAGACAGAGGCGGGACGCGGAGCGGACAGGCGGTCAAGGGACTCAGGCAGTGCCAAACAGGCCCGGCCTCAATGCGATCCAACGGCAGGACGGGAGGACTGGTTGATGGCTTGATGGAGGGAGGGATCGCTGGTCTGAGTGGACGCTGCGCGGCAGGGCAGTACTCAGCGGGCGAGACAGGGGTGGCACGCAATGCCCAACATGCAATTCGCAATGAGGTGGATGCTGGAGTGGCCTGGGAAAAATGCCGGAATGGTGGCAGATGGGGGCCGTCGAGATTGCGATGACACCAGAGATCGTGGGCGAATGTCGGGATTCGTCGTGCCCAGGCGGCGCTGCGAGTACTTTTGATGAGTCAAATATATCGCGAACAGGCGGGACGCACGAGGCCCCTCTCAAAGCAGTGGCGGACGGTCGGGTTTGTTGCACTCGTCGACAGGGTGGTGCACTGCGAGATAGGGCATGTCTTTGGTGCAAGACGATGGCGAAATGGCGAAATCGATGTTCAGAGTGGGGAGGTGGAGTCTTCCGATATCCAGCCGATGCAAGGCTCTGCTAAACGGGGCGCTTTGGTGCTTTCCTCCAAAAATTGCGTTATCGCTCGTCACCGGGCCTGCGCTTGTCACCCGACCAGTTGTTATTGGATGCGGGGAAGTCGCGCTTGTTAGCGCCACCAGCACCGTCCAGATGCGGAAATCATCTAGGAACCAGGCCTCATCCCAGATAATTTCTCCTTAGGAGCGCCGGGCGATGCTGCATTTGGCTTGGACCATGATTGAGATCTGGGGATCAAATGCAAAAGTCGTCATCGTGCTTTTCGTGATCTTGAACATGTGGAACACCTCAGGCGATACATCACGAATTCGTTGCATGGCACATCACGAATGCGGATGTGGGCACGCCCTAACAGCGGAGACCAGGCAAGCTTCCGAAAGCTGAAAAGCTCAGACGGATCTGGCATGGCGTCGCGTGCACCTTCCTGGCAGAGCCAATGAAGAAAATTCTAGCATGTCACGCCATGCGGTGGATTTGGCATTGCGGGGACGACGTTCGTTTCCCAATCCTCGGAATGAGCTATGTCATCGTATGAAGGAGAATTGCGGCTTTGCGATTTTAAAAATGCAAATCTTTGCTCTTTTATTACTGAACAAACATTGATCTGGTGCCCGCAGATTCCTGGGTACGTACCCCGTGCGTCGGCCTCAGCTCCGTTTCCGGCTTCCTTCTGCGCCCGCGCATCGCCGAGCTGAGCGTGGGGGGTCATCCCGCGGGTCCAGCTGCCAATTGCAGATTGAGAATCGCTATCTCGACCCAATCTCGATATCGCGCATTTGCCTCACTGGCCGAAGCTAACACTGCTAGCTGCTAGCTGAAGGGTGCTAGTTTCGCCAATGGCTAGCTCAGTCCCAAGCGGGAGGATTATAGTTTCATAGTGCTGAGAAAACGACGGGAGCTTCGAGTTCCAAGGTTGCTCGCTCGCTAGCGGCGTCCCCGTTGTCCATTTGTACTAAAGCTTCAACCCCCGCCCTTACCACAATTCCATCCCACTTAGGATGCGGCTCCCTCCCTTCCCCATGTTGTCATTTCTCACAGAATCCCCCCAAACGCTTGTCTCGTTCGATGCATGGTCCCTGAAAATAGGTTGTCAGGCGCATCCTACGTTCCTGGCACCAAATCCGACTTGGCACTGAGTTCGTTGAATTGCAGATATATCGCGGTCGGGTGTGAAAGTCAACGGGCCAACGTATCATTATCACTGGTGGCCACGATGCGGTGAGGAGCTTTGGAGCACGGCTTAGCACGTCAAAAGTTGATGTTGTAGGGTGTTGTTCACGGGGTTCATACAAATTGCTGAAGAAGAAGTTTTGGAAATATATTTACGTACCTGGGTGGCAAGAGCAGCCATGCATACCTTACCCCTGCGTCTCACTGTCAGCCTGAGAGGCGCTCCCTTGACGGGGTCGACGAGTTCGAATAGGATGGTTGAGAAGGGATTCGTCCCACAACCGCTTGATCATTGCCCGTCGCTCTTTCGACAGCAGTGCTAGGGGGTGGCCCGGACCGCCATCAAAGGCATTGAGAGGGAAAAGCCCACCCCAGCTTGAAAGGAGCGCAGCAAGGGCACAGTCCGCGAACAGGCAGTCCAAGAAAAGGGCCCTCAACTGATTGAAGCGCTCCCGCATGCTCCTCGCCGTATCAATCACCGCACGATCAGGGTTGCTCCCTTGAAGCAAGGGCGAGAACGTGCTGGCAGGCTGGTGGAAAGCATCCCAAGTCTGGCCAAACGCAGTAACTGCCTTATGGGCCCGACAGGAAGAGCAAATATCTGGTACGATGTTGCCCTCGGGAATTGTTGCCGGCACTTGCCTCATCACCTGTTGTGCGGTCCTGTTGAGTTTGAGATCCACAATGGGGACATAGTGACCACATCCAGTGAACTGGAGGCGGAAATCACATTCCGGACACAAAGGGATCCCACCCTGGGCCGCGGTAGCTTCGGCTTGCTTCGTGAAACACCGCACGCCAACAATGTGGCCGCAAGGAAGGACGGCGGCCTCCTCAAAGTACGCACCGGGGCGTTCACCATCCTTCAGGGGGGCATGGTAGGGGAATAAGCCTGGGATGGCCACAAACTTGGGGCACAAGCTGCATTTCTGCTGGGGTGCGTCTTTACTTGCTCCCCGGCCGCTGCGTATGACGTCCTTGACCTCTTGCCACTGGTGTCCCTTGGGCATGCGTGGGGGAGGTGGGGGCATGTTCTCCATCGTATTGTGTTTATCTACAGCTAGAATGATATTTGTCTGACCGAGTGAAGGGGATGGTGAACTGTCCCGAGAATGATAGTTGTGAAATAGAATAGTATTTTGGATATCGACTAGTTTTTATATTCATAGAGGCGAACAGTCCTGGATTCTACAGACAAAGGGGGTTGAGATAATGAATCGCGCTGTATCCCACAATGCTAGTGTTCACTGCTATGAGTCCTTTGTCTTTCACGCCTTACCACCATTTAGACATCTTTGTCACCGTAGAGGAGACAATTCTCGACCCTCTCATTATCCTTGATACATATCCTTCGTGTATTCAGCAGCTTGCGGGTCGGGTGGTCAGGTGAGCAGGCCATGTAGTATTCGACGGAAGAAGACTACGCCGAAACGGACGACGCTTGTCGACCTACCTTGGTGTCATCAAACGGAGGTCAAGACTAGCCGTATGGCCTCACCTCAAGCCATTTGAATCTCTAAATACATAATCCTTTCCCTTTTGTCGAGCGCGTCGCTTCTATCCCAGCCCTATTTTCGAATCTGGCAACCTCAAGTCACGGCAAAAGGTGGCCAACACTGCGGGTTATTTTTCGAAGACGCGTTCCCAGTTTAGGCGCTTGCCTTTTCCGTCAGAACTAACTGCAACAAGATCGACCGTGGGCTTGGTGGGAGCAACTTCATCGTCATAGACCTCGAAAGCGCCGATCACGGTCAAGAGCGCTTGACCACTCTAGAAAAGAGTCGCGAGTCGAACCTACCTATTTGAGAAGCCTGAAAGTTACTAAGGACGGGACTCACGCGTTCAGGCTCCTGTCCCAGATCGGCTTCATCTTGCGGGTCGGGAGTCGGGACCGGGCCGTCAAATACCGTACCCCACGAAATATAGTGGCTGAGTGCTGCAAGTTACCAAGTTGCGCCTGTGTGTTCACCTGAACGTTGCATCAGGCACCACCCAATTGCACACCGATTAGATCGGTCGCATCTCCAAAACGTCAAGATCGCCGAGAGCCGTGTGTGTCTGCAAATCGTTATTGGTTGTTCGGTTTGTTTCCCCTCGGTGACGGGCCTTGGCAACGGTTTTGTATTCGTCCGGCTTATTGCTCCAATGCCGGAGCTGAAAAACCGTTGCAGTATTGGCCAGCGCGGTGCAACCCTGCTTCTTTTTTAAGAATGTGGCTTTAAGTGAGGGGTTGCCCAATCTCAACACCATCTTGAACGCCATCCCGCTCATCGACGCCACCTTCGAGTTCTCCACACATCCGCGATCATGACCGCTCGCTCTCATGATGGATGAAAAAAACACAGCTAGCGTTTCAACGCTTCGTGTCGCCGAGGAGCCCGAGCCCGAGCCCCAGGGGAAAGATACTCCTACGGCGCCATCATCGATCAACGAAGCCGACTTGGAGACTCAACATGGACCCCGTCTGGGTCTGTGGCGGAACATGCGGGCCTCGCCAGCTCGCTCACTGTTGTGGTCTTTCGCCGCCTGTTTTGTCTTCACTGTTCTCTATTGTTTATTCATATATCACGTCCTAATTCGACAAAACCCACGGGTTGGTGTCATCATGTTTGACGCCACGACCTCTAACCTGCTGATCTCCATCTTTTCACAATTTTTTGTCTTGCTGTGCGACGCCGTTGTTTTTGGTCTCCTGGATGTGATGAGGACGGCTCTCGCAAGCAGAGATGGCGGGACGTCGGCAACCGCCTTCTTCGGTATCAGTGCCGCCACGGGGTGGTTGTCAACATTTCGGCTCGCTTCTGTCAACGGGTTCCTGGATATTTGGTGTAACTTCAGGTGAGTCAGGGGCACGTGTGGAGGCAGTGCTGGGCTAACCGAACTCTAGACTCCTAATACCGGTACTGGGGCTACTCTTCGGCTCAGTTTTGAAATGCGGGTACCATACCCTCCGCCTGACATTCAGGGGCTAACCCGTCTTAGTCCAAGCCACATTCGACTACCACTTCACCCCCTCCGACCTCTCCAAGGAAGTCTACGCCGGCCTCGTCCCAATCGACATCCGGCTCCTCTCCAACGTCCGAACTGCCGACCTCTGGGTCTACTTCCAAGCCTTCACCAGCATCCTCCTCGGCCATCCCCGCTACTCGGTCCCCTTCTCCGTCCCCGGATGCCAAACCAACTGTAAATCCTTCCTCCTCCCCGGCGGCCTCGAAATGGCCCGACAATACTCCCCCGCCCTCAACCAAACCCTCTTCAACGGCGGCATCTTCAACACCACCGAAGCCATCCGCATCGACGCCTCGCGCGGCCTCGCTCTCTCCTTCGAGCACCTGCCCTCGGGCTACGAATTTGACTGGGACAACGAATGCGTCTACCCTGGCGCGCAGCTCGACGACGGCGTCCAGCTCTGCGTGCACCAATCCTCCCCCTCGTCCGTCATTGCCGGCTGGACCTCCTGCCCCGACCACCAATGGACCGCCCAAACCTGCCTCTCCAACCTCACCTGGACCCGCCACGCCATGCCCTGGACCGTCAAGCTCACCGCCTCCTACCAGTCCGCCACTGTGACCTACGACCGCACCAATGGCTCCATCATCGACATCCGCTCCCCCCCCCCCCCCCC
>Ga0247770_1001360_pt1 | contig 19436 bp, 14 predicted proteins | sample UWRJL136409B6_FD_179943 | JGI IMG/M metagenome (GOLD analysis project Ga0247770, IMG submission 179943) | Plant litter microbial communities from Arlington Agricultural Research Station in Wisconsin, United States - UWRJ-L136-409B-6 | ecosystem: Environmental > Terrestrial > Plant litter >... | reverse complement strand
GGACCTTTCAGACCGCTGACGAACCGAACCTGAGATGATGCAAACACGCACCCTTCCGCTCACGACCGCGCCCGGCCTCGCGCCGCGCGCCGCCAGCCCGGCGTATGCCGCGCTGTGGTCGGGCGAGGTGCGCCCGTGCATCATCTCCGCCGGCCCGTCGCGGCGCGGCGCGAGCTTCGGCACGCGGAAAGTGGGCTTCGGGACCGAGGGCAGGCCCGGCCTGCATCGCCTCTCGGGGCGGATCGGGCGGGAAGAGTCGGACAAGACGAGATACCAGCGCGGGTGCTCCGGGGTGGTCTACGCCATGGTGTAGGCTTCATCCGACGGACCACAGGGGAGCGAGACCATCGCCCCGCCCGCGCAGCAGACGCGGGCGGGGCGATTCGCGTTCTGGACCCTTCGGACGGAGGTGATCGCACGATGAAGGCTCACGAGGGCTGACGAAGGACGGCCGGCGGGGCGCTCGCATCCCGAGCACCTGGACAAACGCGACTCCTTGTGCGGAGGACCGTGCGTTCCCGCCGGCCGAGAGATGGACGCAGCACCGGCAACACGTGGCGGCCGTAGCTCACCGGGACAGAGCACCGGGCCGTGGATCCGGGGGAGTGGGTTCGAGCCCCACCGACCGCCCTCGCTGCCGGAAGAAGAAGATGGGAAGCCCGTAGCTCAGCTGGTAGAGCAACGGAACATCCTCGCCCGATCACTCGTCCGCCTCTCGGGGCGGGCCGCAGGATGAGGATCATCGTAATCCAAAGGTCGCGGGTTCGAGTCCCGCCGGGCTTCCCACTTTCGGCGGCACACGCAGGGATCGGCACAGGCCGATCGATCAGGATCGAACGACGGAGCAGGATCGACGACGGATGGAAGCCCGATAACAGGTGGCAGAGCCTCCCCACCGGGGCGGCAGAGCTCCTCGCCCGACCCCTCGCCCGCCTCACGAGGCGGGCCGCAGGATGAGGATCATCGTCAATCTGCCGCGGGTTCGACTCCCGGGCCGGGCTTCCACTTCGGAGCAGGAGACGGATCGAGATCGAACGACGAAACGGAATCGGACGACGGAAAGGAGATCGACGGAACGGGACTGTAGCTCAGCCTGGCAGAGCGCTAAAAACGGCCCTCGCCGCAACTTGCCCGGGGCGACCCGGGCCGATGGAGGAGGGTTAACGACTTCGGATCGAGAGGTCGCGGGTTCGAATCCCGCCAGTCCCACTGAAGGAAGAAAAGAAGTCCTGAGTCCTGAGTCCTAAGTCCTGAGTCCTAAGTCCTGAGTTTTACGGATCATGATCTCATGTGTAGCTCAGGACTAAGGACTAAGGACTAAGGACTAAGGACTAAGGACTAAGGACTACGGTTTGGAGCGTGGGACGTCGGTGGGAGCAGTTCCCTCGCCATCCCTTGCCCGCGCGAGCGGGCCGCAGGCCGAGGGTTACCTGGTGGCTCACGGGTTCGAATCCCGGACGCCGCATCGGCCCACGCTCCGTTGAAGACGCATCCGGCCCCCGGGTCGAATCTGTTCGGTTATCACCTCTCACGTGTCGCCTGTACGGCGAATACCGAACGGAATCCCCTCATCCGGGGGACGGATGCTGTCAGGTCAGGCGGCGGGTCGGAGCCATTCGGTTTTCGTGCTACGACATCCCGTCCATGGCAGTACCGGGATGAACCGCCGAGCGGCGAATCCTCATCCGCCGCCTGGAAGCACGCGTCCGCGCCGCCGGGTCGGATTCGTTCGGTCATCGCTGAAAACGAATCCCGAGCGAAGCTCAGTCATCCGGCGGCCGGACACCCCGGCCGGCGCCGCGGGTCGGACGGACCAGGGTTATCGGGCTCGGTGGACGAAAGTTCCCGGGCGAACCCTGCCGAACCCCTCATCCGCGGCGCCGGCACCTTCAGTCACCCTTCGCCCGAAAAGGAGGCGAGCGGAAGATGATCGATTTCACGAAGCACTTCGGGACTCGCCTGCGGGCGCTCGTCACGCCGCAGTCGGCACCGATCCCCAGCACGGACCAGGTGCCCAACTCGGCCGGCGGGTTCACGTGGGCGCTCTCCCCCTGGGGCCGGCTGGACCGGTTCCTGGTCCTCGGCAGCGAGCGGACCTTCTACGTCGGCGAGCGGCAGCTCACCATCGAGAACGCGACCGCCGTGGCGGACTGCCTGGCCGAGGACGGCCCGCGCGTGGTGGCGCGGGCGGTGGAGATCAGCACCTCGGGACGCGCCCCCGGGAACGACCCGGCGCTCTTCGTCCTGGCCATGGCGGCCGGCCTGGGCGACCCGGAGACCCGCGCCGCCGCGCTGGACGCGCTGCCGAAGGTGGCGCGGACGGGAACGCACCTGCTGCACTGGCTGCGCTACGCCCAGGCGTTCCGCGGCTGGGGACGCGGCGCCCGGCGCGCGGTGGGCGCCTGGTACACGGCGAAGTCCGACCGTGACCTGGCGTACCAGCTCCTGAAGTACCCGCAGCGCGACGGCTGGTCGCACCGCGACGCGCTGCGGCTGGCGCACCCCAGGCCGGCGAACGAGGTGCAGCGCGCGCTCTTCCACCGCACCACGCAGCGCGCCGCCATCACCGACGAGGCCGTGGGCGATTCGGACGCGCTCCGGCTGGTCCGCGCGGTGGAGGCGCTGCACGCCGACACGGCCATCAAGCCCGGCCGCGCCGCGGAGATGATCCGCGAGCACCGGCTGACGCGGGAGATGATCCCCACGCAGCTGCTCACGCACGAGGTGGTGTGGGAGGCGCTGCTGGAGGAGATGCCGCTCACCGCGCTGGTCCGCAACCTGGCCACCATGACGCGAGTCGGGCTGATCGCGCCGGGGAGCCAGGCGGCGAAGACGGTGGCCGGCCGGATCACGGACGGCGCCGCGCTGCGCCGGGCGCGGGTGCACCCGGTGCAGATCCTCTCGGCGCTGCGCACCTACGCCTCCGGGCGGGGGGTGCGCGGGAAGGGCACCTGGGAGCCCGCGCGGCTGGTGGTGGATGCGCTGGACGCCGCGTTCTACCTGGCGTTCCGCGCGGTGGAGCCCACCGGCAAGCGGATGATGCTGGCCCTCGACGTCTCCGGGTCGATGGAGGCGCCGGTGCAGGGGCTGGACTCGGTGAGCTGCCGCGAGGGATCGGCGGCGATGGCGCTGGTGACCGCGGCCACCGAGCCGGAGCACTTCTTCACCGCGTTCACCGCGGGGAGCTACCCGTCCCAGTGGCGGGGGCTGCACTCGGGGCTGACTACGCTCGACATCTCGCCGCGGCAGCGGCTGGACGACGTGGTGCGGAAGGTGAGCGCCCTGTCGTTCGGCGGGACGGACTGCGCGCTGCCGATGGTGGAGGCGATGAAGAACGGGTGGGCGGTCGACACCTTCGTCATCTACACCGACAGCGAGACCTGGGCGGGGCAGATCCACCCCTCGCAGGCGCTCCGGCAGTACCGGGAGCGCACCGGGATCCCCGCCAGGCTGGTGGTGGTGGGGATGGCGTCGAACGGGTTCACCATCGCCGACCCGAACGACGCGGGGATGCTGGACGTGGTCGGCTTCGACGGCGCCACGCCGGCGCTGATCGGCGACTTCGCGCGGTAGGCGGCGCGGTCCGGGACGCCCGGCCGCGCGCGCCCCCCGCGCGGGGGCTGGAGCCGGCCGGACGACGATCAACCTGGACCCGGGCGCGGCCTCTCGACGGAGGGGTCGCGGCCCGGCGCCGCCAATCGCGTGGAAGGACGCGTATGCACAGGAAGCTGAAGGAGAAGCAGGAGACCCCGGACGAGGGGCCCCGCTTCGGCGACTACTACGTGGTCGTGGGCGAGTGGGGGACCTGGTACGTGGCGCCGGAGACGGCGGCGCGCATCGGGCGGACGCTGGAGCGGCGGTGGCGGCCGCGGTGGATGAAGTTCGTGGACATGAGCGGAAGCCGCGTGTGGGTCCGCACGGCCAGCGTGGAGTCCGTCACCGAGTCCACCGAGACGCAGCGCTCCCGCGACCGCGAGTTCCACCACCTCCGGCGCAAGGAAGAAAACGCCGATCGCCGCTGGGACGACGACGAGTGAGGATCCGCCTGCGTCCCGGCGGATGAGCCGTGCCCGTCAGGTTGTCATTCTGAGGCCCGGTCGCGGAGAGCCCGGCGCCTCACGAGTGACGGCAGGGCCGTGAGAATCCAGTCGGGGCAGCAGCGTGGCCCGGGCGCGGCAGCGACGACACGACCTGGTCCGCAACAGCCGCGGCCTGGGATCGGATCGGGATCGAGGCGGGCGGAGACGAGAGGGAGGGCTATCCTCCCATCTCCCGCTCGATGACCTCGAACAGCTCGGGGTCCAGGCGGTGGCGGGCGGTCTCCAGGAGCCAGCGCTCCAGGGCGCGGGCGGGATCGGACAGGGTGCGGGGGCCCGTGGCGCACTCGGCGACGGCGGCGCCGCGGAAGGCGCGGAGCGTCGTGCAGCCGGGGAGCGCGGGCTCCACGCCGCGGACGGTGATCCCGCGGTAGCCCAGGGCGGGCGGCTCGGGGGCCGCGGAGCCGGGCGCCAGGAGGCGGAGAAGGTCGGCCAGGTCCGCCGCCTCGCCCGCGTCCAGCGTCCAGGCGGGGTTGGGCCTGCCGCTGAACAGGTCGGCTTCCACGCGCATCGGAATCCCTCGCGGGGACGGGGGCGAGGGGCACCCGGAGGCGCCCCCCGCCGTGAGGATCAGCGCCAGGACGGCGGCCACGACGCGCCGCCGCCCCGGCCGGAGGTCAGCGGACGCCCATCCCGGAGCGGGCGAAGAAGTACCCGCAGAAGTCGCGGTAGCCGCCACGGTTGGCCGTCTCGGGGTTGGTGATCACCACGCCGCTGTTGTCGGTGTTCTTCGCGGCGGTCTGGCCGGGCTTGTGCCCCCAGAAGCCCTCCGCCGAGCGGCGGTACCAGTGGTAGTCCACGCCGGGCCAGATCACCAGCGCCATGTACCAGCGCGGCTGCTCGGCCGTCACGCAGTTGGGCGACTGGCGCGCCCCGTCCGCCACCGCTCCGGCGGTCACCGCGTCGCAGCGCATCCGCGTGGCCTGCGCCCCCGCCGCGCGCCCGGGCTGGGCGAAGGTGTCGGTGCGGCGGTTGGAGGCGTAGTTGTAGCAGTTGTTGTTGGTGATGACGCCCGAAGCGTTCCAGAAGCCCGGGTTGAACGCCGCCACCTCGATGGAGCACGAGCCCACCGTGGTGGTGCTGAACGAGCTGGCGTCGGTGCCGATCACGGGCGCCGGGTTGAGCGCCTGGATCACCTGCGTGTTCCCCGCCGCCTCGGCGGAGTCCTGCCCGGCGGAGCCGGAGCGCCCGGGCTGCGCGTCGCGGGACGAGAGCCCGGCGCTCTCGCGGACCAGGGCGCGCAGGTCCAGGTCCTCCAGCCGGGCCAGCCCCGGCGGAAGGTCGCCGGCCGCGCCGGCCACGCCGGTGGGGCGGCCCAGGCGGGCGAGCAGGCGGTCGGCCAGCTCCACGCCGCGGGCGTCGTCGCCCGAAATGCGGAAGTGGCGCGGGAGCTCCGCCTCCTGGCCGTCGGCCTCCACGATCAGGCCGCGGAAGCCCAGCTTGCCGCTCCCGGACTCCAGCCCGCCCACCAGGTCGCGGGCCGAGCCGGCCTCGGCCAGCAGGTCGCGGGCGGCGGCCTCGTCCAGCTCCCACACGGGGTTGGGGCGGCCGGAGAAGATATCGAGCGTAACACGTGCCATCGTGGCCTCCTTGATGGAAGAAACTCGGTGTTCGAGGGGGAGAACGCCGTCTCCCCGGTTCGCGTGTCCCGATGCGTGCGCCGCCTGGCGCCATGTGCGCTCTCCGGCGGCGGACCGCCTCCAGAGGCCGGTGGTCTAGACGTCGTGCGAAGGCCCAAGAAGATCTAAAGCCGAGCACGGCACCTGCCTCCACGAATGCGTTCCGCTCTACGGATCGTTCATCGCGGCGCGTGCATTCGGGACGACTGAAAATAAACCGAAAACGCGTAGGTTGTCAATCGTATGTGTTAAAGGTGTTATAAGTAGACGAGGGTCAGAGGGTGGCGATGCGATCTCTGGATGGTGAGCTTGGATGAAGCCCGTGGATGGCGGCGGAGCCGAGGGAGAGTGGGGATTCACAGCAGGATGAACGTTAGCTCCAATCACGAGCGAGAGAGATGAAGATCTTCGGACAGCACGACGACAACACGCTGCGTCAGCTGAAGGACGTGGCGAGCCGGGCGGAGCGGGCCGCGCTCATGGCGGACGGACACGTTGGCTTCACCATGCCCATCGGTGGCGTAGCTGCTTACCGCAACAGGGTCTCGGTGGTCGGTGTCGGGTTCGACATTGCGTGCGGCAATGCCGCGATCCGTACGGACCTGACCATCGAGGACGTCACCAAGAAGCTGTCGCTGGACGAGGCGCGGGGGAATCCGCACCGGCTGTCGCAGGACAAGCGGCTGAACCGGACGGCCAACGCCATCGCCGAGACCATCTCGTTCGGGATCGGGCGGAAGAACAACGCGGACGACGCGCCGACCGACCACGCGCTCTTCCAGGATCCGGCGTGGTACGCCATCCCCAACGTGGGGAGCTACCGCGACTCGCTACGCGACAAGGCGCGGCGCCAGCTGGGGACGGTGGGGAGCGGCAACCACTACGTGGACGTGTTCGCCGACGAGAACGGGTTCATCTGGGTGGGCGTGCACTTCGGGAGCCGCGGCTTCGGGCACACGGTGGCGTCGGACTTCCTGTCGCTGTCGCAGGGCGGCGACTGGGGGCAGCGCGCCCGCGAGGCCGAGGTGCTGCTGGAGCTGGAGCAGCCCATCGGGCACGACTACTGGGCGCTGATGGAGCTGGCCGGGCAGTACGCCTACGCCGGGCGCGAGTGGGTGGCGCGCAAGGTGGTGGAGCTGCTGGGCGGCACCGAGCTGGAGCTGGTGCACAACCACCACAACTTCGCCTGGAAGGAGACGCACCTCTCCCCCGAGGGCGAGCCCGTGGAGTACGTGGTGGTCCGCAAGGGCGCCACGCCGGCGTTCCCGGGGCAGAAGGGCTTCATCGGCGGGTCGATGGGCGACGACGCGGTCATCGTCCGCGGCGCCACCGTGCCGGAGGACGGCGAGGTGGCGCGGGTGCAGCGCGAGGCGCTCTTCTCCACCGTGCACGGCGCCGGCCGGGTGATGAGCCGCACCGAGGCGGCGGGAAAGCGCACCCGCAGCGGGATGATCAAGAAGCACGGACGCATCCAGCCGGAGATGGTGGAGAAGTGGCTGGCGCAGAAGGGCGTGGTGCTGCGCGGCGGCGGCCTGGACGAGGCGCCGCAGGCGTATCGCCGCCTCCCCAGGGTGCTGGAGGCGCAGGGCCCCACCATCGAGGTGCTGCACGTCCTCCAGCCCCTGATCGTGGTGATGGCCGGCGCCGGCGAGATCGATCCGTACAAGGATTGATCTGGCGCCGGATGTGGAACCGCCCTCCCCCGGGAGACCGTGGGAGGGCGGTTGTGGCGGCTCATCCGGCCGTCCGGATCAGCAGGCGCCGTTCTCGTTGGTCTCGCAGCCCACGGGACACGTGACCACGGTGCACCCGATCCGGCACGAGTTGATGGTGCACCGGGGCGCCGTCGCCAGCGCGGCGCTGTACGCGGGCTCGGTGTTCACCTCGAACGTGCTGACGGCCAGGTCCGAGAGATTGAGCTTCTTGAGCATGGGTGTACCCTCCGAAGATGGATCCATGTTCGCCCGGCCTGCCGGACCGGGCGCGAGTATCCGCAAGATAACGCTTTGTGTCCGGTTAGGTAAGTCTTCAAGTTTCTCGGGACGTTGCGCCGCCAGCTGGATGGAAGGCCGGAACGGCGCGAAATCGCTTCGCGCCGCCCTCGCGGACCGCATCGCGGGCTTCGCGCAATGGGAATCATTGTAGCGGGCGACGGCGCGGAATAGCTTGGGCACGGTTTCCCGCCGGATCGCGCGGAAGGGCCCGGCCCGGCGGATCATCATCTTCCCAACCTTCATGCGGAGGCGTTCGATGAGGCGGATCGTTCGATGGATCGCGGCGGCGGTGCTCACGGTGGCGGGCACGGGGGCGGCCGGGGCGCAGGAGACGGGGCCGACGCCGCTGTACCACTGGGTGCAGGCCGGCGCGGCGGGCGAGTGGCAGCTGCGCGCCATCTACGAGGCCGGCACCTCCTGCCCGGCGCAGTCCACGCAGCGCGTCCTCCCGGACAGCGTCGCCCCGCGCTTCCCCGTGGTGGTGTGCCAGCAGGCGCTGAGCACGGCGCCGGTGGCGCTCCCGCGGATCGCGCGCCCGGTGGCCGCGCCCACGGAGGTGCGGCGGGTGGTGGCGATCGGCGACACGGGGTGCAGGGAGCAGTCGCAGCCGGCGTGCTCCCCGGCGCAGTGGCCGTTCGCGCCGGTGGCGGACAGCGCGCGGCGGGCGGGGCAGGGCGTCACCGTGCACGTGGGCGACTACATCTACCGCGAGAACTGCGGTGTCACCCCGCAGCCGGATCCGTGCGGCGACCGGTGGGAGACGTGGGTGGCCGACTGGTTCCAGCCCGCGGGCGAGCTGCTGACGGCGGCGCCCTGGGTGTTCGCCCGCGGCAACCACGAGGACTGCACGCGCGGCGGGAAGGGGTGGTTCCTCTTCTTCGACCCGCGCCCGGTGCCGGCCACGGGGTGCGACCGCACGACGGAGCCGTACGCGGTGGCGGTGCCGGGGCTGGGGAAGCTGCTGATCCTGGACTCGGCGTGCGCGCCGTCGTACGCGCCGTGCTGGAAGCCGCCGGTCCCCATCCCCGGCTTCACCAACGACACCGCGCAGGCGGTGCCCGTGTACGCGCGGCAGCTTCGGCGCGTGGCCGCGCTGGCGGAGGGCGGCGGCGCGTCGTGGCTGGTGACGCACACGCCGGTGTGGGCGCGCGACGGGGCGGGGTTCGCGGACTCGGTGGGCACCTACATCCTGCAGAGCGCGCTCCGGCGTGACTCGATGGGGGGGAGGCTGCCGGCGTCGGTGTCGCTCTCGCTGGCCGGGCACATCCACCTGTGGGAGCGGCTGGAGTTCGCGGCGCCGCGCACGCCCGTGCTGGTGGTGGGCGACGGCGGCACCTCGGAGAGCTGCACCATCCCGAACCTCGCCCCGGGCACGGTGATCGACGGCGTGGCGGTGACGGGCTTCCGCAGGATCTGGTCGTTCGGCTACACGGTGCTGGACGCGGACGGGGCCGGCGGCTGGAGCATCACCCCGGTCGAGGTCGCCGCCAGCCCCTGCGGCTCGCCCTGACCCCGGCCTTCCGATCCGCGGAACGCCGCACGAACGCCGACCGCCGGGCCTGAACGGGTCCGGCGGTCCGGCCGAGGGCGGGGGAGAACGGCCGGTCGCGCCTACTGCCCCGCCGCCGTCCGCGCTTCCTCCAGCCCGGTCGCGGTCCACCCGGGCGGCTCGCGGTCGCTGGCGGCGGCGTGGGCCACGTGGAAGAGCATGCGGGCGACGCGGGTGAGCTTCTCCATCTCGATGGCGCCGGCCTCGTCGGTGGGGCGGTGGTAGTCGGGGTGATCGACGGTGGTGAAGAAGAGGACGGGGATCCCCATCATCAGCAGCGCCGCGTGGTCGCTGCGGCTGAACCACCGCAGCCCGGGAGCGGCCCGCGAGGGGAGGTGGAAGCCGATCTCGGGGTGCGCGGCGGCGGCGCGGCGGACGACGTCGCCGAGCGTCGAATATTCCTGGCCCATGATCACCAGCGTGTCGGGCGAGTTGCGGCCCACCATGTCCAGGTTGAGGCCGGCCACCACGCTCGCGATGGGCACCGTGGGATTGCGCACCCAGTGCACGGATCCCTTCAGCCCCTTCTCCTCGCCGCTCACCGCCAGGAAGAGGACCGAGCGCGCCGGCCGCTCGCCCAGCGACGCGAACGCCTCCGCCGCCTCCAGCAGCGCCGCGGTGCCGGACGCGTTGTCGTCGGCGCCGTTGAAGATGGAGTCGCCGTGGGCGTCCGGCCGCCCGACGCCCACGTGGTCGAAGTGCGCGGTGACCACGACGTAGCTTTCGCGCAGCGTGGGATCGCTCCCGCGCACGATGCCGACGACGTTCGGCGCGCGGGCGGTGTCGGCGCGGGCGGGGGCGTGGAGGGTCACGCGGAGGCCGTCCAGAGGGACCGCCGGGCCGGCGGGCGCGGCGCGGAGGGCGTCCAGGTCGATGCCGGCGGCGTGGAGCATCTCCCGCGCGGCGTCGTGGCGGAGGCCGGCGAAGGGAACGGGCCACGAGGTGCCGGTCGCCACCTGCTCCGCCAGCCAGGTGATGGAATCCGCCGTGACGCTGGGGTCGACGACGACGATCACCCCCGCGGCGCCCCCCTCCATCGCCGCCGTCCCGGCCGCCACCAGCGCGCCGACGCCCGCCACGGGGCTGCCGGGGAGATGGAAGACGGCCACGCGCCCGCGCACGCCCTCGCCCAGCGGCGGCATCTCCACCATCGCCCGGCCGGCGAAGACGAGGGGCGCGGAGTCGGCGGGCGCGCGGGCGGCGAAGGCGAAGTAGTCGCGCGCGTGCTCCCACGATCTTTCGCGGCCGCCGGCGCGGAAGGCGAAGCGCCGCTCCTCCTCCCGGACGACGATGGAGGAAAAGGTGTAGCGCTGGATGAAGGATCCGGAGTCGCCCGCGGGGTGCAGCCCCCAGGCGCGGAAGCGGTCGGCGATGTAGGCCGCCGCGCGCTCCAGCCCCGGGCTCGGCGTCGCGCGGCCCCGGAGCGAGTCGGCGGCGAGGAATTCGACGTGCGCGCGCACGTCCTCCACGCGGATCGTCGCCGCGGCGCGCGCCTCCGCCGAGCCGGCGCCGGCCTGCGCGTGGAGTCCCGTCGCGCAGGCGAGGACGATCGGGAGAAGCGCCGGGAGGGAAAGACGCATCGGATTCGGATCCGGTGATGGGGATCGGTCGGGAGATCAGGATCGGATGATCGGGATCGGATGATCGGGATTGGTGGATCGGGATCGTCGGTCAGGCTCGGTTGATCAGGCTCGGTTGATCAGGATCGGTGGATCGGGATCAGTTGATCTGATCGATACTGGATTCCGTGATCCGATGTGCATCCTAAGCGACTGAAGGATCTCTAGCTTGGGCCGCGACAAAGGCCGGGTTCGTCGCATCTCCGGCTTTAGATCCTTCGGCCTGCGGATGTCCTCGCAGGCGAGGGAGTTCCGCCCGGCCGGCCTCGCGATGACGATCCGGGCGGACTGCACAGCTCAGCACGGCGACTGGTATGAATCGGTGATCGGGATCGGGTCGCGCAGGATCGGCGCCGGGGATCGGGTGGGCGGTGGCGGGGACCCGGATGATCGGCATCCATCGACCTCCATCTCCCGATCGGCCGATCCCCATCTCCCGATCACGACGCGGAAGTACAACGACGGAACACAGATCGGACGGACATGCTGCTGACCATCCGCACCACGCATCGCCCGGCGACGGAGCTGGGATACCTGCTGGGAAAGAACCCGGCGCGCGCGCAGAGCTTCGAGCTGGCGTTCGGGCACGCGCACGTCTTCTATCCCGAGGCCACGGAGGAGGCGTGCACGGCGGCGCTCCTGCTGGACGTGGACCCCGTGGGGCTGGTGCGCGGGCGCGGCCAGGGCGAGGGCGCGCTGGACCAGTACGTCAACGACCGGCCGTACGTGGCCTCGTCGTTCCTCTCCGTCGCCCTCTCGCGCGTGCTGCGCAGCGGTCTGACGGGCCTCTCCCGCGAGCGGCCGGAGCTGGTGGAGACGGCCATCCCGCTGGAGGCGCGCATCGCCGTCCTTCCCTGCCGCGGGGGCGAGGAGATGGTCCGCCGCCTCTTCGAGCCGCTGGGGTGGACGGTGACGGCCCAGGCGCACGCGCTGGACCCGGCGCGGCCGGAGTGGGGCGACAGCCGCTACTTCACCGTGACGCTCTCGGGGACGGCGCGGCTGCGCGACCTGCTGTCGCACCTGTACGTGCTGGTGCCCGTGCTGGACGGCGACAAGCACTACTACGTGGGCGACGACGAGGTGGCCAAGCTCCTCCGCCACGGCGAGGGATGGCTGGGCGCGCACCCGGACCGCGAGATGATCGCCACGCGCTACCTCAAGCACCGCCGCTCGCTGGTGCGCGACGCCATCGCCCGGCTGGTGGAGCGCGACGAGCCGGAGGAGGCGGAAGAGGCCAGGGATGCCGAGGAGGCCGCCGCCGAGCGGGTGCTGAGCCTGCACGAGCAGCGCCTCTCCACCGTCCTCGACGCGCTGCGGACCAGCGGCGCCCGGCGCGTGCTGGACCTGGGGTGCGGCGAGGGGCGGCTGCTGCGGATGCTGCTGGCGGACGCGCGGTTCGCGGAGATCGTGGGGCTGGACGTGACGCACCGCGCGCTGGAGATCGCCGCCGACCGCCTGAAGCTGGAGCGGATGCCGGAGCGGCAGCGCGCCCGGATCAAGCTGCTGCACGGCTCGCTCACCTACCGCGACCGGCGGCTGGAGGGATTCGACGCGGCGGCGGTGGTGGAGGTGATCGAGCACCTGGACCCGCCGCGGCTGGAGGCGTTCGAGCGCGTCCTCTGGGAGCACGCGCGCCCCGCGACGATCGTCCTGACGACGCCGAACGCCGAGTACAACGTGCGCTGGCCCACCCTCCCGGCCGGGAAGCTCCGCCACCGCGACCACCGCTTCGAGTGGACGCGCGCGGAATTCCGCGAGTGGGCGGACGGCGTCGCGGCGCGCCACGGATACGCGGTCCAGTACCTCCCCGTCGGCCCCGACGACCCGGAGGTGGGCCCGCCCACGCAGATGGCCGTCTTCACCCGCGCCGAGGTGGCCGCGAGCGAGGGCGATTCGACGAGCGAGATGGAGCCGACGAGCGAGATGGAGCCGACGAGCGAGATGGAGCCGGCGAGCGAGATGGAGACGACGAGCGAGATGGAGGCGGGATGAGCCTGGGCGAGTGGATCGAAGGGCTGCTGCGGGACGTGCGGGCGCTGGTGGGCGAGCCGCGTACGCCGCCCCGCGCGCGCCCGCTGCCGCTGCCGCTCCGGCCGGAGGAGCCGTTCTCGAACGGGTGGCGGGAAGGGCACCCGGAGGAGGCGCTCGCCCTGGAGCTGCACGACGCGCTCGACGGGCTGGGCGACCCGGCGGCGAGCGGCGACGCCGCGCGGCGGATCGCGGCGGCGATGCGCGTCGTTGCGCCGGGCGACCTGGCGCGCTTCGACGAGACCTACCGGCGCGCGGTGTGGTCGCGGGGCGTCGCAACGGAACCGCGGTGGCTGAAGGACGGGAGCGAGGCCGATGCCTACCATCTCCCCCAGAGCCGGGAGCCGGTGGAGGCGCTGCGCGTGCCGGACGATTCGGCGCCGTGGGTGTTCGGGGTGCTGGCCATGCACCCCAGCGGCTACGTGCGCGAGGGCGCGGTGCGGCGGCTGGCGGCGCTCCGCGCCCGCGACGGCGATGAGCTCCCGTTCCTCCTTCTCCGCGCCAACGACTGGATCCCCGCCGTCCGCGCGGCCGCCGCGCGGGCGGTGGAGGAGCGCGCGGCGGATGCGAAGTACACGCCGGAGCTGGTCTGGTCGCTCCCGCTCCTCACGCGGCTGGCCGAGAGCACGCGCGGCGAGGTGGACGCGGTGGTCTCCGCCGTCCGCGCCACGCTCGAGCAGCCCGCGGCGCGGTCGGCGCTCCTCGGCGGGCTCCACTCTCGCGACCGGCGGGTGCGGCGGTCGGCCTACGCGCTGCTGATGGCGGGAGCGGAGGGCGCCGAGCTGCGGCAGCTGGTGGTGGTGGGGCTGCACAGCGAAGACCAGGTTCGGCGGAGCCTCGCCGTCCGCGCGGTGGCCCGGATGGACCTGGACTCCATGCGCGCAGTGCTCCCGGAGCTGATGAGCGCCGGCAACCCGCCCGCGAGGACGGCGGGCGTGCAGATCGCCGCGAAGGTGGGGCCGGAGGGCGAGGGATGGATCCTGGCCGCCGTCTCCGACCGCAACTCGATGGTGCGCGCCACCGCGCGGTTCGTGCTCAAGGGACGCGGCGCCGACTTCGCCGCGCTCAACCGCCGCGCGCTGGAGGCGGGGGGCGCGGATGCCGAGGGCGCGCTGCTGGGGCTGGGTGACCTGGGCCGCGCGGAGGACGCGGAGGTCGTGGAGCCGTTCCTGGCGGCCGCGCGCCCGCACGTGCGCGCCGCGGCGGTGAAGACGCTCGACCGCCTCCTGCGCGACGCGGCGGTGCCGGCGATCCTCCCGCTGCTGGCCGACGAGTCGCCGCGCGTCTCGCGCGCCGCGGCGAAGGCGCTGGAGACAAGGCCGGTGCCGCCGGCGGCGCTGGCGGCGATCTTCACCGGCGCGCATCCGCCGCACGCGCGCGCCAACGCGCTGAGGCTGCTGGCGCGCGGCTCCAGGTGGGAGGTGGTCCCCTGGATGGTGCGCGGCGCGGCGGACGGGGATCCGCGCGTGGCGGGCGCCGCGCGCAAGGCGCTGGAAAGCCTGCGGGCGACCCTCTACCGCTCGTTCCAGGCGCCCGCGCCCGACCAGCTCGCCCGCCTCTCCACCGAGCTGGACGCGGCGGGCGAGCGCATCGACCCCGCGACGGCGAAGTGGCTGCGCGAGGTCGTCCACTCGTACGGAGGATGATCCGCATCGTGCCGATCGTCATCGACCGAATCACGCACTGGAGGCCGTCTGTCGCGTAGCCGTCACGCCACGTGGGCCGCGCTGCGGCGCATCAAGCAGCAGGATCTCTCGAACGAGGAGAAGCGCGGCGAAGAGGTCGCGCGGCTGCGGCGGGAGCTGAGGGAGAAGCGCGGCGAGAAGGCGGCCGCGCGCGAGGCCCGCGGGCGCGGCGGAGCATCGCCCACGCCGCCGGAGCTGGTGGAGGTCCGCGTCTCCGATCGGGGCGGGTTCGTGCACTTCCCGGCGGACGAGGACGACGTGCGCGAGGTGCTGCGCCGCCTACCGCGCGGCGTGACGGACGGGCTCGCGCGCGTCGACCTGCGGCTCGGCGCGCTGACGCAGGAGGAGCAGGTGGACAGCACGGATCGCCGCGACCCGCACGTGGGCAGGCTGGGATCGGAGCGCTTTCCCGGCGCGTGGTCCGGCTGGGTGCTGGGGCAGTACGGGTGGGACGCGGCGGAGATCGAGCTGTTCGCCTTCGTCCACGATCCCGCGCACCCGCTGCGGAGCGTGTGGGAGCCGCTGCTGCGCCTGGACGCGCTCTCCACCCTGGCGCACGAGGTGGCGCATCACCACGACCACAGCTGCCGCAAGGCGCGCGGGCGGTGGCGCGCATCGGGCTACGAACGCGTGGAGCGCTACGCCCAGGAGCGGCAGGACGTGTGGACGCGCGAGATCATCATCCCCTACCTGCGCGAGCGGTACGGCGACGAGATCCGCGAGGTGGAGCGATGGATCGAGCGGCACGCCGGGATCCCGCTCTCCTTCGAGGAGCTGATCGACGATCCACGGGTGACGGCGTGGCGGGGGACGCGCAAGGCGGCCACCGTGGTCTTCCGGATGGACGAGGCGGTGCGGAGGCTGATGGAGGACGTGCTGGCGGGAAAGCCCGAGTGGGAGTACCGCCTCGGCTTCGCGACGCAGCTGCACTACCAGGACCGCTTCACGGAGGCGCTGGAGATGGTGGACGCCATCCTCCACGAGCGGCCGGGCGATCCCCTGCTGCTGGTGGAGCGCGCCGACCTGCTCGTGCACCTGGAGCGCCACGCCGAAGCCCTGGCCGTCGCCGAGCCCCTGGCCGTCGCCCATCCCACGCTCGTCCACGCGTGGGAAGCGGTGGCCAGGGCGAGCGCGCGGACCGGGGACTGGCCCCGCGCCGAGGCCGCCGCCACGCGCCTGCTGGAGATCGCCGAAGCGTCGGAAGATCCGGAGCCCGAGCGGTCGGGCGCGCTGCTCGACCGCGCCGAGGCCCGCCTCCGCCAGGGCGACCGCGACGGCGCCCGGGCCGACCTGGACCGCATCCCCAGGCCCTCCAAGCGCGCCGCCAAGCTGCGCGAGGAGCTGGACGCGCTGGAACCCTGACGGCGATCGATCCCGATCTCACGCCGGAATCCGCGTGGACCGCGGTCGTTGCGGCCCGGGCGGTGTCGCCGCTGCCGCGCCCGGGCTGCGCTGCTGCGTCGGCTGGATTCTCACGGCCCTGCCGTCGATCACCAAGGCCGAGGGTCCTCGCGGCCGGGCCTCCGAATGGAGAGCATGAAGGCCACGAATCTCTCGGATCCGGATCACGCACCTTCGCACTTTCGCACCTACGCACTTCGGTTAGCACCATGCCCAACCCACACCTGATCATCCCCGTCGGCACCCAGGTGGTGGTGCGGCGCGACGTCGCGACCGGCGCGGGCGTCTCCATCTGCCCCGCGGGCGCCGTGGGCGAGGTGGTGGCGGCGCCCACGGACCGGACGCACGCGTACCGGGTGCTGCTTCCCGACGGCGCCGAGGTGTCGCTGCGGCGCGAGGAGCTGTCCATCCGCAAGCACGAGCAGGCGGGCGGGCTGGGCGACCCCGGCGGCGTGCTGCGCGACTACGACCTGTACGAGCACGTCGTCTTCCGCTGCGTGGTGGGATCGCGAGCCTACGGGCTGTCGAGCGACGCGTCGGACGTGGACGCGCGGGGCGTGTACCTGCCGCCGGCCGAGCTGCACTGGTCGCTGTACGGCATCCCGGAGCAGCTGGAGAACCCGGAGACCGACGAGGTCTACTGGGAGCTGCAGAAGTTCGTGGTGCTGGCGCTCAAGGCCAACCCCAACATCCTGGAGTGCCTGTACACGCCGCTGGTGGAGCACGCCGCGCCCATCGTCCGGGAGATGCTGGAGGAGCGGCACCGCTTCCTCTCGCGCGTGGTCTACCAGACGTACAACGGCTACGTGATGAGCCAGTTCCGCCGCCTGGAGTCCGACTTCCGGGCCACCGGCGCGCCGCGCTGGAAGCACGCCATGCACCTGATCCGCCTCCTCCTTTCCGGCGTCACCATCCTGCGCGAGGGATGGGTGCCGGTGCGCGTGGAGGAGCACCGCGAGCGCCTGCTCACCATCAAGCGGGGCGAGCTTCCGTGGGACGAGGTGAACGGCTGGCGCCTGTCGCTCCACCGCGACTTCGACGCGGCGTACGCATCGACCTCGCTCCCGGAGCGCCCGGACTACGAGTGGGCAAACGATTTCGTCGTCCGCGCGCGGCGGTCGGCGGTGGGGTGATTCGACGGGGTCCGTCACATGCCACGGCGGCCCCCTCCCCCAGGGAGAACGGCTCGCGATCCTCGGCTTTCGCGCCGAGGGCTGGATTCGCCCGCACCGAGGCGGCGGATCGACATCGAACGCACAACGAACAGTTCAGCAGAGCGGGAAAGAATCGAGGGGTAGGGCGATGATGATGACGAACGTGATGGAGGACGCGCGGCTGCGGGCGGAGGTGGAGGAGCACCCGTATCCGCTGCTGTTCGCGACGGTGAGCGGGGCGCACCTGTACGGGTTTCCGTCCGGGGATTCGGACTGGGACCTGCGGGGGGCGCACGTGCTGCCGCTGGGGAGCGTGGCGGGGCTGGAGGCGGGCGAGGACACCGTCAATCTCTCGCACGTCCGCCAGGGCGCCGAGGTGGACCTGGTGACGCACGACGCGCGCAAGTTCTTCGCGATGCTGCTGCGCGACAACGGCTACGTGCTGGAGCAGCTGTACTCGCCGCTCGTCGTGCACACCACGCCGGAGCACGAGGAGCTGAAGGAGATCGCGCGCGGGTGCGTGACGCGGCGGTGCGTGCGGCACTACCTGGGGTTCGCCGCCGGCCAGTGGAAGCTGTTCGACGGCGAGGAGCCGCGCCGCGTGAAGCCGCTGCTGTACGTCTACCGCGTCCTCCTCTCCGGCATCCACCTGATGCGCACGGGCCGGGTGAACGCGTCGCTCCCCGAGTGCAACGCGGAGATCGGCCTCCCCTACGTGGACGAGCTGATCGCCCGCAAGCGCGAGGGCGCGGAGAAGGGCGTGCTGGGAGATGCCGATCTCGCGTTCCACCGCGCGGAGTACCTCCGCCTCTCGCGCATGCTCGCCGAAGCGTCGGAGACGAGCACCCTGCCGGAGGAGGCGACCGCGCGCGCCGCGCTGCACGACCTGCTGCTGCGCATCCGGCTGGGCGCGGCGGCGGTGGCGGCGTGAGGCCGATGCGCGGCTCCGCTTCCGCCGTCGCGGGGGCGTGGTGTGGACGAAGGGCATCGGTGCGCGTCCGCGGCGCCCTCACCCCCCGGCCACCCTCTCCCGATAACGGGGGGAGAACTGCCTGTGGGGGGGCGGAGTTGGGCGTGATGCAGGTTCCGTGATCGGGTGGTGCAGTTATCCTCTCCCGCAGTTCGGGAGAGGGCCGTTCGTACCCTGCGAGCGCCGACACGCAGTGTCGTGCCGAGCCAGGGTGCGAACGGGGTGAGGGCTGCCGCGGGAACGCGCCGCCGCCTGATCTACATCGATATTTCGTATCCAGGGTGTCCCGATGACCGAAGCAGTGACCGCCGAGCACGAGCACGACGACCGCGATTCCGCGCGGACGCGTACCATCCGCATCCCCGACCTGTCGCTGGTGGCGCTGGTCGGCGCGTCGGGGTGCGGGAAGAGCACGTTCGCGCGGAAGCACTTCCTCGCCACGGAAGTGCTGTCGAGCGACTGGTTCCGCGCGCTCGTCTCGGACGACGAGACGGACCAGACGGCCACTTCGGACGCGTTCGACACGCTGCACTTCGTCGCGCGGCGGCGGCTGACGCGGGGGCGGCTGACGGTGGTGGACGCCACCAACGTGCAGGCGCCCGCGCGCAAGAACCTGGTGGAGCTGGCGAAGGAGCACTACCTGCACGCCGTCGCCATCGTCTTCGACATCCCCGAGCGCGTCTGCCGCGAGCGGAACGCGGCGCGCACCGACCGGCAGGTGCCGCCGCACGTCATCCCCCAGCAGATCAGCCAGCTGCGCCGCAGCCTCCGCGACCTGCGCCGCGAGGGGTTCCGCTACGTCTACGTCCTCCGCTCGCCGGAGGAGATGGCGGCGGCGGAGGTCGTCCGCGAGCCGCTGTGGGCCGACCGCCGCGGCGAGGCGGGGCCGTTCGACCTGATCGGCGACGTGCACGGGTGCGCGGACGAGCTGGAGGCGCTGCTGGACGCGCTGGGCTACGCCCCCGGCGACGACGGCGTTCGGCGCCATCCGGAGGGGCGGCGCGTGGTCTTCCTGGGCGACCTGGTGGACCGGGGGCCGCGCGTGGTGGACACCCTCCGCATCGCCATGTCGATGGTGGAGGCGGGGTCGGCGTTTGCCGTGCCGGGGAACCACGACGTCAAGCTGGTGCGCGCGCTCCGCGGCCGGAACGTGCAGCCGCGCCACGGCCTGCAGCAGTCGCTGGACGAGCTGGCGGGCCAGACGCCGGAGCTCCGCGCGCGGGTGGCGGACTTCCTGGACGGGCTGGTGAGCCACCTGGTGCTGGACGGCGGCCGCCTGGTGGCCGCGCACGCGGGGATGCGGGCGGAGATGCAGGGGCG
>Ga0247770_1001359_pt1 | contig 19460 bp, 15 predicted proteins | sample UWRJL136409B6_FD_179943 | JGI IMG/M metagenome (GOLD analysis project Ga0247770, IMG submission 179943) | Plant litter microbial communities from Arlington Agricultural Research Station in Wisconsin, United States - UWRJ-L136-409B-6 | ecosystem: Environmental > Terrestrial > Plant litter >... | reverse complement strand
TCCCGTGTGCGAAAAAAAAAAAACAAGCGATGGAGCGCGGAGGGGAGGCGATGCAATGGAAGTGGTAGATGAGGCAGGTAGGTAACCTGGAGCAGAATGGATGGAGGTGAGAGCTTTACTCTAGGTTTCCATGGGTGAGTGGGGTGCTTTCCGCCCTACATCCGTGGACCTCAGTGGCGCCTTCCAGCCCGTCCATCCACGGTAACGAATCTCTTTGGCATGATTATCTGCATTCTCATCACGTCGCGACTTTGAGCGCAACAGAGCGCCCTGGGCGCTGCAAGGAGCATCTGCAACGCCACGCCATGCGAGAGCCCCGCGAGTGCCGGAATCCAGAGACGATTGCTTATCTCTAGCAGACATGTAATGACACCTTGACTACCAGGAGGGGGGCCCATGGCGGGAAGGTTTGAGGAGTAGCTCGACAGTCGCTTCTACCCCTCTTATTCTAGAAGGGCGCACGGGCTGCCTGGCGATCCGACCTCAGGATCCACGACCAGCCAAGATCAGACTCGGGCCAGGCTGTCATTGGCCGGTGCTTCACCGACAGCTTCTGGAAGGCAGCTCGAACAGCACGCCGGCTAGCTGGGCCTGGCTTGCATGAGGGCGCGAGAGCGTGGTGATCCCAATCAAAAACACAATGTGGGCCAATTGATCCATACTGCCGCATTCCGGGCTGAGATACAGCTGCGGCACGACAGCCCAGGCTGAAACAACATATCCGCGTAGTTGGGTGCACCGAGAACTCGAGCGAGGGCGCTTGTCGAATACGTCGGCGGCGGGTATAGCAGCACACGTGGTCACCGCCCATTCTTCCCATGGTTGAATCATTTGATGATACGCTCCCACAGCTCCACTTGGAGTCTGGACTGCTGTGTCACAGCATGTGGGAAGCTGCACCAACCCTAACCCCTGATTCAACAACTTATTGTGGAGGACGAAGGACGGGCCTTCTTCGTGTTAAAACGCCCATGGTTTTGGCTATGACAGGCCATCTCCCATTCCGAAGGCTCTACCTGAATTCTGAAAAGGCATTTCACGATGTAAATAAGGCTCGCAATTCATATGGTAAGCCCGGCCTCGCGGTTCCGACACAGAGCTATGTGAGATGCCGATACCGTATTTTCGCACGGAGAAGAGAGACCCTTTCTTTTGGCCCAGCCTTCGTACGTAGGTATCTGAATACATATACAAAATAAATGGTTGGCCTATATTTGAGGGAGATAAAAGTATATAAGTGCTTGGGCTTGGATGTGATCATCCTCATCCGCGACGAGAATCACGAATAGCAAACGGCCAGCGACTGGGAGAGCATCTTGAATGTTTCTCGGCCGGACAGTACGAGCACATTATAGTAGACAGCCCCTCATTGGCTTAGTTCACGCCCCCCGATATGCTGGTCAGATATCCTGCATTTTCTGTAGCCATTTATCATAGCACATTACCAAGTCTCTGTCGTGCCCCGATCACGAAGATCGAAGTCCAGGCCATGAATCACGTGGGTCTCCACATGATTCCCAAGCTAGGCTGAATTAGGCTGGGGGGACGTGCCGCTGTCTCCTGAGCCACCGCACGGACCACTACCCTTTTCGAACAGCCAGAACCACCGAAGGGTCCGGTCTCGAAACGCTCCCTTTCCCCCAACTTCAGCCACGAAGACGACAAGACAGGACCGCGAGGCATCGAACCGAGCCCGACGACCACGATACCGCGCCCATCATGGCACCCCGCCGTCGCAGAGGCGCCGACGCCCCCCAGGAAGAGAACAACTCAGAGCCAGAAGCGCCCAAAAACAGGCCGCCAAATACAGCGTTCCGCCAGCAGCGCATGAAGGCCTGGCAGTGTGTGCTGACTCCGAAACTTATCGTCACTATCTTCTCAATCCTCGCCGCCATCTACCTTGGGTTTGGGGCCTACCTCACCTGGCTCGCCCATACGGTATGCTCCCGCTGGCGTCGACGAGGTCGACGGGACGATGAGGGAATGGTTCCCTGTTGCAGAAGCTGCGGAAATGCTGACTGATGTGTCCGTCTGACAGGTCCGAGATTTGCGCATCGACTATACAGACTGCGTAAGGGACGCGCCCAAGACCGAGCCCGGCACACTGCCAGAGAAGTACATCTCGGCGCACTTCTCGGATAACTCAACCTTGAACCCGTACCAGGCCCAGTGGCAGGTCCTCAAGCGCAACGTAACCTACCACAACTACTCGTTGGAACAAAACGTCTGCCAAATCCGCTTCAACATTCCCGAGAACCTGCAGCCAACCGTGAATTTCTACTACTACCTCGAGAATTTCTACCAAAACCACCGTCGCTATGTCGGCTCGTTCAATGCCAAGCAGCTGCTTGGCGACCCCGTTGATGCCAGCACCCTCTCGTCCACCTGCGACCCCCTCGCCCGCGACCCGAACCGAGGGGACAAGATTGTATATCCGTGTGGCATAATAGCCAACTCCATGTTCAATGATACTTTTTCGTCGCCCACTTTGCTCACAGTGCCCACGACGGACGGCCCACCCCAAAACGAGCGCCTCTACTCCATGGCGAATAACACGGGAATCGCTTGGTCTGGCCTTGGCGACCTCTATGGCAAGACGCGCTACAACCTCAGTCAGATCGTTCCGCCTCCCAACTGGAACCAATCTTACATGTTTGGTTATACGGATGTGTCTCCGCCGCCTGATCTGCACACGTGGGAAGCCTTTCAGAATTGGATGATGCTCGCTGCGTCCCCCAACTTCTATAAGCTCTACCAGCGCAACGACAGAGACGTCATGGACGCCGGCACCTACCGCATCGATATTGTGTCTAACTTCGACACCAATCTCTACAACGGCCGCAAGTCCTTTGTCATCACTACGGTCTCAACAATGGGCTCTCGCAACATTTGGCCCGGCATCATCTTCCTCATTGTCGGCGGCATATGCCTCATCCTCGACGTTTACTTCATTCTCTCCTTCTTCCTGTGGAAGCCCCGCAAGCTTGGAGATCCGTCCTATCTATCATGGAACCAGCCGCAGGCACCAGCGCCAGCAGGGCACGCTACATCTGCTTCATGAGGTTTGTAGTGGCGGGTGAAGTGAGCAAGATGAAGTCAATTTGAGCGCTTGAGATATAGGGGTTGGAATGAGTAAAGTTACCATGCTTCCTTGTCACACGTAGCATGCGATGGGCTTGTTCGTTTTGTGGGTTCTGGTATACTCGGCGGCGTCAAGGTGTTAAGGGGCAGTCCTATGAGCAGGGATTCCTGGTTGTTTTGACTATTTTATCATGTTAATTGTTTTGGTAGCTGCACTTCCGTTGCTCAAAATAAGGCAGCTTGTTTCCTAGCTGCATTCCCTGTTTTTGTGTATTTGTACAAATACCTTTTGGTTCAGCACTAGACGTTGGCATTGCGGGGAGGGTCAGGAATGGGTGCGGTCAGATATTGTTTTTCTCCATTCAATGGAATCGATGACCTAAATGACTTGTTCGGTTGTTTAACGCGTTGTGTCACTACTTTGTTTACAAACTTGATTTAGAACACTCAGGCTCTTGGATTGGGGTTATCAGCAGTAAGGGATCGCTGACTTCCACTCGCTTATTTACAACCCGGAAAGATATCATCCAGAAAGGAATCAACGCCTAACCTGAATGACGTCCTATCAAACCGTCCATCCTCGCCAATTTCACACTCTTGCCAAGCCACGAGGAATCCATGGGATCCGTGATGATGTAATGTAATACAAGGAAGTGCATGCTCCCATACTCGCAACTCCGGAGATTTAACACACTATAAAGCTTACAAAGTCAACCGTGACGTCCACCAACTCGCAATCTGGAAGCGCCATCCACCGCTTTTCACTTCTTCCGTTGCTTTTTCTTGGTAGGAGGAGCCTCCTCCTCATGCCCGCTCTCGCGATCCCGCTTCTTAGCCTTGCGCTCAAGTTCATCCCAGTCCTCGCCCTCGTCATCATCGCTACCATCCTCTTCGCTAGCATCTGCGGACGCATTGGAATCGAAGTCGGAATCCTCCTCACTGGACTCCGAGGCCTCTTCCAACTCGCTTTCACTAATTTCGAAGGCAGACTCCTCGTCATCCTCATCCTGGCCGTCCTCGTCGTCGGAATCATTCTGGAGGAAACCCCAGCCTCCATCCACAAAGAATTGGTGGGTGTTAGCTGTCACCGTCTTCATGATGACGGACCAGTTAAGGTTGAGCGGTCCCTCTGAGAAGGCAATATCCGAGGTATCCAGGAACTCCTTGACGTCGTCCAGGGATTCGACCGGGATGGTGTTGATGTGGTATGGGGCGCGCGAGAAGTCTTTGAACACAAATACAAGATCAAAGTTCTTCAAGCCGAACTGCACACGTTCCAGATGGGCCACCTCGATATCGTCCAAAGTAAGGACCATAAAGGGGGGTTCCGTGACCTGGATAAGACACTCTGTCGTCGGCTGGATGTAAACGTTACTACGGAACGGAACGCCGTTGAACCCGAGATCTCTGATGGGCATGTCCACCTCGATACCCTCGCCGCGGCCAGCCTCGGCGATCTTCTCAGCAAAGCCCTTGAAGAGGCGATCAAGTTCTGCACGGCGTCGGCGTTCTTCTTGCTCAGCCTCAAACTCGTCCTCATCACCATAGCGATACTTCCGTTTCCGGTTGCCAGTCTCGTCGAACTGAATGTCTGTGGCCTCTCTGTAAAATTGAACGTCCTTGGTCTTCTTCTTGTTCCCGATGATGATGGGGTCCTTGAGATGGATGTGGATAATCACTATCAACTCATGCTGGCAAGGTTGGAAGAAAAGATGTCGGACGTTGGAAAACAGGATGTCGACGCGCTGTTGGGTGCTGAGAGGCGATTGGTAGCGGATACCGTTCTGGTGTATCTCTACCTTGCCAGGCACGCGCTTGCCTTCCATGGCAGGTCGGATGAAGACGTTGTCCAGCACAGCAGGCCGTCGATCTGCGACACACTGTTAGCCGGGCACGGTGTTGAAACTTGGGAAAGGACTTACTTCTTATCTCGACAAGCTTGTCCTGTTCGACAACATCCTCCATATCTTTCTTCTCCTGCTCCTTCTTGACCGCATCTCGTTTGAGATTTGAGATCTGATTGGCGATCTCAGCGTACCGGTCTCCGTCAGTTGACCTGAAAGTCAAGCTTCTGACAAAGTGGGCAGATGCATCTTCAAACGGCTGATCATCTTTCCGGCCAACACCCTGACCAGGAGACAGAAAGTTGACACGGAGGAACGACCACTCTCCTTCGTCGCTCTTACTCGCATTCTTGATCGTGTTGATATGGAATGGAACAGGCCGCCCCATGACTGGCAGTATGATAGTCCCGTTCTTCAGATCAATCACGATACCCATGTCCTTGACCTTCGGGGGGAACTGGTTATCGCGCTTGTAAGACTCGAAGCGCTTGAACTTTTTGATCTCGACGCCGTTTTCATCGGCGGTGGACTCGGCGTATTTTGCCAAGCCCTCTTTCTGCTTCCTCGCTGAAAGCACTTTCTGGTGCTCTCGCCGCTTTTTATCCTGGTCGTCGTCAGCCGCGGCTGTCCGCTCGGATCGAAGACGGCTGCTGGTGATGTTCTTAGTAGCAACAGCACCGACGCGTGAGTCTCTCTTCTTCTCTGCTTTGGGAGTGGGCTGGGCTTCCTCCTCGTCCTTAAAGAAGAATGAGGTAGCGTCGACATCCGAAGGTGCTTCGCCTGTAAAAACTACCGGCTCAGATGTTGTGACACGAACAGTGTCCGTGAGGACTAGTGAATAGACCTTGCTGTTCTTATCCTGTGGATTGGGATTCTGCACATCACTGAATCCTGTGGTTACACAGAGCGTCATGCCGTCTCTGAGAGCCCGAGAGTTCTTGCCGTTGAGGATGAGGGTGGGGTCCTTCGTCTCGAGACCAATCCCAAAGCCGATGTTTTTCAAGAAGTGTTTCTCGAGATCAGGCTTCTTGCTCTTGACGTAGCTGTGGGCCTTGCCGTATACTTCCTTGATGACGGCGCCATCTCGGATTTCCTTCATGATGAGGTTGTGAACAGTAAGCAAGAACTTGTAGTTGGCCTCCTGCGACTTGTTGGGGTCCACCATAAAGGTCCTGGCAACCTGGGAGCAATACGATTTGTACCGGAGACCCATAGCCGCAATGATAATTCCGGGGTGAAGAACATCATTGTCTGAATCCGCTTGCCATTTCAAATCGAACTTGCCACCACTCTGTACCACAGGTCCGAGAATCCAGTCGAGCTGCTCTGGGTCGAAATCTGCCGGAAGCTTTTGCCGATTGGGAAGCTCAACAGTCTTCCAGAACTTCTCGTCCTCCAGCTTGTTGTAAACCTTGTCGGCTAGAGCACTATGCTTGATCTTCTTATCCTGATCCAAGATGTTTGACATCTCGTCCAGAAAGTAGGGCGTCAGGAGCGCAACGCAGGCCTTCGAAGAGGTACGCATTGCGCGCAGCTCCGTCTCGTCCTTCACCGAAAAAGCGGCTGAGGACAAGGCCTGAGCAATGTCGACCTCCTCCGCATCCTTGCAGTTCTCGGCGAAAGCTTTCTTCCACTCGTCGATGAAGGGGCCTTTCGAGGTGTCCTTGGCCAGGACGCCAACTTTTTTCTGGACGGCAGCCTAGTTAGCTTCGAAGTCAGGTCGCAAAGCGTGCGCAATTATGACTCACGCCTGCCGCCTTAATGGCGTCTGTGATTTTGACGAAGAGCTTCTCGTTTTCGGCATTGTCCTTTCCTCTCACGAGTACCTCGACAGGGATTCTACCGCCTTTGATTTGGTCGAGGTATTTGGCTGCATCGGTGTTAGGGAAGCGCATACGACTAAAACAGTGGCAAGGAACCAACCTTTTTTCTGGGTGGTGAGAATGTAGATGGCGTCGACTGTGAGGAGCATAAGGGTCGTCGGAAATTCGTAGCCAAGCAGCCAGAACTATGTCTCGTTAGATCATACCCCGCTGCATCGGTCGCGTAACGATCGGGAAAACGTACATGCATGGCGTTGTTCTTGTGAAATTCGGGATTGGCATCGACTTTGCCCATTGTGATGACGACCGAGGAGGCACCTCCGAAGAGCGCGTCCCCGGATCGCTTGTCGGCCTTCCAGGCATTGATGAAATGGGAGATGCGCTCCTGGAAGACTTTGCTGTCGATCTTGATTTCAGCCATGATGGGCAATTGTGCAAGTCGCGCGACTGGCGATGACAAGACTGCCCAGTTGGCGGGGGTGATGCAAGGAGGAGGTTGCTGTCGCCGAGATGGAAAATGCTGCCGCAGCAAATAACGGCAGTGGGTGACCTCGCGACCGGGACAAGGCTGCTAGGGAGGCGTGCAAGGCCCTCGAAAAAGTCCCGGGGTTCGCGCTCCTCAGGCTTGGCGCGTCGAGCAAGGCTAATGCCTAAGAGGGTATTTTCGTGCCTCAGGCCACAACTTGGCCCAAATCGCAGTCGTAGCTCACAACTTCGAATTTCTGGCCTCAGAAATAGTCGGTGATTGCGGACGGAGTATTGCGTGTTAGGTGGTCTGGAACCTCGAGTAGTCAAATCAGATATTTATATGCGAAGGAAAGGGCGAGGGGGAACAAAGAGTGAGCTGAAGGTGGAATTCCTCGACTTCGGGTTATTCCCCACGGCCTTGACCAGGCTTGCGAGGACGAGTCCAAGTTGACAGAGAATCGATTGTGGAGATTGAGCAAGGAGTTTTTCAGGCCTCTCTAACTGGGGGCTCAGACATCAAATATTTGCCCAAGAGCCTTGATCTTGAGTGAGATGGATGTCTTTGGGAGTCTTCTTTCATTGACAACTTTGGAGAGCCGGTGTGGGGCTTGAGCTAATCCTTGCAGCCGTTTGGTGGGTCCGCTGCTGCCTCCGCAAGACAATCGCGGGGAGCTTCCAGGGTTATCCGCCCAGCATCAACCACCAACCCAGTTTGCGAGTGAGCCACTTCGACACCTGCCACAACTTCCTGTTCAACAAGAACGGCGAGGGGTTTTACCTGCCCGTGCACAAACGGAAACGAGCGTCACAAAACACAACGCCTCTGAAAAGCTACAATAAAGGCTCCGAAGGTTCGGCGGGTGCGATCGCGGGAAGCTCTCTAAGCTCTTGGAAGCACGCGGTATTGCCTCCTTCGGCGCTCAAGAGGCACTCGGCATAATGGACCACTGCGCGTATGTGCTTCTGGCCTTCCCCGGAGATATCGAGCCTACCGACAACGAGCTGTATCACAAGGCGGTCCGGCAGCATGTGCAGAAAGTCGAGAGGTTGATGAAGGAGAATGCGGCCAACTTCAGTAACCTGGCTGGCCAGCTCCTAGAGGTTAGTCCCATACTTGCTTCTCTCTTACCAATCTTCACCCTCGGCTAACTGTATCGACAGCATGTTAATCCAGCGGTCAATTCCATATCCTACCTTGCCCTGCTGCAGACTCTCCTGCAGCGCGAGAAAGCGCCACAAACGAACACCACCCTCCTCACTTCGATCACCAGGTTTCTCTTGACGTTTGATGCCCGCCAGATGCGATATGCCGGTTCGGTGTTATCGGAATTGCTTGGTCTGATTGGCGAAGGAAACCTCTTTCCGGTAGGTAATGGCCAGGGACGGGTTGGCATTTTTCGAAGCACTAATAATGTATGTGTAGGCCTCAGTCGCCGTGGACCTCCTGGCAACAGCCATTCTTCGCCTGGATCCTACGGGCTCTATACTTACCTCGCATCATCTTGCGATGGCCTATATCGCAGTTCGCACTGGCAACGTTGAGCCAGCTCTTCCTGTAATAGAGAAAGACATCGTCTTCTTCCCCGGGATGAAGAGTCCGAACGACGGTCGGTATCCATGCGATATGCAGCTTTCGCCTCCAGCATATATCACAACAGAATCTGGCTTAACAGCGAAGCTCAAAACCAGTGGGGTGCTGGAATACGACCTCCACGTTGCCAAATGCTTCCTCCAGCGCAGGTCTTGGCAACAGGCATTCGATGCGCTCGAGCGTGTCATCTCGTATCCCACGAAGGACCAAACCTGCAGCAGAATCATGACCGAGGCGTACAACAAGTGGACGCTGGTAGGTCTTCTCCTCAACGGCAAGACGCCCACCCTACCGGCCTCTACGGTAAGTGGCCCACAGAAAGCTTTCTTGATCTTGGGCAAGCCGTATGCATCCATCGCCAACGCATTCGACTCTAAGACAGCCGAGGCGCTCAAAGCAGAGTTCGAGTCGCTTGGCCCCCAGTTTTGGGCCGATGAAGGTAACCTCGGCCTAATGAACTACGTTCTTTCTCACTACCAACGCTGGAAGATCGTCAATTTGCGTGAAATATACACCAAGATTTCGCTCGAGCAAATTCGGGTTCTTACTAAAAGCGCCGCGACAGGTGCATCGCTCGACAGCGAGGCCCGGGTTCTCACTCTGGTGCAGGACATGATTTCAAGCGGTATGCTGAGCGGCACGATTGTGCCTGCGGCTGACGGCAAGCCCGCCCACTTGGTGTTTTACACGCCTACAGAGGAGCTCAGTGAGGACGAGTTCGCGGCGAAGATGTTGCAGACAGCGCAACGAATCAAAGATCTCGGTCCGATCATCAAGGCAACAAACGAGCGGCTTGCGACGAGCCGTGAGTATGTGCGCTTCCTAGTTAGGGAGCAGAAGCGAACAGAGAAGGGCGGTATTGCAGGGGAGTTTGTAGGGTTTGAGACGCAAATCGAGGATGAGGACCTGATGAAGACGTGATGACTAGCCTTTTATGGCTGGGCTCTAGAAGGGGGTGGTGCCAAGCGACCGCGTGGGGGTTAGGACGTTTACGAAGATACGAACATAAAAGCCGCGCCCTGGAGTTGCGCCGGAGCTGTATGCCCATACCGCACGAGCGGTAGTTAGGGAACTGCTAAAGTTGTAGAGAAGGAAATACCTCGGGTTCGAAAGAGGGTCATCCGAGGCTGCTTTGAAATCAGAGATGGTGCGATCATGAGTGATATTGGCGTTCAAGAGGTGAGACGATGCGCTGTGGATGGGGTATTCGATGCTAAAAAGAGCGTAGTGTGTCTTGAACGCAAAGAAATACAAACATATGCCAATGCACCAACACGTGAGATAGCAGAATAGCGCATATGGAAGTCCGGCATCCTCCTATTGGTTGACTCTGGCGTGTTACTACGAATTTCATGCCTCCCTGCGATCCTCCGTGATGTGGGTGATATCGGGGTTTTTAGGTTGAAGAGAGTCCAGTCTTTCGAATACTGGCAAGGCTGTAACCCATGAACCACCAACGACCTTAGATGTTCGTGTGACGACCCTTAACATTGCTCCATTAACTCAAGGCATGTCTACCTACAGTCGTCCGTCCTTAAATTATCATACCCGTCCCATCTTCCTCTATGTGATCTATCATCCGATAGCTCCATGTGTCTTGATCCGATGAATGATCATATAGCCGCAGCCCCTAAAGAGCCCGCCCTCTCCAGTAACAAAAAAAGCAAGGCTCTCCTCATAAGATCATGCCCCCTTGTTTCGACAAGGCCATCATGTAACAACCCATCGGCGCCACCAGCTTCCGTTCTGATGGATCCAGTAATCTAACCAGTTCCCTTACACACTCATCTGCTTGATGAGGTCGGCGAGCTTGTGCGCTTCTGACTTGTAATCAAGCGGCGCGGCGCTCATAACACTATATCGAATACTGCAAGTTTGTTAGGACTTGTGTGAAATCGCAAAGGCTTATAGGATATGTGTACTTACCGGGCCTGATCCCCAAAGGTATCGGTCTTCGCGCGGATGCGGAAGGTAAGCTTGCGGCAGTTGGCAGCCTCGAACTCCGCCGACAGCTGGGGGTCCTCGTTCTCTCTCATCTCCATCAGCTGGTCGGCCGATTTCCCTCCCATAAGAACTCTAGCTGTGTCGTCGAAGCAGCTGAGCCACAGCTGTCCGGTATGGTCATTGACGCTAAGGCTCATGACATAGCGGTATTCAGGCCGCTCGTGGGTCTGGTTGCACTTCTCGCAGCGCCAGCCGTCTCCCATATCGTTGGTAACTTTCTTGTTGCAGCCTTGGTTGAGGCAGGAAGGATAGGCAAATGTTTCCTGCTTAATGTGCACAACCGTCGCCTTGACGGTAAAGTAATCTGTCGCCTCGCCCATACCCAAGCCCTCATCCTTCACCTGCGAGATAACCTTCACATCTTCCTTGCGACCCGAGGCGGCGCCGGCCGACGCGAGATTGCTATGCGTTGCGAAGGAGTCGTTGCGCCCCGAAGAATCGTACCAACCTTTAAGACGGTGAGCCTCAGGGATATCTGGATCGACGGTCATTGTCCCTGATGATAGGAGGGATAAGCTGCGGCCACCGAAGTCACCAACTTTGGTGCCCTTGAACGCCACGACGGACTCTGGAGCCGCATCAAAGCTTGTCGCTGTCTTGCCCCAGATCGTCACCCGCACCGAGTAGCCGGTATCGTCACAAAGCGTGAGCTCGCGCTTATCGTATGGCTTTTGTGTTGACTTGGACACGATTTGTGTGACCTCCTCGACGTCCTTCAAGACGCCGATGACGTCAACAGTAGCATCCTTCTCGACATCATTCAACTCCTGGATGTTGCAGAAGTTGAAGCGCACCTGGGGGACGCTGCTCTGATCCTCAGCCTTCTCAATCACTGTATCGCGGTCAAATGTGAGTTCGTAATCGTTGGCCAAGTTTGTGAACTGCTTCTTGGCAAGCTGGACCTTGCAAGGGGTGGAAATGTAGTAGACACTCCCCTCTTGCAACATTTCGTAGAACTGGTCGACTTGTTCGTTGAAGCCAGTGGCGCGAATCTCGCCGCTCTCGTCAAGGAAGTTGACGCTAAAGAGCTTTCCCTCGCCGCTCGGCTTATGCCACGTCTTAATGTCGGACTTTTGCGTCACTCTGGCCTTGATCGTCCACTTGTGGGAGTACATGGAGAGCGCCTCGATGGGGTATAATGTGCCCGCATGTCTGTCGCCCGCTCCACCACCTCCACCTCCACCACCGCCGCCAGCCGCTCGGCTTGCAATCTGCCTCTGGACTTGAGTCTTGGACTCTTGCGTTGGCTCGCTCTTGGCACCGTAGAATCCGGCGCCGCCCATGGTCGTGTTCTGCTGCGGCGGGGCTGTGGGCATCTCTATCGCCTTCGGGTCGCCGATCTTGTCCGGGGTTCCGAGCTCAGGCATGACCTCGACGTCCAGAACAATCAAGATGCTCTTTCCCTTGACGTATTGCGCCTGGTATTCCTTCATCTTGAGGATGGATCCGCGCTGGAGGATGCCATCGTGGATCAGGCTGTTCTTCTGCGTGGCAAGCATGCACTGGACATAGTGGCGCATGTCGCTCAGGACCAGGCGATAGCGCTCAGAGGCCTGGCCGCCTCCTGCACCGAGAGGCTTGATTTGAAGGCATTGTACGACGGGGAGCGGGAACTCTCGTGCTGTGCGATCAGGGTCGGTGAAGAGGCTCCTGGAGTGGTAGAGCGGGGTCAGCAATGCTCCCCCACGACCGACGAACGAAGGACTTACTCTATCACACCGGGCGTGAGTTTTTCGGCAGCCATGATGTGTCTTTTTGCGCCGAGGCTATGTGATTGAATGGGTGATATTGACTTGAAAAGAGGTTGTTGCGGTGTTTGCTGGGGGTCTTGCCACACACACTAGTGGGCTCCAAGTTTTGGGCAAGCGCGTCGCGCGTCACGCGTCGCGGGGCACTCCCACAGTTTAATTGCAGGCAGCTCGAGAACGGGACGCCTACGGACTATTTGCACCGTACCCCAACGTCGTATATGTATTCCTACTAATACAACAGGCCCTGTTACATTTGAAGAGGCGATCCTGTATCCTCTAACGGCCTATTATAATGCAACGAAGACTTCTCACAGTGCGAACAAGGCCTCCTATGTACTAATTTAGGCCTGTTATTCAGGTATCAGATGTTCAAGGGTTCTCTAACGCATTTGAAATACCCTAAAAAACTACAGTACAAGCAGTCACTCTCAAGCTAACGCACTACCATGTCTTATCCTTACTTCCTACATAACCCTTGACAGCTAAACATACGTCTGGGTTACACAGTTTTCTCGTTCAGGGCATTTGTTCTTCACTTTACCGAGAGCAGCTATCTTAGGCAAGAGTGATTGAGTCCCGACAGGGGTCTGATAGCGGGGCTCACTACGAATCCCAACCCCGCCATGTGTCGGTGAAGCCAATTGCTGGCCCCTTGGGCATTGACTACATCACTCTGTTGACCTTGCAATTGCTGACCTACCTTGGGCAGTCTACAGCATCTGGTAACCTAATAACTCTCCTGAAGTTTTGGCATTTGTACAGCTGGCTTGCTTCCCATCTCAGAACAGGCAGCAACCTTCAACCTCCTTTCCCCATCCTATTGTTCCAACTGCTACGCCAGCTTCCCTCCTTGCCTGATCACCCAACATGGCCATCCCCATAATCGATTCCCACATCCACCTCTTCCCGGAAGCCGAGCTACCCACCCTCTCCTGGTGGACCCCCGAAAGCCAGCTCAACAGCCGCCGCTCCGTCGAGGACTTCCGTGCCCAGGCCGGGTCCCCTCCGCAGCTGCAAGGCTTTGTCTTCATCGAGGTAGACCGCAAGAACGACGACTCCAAGGACTGGACCGCCCCTCTCCAGGAGATCGAGTGGCTTCGCCGCATCGTCACCGGTGAGCCGCGTGCCGGCGAGGGTCACACTGCCGAGGACGCCAAGCTATGCCTGGGCATCATCCCGTGGGCACCCGTCGTGCTCGGCCCCGATCAGCTGGAAAAGTACCTGGCACAAGCCGAGGAGAAGGCCGGGCCGGCCTGGGCAAAAGTCAAGGGGTTCCGTTACTTGCTGCAAGATAAGCCGAACGGTACAGCGATAGGCGATGACTTCATTGCGGGTTTGAAGGTGTTGGGGAAGAAGGGTTTCGTTTTCGATCTCGGCGTGGATCAACACCGCAGAGGGCGCCTCCAGCTTGAAGAGGCCGTGGACATGATCGATCGTGCCCACGACGGTGTGGAGGAGGACGAGAAGGTCGTGTTCATCTTGAGTAAGACCATTGGCCTTGAACTATCAAACTTGCTAGCATCGGTACTGACCGGGCATAGATCATCTCTGCAAGCCAGACCTAAGCATTATCAGCCAGACTGACCCGGCCTTCATCGCGTGGCGCACAGCTATGTTCACACTCAGCAAATGTCGCAGAACCTACATGAAGCTGAGCGGCCTTTTCAGCGAGTTGCCTGACTGGTTGAAGACTCGCCCGGCTGAGGATATCTTCTCAGCTATCCTCCCCTGGCTCGCGGTGACACTAGCTGCATTTGGTCCCAGCAGAATCATGTTCGGAAGCGACTGGCCGGTGTGCACGGTGGATGCAGGTGACGATGCGTGGAAGAAGTGGCATAAGATTGTTGAGATGGTGTGCGACCTCGCTGGGCTAGGCCTAGACGACCAGGCCATGCTTTGGAGTGGAACAGCCAGGAAGGCCTACCATCTTGACGAGTAGCACCATGTTTGACGGCGTCCGGTCTGGGAAAAAAGGGGCCTTGAAGCGACAAAAGGAGCCAATTCAGCTAGTTGTCAGTTATAAGGGATAATAACATGCCTCGCCTTCCCTCTTCCGCTTAAAATTTTGAGTGGGTGCAGTGCTCACCGAGAGTTTCTAAGCTAGGAGCACTGTTCGCTCAACCACTCTTCATGACGGAATGGAGGACCGTGAACAATCCACTAACTATTTTCATGTCTTTTTGGCGAGAGCCGGAAGAGGGAACAGGACGAATGTCATTGTAACGGCAAGGCGACCAGTTTCTGAGACAACAACACCGGATGCGGCTCGATCCAAGGCATTCGCCACGTGTTTGCCAGCCAACACCGGACGGGTCGTCTGCCTCGGATGCACCACTAACCAGCAATAAGAAGGCGTGGATCGTGACAACATGCCTCCATGACATCACGGAGAAAACGGCTTACCCTAGACGCAAATGTACTACCGCAACCCATTTCCTAGAAATTGAACACGGCGTCGCCGATTACCCACCCGTTCCTTCAAAGCCCTAAATCTCGTTTGGTGGAGACATAAGCCCCTAGCAATGAATTTTCATGGAACCTTCTTCTTTTAGATACCTTGTGTGGATGGCCTCGGCGGCGTCCCCATTTCCGCGATTTAGCCATTCCCGGAAGGAGTCTATTATGTTTCTGGGGAGCGGTTGCTTCGGCTCGACGGGCATCCCCAGCCTCTCCTCACAATTAAGAACTGGCCTCAAAAATTACGAAGACGGCTGCAGGCGCTCAGTCGGCTAACAAATGAATTAAAGGCTTGACACACACCGTTTTTCTGCGGCCGAGTCGGCAGCAGGCACGATGAAGCGCGCCCGGCCGTCCGTCCGTCTCGCAGGTTCGCCAGCCAAAGCGGGCGGGATGGGCCATGGACGCTTTTGCCTTGGACTCGCGACGGGAGCCAGAAGAAGTCAAATGACAAGATGCTTCTGCGGAAGGATGGTGGCGATCAACCGCCGAGCCATCTCCCGGCATTGCAGGCTCCTTTGGGAAAATACTTGGCATCGGCACCCAGGGGCGCGGAAAGTCTGGGGAACAAGCCGTGGTGCATGGCTAGCCGGAAAATTGTCCCGGCATCCGGATTGCTCGACTGGGGAAAGGGGGGCGGGCGAGGGCTGGATGCGGATGGACGCCGAGACTGCAGGGGCCCATCGGGCCTGACGCGTAATTTGTCCTGGTTCCAGAAGATTTCTTTGAAACGGCCGAGCAACGGCATGAAGCAGGTACGAGGAAAATCATCGTGGACATCAGATGGTTCTGGGGGACTGCCATGCACTCTCCAGTACCGTATGCCAGACTGGCACGAAGGGCCATGTAGGCCGCAGCGTTCCCGGGGTACCAGCAAACATTCCAGAGAGAGAAAAAAATCCGTCAACTTTTCCCCAGATTTCTAGCCAGCGCACAACGTGTGCGCTTCGCTAAACGTCATGACTCAGATGAGATCGGAGAACTTCCTCTTCTTTGGCGGGAACGAACTGCCTAGCGAGTAGTGTGCGTTGGCATGTTTTGCTGCGCTGGGGAAGGGAGGCAAAAACTGATGCCTGGGAAGCCAGGGTTAAGCATAGTCAAACAATGCATTCGAGGCGGTCTGCCCCACGGTCTGATTTCGGCGAGCAGCCGGTCCGCCCCATATGCCAAACACTCGGTGCCTGGGGAAAACTGCCTGGCTGCAATCGGAAATGCTGGGGCAATCCTGTGAAAGGTTTGATGATCCAACAGCGGCCAGACGCATCTTGTGGAAGTGGAGACGTGAAATGAGGCGTGCAACAATCGGAAGAGACTGGGCCAATGCCAGAGACGCCAGCCAGAGAGCCCCGAAGACGCCGTGATGGCCGTGTGCTCGTGTGCTCCCTGATGCTGGATTGGAGTGACGGCGAGGGAGTCAATGATCCACCTCCTGTTTGTGTGATGGATGTTGGAGAGCTGAACAACACGTTCAGACGAATTAACTTCGCCCTACCCCACAAACCCCACTTTTGCCCCAGAAAAAAATCAGTTGCCGCTCCACGTTGGCGACCCCCAGGTTCCAAAACCCTCACCTCACAACCACACTTGCTGGAGCTTGGAAACGAACAAAGCACCGCCCGTGAGTCCGTGACGCAGTGACCAACGGGCTCAAGAAGCGAGAGACCGGTCAACACACGTTACAAGCGGCAATAAAGCAGCTCCCTATTTCTGCCTTGGCAAATATGGAGAATATGGCGACCGTGGCCGCGAATTCCGCCGGCCAGTGTGCTTATTTTCTTCCTTACCCTGTTTCTGTCTCTGGCTCGCTCGCACACACCTTGACGGGCACGGCAGTACCGGAGCGCCAAGCTAGCGTGCTTCGCCAGCCGCAAGTCGTGCCGCCATCTCTGGTCGTCCGAAGACCTGTCGTTTTGTGCAAATCTGGCGCAGGATCGTCAGGCCGTACCTCTCTGGCTTTTCCCGGCTGCCCCCAATGCACACCTTCCTGAGCTTGAATTTCGGCGGTGTATTGAGTACCAGACTTGCAATATGCATTCCTCTGTGGGTGCTGCATTGTCGCAGGTACGTGGTGCCTGCCTCTGGGTGCCGTTTCTGATTTACGTTCCATGCCTCCCACCACTCTGTTTTGTTGGCCGGCACTGGGCAGGGAGCAAGAAAAAAGCAAACCCATCGGAAACAGGCCAGTGCCTTGTCTTGACCGCACTCCGCGCGCACGTCTGAGAGCGGCATGTGCGCTGCCTCTGAAGAAATTGTACTTTGGACAAAAAATTGGTCCGGGGTGGTTTGTACTGTCGTACTGTACAAAACATCCCCTTCCCCAGGATTCCACGGGGGTGCACCCGTTACTTTTTTTTTCGCCTTGCTCATTTCACCCCTTGCTCCTTGATAACCACCCACCGGACTGACCTCCTGTCCTTCCTCCCTGGCCAGACCTCCTACTACATAAGAACCTTCTTCCTCCTGTCACTGCTGTATTCAGCCCTCTGCCACCTCAAACATTCTCCAACAGCACACCTCAACCAAGCCTCAGGTATTTAACATCGGCCCCGACCCTCGCCTCTTCACCTTCTTGTCAACACTTCACCCCTTCACAACGTCACATTGCTCGACATAGCTAGGCTCTCACGCCCAAAGGTTAGCCCGCCAATAGCTCTGTCTCGTCGTCCACAGCTTGCTGACTCCCGATCTAGTACTTCACCATGCCTACACAGATTGCATCACCCATCCCCATCTCGGCCCCGCGCCGCAACCTCACTCTCATCACGAGCCAAGACCTCTTCGCCAGCCTGAACGCAACACTGGCCTCCAAGTCCCACCAGCTCGTGGCTCCCAACCACACGATCCAGGAGCACGACTACTCGGTCCCTGCCCCGCCTCCGCCGTCTCCTGTCGGCTACCGAGACCACTGGCCGCAGTCTATCCGCCGCTGAGCCCGCCACAGCCCCAGCCAACTTCATCTAATTCTGGTTTCGGGCGTTACGGGAACACACGAGCGGGAGCGTCCTTCATTGCATTTAGCGGCTGCTGTGATCGGGGATCACTGTACAACACAATACCAATACCAAGAGCGCGGGTAGTCATCAGCACCGGCGGAGTTTACACGATAGTTTGCGAGATATCTACACAATTAACGGGACTGGAAGGAATGGGCGCTACACAAAATATGGGCGGGAACTTGAGATACCTTTCGGCGCCACCAACACGCGACTGAGAGAGGGCATCATTCTATTAGACGGGATAGGGAAACAAAAATTTGCTGGGACGCAACAGTACACGGCCTTGACTTGGAGTCGGTCATTTTTCTTTGTATTTTACTTTGTGTCATTGATTCACACCAGGATGGGCATGCTTAGCGTCGGGCAAAGCCATAATTGACGCTTAATCACACCTATCATCAGATCCAGTGCAAAGACAGGATCGTGGAGCCAGTGACAGGACCGGCCGTTGGCTCACTACGCTAACGCACACAGCCTGCTACTGTGACAGCAAGCTGCGAGCACCAAATTAAGAGACGGTAGCTTGTACATAGCTCCGTTTGATGGCACATGAGAACCCTGAAGTCGTCACCTACGGTACAACCTGTCATTACACGGCACTAATGTCAGTGAGCCACTTGAAGCCAAGACTTGTACCAAGATCGACTCATGGCCGAAACGTCTCCGCAAAGAAAAGCTCAAAATCTCACAGAACAAACAAAGGCAACAGCTCACACACAAGACAGTAAACCTGTGCCTCTTTTCCACCATCTCACTAGGTCCAGGTAAGCTAGGAATTCGCGGCGACTAACAGAGCGCTGGCCACGACTACAACCGACAATGTTCCCTCCCTACCTTGTTCCCCGCGGTCATACTCGTTGCCAGGTATTCCGCCGAGTCAACCGTACACAATAGAACAAGTGAGTGTGATACCCAGCGCTAAGACACAAAATTCAGTCAAACCAAGTCAAGTCAAGTCACCTCACTCACTCGCTCACTTACCCAACCCGGAAACCCGCCGGGAGCGACATCAAAAACAAAAATGTTTTATTTGATACCGCCGCTCCGCAGTCCTGCCCACACTACCAGCCCAGCCCAGCCCAGCCCATTGAGAGACACAGCGAGAGACACACCCACCGCCGGAAAATCAAAATCAAAATGATTGACTAGCACCACCAAACGGAACACGGAACGCCAGACAGGCCTAGGTAATGCGCTACGGCTGATTGGGCGCACCAGGTGGAAAGCTGGCCTATCGCGATGGCTGCGCCCTGTGAATGGCGAGCAGGCCTGTGACGGGCAGAAGGGCCAGCGAATAACAGCGGGGGCTAACAGCATGAGACGGACTGTGGTAGGGCGACAAGGAGCAAGGAGCAAGGAAGGAGGTAAAATGGTGAATCCGCGCGTTGCGCCTGCAACCGCCCGCTGGCCGCCCGCTTCCCTCCCCTTCCCTTCACGGGATCCGA
>Ga0247770_1001357_pt1 | contig 19482 bp, 15 predicted proteins | sample UWRJL136409B6_FD_179943 | JGI IMG/M metagenome (GOLD analysis project Ga0247770, IMG submission 179943) | Plant litter microbial communities from Arlington Agricultural Research Station in Wisconsin, United States - UWRJ-L136-409B-6 | ecosystem: Environmental > Terrestrial > Plant litter >... | reverse complement strand
CCACCCTCCCAGCCACCCCCTCCCACCCCCGCCCCTGGAAACCTAGCGGCCCCGACCCCGTTACCGGAATCTGGACCCGCTACCACAACTGCCCCTGCCACCCCTCCTTGCCCATGCCCTCCACATCGGGCCCCTCCCCCTCCGCAGTCTCCTACCCAGCCGACTACCCCTACGAACATCCCCCGCAGCACACCCACGCCTGCCTCTGCCACTCCGGCGAACCCCTCGACGAGGATGCCTTCGCGGCGCTGTGTGGGCAGGGGTATGCGGCGCGGGAGCTGGAGGAGAAGAGGAGTAGGGGGGTGGTTGCGGGGCCAAGGACGCTGGGGAGGGATCAGCCTTGGGAGAACTTTATGAGGTTTAATCCGGCGCTGGCGTGGGAGGGCTTGTGGGGGGTTTGGTATAGTGAGAGGGCTTGGGAGGGGGGAGTGGAGGCAGACCGGAAGGGGTTGGAAGAGATGGGGTTTGGTGAGGGGGACAAGGGGGAGAAGGAGGGGGAGGGGGAGGGAAAGGAACAGGGGGAGGGCGTTGAGGGGGAGGAAGGGAAGGATGAGAAGGAAGTTGATAGGCAGAAGGGAGCAGAGGAAAGGGATATTGCGGATGAGAAGTTGAAGCCAATTGATAAGGAGGGCGTTCAGACGAAAGATGAGGATAATGAGAACGAAGATGACGATGAGGAGTGGGAAGTTGTTGCATAGAGGTAGGAAACAAAGAAATAGCAGGCCATGAAGAATGAATATTCAGAGTCTTTTCCTACTTAAACAGGTTTCTTGGAAAAAAGGTAGTAGGTTCATGATTGCGTTGAACTCGAGAACTAACACGAGGCCTACCACCTCAAGGTCATATATGTAAACTCAAACGCCTGCCCAAACCCTTTTCTCTTTTCGTCATCTCTTGTCGTCATTATTTCATCGCAAAATAGACAGTCAACGCCACAACAGAAATACATCAAAAAGGGATAAGAAAAGTATCAACCCCACAAATACAGAGAACTCTGTCCCGGATAGTCCTAGGACAACAGACGCCTGACTATTAGCTCAAACCCGACTTCCTTACTGTGACGGAACGCTAGAATCGAGACGACACCGCGCCATGCCAGACTCGTCTCCCAGAAAAGCCTACTCGATGCTGATGGGCTGAGCCCGCCGTCTTCCTGCAAGATGTATGCGAAAAGCCGGTGTTCTGGCCTGACCTGATGTCCTACTGATCCTGGTGTCGAAAATGGGTTTATGGGTCCTCCTGCTGCTGGCACCAAAAACGGAGATGTGGCCCACAAATGCTGGTGCAGGCCGCTTAGCTTGATCTGTTTGGGTTGACGGGAGCCTTCGCATGTTGGAGTCATTGGCTTTCCAAGACGTTTCGACGGTGTTGTGGAGATCAAGTTATGCCGGGTGTAGACGCCGGAGAGGCTGATCTGGTCGCCTGGCCGCACAGGCATCGTGATGTCCTCGGGCTGGTGGATTCCATGGAGAACAGTGGTAATAGTCCGTGTTTCGCCAAAACGGAGAGGCTGTGATCCCTCCTCGTTGTCTCTATTACTGTATCGGGCATTGTGTCTGGTAAGTTTCGGAGAGACAAAACCTTTCCCAGTTCCTCGAAGTCCTCTTGGGGTTGCAATAATGGTATCCAGTTCCTCGAGAGTCCACAGGCAATGCAGCACCTGCATGACAATGGGCCACTGTCCCAACTTCTCCCCATATCGCGCAAACGTGTCGCCTTCCGCATCAGATGCCTGCCGCATGTCTTCCACAAGCCAGTCTGCAAGGGGATGAAGGGCACCGATATCGTCGCCAAAAAACGGCAGATGGTTATATATCGCTCTGTAGGTAGGAAACTGGTCCAGAAACTCGAGCTCGGTGTCCGAAATTCGCTGGTCGCGTCCGGTCCCTACAAAGCGGTGGAGAAGTCTCTGCGGCTTTTCGGGGCCCTCGTAGAAGAACGGCTCATGGTATGGTACAGCAAGACAGGCGCCACATATCATGAGACGAAATATGTTTCGGTAGAGCCTGCTTCTCCAGAGGCGGTGCATTTCTGGGAACTGAGGGTCGCCACGCTCCCAGCCGACGGCAGTCTGTAATACTGTGACACCGGGCTCAAACCAACACGCTGGTTGCAGGCGCGGGGCGTTGAGGAGAATCAAGTGCTCGACGCAGTGGCCGAAATGCTGGAGATTCACGATTTTCTGGAACTCATCCACCGTCGGAAGTCGCTTCGTCCCGCTCAGCTGCTGGACGGGGTAGAGATGTCGGAGGGAAGGCAACTTGCTGGCACTGAGTGAATCGCAGACAATCTTGGTCGCTCGGACGGCAATCAAGGCGACGTCGAAGGCGTACATGCACCGACGGCCAAGCGACCAGAGGATGTGGCCCATCTGGGACTGGAAGACGGCGTGAAAGCGTTGGCATGTTGTGATGAGTGCAAGCAGGTCTCGGGACGTGTCACTGCACTGGAAGATGATGGAGAGCAGCTCCGTGGGGAGACATTGGAAACGCGCGCTGGCCATTGTCTAGTCCTTTGGCGCGAAGAAGCGGGAAGGAACGGTGATTGCGTGACATGAGCGTGGGGACAGAATGGGGAGAAAAGGATGTTAAAACCGGGACAGACCAGATATATGCGAGCGGGCCGTCAAGTGTGAGAACACCACGGCCGTGTCAACGACCGTCATCGCAAACTGCTAGGACTTCGCCTCACGTGTGATCTGTGCCTCCAAAGGTTTGCGTGAAGTTTACCCTGCGAAGCGGGGCTCCGTTGATGCCTAGCTGTTTTCGACTATGCCAAGACACGCACCCCAGCACCCGACCTCGAGCAACCAACCCGCTTGGACAGCTGCAAGCCGCTGCATCTGGCACACACCTCGAACTCTCCGCCAAGGTCGATTTCGCAGAAGTCGCACCACCATTGGGCTTGTCCACTGCAAGCTTCCTGCGGGCTCCAATTGAGGCTCATCCATTCATTGAACCTGCTCTAGAGCAGGTTCGACAATCCCCCAACCGCATGCGCAAAAACCCCAAGAAACGCCACTCGGTTGGACCTCTGTCTTCCCGAGGCCACCGGCGCCGCCAGACAGGGATCGCGGCACCGGGAGCGTGGGGTACAGGGCTGACCTCCAGCCCCACTTGGCAGGACCCAAATCTCCAGGTCAACTTGGAACTAGACCTCGAACTTGAACCGTTCCCGCCGAAAGTTCCAACTTCTCAGAAAGCACTCACACGACTGCTACAACAACTCATTCTCATTTGCGCGAAAGCGGCAAGCATCGAGCAACCGTCATCATGGAAGAGGAAGAGGACCCTTTCAATGCGTCGCAGCTGAGCGGCGTGGAACGCTGGTTGCAGGACCAGTCTCAGCAACCTTCGCAAGCCCAGGCCAAGTCCATATCACTTCCCCTCAGTCAACGTTTTTTCCCAGCGTCCGAACTTGCGCCACTGGCCGCAATTTTGCAAGCCAGTACGGCGCCCGCCAGCCAATTCGGAGGAAAAAGACAGAAGACGGCGTATATCGACGGCACAGGATGGAAGCGTACGATCCCGAAACCTTCGCAGAACAAGGTGATCGTCATCAGTGATGATGATGATGATGATGATGATGATGACGGGAAGCCCAAGCAGAAAAAGACCAAATATTCCAACCAAGTTACGGTCACGTCGGCGGCATCTTCTGCGCGACATGTAACCCCGATGCTTACCCCGCCAGACACCTCACCAGAAGAGAGTTTTCCGCAGGGTAGTTTCCCGCTCAAGAGCTCTTTGCCGCAAAGTTCCTTTTCAACAACACTGAATGGAAGTAATGGCGCCTTATATGAAGCTTCCTGCCGCCTACAGCCGAAGGAAATTGCGCCCAGACCCTTCCCGAAAGTCGCATACGTGGATCTATCGTCAGATGAGGAGGGACCAGCATCGCAATTGCAAGGACCGACATCGCAGTCCCAGGGACTATCGCAATCTCAGGGACCAGCATCACAATCACAGGCCGTCATGAATTTGGTGGACCACAGAGGACGGCCGCTGCCAGACGTTGCGATTCAAATTTCCCGCGAGTATTGGCAATGTCAGCGCGAATATGAACTCTGCCCCATTGGCGCTGAGGATGATGTTCAGGGACCTCGGCCGTGTGTGGATACGCTCCTGAGGATGGCTCGCCATCGTCGGACCTATACGCAGCTCATTCTTGGGCTTGAAGATCTGCATCCTGGTGATCGTACCTACGAACCGCCATATATCCCTCCTGATGTCGTCAACATCGCTCCAGTTATCGACGTCAGCGCAATTGATCCGAAAACGCACAACTCGGGTCCGGTCGTGGAGCCTCCGCTGAATGCGGAACAGATCAAGATTGTGGAGCTTGCCGCGAGTGGAAAAAACATCTTCTATACCGGCTCGGCTGGTTGCGGAAAGTCTACTGTCCTTCACGCAATTAAGAAGAGACTGGAAGGGATGGGAAAGGTTGTCCAGGTCATGGCACCTACAGGCAGTGTTGCACTCGCAATCAACGGTACAACAACCTGGACGTTCGCGGGCTGGAATCCTGACAGTTATAAAAGAAGACTTTCCTATCTGGAGGGCGCGACTCGCCATAAAACCAGCCCTATTCGCCGTCGTTTTCGCCAAACTGACGTCATTATCATCGACGAAATTAGCATGGTGGAAAACCTTCATTTTGAGCGGCTCAATGCTGTGATGAAGAGTGGACGTTATGCTACCAACGACCATCAGTTAAAGGGGATTGACGCTAGGGAGAAGGCATTTGGTGGCGTTCAGGTCATTGTCACGGGCGACTTTTGCCAGCTTCCGCCGGTAAAGCCGTTCCAGACATGTATGTACTGCGGCCGGGAGTTCAGCCTTGACCCTTCTGGCGGCGAGATGACCTACTACTGCCACGGCTGCAATATATCATACAAGGACTCAGATAAATGGGCCTTTCGGAGCGAAGCATGGAAGGAGTGCGGTTTCGTCCACATCCTTCTCAAAACGATTCATCGACAGCGGGACTCGCAATTCATCTCAATGTTGCAGAAGTGCCGGATGGGAGTTCCTTTTACGAGCCATGAGCTCCACGTTCTGCAGAACCATGCCTCTATCACAACGAACGCAGTCAAGCTATTCTCTACCCGCGAGGAGGTTCGACGCACCAACAACGAGGCATTCCAGCGGCTGAAGACGCCGCCTCTCATTTATCACTGTTACGACAAGTTCTCGTGGAACCGAGAGAAACACCCCAATCTTGGCCAGAAAGGAAATACTAACCAAGATGGTTCATTGCAAGCGCTCAGCGAACACCGTCTGGACCCGTGTATAGAGCTCAAGATCGGCATGCTTGTGGTTCTCCTAGTAAACCTCGACCTATCGGAAGGATTTTGCAACGGCAGCCAGGGTATCATCGCTAACTTCGAGCCCTACGATCCATCCAAGTTGCCTCGAAAGGCGGACTTGAGCAAAGCGAATCCAAAAGGTCCAGGCAGCTCATACGCCGGCGTCAAGGACCAGCACATCAGAATTTTCGCCGAGCAGCAGAAGACGGGTCTTGGTTGGCCTATTGTTCGCTTCCACAACGGCAAAACACGGACCATATATCCAGAGTGCCAGGTTAACGAGATCGGCGATGTCAAACCGTACTCCCTGCTCTGCCGGACGCAGGTGCCGCTGACGGCCGCTTGGGCTCTGAGTATTCACAAAGCTCAGGGCATGACGCTCAACCGCGTTATCGTCAATCTATCTCGGGCATTTGAGGAGGGACAAGTATACGTCGCCCTGTCGCGTGCGACCTCGCTGGAGGGATTGAAGATCGACGGGCATATCAATGGGCTGAGAGTTGGAGCGGGGGGAAACACGGCGGTGCGGGAGTTCCTGCAGCAGAAATTTGGCCAGTAAGGGGTGGGCAAGACTCGGTCTTGTTTTAGGATGGGAGCAGTTGCTCTGACATTGGTACGGCGAGATGGATACGGGCCGGCGAGCCTCAGGATTTGATGAATGCCAGGGAGTTTTGCGGGGACGGCGCTTTTCGCCGGTGGCCAGAGAGGTTGCCGGCTGTACTATTAGTGCAATAGCGATTTGCTTCTTACATTGGACCGACGACCTTCTTGTCGCCGGGTGTACTTGTAGCAGCATAGCGATTTGTTTCTTACACTGAACCGGCGACTCTCTGTCGCCGGGTGTACTCATATTAATGGCATCGCGATTAGTTCTCAGACTGGAGATGCAATGCAGCATGCTTCGTTCGTGTATGTGCCTGTTATTTGAACGGAGCGCCTGAAGCTAAAATCGGCGCTTGCGACCAAGGGAAAGCAGGGGAATATGCGGAAAGATGACACTTGGACCCTCGATGTATCATTCACACTCGCAAAAGCCCTTGACGATGATGAAGCCGTGCGGTTGATGCAGCGACGGATACAAATACCAGGCTAAAAGAGATGAAAGAAAGACATCCATGTTACTGGAAATCGCCCTGCGGTACTTGAAGCGACCCAAGCTACAGCTAGCCCCCTGCGAAGCCGAGGTACATGCTCTAGCCGTCGAGTTCAGCAGCTTTCCGCGGCATCTGCTTTATTCTCCGTCTCAAAAGTATCAGTCCTCATTGGCTTGCTGAATATGTCAGGCTCGAAATCAAATCCAGCTGAGTAGTGAGCGCGAGCTGGGAAACCCGAATCCCTGAAGTATAAGATGGAACAAGAAAATGAGAGCGGAAGGATGAATGAACACTCGAAAGTTAGCGCAAGACGATGTTAGCCCCAAGATGGGCCGCGACAACTTGGACTTGCCCATCCATTGCTCAAGGAACATGAGGTGGCATAACCATTTGAGTTGAAACGTGCCTCATACAATCTCGCACTGTGGTGGTATCATGGATGCCCCGTCCAGGCTTTGGCAGGGACCCTGGCGTTGAAGGTGGAGACTGGTTTCAGCGTTCTGAATTATTCGCGATGATGTCACCACGACCGTCACCGTTTAAAGGGAACTTGGCATTGCTGCGACTTCCTCATCAAGAACACTTTGTCGCGAACAGAAAATATCACAACAGAAAGAACCAACAAAGAAAACACCATGAAGACCCTGGGAGACAATCAATTCACAAAAGAGCAGTCGGACATGTACGTCTCGGAATTCGCCGAGGACGGTCTTGACGAACGCAATCCTTTCAAACAGGCAACAACAGACCAGCCCATAGCAGACGCTAACGACGCTGCGATCGCGGCTGTGCTCAGTCGCAGCGAAGAGTCAGCTGAGAGATCAATTGAACCTACAGAACAAGACCTCCCCACTGAGAAAAGAAAAGCCCAGAGCGCCGCATCTCAAACTGAGGAGATACCTACCCCCCAAGTCGACGAGGCAAGATTCGACGGCCTATTCAGTCCGGCACCAAACTCCGCCGTTGTCGCCAGCACATCCGCAGACACACAAGAAGCCCACAGCCTCGACCGCAAACACAGACGTTCGTCCTCAAAAGGCTTGCCAAACCCGTTACTTGACGCAATCGCCACCGACGCAGTCAATGACGATGACGACGACCCGGAAGTCCAGCGCCTGATAAAACGCGCCCGGCAAGACAGCCGGACCCTACTAATACGGCCGGGCGATAACGAAAGGGACGAAGACAACAAAATGCGCGCGAATTCGGATATGCGCAGCACAGCCTACCGGGAGGATGAGGAAGACGACAATGTGAAGGGAAATTCCGATCGCTCGGAGCAGGAAGTGGACTACGCGGCTGGAGATGAAGCTGATCGTCCGACTGAGGCGAAGCCTATGACGCTGATGGAGAAATTATCTGAGCACAAAGATCATGATCCCATTCCGAGGGATCCGGGGGATGAGGATGATGATATTGAGGCGAAGGAGGGTGATGATTACGATGCGGAGAATTATGAGAAGTTCGAAGACGATCAGGATGGAACGGGGGAGACTGTAGCGGAAGATGGGCCGGACATGGATGAGCGCCTGTTAGTTTGATATGAAGATGGCAATAACTCTTGTCCTTTCCCAGCGCTGTTGCAGTATCATTGGGGCCCGTGCACCTTCCTAAGCACCTATCCTGGGCCACAAAGCAAATACAAGCGCCCGCTTGGCTCAGTGGTAGAGCGTGTCACTAGTAATGACAAGGTCGTCAGTTCAATTCTGGCAGTGGGCATTCAAATAAATTTTTACATCCTCCATCAACAATCTTTTTTTATGCTACCGCAAAATAATGCCACAATACCACAATTTCGTGGTGCTCAAACCCCTTGCCTACAAATGAAAGATTTTTACCCCATCAGTACCGCCAACTGCAACCCCAACCGGTCACCTTCTCTAGGTCGACCAGTCACTCAGCCTCGGGATAGTCAAAGAAAGGGCCCCGGTAGTTCGACACGGGCTACTCGAAGATGAAACACACAACCTGCGGCTGAAACTGTGTCAAGCCCTACCGCCGACGGGATATCCACATAGTTCCTGTGCTGGAAGATGGTCGCTGCCGCCGATATCTGTCCACTGCTCGTGTGAAGAACAGCCAGCGACCAGGCGATCATTGCAGCCTCGGTCTCGTGGCCTTTGCCGTTCATCTTGACGGGGAGCCGGACAAAACCCTTCGGAAATTTGTCTCTATCGATATACGTGTTTTTCCTGCTAATTCTTTTGTTGTCCTGAGTCACTCCCGAAGCAGAAGCTCGTGATCCAACCAGTGCAGCCTGACCCCACGTAGTCTGCGGGTCGCGTAGTACGATTGCAGGCTGAGGACCAGAATTGGCGGCCGTCGTCGTGTTCGGGCCGGTCAAATGTGGAGATGAACGCCTATAGGATGGGCGTGAGAAGCTCAGCGAACTCGCTCGGCTCTTTCCCGTACGTGGCGAGCTTCGGGATGCGAGCCAAGATCAGCTCATAATCCGCCTTTTCGCCGAGGAGCGTGACCGGTGGGATGCCACAGATCCCGTAGCTCGCATAGTACTGAAGAACTTCTACAGTGTGCCCATCATGACCACTAAAGCGACAGCCAGGTCGTTCGGTGTTATAGTGCCAAAGCATGGCATAATCCAGTTGCGCAGGTCAGCATCGACGATGTTGCCCTCCATCATATCGGTGATAGCGCTGGCAAAGTGGACAAAGTCGATATACTGTCTCGTTTGGACTTGGTAATCAACAATGAGCTGCTTCTTTCCTTGGTGCTGAAAGAAAAGGTTCCTCGGCCCCTCGGCGTGCGTCTTGACGTAGAAGCTGAACTGCACCAAGATAGCAAACCAAACATCGTCGGGTCGGATGACGAGATGATGGTGGTGGCCGTGGGCTTCCATCACAGCGTTGAAAACCCCGTTCCTGTCCGCTTGAGTTGTGGGTGGCATACGTAGCAGTCAAACGACGACTGGATAAGAGTGTCATAGCCGTCCTGGCAGGACTCGCCAAGGCTTCGAATAAAATGTTCAGAATCCTCGACATGTTTCGGCTCGTGAATGAGGGTTGGCAGGTCTTCTGGATTTTGGGCCAGCCGGTCTTGCGCTTGGCCAAGCTGAGGTTGCTCATGTCCTCGAACACGACCTCATCGGACCCCCATGTGTGGGAGAGGATGACATACGCCACGTCATCAGCGTCGTTGAAGAACTCCAGCCGGAGGGTTGCAGTGTTGATCAGCCACATTTGCGCGGGCCAGACAGACAACTGTCGACTTGAACTGAGGGATGTACTGTTCAATTGATGGGGGCTGAAATTGGCCCTACCTTCTGTCTGCTGCGGTTCGCAAGCAAGACGATTGACTTGGGAAAGGGCGGGCGGGGAGCGCTTGCCAGTGATGAAACAGGGGCGAGAGGAACACGCGAAATTTGCTGTGCAGAAATCGCCCTGCGACGCGCAGCCACGGCGATTCAACGGCAGCGATCCCTGTGGCCATTCTTCAAACCGACCCCAATTGGCCGGAAATGGTAGAGGTCACACAAACATCCCCTCGTCCAGGGGTCTTGGCGCCCTGATTTGCTCGCAGCAGAGACCGCCCGGCGACCGCCAAATTCCCTGCGGCGGGGAACTACCAAAGTGGTAGGCGCGGTCTACCTCCCCGAGACAGTCTCGCGTTAGTCCAAAAGGTCAAGATTCGCCGAGACACACACCGGACTTACCGCGAGCGTCAGACACAAGGGTCCATGGTGAGCGGCTTCTCCGACGACGACAACGATGACCGCAACGACGACAAAGGGCGTAATCATTACAAGATCCCCCTGGGTACCACCAACTCAGACTACAACAGCCTTATCATCGAAGCCCCGCTAAACATCGAGGCTATAGACAAGAAAGAGGAGGGCAACAAGGCACAGAAGTTCGGCGGCCTTATGCTGATTTGTGCTAATGAGGAGCTCAAGCCGACGCAGGCGCTACTGCGTGGCTTTGAACTCAACCTCGAGGACTCTGAGGAACAAGCCTACCCATGTTGGCTCCAATTCCTCAGAGCTCTCAGAGATCCACACCCCTGAATGCGAGCAGTTTCTCCACGGAGACTTACTCGGAGCCGTCAACGCAGTAACCGTATCAGGACAGCGAGCAGCATCAAACAAATGGAGAACGTCTCTTTACACTACGGCCTCCCTCTCACTTGCACAGTCATCAGGCATGCTCAGTCCCATTAGCAAACCTTACGGCCGGGACAGTGGTTCTAAGGCCTAGATAGCTACACAACAGGCCCTGCCCGTATTGTGAGAGGACTTGACCACATCGTTAGAGGTCTTAGGTGCATTGGAATAGGCCCCTTGAGAATACAGCAAGACGACATAGCCTGTGATACAACAATCTAGGACTTGCGGTCGGGGTTATGTCTGGGATCATGGTGCAAGGAGACACTGCAAACCTCTCCGCTTCTTCTTCTTCTTCTTCTTCTTCTTCTTCTTCTTCTTCTTCTTCATAGTGCCGCACCGACGAGCACAAAGGCACAAACCCCACTGCATCGCCTACCAAAAGGTGTGGCAGTGAACAGTACACCAGCCGCAAATTGACACGGAGATACAAGCCAACGAACTAGGGCAGCACCAACGCATGCAAGCCATTCTCGCCGTGTCTATCCAATTACACTTCGCCATCTCGACTGCTTCAATATCCTTTCTGTCATTTCAGGGCTTTTGGGTTGCAACTTGAAAGCTACATCTTTACTGTGCCAGCCAATTTCGATCACACCCCATGGTGCCTTTGGAGCAGGAAGCGTCACGTCCATTACCAGCACACCATCCCTCATCAAATGCCGAGAGCATAAAACGACGAGCCAATGTCCTCGCGAAAGATGCGGCGGCGGCGTCAATATCACGCAGCTAAACCTGAGTAAGCAACTTTCTCATTCTTTGTATAACCCAGCATTGCGAAGCAAACAGTCCCCCGCTGATCTGTGAGAGCTCGATGATTGGCTGTGGCGTTTTTCTGGTGTCGCAACAGTGGTTGCTTCCTGCTTCACCTCTAGATATGGCAAGTGGGCCAAGTACCATCCAAGTGCCTTCTCAGCTTTTGTGTTTGCTTACGATGAGACATAAAATCCAGTGTTGCACAATGGATCTCCCCAGATCTCTGTGTTACCAGCTCTCGCCGGTCCAACGCACCCAGCGGGTACACGAACCGTACCTACCTACGCATCAGCAACCATGTATCAGCTTCTCAGTCCCTCGTCCCTTCTCTTTCTCGCCGCCCTTGTTCTGATCACCCGTGTTGGTCAGTTCATCTTAACCACACACCGACCCCGTGGCTTTCCGCCCGGGCCGCCAACGCTTCTCGGTCTCGGAAATCTACATCAGCTTCCCCGTAACAAAGCCTTCATCAGGTTTGCAGAATGGGAGGGACAATACGGATCCCTTCTCGGTCTGAAGGTCGGTCCCACCAACGTGGTCGTGCTTCACCGGGCCGAAGAGGTGCGTGAGCTCCTCCGGACCCGCGACCCAATGTATTCTGGCCGGCCCAGCCTGGCTGTTTTCCGCGACTACGTCTTGGGGGAAGACTATGACCACTTCCCAGGCTTCATGACTCCCGAGTTTCGGCGCATCCAGCACCGTGCATGCAGACACCACCTTGGGCCTCAGGGTGTTGCGGAGGCGGCCCCCATCGGGCGGGCCATGGCAGTCCAGCTTCTCGATGCCCTGTCAAGACTTGGCGAAGACGACGTTGCACGCTCAAAATTCGAGAGCTGTTTCTTCAACTGGAACCTGGGGTCGACACTGGTCGTCGTCTGCGGCCAAAGCGCTGATGATTTTGGAACAGCCTGGCGGGAGAAACATCACGCCGTCCAACAGGGGATGATGAAGTTGGCTGAGCCTGGAGGTGCCATCCCACCCATTGACATATTCCCGTTCTTGGCCTGGGTGCCTCGATCCCTGTCAAAGTGGAAGCAACTGGTAGTTGTCATCCGCCAGGACCTCTATGACACGTATGGCGCGATGTATACACATGCCAAGCAGCGACACGAGAGATTCGGGGCGTCACACCCCGAGGGCACCACAACAGCCAAAAATAGGCCAGGCTACGAGTCTCTCATGAAAAAGCTCTTTCGTGACCGGGACGAGAACCAGCGCCTGAACGCGGCCAAACCCTCAGACATCCCTCTCACCGTCTTTCCAGACAGCGACATCCGCCTGATCGGCGGCGGATTCCTCGATGCCGCATCGCACACCACAGACGACGTGCATGTTCCTAGTCCAGGCCTTCGCATCGCACCTCAACATTCAGAGCCGTGCGCAGGCCGAGATCGACTCGGTTCTAGGTTTAGCTGGTTCCAGCCCCTTGCCAGAGCAGATTGAAACGCCCAAGCTCCCGTACATGACTGCTTGCCTGAACGAGATCCTCCGCTGGCGCCCGGCTGTGGTGCTTGGGACGCCTAGAATGACACTGGCAGGTGGAACGGTGCTCGGGTATTATATCCCCAAGGGGACCCAGATTCTAATCAACATGTGGGCGATCCATCATAACCCGGAGGACTACGACGAGCCGGAAATATTTGACCCTGGGCGGTTCTTACCGAACAGACTCGGCACCAAATACGATCCCGAGGAGAAGGGTGATATGAGTTGGAGGAAGCCAGTGTATACGTTCGGTGCTGGCCGTCGGATATGCCAGGGCGAGCTCGTTACTATAGAGGCTATGCATATTCTCTTTGCGGTTCTGCTCTAGGCGTATGATATTGTTGCTGCAGGGGAGATTGATATTGTTGCCGAAGGGGAGATTGATCTGAGTCTTGAAACGGGAATTCGAGAAGGGTTTACTATTTCGGCAAAGCCGTTCAAAGTGAGGTTTGTGCCGAGGAATGACAAGGTCGGGGAGGCGGTGCGGACCGAGTGTGCTGCGGTTGGGAAGGTGTTAAGTGAGCTTCTCTCGTGATTTGAAGGATGGGAAATATGGCTTGACATGAACAGCAGGTCGCACGACTTTTCCGTTTCTTTTCTGAGTTCTTTTTGAGAACGTCTCTTTGCACTATATGGCCTCCATCTCATTTGTCCCATCTCATACACTACCCACCAGGCGTGCTGAGTCTCATTGTCGACCTTACGGCTAGAACCACCCCTGCCCGCATCGTGAGAGGCCTTGACTGTATTGAAATAAGGCTTGTGCGAATGTCGGAGGGCCTCTTGGGAACACAGGAGGGCGCCACCACGATACCTACAGTCTATGATATCAAAATCTAAGCCTTGCAGCGTGGCCTATGTGTGGGAGCACAGCTCAAATGGGAAGGGGAGCATAGTGCAAGGAGACATTCTTTTCTTTTTTCCAGTACTCGTTGCATCAAGAGTCCTGTGTTCTGGGGGACAAATATCTCGTCTATCTCGCTCAACCGCCAGAATCATACACGAAATTCCGCAGCGGCTGCAGTTCGGGATGAAAAGGGACAGACAACAAACCCCCATTTTCACCAACTACCTACTACCTATCCTACTTCTCTTTCCAAACCACCCCTCACAAGAAGTTATCAAACCACCTCACCGCCTGCAAAAACGCCCCCTCCTTCCCAAACTTCTGCTCCGGATCTGACACATTCGCCCTAACTCCAAACCCATGGCTCGTCCCCGAATACAACGAAACCTGCCACGGCTGCGACCCCTTGGTCAGCAGCCCCTCAATCTCCCCCCTCCGCGCAGCGTTCATCATCCCATCATTCTCCGCTGCTGCAATGGCCGCCGGCCCCGCAATGGCGGCAATCTCCCCGTCCTCCAGCAGACTCGGATGCGCCGCGAAGGCCGCATCGCCGCCCTTTCCGGGGCCGACGAAGCGGAAGGAATACCGCCCGCCGAAGCAGTACCCGGTGAGGCCGATCTTCTTGATGCCGAGCGTGGTGCGCAGGTAGTCGATTGTCTTGGCGATGATGGGGTCCGTCACGTCGGGGCCGTGCTTGGCGAGGAACGCGGAGGTGTTGAAGCCCGGGACGTTGATGTCGCCGGAGGCGTTCTCGCCGAGGAAGAGGTCCGGCGCGACGGTTAGGTAGCCGGCGCGGGCGAAGCTGTCAGCGAGGCTGGAGGGGGGTTAGTTATGTTGGGTAAGGTAAGGGTATGGGAAAGGGGAGGGGGGACAAACAGGCGGTTCTCGACGAGCTCGATGCCGAAGACGTCGACGAGGTAAATGATGGCCGATGTGGGCTTTTCCTTTGCGCGGACCGACGAGGTGTCGGGCTTGGCGACATACATGCGGACTGGGAGGGGGTGTTAGTGCTGGGGGTTTGGCATTGGGGGTTGGCGGGGACCCATACCGCCATTGTGAGTCTCCTCAACGCCGGTCGAGAACCCGGTGTGCTTGATGATGGAGCTGTCGACGGACTTGCAGTCGGTGTGCGCGACGGCGGCCGAGGCGAAGATCGCCGACACCAGCGTTGAGATGGTAAAGGCGCGCATTGTGACGTAGTACCTCTGGGTTGATGTTTGGATACCTAGGGGGAGCTTCGGCGGTACCTACAAAGCAGCCAAATTCCGGGGAGGGGCCAGCTCAAGTATTAACACAGAGGTATTGCACGTATTTATCCTCCCCGGCGGCCGACCCACGACAATAAACACTCCCCGATACACCCATGTCTGCGAAATACCCGTCCCTCCCCTCAGCACCCCGCGATTGATGGTTTCCCCACGTGCCGGCGATCCACGGCAGAATTGGCCATCCCGCAACCAGCCACCCGTGCCATTGGCCGCGTCATAACCAGTAACCAGCGAGGAAGACCGGGATGGAACCACGGGTTGCAGTGCACATCTCGACGGAGGGTATTTCGCCATGACCCGAGCTCGAAGTCGAGTGAGCGTGCTGACAAAACAGCCTCATAACTCAACCTACCCGAGAGCTACCTCGCCAATGGAGCCGGAAGGATTTGATCGACCAAAGGCGCAAGGCACCAAGCAAATTGTTTCGCCGTGAGACGCCCGCCGCTAGAACAATCAGGCGTGCCATCCAAAAAGGGGCTATCCCTTCCACAAAACACCAAAAAATGCGAGAACAGCAACAGATCGCTCTGCTGCTGCCGACGCAGCTACTGATGATCGAACCCAGGCTCGATCTGGGGACCTTCAGTGTGTTAGACTGACGTGATAACCAACTACACCATCCGACCATGTTATTTGACGGATGAGCCCTCGAGATATTGTGTTCATGGAGTCGTGGTGGAGATGGCGTTGTAGAGAACCCGCTCAGTACTCCACCGTGCCGGGAGGGGATCCCAGGGCAGACGATAACGGCGGTGACGGAGAGCTGTTGCACTTCTGTGGTTCATGGTATATTGCCAGGGGAAACTGCCAGTTGCTAGAATGCCATCAGTGGGTGAAGCCAGGATGCAGATTTGTTTCTGCAAACAGATCTCGTACCTGACGGCCGGGTCGGGTGGTGGAGAGGTCATAAAGTGCCGCGCCGGTTATTTGGAAACACTCTCCACCCTCGGCTCGGCGCGGACATTGTCGACGCAGGAACAGAGTCCCACCACACCTCAATAACAAGACCGGATGGTATTCATGCCGCCAAAGTAATATTTACTGTGCCCATGCTTCAAAAAGCACGCGAAGTCATCCATGATTAAGAATACATCTGCCAGCCCTGTCCGATCCAATACACATCACTCGTGCCCGTCGTATCATGAGGCTCAAACCTCCTCCGCCGCCACAGCTTCGTACCCGCCGCTTCTCCTCCCCCTCGTGATCTCCATGGCCGCAGGACTCTCGTACATCTCGGTGTAGTTGACCGTGTACCCATCCAGCACTGCAACGCCTGTCTCGCGCTTCCCAAACAGTGGCGCCGGATCACACCAAAAGTCCTTACAATTGGTGATGCAGCCGCGGCTGTAGGGGTTCCCCCTGCGGCGTTTCGCGCTCTTGCTAGTAGCCGCTCCACGGCCCGTAGCGGTCTCGATGAAAGCGTCAACGCCCAGGAGCTTGCCCCACTGCTTGATAAACCCTTGGCCGTGCTTGTGTCCGTGGTGGCCATGGCCCCGGCCACCAGATTCCCCTGCGGAGCCTGAAGGTGGGAGTTGGGTCGGGTCGAGGGGCGCACCAGTGGAAGTAAAGGCGCTGTTGAGCGAACCAGCTGACTTGTAATCCACACCAAACATGTTCTCGTACGTGGTCATGGCGCGCGTGACCTGGATGAACTGCACGAACAGGAGCATCGACACCCACAGAAGCTGGAGAGAGGCCCAGACTGCGAGGAGCAGGCTGTAGGCATCCGCGTTGACGACACGGCACAATGTTGGTGACAAAACGTTGCACTCCTCAGAGGCGCCAGTAGAAGCCTTTGATAGATCTGATCATCTTGTCAGCATCAGCTTTCGGGGCAGAGCTATGTTTTGACTCACATATATACGACAGCCAGTCGTACGTGGCGATACCCAGTGCCAGGTTGATGAGGTAGAGGAAGAAGTGTCGGTGGTTGTTGACACCAATGCAGTTATAGACCCAGGGGCAATGACTGTAACATCAAAAGTTAGTGTCGCGATCTTTGTTGACCCCGTCAGGGGCACCTACTGATCATGTTTGGCAACGCATCGCTGACACCTGCGACAATGCTTGCTCCGAAGAGGCGTCCTGATCATGCATGTAACACAAAAGTTTGACTCGTCGAACTTCCACAAAGAAATCAGGTCGTCAATGACTGCCTTCTGCTCGGCAATGCCATTCATCTTCGGCACAAAACCAGGATCGTCGCCCATGCACCTGATGTAAAACCAGGCACACAACGAGAAAAAGATAGCGAATGCAAGGTTCATCAGCCATGTCCCATCTGCTCAAAACATTAGCATATCGAGTACTGCGTGGTGATAGTTGCGGCATAACTCACCCTCGCCCCTCGCAGTATTCCCGAGGACAGTGAAGATCCAATTGAGGCCAACCAGAAACAGCGACGCCGCAAATATTCCCGACATCCAAGGCTGCAATAACGTTAGTGATTGCGCTACCGTCAGCACCAAAAACATGGAAGCTTACCGTCCTCTCAAACGTCCTCATGTCAGATGGCGCGTAAGCTATTACCTGGCCACCAACCCACTGAATCGCGTAGCCTACCACACCGGCGATCGGAATGCCAGCGTAGATAGGCATCCCTGAAACAATAACCATCATCGAGCCAACCAGCAGGAACGGCAAAAGGAAGAAGAACTTGGTCATGAACCCCCGCCTATCTTGAAGAAGATAGGTTGCGCCAGGCCAGCTCGGGATAATAGCATTGCCGTCATCATCGTAGCCGCACTCGTTAAGTGCATTGTGCCATGCCCCGACCGTGTTCAGCTCCTCTGCTGTGATGGCTGGCGTCTTCCCTGTTGTTGTCTTTGCAAATCGGTCCGCCCCGTACTCGATCAGCTTCTGGGCGCACCCTGCGCTGCCCTTGACCAGCGCCCAGTGCAGGGCGGTGAAGCCCTGCTCGTCCCTGGCATGAACGCTGGCGCCCCACCGTAGGAACACATCGACGCACGCAGGAAACCCCTTGTACGCGGACCACATAAGGCCGGTGTGGCCGAATTGGTCCTCAACGTCGACCGGAATGCCTTGGTGCAACAGCAATACGATCAGCAGAACGTTGCCGTTGAACGTGCTAATATGGAGCGTGTTGTAACCCTGGGAGTCGGTGATGAGGGGGTCGGCGCCGTGTTGCAGGAGGAGGTGGACGGTGTAGTAGTGGCAGCGCTGGGCGGCCCATTGCAGCGGGGTTGCGACGCTCTCTCCTCCCTTCCTGTTGATTTCGGCGCCGTTGTCGATCAGGAACTTGCACATGCCGTATTGGTTGTTTATTGCGGCCCACTAGAGAAGCAGAATTGTCAGTCCAGCGCTCCTTCAGGGGGCATGGGCATGGGCAGGGGACGAGAGTCCGTACATGTAACGGCGTGATGCCCTCCTCGTCTGTGTAAGTCGCATCGTAGTCGCCCGTCTCGAACAGCTTCTCGATACCGGCAATGTCGCCCACCCTGGCCATTTGCATGATGTCGCCCTGCTCCGCGTCACCCGGGAGATCTCCCAGCTCCATCTCGTTGTTCAGTTTGGGCGTCGCCGTCCCAGACTTCGATGGTGGCTGTGCAGGCGCGACACTTGCGCCGGCGCTGCCCGATGCATCGTGAAGTGCCATTGTACGGCAGGCGGCCGAAGTTTCGTGCTCGTCGAGGATGCTAGCCGGAGCACTATGCCCTTTTTCCCGTGTGCGTCGTTGCCGTCGTTGTTGTGAAGAGCACCCAGAACGGCTGAGTCGGAAGCGCGAACCAACGATGTTTTAAAGTTTGTCAAGAAGCTGAGAACATGGGCATGAAAAACAATAGGGAGAAGAAGCAATGCCTCGCTGGAACCAGAAAAAAAAAACAAGGGATGCGTTGTGCGCGCCCAACAGCTCCTCAGCTCGACAAAATGGTGACAGGGGAGCGATTTGGGGATGCAATGCGGAAATAGCAGACCTGAGGCCGACCGATCAGGTTAGTTATTCAGCACTTCCGCGCTACCGAAGGGGCGGTAGGCAAGGCTGAGATTCAGGGGACGCGTCGCAAAAGCCACCTGGCCCTGATTGGCGCACACAGCAGCGGGGCTCCTCAGCGACAAGCGTTGTGGCCGCAAGCCACTGGCCAGCTCGCGCGATCCACTGGAGCATTTTCCGAATCTCGCATCCTTGAAAATACGGAGCTCACGGACGGATACAGCATTTCCGGAGCCCACATCATCGCCTGACTATGGTCTCATCCGCGGAAACATCGCTGACCGATAAACATCAGCGATCCCAATAAAAAGCCCACATCAGCGATTCCAACACACAACTACGCAGCATTTCCACGACCACCTCGCAAACCAATCTAAAGCTCAAGGATAGCTATCGCGATAGCTCCTCCACCACCCCACCAAGATGGCTGGCGTCGACATGGAGGGCCTCAAGGCCTTCCTCACGTACATCCTCACACCCTCCGCACCCGTCTTCATCGTCGGCTTCGCCATCGTCCTCTTCGTGCCCATAATCCTGCACTTCGTCCTCCACGGCGGAAAGACCTTCACCAGCCTCCCGACCGTCCTCCTCCTCGGCCCCTCCGGCTCCGGCAAGACCGCGCTCCTCACCCTCTTCGAGCGCGGGCGTCTGCCTC
>Ga0247770_1001355_pt1 | contig 19489 bp, 10 predicted proteins | sample UWRJL136409B6_FD_179943 | JGI IMG/M metagenome (GOLD analysis project Ga0247770, IMG submission 179943) | Plant litter microbial communities from Arlington Agricultural Research Station in Wisconsin, United States - UWRJ-L136-409B-6 | ecosystem: Environmental > Terrestrial > Plant litter >... | reverse complement strand
CCGCCGGCCTCCACCGCGCCGGCCCCGTCCCCGTGGGCGGGCCCATCCAGAACCTCACCTTCCACCTCCTGGACGGGCGCGGCGAGCCCGTCCCCGTGGGCCTTCCCGGCGAGCTGTACATCGGCGGCGCCGGGGTGGCGCGCGGGTACCTGGGGCGCCCCGCGCTGACGGCGGAGAAGTTCGTCCCCGACCCGTTCGCCGGCCCCGGCGCGCGGATGTACCGCACCGGCGACCGCGCGCGCCGCCTCGCCGACGGCGGCCTCACCATCCTGGGGCGGATGGACGACCAGGTGAAGGTGCGCGGCTACCGGGTGGAGCTGGGGGAGATCGAGGCGGTGCTCCTGCGGCACCCGGAGGTCACCGCCTGCCGCGTGGTCCTCCGCGAGGACCGCCCCGGCGACCGCCGCCTGGTGGCCTACGCCGCCGCCTCGGCCGGCGCCGCGGCGCTCCGCGCCTACCTGGCGCGCGCGCTCCCCGACTACATGGTCCCCTCCGCGGTGGTGGTGATGGACGCCCTCCCGCAGACGGCGACCGGGAAGCTGGACCCGAAGTCCCTCCCCGCCCCCGAGTACGCCTCCGCCGCCGCCGGGGCGGAGGGGGAGGACGGAGAGCTCCGCAACGAGGTGGAGCGGCAGCTGGCCGCCGTCTGGGAGGAGCTGCTGGACGTCCGGGGGATCGGCCCCCTGCGAAGCTGGTTCGACCTCGGCGGCAACTCGCTGCTGGCCCTGCGCCTGTTCACCCGCGTCAGGCGGGAGACCGGGTGCGACCTTCCCGTCTCCACCCTCTTCACCGGAGCCACCATCCGCCACATGGCCGACGCCATCCTCGAGCGACGCGCGGCCGTGCCGGCGCCCCCCGCCTCGGTGGTCCCCCTGCAGCCGGACGGGCCGCTCCCGCCCCTCTTCCTGGTCCACGCCGGCGACCGCGACGTCATGGGCTACGTGAGCCTGGTGCGGCGCCTGGGCGCCGAGCAGCCCGTGTACGGCGTGCGCGACGTGGGCGAGAGCATGTCCCGCCCCCTGGCCCGCATCGCCCGCGAGCACGTGGACGCCATCCGGGCCGTGCAGCCGCGGGGGCCGTACGCCGTCGCGGGGTGGTCGTTCGGGGGGATGGTGGCCTTCGAGATGGCCGCCCTCCTCCAGGCGGCCGGCGAGACCGTGTCCTTCGTGGGGCTGCTGGACACCATCGCCCCCGACATCATCCAGGAGCTGCAAGTGCGCGACGACGAGATGCTGGTGGGGCTGGCGGGGGAGCAGGCGGAGAAGTGGGGGTGGACCTTCACCTTTCCGCACCCGTCGCTCCGCGGGCTCCCGCTGGACGAGAAGCTCCGGCGGGTGGACGCCGCCCTCCGCGCCCAGGGCCCCGTCCCCGAGGGGTACGCGCCGGCGCGGCTGGAGGAGGCGTTCCGGGGCGTGTGGGCGCGGGTGGAGAGCGGGCGCGGCTACCTTCCCGGCCGCTTCCGGGGGACGGTGACGCTCTTCCGCGCCGCCGCCTCGGCCGCGTACCGCGACGCGCTCTTCGCCGGGCGGACGGCGGAGGAGGAGCGGGTGCTGGGGTGGGCCCGGCACGTGGACGGCGAGGTGGAGGTGCACACCCTCCCCGGCACCCACGTGACGCTGGCCGCCGAGCCGCACGTGGGCGCGCTGGCCGAGCGGATGCGCGAGTCGCTGGCGGCCGGGCGGGCGCGGATGGCGGAGGCGGCCCGATGAGCGCCTCCCTCACCCTGGCCGCGCGCGCCGCCCGCTGGCGCGCGCTCGTGGGGCTGCTGGCCGCCGCCGGGCGCGGGCCGCTGGTGCTGTGGAGCCTGCTGGTGCTGGCCTCCGGCCTCCTCCCCACCGCCCTGATCCTGGCCACCGGCGCCTTCGTGGAGGCGCTCCCCGCCGTCGCCGGCCGGGGGCTGGACGGGCCCGCGGGGCGGCCGGCGGTGCTGGCCCTGGCCGCCGTGGTGGCGGCGCTGGCCGGCCGCGCCCTCTGCGCCGCCGCCGCCGCCCACCTGGCCCGCGTCCTGGACGACGGGCTGGCGCTGGAGGTCCATCGCCGCGTCGCGGGCGTCACCCTGGGGACGCCGGGGCTGGAGGCGCTGGACGACCCGGCGCGCTCCGACCAGCTGCACGCCGTCCACGAGGCCGAGCGCCGCGGCGTCCTGCGGCGCACCGCCGCCTCGCTGGGGATGCTGGCCACCACGCGGGTGCGGGGGATCGGCGCCTTCGTGGTGCTCCTGGCCTTCCACTGGTGGGCGCCGCTCCTCCTGGCCGCCGCCTGGCACCTGAGCAGCCGCCTCTTCCTCAAGGTCACCGAGAACGGGATCAGCTTCGACAACAGCGACGGCCCCGTCCTCCTCCGCCGCGCCGAGTACGTGCGCTCGCTGGCCATGGAGGCGCCCGCCGCCAAGGAGGTGCGCGTCTTCGGCCTGGGCGACTGGATCGTGGGCCGCTACGGCGAGGCGTGGCTGGACGCGCTCCGGCTGATGTGGCGCAGCCGCCGCGCCAGCCGCGGGCTCAGCACCGCCACCGCCGTCGCGCTCGCCGTCTCGCACGCCCTCGTGCTGGGGGCGCTGGCCATGGCGGCCTCGGAGGGCGCGCTCACCGCCGCCGCCCTCGTGGTCTTCGTGCAGGCCGTCATCGCCACGGTGGACCTGGGGATCGTGGGCGACCAGCAGTACTTCCTCTCGCAGTCGCTGAACCTGGCCGACCGCGTGGAGCGGCTCACCGACGGCGCGCCGACGCCCACCTTCGAGGAGGAGCACGGCGCGCCGGCGCTGGCCTCCGCCCCGTCGTTCCCCGCGCTCCCGGCGGTCCCGGCGGTCCCGGCGGTCCCGGCGGAGCGGGTGGCGCTGCGGCTGGACGGCGTCCGCTTCACCTACCGCGGCCGCGAGGCCCCCACCCTGGACGGGCTGAGCCTGGAGGTCCCCGCCGGGCAGTCGCTGGCCATCGTGGGCGAGAACGGGGCGGGGAAGAGCACCCTCATCAAGCTGCTCTGCGGCTTCTACGCGCCGCAGGACGGGCGCATCACGCTGGACGGCGGCGCGCCGCTCCAGCAGGCGCGGGGACGGGTGGCGGTGATCTTCCAGGACTTCGTGCGCTACCCCCTCCCGCTCCGCGAGAACGTGGCCTTCGGGCACCTTCCCCTGGCGGGCGACACCGCCGCCCTCCAGTCCGCGCTGGACGACGCCGGCGCCGGCGACCTCCCCGGCCGCCTCCCGCACGGGTGGGAGACCACCCTGTCGCGCGAGTACGAGGGCGGCGCCGACCTTTCCGGCGGGCAGTGGCAGCGGGTGGCGCTGGCGCGGGCGCTGGCCGCCGTCCGCGGCGGCGCCGGGCTCCTGATCCTGGACGAGCCCACCGCGTCGCTCGACGTGCGGGCCGAGACCGAATTGTTCGAGCGCTTCCTGGAGGTGACCCGCGGGGTCACCACCATCCTGGTGTCGCACCGCCTCTCCAGCGTGCGCCGCGCCGACCGCATCGTGGTGATCGACGGGGGGCGCGTGGTGGAGGACGGGCCGCACGACGCGCTGATGGCCGCCGGCGGCCGCTACGCCACCATGTTCCGCCTGCAGGCCGAGCGCTTCGCCGCCGCGCCCGCCGGCGTGGGAGAGGAGACCGACCATGCGTGAGCAGCTGCGCGCCATCGCCCTGCTGGTGGGGGCGGCGTGGCGCACCGATCCCTGGCGCAGCGCCGGCCTCCTGCTGGAGCCCCTGGGGCAGCTGCAGGGGCCGCTCCTGGCCTGGTGCCTGGCCGTGGTGACCGACGCCGTCCTGGCGGGGGACTCCCGGCGGATGGCGTGGGGGGTGGCGGGGATCGCGGCCGTCCGCGCCGGCGGCTTCGCCTGCCGGTGGGCGGGCGCCTGGACCCGCAACCGGCTGGCCGAGGCCGTGGGGCTGGAGCTGGACCGCCGCATCGCCACCCTTTCCGCCGGGCTCCCCGGGGTGGAGCACCACGAGCACCCCGAGTTCCAGGACCGGCTGGAGGTGCTCCGCCAGCAGCGGGGCGTGCTGGGAAGCTCGCTCAACTCGCTGGTCTACACGTCGAACACGGTGGCGGTGGGGATCGCCACGCTGGTGGCGCTGGCGCTGGTCAGCCCCTGGCTCCTCCTCCTGGTCCCCTTCGCCCTTCCCGCCATCCCCCTGGCCGCCGTGCAGCAGCGCTGGCTGCGCGACGCCGAGACCCGCACCGCCCCCCAGCAGCGGCGCGCCCGCGACCTGCAGGCGCTCACCGCCGACCGCGGCGCGGGGATGGAGCTGCGCGTCTTCGGGCTCCGCCGCGAGATGCTGGGGCGCTTCACGGCCGCCTTCCGCGAGGCGCGCGCCGACCTCCGCGCCGTCCGCGCCCGGATGGGGCTGCTGGAGCTGGCCGGCGAGCTCCTCTTCCTGGCCGGGCTGGCCGGGGCGGTGATGCTGATGCTCTGGCGCGCGGCGCGCGGCCTGGCCACCCCCGGCGAGGTGGTGATGACCGTGTACCTGGGGCAGCAGCTGATCTCCTCCGTCATCGAGCCGGTGCGCTCGCTCTCCGGGCTGGGCGAGACGCTCCGCGCCGCCGGGCGGATGCTCTGGCTGCAGGACTACGCCCGCGCCCAGCGCGACGCCCGTCCGGGGCGCGCCCCCGCGCCGGAGCGGCTGGAGGAGGGGATCGTCTTCGACCGCGTCTCCTTCCGCTACCCCGGCACCGAGCGGTGGGCGCTCCGCGATGTCTCCTTCCGCGTCCCCGCCGGCTCCATCGTGGCCTTCGTGGGCGAGAACGGGGCGGGGAAGACCACGCTGGTCAAGCTCCTCGCCCGGATGTACGAGCCCACCGAGGGGCGCATCCTGGTGGACGGGGTGGACCTGGCGGAGATCGACGTGGACGCGTGGCGCGGCCGCCTCTCCGCCGCCTTCCAGGACTTCGCCCGCTTCGAGCTGACGGCGGGGGAGACGGTGGGGGTCGGCGACCTGGCGCGAATGGGCGAGGCCGGGGCCATGGAGGCCGCGCTGGAGCGGGCCGGGGCCGCGGACGTCCTGGCCGCCCTTCCCTCCGGCGCGGCCACGCAGCTGGGGGCGCGGTGGGCCGGCGGGGTGGACCTCTCCACCGGGCAGTGGCAGAAGCTGGCGCTGGGCCGCGCGCTCATGCGCCGCGACCCCCTGGTCGTCTTCTTCGACGAGCCCACCGCCTCGCTCGACGCGCTGGCCGAGCACGCCCTCTTCGAGCGCTACGCCGCCGAGGCGCGCCAGGGCTCGTCGCGCGGGACGGTGACGGTGCTGGTCTCGCACCGCTTCAGCACCGTCCGCTCGGCCGCCCTCATCCTGGTCATCGACGAGGGCGGCGTCACGGAGCTGGGGAGCCACGACGAGCTGATCGTGCGGGACGGGCTGTACGCGGAGCTTTATCAGATGCAGGCTCGGGCGTACGCGTGAGGGGTGCGGAGGTGCGGGGGTGCGGGGGGGTGAGGATTCGGTCCGTGGATCCGCCGACGTGCATGACGGCGGATCTGGATTTCCGCCGGGATGGGGGCAGCGCGGGAGGGCGGGGGATGCGGGGGCGTGGCATCTCCCGCGGGATGTGCGGATCGTCCGGAATGTGACCGCAAGTACGGATGGGAGCGGGTGTCGATTGATTGGGGACACGGTGAGGAATCTTCTTTCTTCGTGGTCCACTTTGCCTCGATGTCCGCCCGGCCGGCGGATCCGGTGCTTTTGATCGGGGAAGCGGGGCGGAGCTGGCGGGGGTGTGGGGTGGAAAGATGCGTTGCTTGATGCGGATTGGGCGGGGGAAGGGCCGGGGGGCGAAACGTCTGTTGCACGGAAAGCTTGCTTCCGGACGATTCCTCCCCCAGGTTGCGGACATCCATCACCAATTACAGATTACGACAGTGCGTGTGCGACGCGAGCCGCCGGGTGGCGGCGGCGTGGGATGTGGCGCGGCCGCGCGCGCTGCCCGTGGGCAACCTCGGCAACCAGGGAAACGTTGATGCTCGAAAGCTGGGCGGGGGACGTGAGATACGCCTTCCGGCGGCTGCGCGGCCGCCCCACGTACGCGCTGCTCACGGTGCTGACGCTGGCGCTGGGCGTGGCCGGGACGGCGGCGGTCTTCGGGATCGCCAGGCGCCTCCTGCTGGAGCCGCTCCCGGTGCGGAACGAGGCCGAGGTGGTGGCCTTCTGGGCCCCCTTCCAGTGGTCCCAGGCCGAGCTCCTCCACCTCGCTCCCGCGCTGGGCGACTTCCGGCGCGTCGCCGCGTACCGGCCCAGCGACGTCACCTTCCAGCTGGGCGACGGGCCCGCGCGGCTGGCCGAGGGGGTGGCCGCGTCGGCGGACCTCTTCGAGGTGCTGGGCGCCCGCCCGGCCGTGGGCACCGGCTTCCGCCCCGGCGACGACCGCCCGGGCGCCGAGCCCGTGGCCGTGCTGAGCCACTCCCTCTGGCGCGAGCTGGGGGGCGATCCGGGGATCGTGGGGCGGCGGCTGGAGCTGGACGGGTCCACGCGCACGGTGGTGGGGGTGATGCCCGAGGGGTTCTGGTTCCCCAGCCCCAGGACGCGGGTCTGGCTCTCCGACGCCATGGACCCCGAGAGCCAGTCCGGCAACTACTCGCTGGTCGCGCGCCTCCCCGCCGGCAGGTCGGCCGCGGCCATGGACCCGCAGCTCCGCCGCGTCACGGGGATGCTGGAGGAGCGGTTCGACTACCCGCCGGAGTGGGACAAGACCAGGAACGCCGCGCTCACCCCGCTGCGCGACTCGCTGGTGGGGCCGGTGCGGCCGGCGCTCCTGGCCATGCTGGCGGGGATGTCGGTGATCCTCCTGATCGCCTGCGTGAACGTGGCGGCGCTGATGCTGGGGCAGGTGGACAGCCGCGGGACCGAGCTGGCGGTGCGCGCCGCGCTGGGGGCCGGGCGGGGGCGCCTTCTCCGGCAGCTGGTCACCGAGTCGCTGGTCATCGGGGCGCTCGCGGGGGTGGTGGGGGCCGGGCTGGCCTTTCTCTGCTTCCGCTACCTGGCCGCCGCGCTCCCCCTGGGCGCCCTGGCCGACAACGCCCGCGTGGACTGGACGCTCTTCGCCGCGGCCATGGGGATCGCCCTGCTGGCGGCCACGCTGGTGGCGCTGGTGCCGGGGGTGTCCATGGGGCGCGGCGACCTGCAGGGCTGGCTCACCCGCGTCCGCACGGGGGGGATCGGCGGGCGGGGCGGGCGGCTGGAGGCGGGGCTGGTGGTGGCGCAGGTGGCGCTGGTGCTCCTGATGGCCGCCGGCGCGGGGCTCCTGATCCGCAGCGTGGGGAACCTGCGCGCCATCGACCCCGGGATCGATCCCCAGGGGGTGGCGGTGGTCGACGTCCTGATGTCGGCCGGGGGCGACGAGGCGCGGCGCCCGGTGGAGCTGCGCGCCATGGTGGACGCGGTGGGCCGCGTTCCCGGCGTGGCCTCGGCCGCGGCGGTGCAGAAGCTCCCGCTGCGGGGGCGCGGCGACTCGTGGGGGATCCGGATCGAGAGCCAGCCGGAGCGCGAGCGGAGCACCACCTTCTTCCGGATGGTGTCGCCGGACTACTTCCGGGCCATGGGGATCCAGGTGCGGAGCGGGCGCGGCTTCCAGGAGACGGACCGCGCGGCGGGCGGCGAGGGGGTGATCGTCATCAACCAGGCGCTGGCCGACCACTACTTCCCCGGCATCGATCCGCTCGGCCAGCGCATCGCCCTGGGAGACGGGTGGAACCGGGTGGTGGGCGTGGTGGGGAACGTGGCCGAGTCCGACCTGATCGGCGAGGCGCAGCCCGCGCGCTACATGCTCTACGAGCACGTCCCGGGGGTGGGCCCGCAGCACTCCATCGTGGTGCGGATGCGCGACGGGGGCGATCCGGCGCAGGTGCTGAACGCGGCGCGGCGGGCCATCCAGGGGGCGGCGCCGGGGGTGGCCATCCGGCAGCTGACCACGCTGGAGAACGTCTTCTCGGAGGCCATCGGGCCGGCGCGGCAGGTGATGGCGCTGCTGGCGCTCCTGGGGGCGCTGGCGCTGGTGCTGGGGACCATCGGGGTCTACGGGGTGGTGTCGCACTTCGTCACGCGCCGCCGGCGCGACTGGGCCATCCGGCTGGCGCTGGGGATGCGGCCGGCGGGGGTGGTCCGGCAGGTGATCGGGCGGGGCGGGGCGCTGGTGGCGGCGGGGATCGTCCTGGGGGTGGCGGGCTTCCTGGTGCTCGCCCGCGTCCTGGCCAGCTTCCTCTACGGCGTGGGCGTGGCCGATCCGCTCGCGCTGGCGGGGGCGGCGGCGGTGCTGCTGGGGGCGGGGCTCCTGGCGGCCTGGCTTCCCGCGCGCCGCGCCAGCCGCATCGATCCCGCCGGCGCCCTGCGCGAAGCGCAGTGATCCCGTAGCCGCGCGCGGGAGGCGGGACCGCCCGGACGAGGCTGCCGGCATCCCCCTTCCTCCCGTGTCTCCCCGCGCACTCTCGATCCGCGAACCATCGCGGAAGAGCGGAGATGCCCGGCACCGGGCGCCCTGATCCTCATCGATTCGCGCGGCCGATCTCGCCCGCGATCCGAGTCCCCCGATCGCCCTGTCTCGGCCAACTGCGTCATCGGGACGATGTGGACGATCGACATCTCCTGATCTCCCAGGCTGTACGGACTTCGTCACCGGGAGGATGTGGACGATCCGAGTCTCTTGATCGCCCAGGCTCAGCCAACTTCGTCATCGGGACGATGTGGACGATCGACATCTCCTGATCTCCCAGGCTGTACGGACTTCGTCATCGGGAGGATGTGGACGATCCGAGTCCCCCGATCGCCCTGTCTCGGCCAACTGCGTCATCAGGACGATGTGGATGATTGACGTTTCCTGATCTCCCGGACTGGACGGACTGCGTCATCGGGAGGGTGTGGACGATCGGATTCCCGTAATCGTCTGAGCTCGGCCGACTGCGTCATCGGTGGGATGTGGAGCAAGAGGCCGGTCCGCGCCGGCCTTCCTGATGACGCCCTTTGCGATGCTGGGGCGCGCGGGCGCTCTGTCGGGCGATGGAGGCGCGGACGCGGTCGGAGGAGAGCGAGCGCCGAAAGGGGCCTCTCCGAAAATTTCGATGCTCATCTCCGCCGGGGGGTCCACGGCGGGGTGCGGGTTTTCTCTCCCGGATGCGAAACCGGCCGCGCGGACGACACGCAGCGGGCCGAACCCCTAGCTACACGCGTTCCATGCAAGCAGCCGCACAAATCCTGGATCTCGGCGGCCCCTCGGAGCGGGAGCGCGCCGCGCCGGACACGGCGCTCTTTCCCTCCGCCGCGGCGCCGTTCCGGACCGGCCACGGCGAGGTGCGCGCGCACCACGGCGAGATCGTGCAGGGGATCTTCCCCTCCGGCGACGGCGGGGTGGAGCACGCGCTGGTCACGCTCCCCTGTCCCCTCTTCCGTGCCCGCGCCCGCTTCCGCCCCCTGCGCTCCGGACCGCTCACCGTGGAGCCCGTCGACCGCGCGCGGGCCCGCGCCGCCGCGCGGCTGACGCTGGACGCCCTGGGGCGCGCCGGGTGGGGCGGCTCGCTCCGCATCGAGAGCAACATCCCCCTCCAGTGGGGGTGCGGCTCCTCCACCGCCGACGTCCTCTCCACCGTCCGCGCCGTCGCCGACGCCTTCGGGACCGTGCTGGAGCCGGAGTGGCTCGCGCGGATCTGCGTGGCCGCCGAGACCGCCTCCGATTCGCTGATGTTCGCCCCCGGGCGGGCGGTGCTCTTCGCCCAGCGCCGCGGGAGCCTTCTCCTGGACCTGGGCGGGCCCCTCCCCCCGGTGCGCGTGCTGGGCGTCAACACCGAGGGAGACCGCGGCGTGGCGACGCTCAGCCTTCCGCCCATCCCGTACTCCACCTGGGAGATCGAGGCGTTCCGGCCCATGCTGGGGCTCCTTCGCCGGGCCGTGGAGCGGCAGGACCCCGCGCTCCTGGGCCGCGTGGCCACCGCCAGCACCGTCATCACCCAGCGCCACCGCCCCAAGAAGTCCATGCCGCAGCTCCTCCGGCTGGCCGAGGAGGTGGGCGCGCTGGGCGTGCAGGTGGCCCACAGCGGCACCGTGGCCGGGCTCCTCTTCGAGACCGGAGCGGGCGCGGCCGGCCGCGTCGAGCGCGCGCGCGAGGCCCTGCGCGGGCTGGGCCTGCGCGAGAGCTGTGACTTTTCCACCGACCTGCAGCCGGAGGCTGTCTCGTGAGCGGCACCGTCATCAACGCCAACGTCGTGGACGCCATCGCGCTCCCCCGCATCGTCTGGCTGCGCCCCAACCTGATCGGGCTGGCGTTCAACCTGATGAAGCTCCTTCCCGCCCGCTTCATCGTCCGCAAGGCGCTGGAGGAGGGCGAGCTGGCCCCCGGCGGCCTGATCGCCGAGACCACCTCCGGGACCTTCGGGCTGGCGCTGGCCATGGTGGCCCGGCTGCGCGGGCACCCGCTCACCCTGGTCAGCGACCCCGCCATCGACCCGCCGCTCCAGCGCCGGCTGGAGGACCTGGGCGCCACCGTGCACATCGTCCGCGAGCCGGGGCCCACCGGCGGCTTCCAGCAGGCGCGGCTCGCCATCCTGGAGCAGGTGCTGGCCGACAACCCGGGGAGCTTCTGCCCGCGCCAGTACAGCAACCCCAACAACCCCGCCAGCTACGCCCCCTGCGCCGAGCAGCTGGCCCACGCGGCCGGCGCCGTCGACTGCCTGATCGGCTCCGTGGGCTCCGGCGGGAGCATGTGCGGGATCTCGTCGTACCTGCGCCTCCTCTGCCCCGAGCTGACGGCCATCGGCGTGGACACGCACCGCAGCGTCCTCTTCGGGCAGAGCGACGCCGGCGGCGGGCGGACGCTGCGCGGGCTGGGGAACTCGCTGATGCCGCCCAACGTGGACCACACCGCCTTCGACCTGGTGCACTGGGTGGGCGCCGCCGAGGCCTTCCACGCCACCCGCATGCTCCACCGCGAGCACGCGCTGTTCATGGGCCCCACCAGCGGCGCGGCGTACCTGGTGGCCGACTGGTGGGCGCGCGAGAACCCCGACCAGCTGGGCGCCGTCATCTTCCCCGACGAGGGGTACCGCTACCAGGACACCGTCTACGACGACGCCTGGCTCGCGGCCAAGGGGCTGAGGCTGGAGGCGCTCCCGCGCGGGCCGGTGGAGTGGGACCGCCCCCACGACGGCGACGATCCCTGGTCGTTCCACCGCTGGGGCCGCCGCACCTTCGCCGAGGCCACGGGGACGCGCGGCGGCGCGCTGGAGCTGGTCGCGTGACGGGTGGCGGTTTTCCCCGCACGGTGCTTTTTTTCAGCGACGGCGACACCCGCGGCACGGGGCGCGGGCGCGCGCGCGGCGCCGGGGTGGCGGCAAGCGGGCCTCCGGCCCTCCCGCCGCGGGGGGCCTGAAGCGTGGCGCCCGCCGTTCAGTCCATCCAACCCCGATCGGGGAACAGCTCCATGGGACGCGACCTTTCGTTCGAGCGCGCCATCCAGTTCGCCGCCGAGCTCGTCCGCATCCCCTCGCCTCCCGGCGAGGAGGAGACGGCGGCCGCGCGGATCGTGGAGGAGATGCTCGCGCTGGGCTTCGACGAGGCGCGCACCGACCGCGCGGGGAACGTCGTCGGCCGGATCGCCGGGGCGGGGGAGGCCCCCGCGGTGATGCTCTCCTCGCACATGGACGTCGTGGACGTGGGCGACCCGGAGGGGTGGGAGCACGACCCGCACGGCGGCGTGGTGGCCGACGGCTTCCTGCACGGCCGCGGCAGCGTGGACGTGAAGGGCCCGCTGGCCCTCCAGCTGTACGCCGCCGCCCGCTTCGTGGAGGAGCGCCCCGCCGGCGACCTGCTCATGATCTGCTCGGTCTACGAGGAGAAGGGCGGGTGGGGGATGATGCACCACATGGAGACCACCGGGTGGGCGCCCGGCGCCGTCATCCTGAGCGAGGCCACCGACGGCGACCTGTGCACCGGCCACCGCGGCCACGCCGAGCTGGCGGTGGAGATCCACGGCCTGGCCGCGCACGCCAGCGCCCCCGAGTACGGCCGCAACCCAAGCGCGGTCCTCCCGCACGTCCTCCTGGCGCTGGGCGAGCTCTCGGCGGCGCAGCCCCGGCACCCGGTGCTGGGGCTGGCCACGCTCACCCCCACGGTGATCGAGACCTGGCCCAAGAGCGGGAACGTGATCCCCGACCGCATCCGGATCACCCTGGACATGCGGGTCCTTCCCGGGTGGGACGAGCGCCGGGCGGTCACGCAGATGGAGGCGCTCCTGGCGGAGCGGGTGCCGCGGGCGGAGGGGATCCGCGTGGAGGTCCATCGCGGCCGCGCCACCCACCGCGCGTGGACGGGGTGGGTGGACGAGCACAGCAACTTCACCCCCGGCTTCCTGCTGGCCGACGATCACCCCGTGGTCGTCGCCGCGGCCGAGGCGGTGCGCGCGTCCACCGGCCGCGCGCCCGCCATCCGCCAGTGGAAGTTCGGCACCGACGGCGGGCACTCGTGCGGGACGCACGGCGTTCCCACCATCGGCTTCGCGCCGGGGCTGGAGGCGCTGGCGCACACCAACCGCGAGCGGCTGGAGCTGGATTCGGCGCGGCGGGCCTTCGACGCCTACCCGGCGCTGATCCGCTCCGTCCAGGCGGCGCTCGCGGCCACCCGCGGCACCTCCGACGGGGCCCTGGCCCACGCGGGCCGCGGAGCCCCGATCCACGCCTGACATCCGGGCTGATCCGCCGTTTCCGAGGCGGATTCGGGGCGGCAGATCGCGCGCGGGCCCGGCGGGGCTTCCGGAATGCCGCGAATTTCATTAATATTGGTGCCGAAGCGAGCCGATCCCGTGTAGCATCAGCCGGTTAGAGCCCCTGGGCGGTCGATGGCGAGGGTGCTCCCACGAGGTCCGGTTCGGTCGCGCGATGCCCCTTGGTGTAACTGGCAACACGTCTGACTCTGGATCAGAAGAGTCCAGGTTCGAGCCCTGGAGGGGCAACTGACGAAGCGCCCGGTCCCGCAGCCATGCGGACCGGGCGCTTCGCTTTGCGCGCCCCTCGATCACTGTCTGAAAGCGCCCGCCGAAACCGCGAAGGACCCGGGTGCCCCCACCTCTCCCGGAACGGGGGAGGTCGCGCGAGTCGTCCACGCGCAGTTCGTCGACGACCGCGCGGGAAGGAGCGCCGCGGCCGAGGGCGCGTCCCGCCGCCTTTCGATCCCCGCGAACGAAAAAGCGCGAAGCGCCGGGGTGTTCCCCTCTCCCGTCATCGGGAGAGGGGAACGCGTGATGCGTCCGCGAGGCAGTTTTCGCGGACCATCACGCGAGGGGTGAGAGTGCCGCGGGCGCGCACCGAAGCCTTTCTACGCCCCCGCGGGGGTGAAGCCCCCCGCGCCCCTACTCGTACAGGTCCTCCACGTCCGCCGCCGCGATCTCCACCAGGAACCCGCCGACGCGCTCCGTCACCGCCTCGAAGAACGCCGCGCCCTTCTCGGTCGTCGCCGCGCGCGGATCGCCCACGCCGGTGTCCTCGGAGATGCGGGTCCAGCGGCGCGGCGCCCACGCCCACCCCTCGCGCAGCCCCTTGATCCGCGACTTCCGCTCGCCGCCGTTGCCGGCCTCGGCGAGGGGGAGGACCAGGTCGGGGCGCAGGTGCATGGTGACGCTCGTCTCCAGCTCCCCCGCGTGGTCGCCCGGCTCCGCGAAGAAGGGGCGTGGGTCCACGCAGCTCCACCAGTTGATGGCGCACAGGAAGACGCGGACGCGCGGCTGCAGCTCGCGGATCATGGCGCGGAAGTCGTTGCCGCCGTGCGCGTTCAGGATCAGCAGCTTGGCGATCCCCGCCGCGTCCAGCGACTCGCAGAGGTCCGCCAGGACGGCCATCTGCGTGCTGGGGTTCAGGTTGAGGCAGAGCGGGATGTCCATCTGCCCCGTCTGCACGCCGAAGGGGACGGCGGGGAGGACGATAGCGTTGGCGCCCGCCTCCCACGCCCGCCGCGCGGCCTCGGCGGCCACGTGCTCGGCCTGGATGACGTCGGTGGCGTACGGGAGATGGTAGTTGTGCGCCTCCGTGGCGCCCCAGGGGAGGACGGCGACGTCGAAGCGCGTGGCGGAGACGGCCTTCCAGCTGGTCTCGGCGAGGACGTACGGGCGTGCTGCCACGGGATCGGTCGGGTCGGAGGATGGGGATGCGCGGCGGACTCCTCCCGAATAGCCCGCCCGAGCCGCCGCGACAAGGGGCGGGTCCGTCGATCCTCCCTCGATCTCCCGCCGCGACGATGCACTTCCACCTTCATCCGCGAGCCGAGTCGGCGCCGAGGGTGTTGCGGGCGGGCATGGGGCTGCAGGCATTGAAGAACGAAGCGGCCCGGACGGATGATCCGCCCGGGCCGCCTTCCGATGTCATACCTGATCCCACCTCCAACACCTCTACCCGCGCATCCTCATTTCCTGTCATCCTGAGGCCGGTCACGCCGAGCTCGTCGCCGGCGCAAGCGTCCCCAGGCCGAAGGATCTACAGCCCGCCCAGCGACGATCTCGCGGCCCAGGCTGCAGAGCCTTCATTCGCTCGAGCCCGTGATCGGACACGGAGGGCTGCGGGCTCCGTGATCAGAACAGCCTGAGCCGTCGTTTCCGCGCGGCGGCGAGCAGGTCCAGGAACTCGTCGCGGGGGATGAGGCGCGCGCCGAGGGCCTCCATGTGCGGCGTGGTCATCTGCACGTCCATCCACCGGGCGCCGCGCTCGCGCAGGTGGTCGATCAGGTGCAGCAGGGCGAGCTTGGAGGCGTTGGGGCGCAGGTAGAACATGCTCTCCCCCCCGAACGCGCCCCCCGCGTCCACGCCGTAGATCCCCCCGACCAGCTCGTCGCCCTCCCACGCCTCCACGCTGTGGGCGTGCCCCAGCGCGTGCAGCTCGCGGTAGCCGCGGATCATCTCCGGGGTGATCCAGGTGCCGTCCTCGTGCACGCGCGCGATGTCCGCGCACGCCTGGATCACGCGCCCGAACGCCTGGTCCACGGTGAAGCGCAGCGGGGTCCGGCGCCGCTCGCGCGCCAGGCTGCGCGGCACGTGCAGCTCGTCGAAGAAGAGGACGCCGCGCTCCTCCGGGCAGAACCAGAGGAGCGGATAGCCGTCCACCGGCCACGGGAAGATGCCGCGCGCGTACGCCGCCAGCAGCAGCGCCGGCCACGGCTCGCCGCCGGCGGCCACCACCCCGTCCTCGTTGGCCTCGCGCGGGTCGGGAAAGATGCTCGGGCGTACGCGTGGTCGGCGCTTGGCCATCGTGGCGGGATCGGCGGTGGAGGAGCGGCGCGAGATCGAGGTCGCGGTGTTCGGATGCGCGTGAGATTGCGTCCGCCGGGCGCCGCCGTCAATCGTTTCCCGATCGATGGACCCTCGCCCTTCCGCCCCTCGCCCGCGGATCGTAACGTTGGGCCGGCGGCCCGTCGCCGATGCGCCGCGAATCCATCCTCCCGAGCTCCCCCCCGAATGCGCCGGCCGTTTCTCCTCCTCGCCCTCTCGCTTCCGCTTCTCGCGTCCTGGCCCCGCGCCGGTGCCGCGCAGGCGACCACCGCCCGGTCGATCGAGGGGCAGGACGAGCGTGGGAAGTACCAGATCGCCTGGGTGCGCCTCGCGGAAGGGGCGGCCGATCCCGCGGTGCGCCGCTCGGTGAACGCGGAGCTGGAGCGCGAGGCCAGGGCGCACCTCTGCGACCCGGAAGCGGACCCGGAGCGTCGCCGGCACCTGGAGGCGTGGTACGAGATGGAGGTCACCTACCGGAGCCCGCGCCTCCTCGGCATCCGGACGCTGATGGACAGCTGGTGCGGCGGCGCATCCCCGTCCAACGGCCCCGGCTCCCTGCTGTACGACCTGCGCACCGGCAGGCGCATCGAGGTGGAGGGCGAGATGGCGGATCCACCCGCGTTCCGCCGCTTCGTCGCGCGGCGCGCGCTGGCCGCCGCCCCGCGCGACGCGGAGGAGTGCGCGGAGCTGTACACCCTCGAGCAACTGGCCGCGACGGGCTACGTCTACACCCTGAACGCCCGGGGCCTCACCGCGACCCAGAGCTACGCCCGCGTGATGATGGCCTGCGGCTACGACACCGAGATCCCGCACGCCGACGTCGTCCGCTTCCTGAAGCCCGGCTCCCCGCTGCGAACCCTGCCGGCGCGTTGACCCCCGCCGTATCCGCCCTCGATCAACGGAGCAGGAGTCACGGATGATGACGCTCCTCCCGACTGTCTGACGAAGGAGAAGCCGCCGACGGGCGGCGTCGTCAGAGCGCGGGCTCGCCTTTCCGGGCGCCCCGGCCCGAGAGGACCCGGAGCATGTCTTCGCCGAGGTGGCCCAGCCGCCGATCGCACGCCTCCTGGAACTCGCTCACGGCCCGCGCGTCCAGCTCCTCCCGGAATCCGCCGACCTGCCCCTGGCGAATGAAGGCCGGCTCCGGGCCGCCCGGCGTCGGAAGCAATGGCTTGCCGAGCGAGAACTTGGCATCCTGCTCCCGCATGAAGGCGAACGAGCACCTCTCGAGGATCCTGGGCATGGCAGCGGGATCGATCGTGACCCCGCAGAAGTCGGCGATTCGCCTCACTCCCGCCTCCAGGTCCGCACTCAGCTCCTCGTAGGTCACCACGAGCACGTTCAGGCGATTCTTGTTGCGGAGCCACCCGGCCACGTGCTCGAACCAGCTGCCGTAGGGAACGTCGCCCGCCATGAACCGGCTGAAGAATTCGCTCACTGACAAACCGCGCAGCGGCGGCAGGTATTTGCGGGCGTGGTGGTGGTAGGACACCGCGACGTCGAGCCCGTTGCGGACGCCGCAGATGTACCGCCCCGGTCCTTTCGGGATCTCGTGGTAAGCCAGGTGGCTCTTCACGACGCGCGGTGTTGCCGGCAGATCGGAGATCTTCCGGCCCTGGGGGATCAGGGTTGATTCCAGGAAAGGCGAGACATGATCGATGTGAGCGAAGTCCATCGCCCCATCGGTGGTAAGCTGATACACGATCATCTGGAGCCACGTCGTGCCCGACTTCGGGTACGTGACGACGAAGATGTCGTCTGGAGAGCCGTCGTAATCCAGCCCGTACTGGACAACCCAGAGTCGCCAGTAGAGGCTGCGAAGCTTCTTTTGAAGGGGTACGAGAACGGCGGTGTCGGTGCGCGAGATCAGCGACGTGGTGGACCTGGCGCAGGCGCCGAGGATCTTGCGCGGGCGTATCCGGTGCATGGGGCGAGTTTCCGGGATGATCGAGGCGTGCCGCGCGCGCCACCCGCGACCGGTGGCGTCACCAGTGCGCGTAGGAAGTGCACCGGCTGCCGCGCTTTTCGCTGCGTGGACGTGGGATCGACGGTACCATATCGGGCAAACGAATGTGTTGTCAATGTGCCGCGGCGGTGGACTCCCGCGCTGTTCGGACGGAGTTGAAAAGCGCGTATCAGCTAGATCGACGAAGAACCCTGGGCCTTGTCTTTTGAAGACTTTTTATGTCGGTCTTCAAACGAATCAAATGATACCAGCTGCCGCATCGGATCGTGCGATCGATCTCGCCCACCGTGGTGTTCGTGTTTGGCCAGGTCGTGCCAACTGCGTCATCGGGAGGATGTGGAGCAGGGCCAGCCTCCGCGCCGACCCTCTGAGGACGTGGTTGGTTGATGCTCGAAGGCCGACGTGGCGGGGGGACACCGATCGCGGAAAGGGAAGACCGAAAGGTGCCTCTCCGAAAAAATTTCGATACTCATCTCCGCCTATGATTCCACGGCGGGACGCGGGCCTTTGCTCTCCGGATGCAGCTGCCTCCTCCGGCGTTTCTCTGCACATTCCGTCCAGGGAAGTGGTATGACAAGCACGCGCGGCAGGTCACGAAGCATCTTTGGGGCGCCGTCCCCCTCAATCCTCAACAGCTGAAGAGGCCCGGACGGCGATCTCGCCATCCGGGCCTCTTCTCATCGATCCGCCGACCGGCCGCGATCCGTTACGCCGCCATGGGTGCGGCGGCGAGCATCGCGGGCTCCAGTGAGACGCCCATCGGCAGCAGACCCTCGACGCGCGAGAGGCCGGCTTCCTCCATGATCTCGATGGCCTCCACGCCGTCGATGGTCTCGCGCTCCAGGAGCGCGACCGCCAGCGCGGCCATCGGCTCGCGGTTGGCGCGCAGCAGCTCCACCGTCTTCCCGTACAGCCCCTCCAGGATCGCGCGCACCTCGCGGTCCATCCGCGCGTGCGCCTCGGACGAGAGCGATCCCATCTCCCCGTCGTGGATCAGCAGCCCCGTGTCGGCGCCCATCCCCAGCTGGTACACCATCTTCCGCGCCACGCTGTTGACCTGCTGCAGGTCGCTCTGCGCCCCGCTGGTCACCGCGTGCGCGCCGAAGACCAGCTCCTCGGCCGCGCGCCCGGCCAGCCCCTTCATGATCACCCCCTCCAGGTAGTTGCGGCGGTACAGGAAGCGGTCGTCCTCCGGCGAGAAGAACGCCACCCCCAGCGCCTGCCCGCGCGCCTGGATGGTCACCTTGTGCAGCCCGTCCTCCGGCGCGCACACCACCCCCACCAGCGCGTGGCCGGCCTCGTGGTACGCCACCGTGGAGCGCTCCTTGTCCAGCGCGCGGAAGCCCTTCCGCTCCTTCCCCAGCAGCATCCGGTCGCGCGCCTGCTCCACGTGCGACCACGCCACCACGGTCGCCCGCTCGCGCGCCGCCGCGATGGCCGCCTCGTTGAGGAGGTTGGCCAGCTCGGCGCCGCTGGAGCCGGGGGTCAGGCGCGCCAGCCGCGCCAGGTCCACGTCCGCCGCCATGGGGATGCCGCGCTTCCCCGCGTGCAGCCGCAGGATCTCCTCGCGCCCCGACGACGACGGCGTGGAGACGGAGACGGTGCGGTCGAAGCGGCCCGGCCGCTTGAGCGCGTCGTCCAGGTCTTCCGGCCGGTTGGTGGCGGCGATGACCACCACCCCGTCCAGCGGGTTGAAGCCGTCCATCTCCACCAGCAGCTGGTTGAGCGTGCGGTCGTCCTCGTTGTGGCTGCGGTTGCGACCGCGCTTGCCGCCCAGCGCGTCGATCTCGTCGATGAAGATCACCCCGCCCTTCTTCCGCGCCTTGCGGAAGAGCGTCTTGACGCGGTGCGCGCCCATCCCGACGAGGAAGCCGGTCACCTCGGAGCCGGAGATGGAGAAGAAGGGGACGCCCGCCTCGCCCGCCACGGCGCGCGCCAGCAGCGTCTTTCCCGTCCCCGGGGGCCCCACGAGCAGCGCGCCCTTGGGGATGCGCGCGCCCAGCGCCGCGAACGAGTCCGGGTGCTTGAGGAACTCCACCATCTCGCGCAGCTCCTCCGCCGCGCCCTGCGTCCCCGCCACGTCGTCGAAGGTCGTGTCCGACTTGCCCCCCGTGCCGATCTCCTCCCCCGCGCCGCCGCGGAACTGGCGGAAGAGGAGGTAGCCCACGCCCACCAGGAGGAGGAGCTGGAAGGCCATGGTCATGGCGCTGCGCACGGGCGAGGTGCCCTGGGGCGCCTCCAGCGTGAGCGCCACGCCGCGGTCGTGCGCGCGCTGGGCCAGCGCGTCCACCTCGCGCACCGGGTACGCCACCG
>Ga0247770_1001354_pt1 | contig 19495 bp, 13 predicted proteins | sample UWRJL136409B6_FD_179943 | JGI IMG/M metagenome (GOLD analysis project Ga0247770, IMG submission 179943) | Plant litter microbial communities from Arlington Agricultural Research Station in Wisconsin, United States - UWRJ-L136-409B-6 | ecosystem: Environmental > Terrestrial > Plant litter >... | reverse complement strand
TAATAATATTATTAAAGTAAATAATATTAAGAAGAATGATAATGTTATAGTTAAATTAATGTATTTAAAAGTAAGAAACATATAAGTAAGAAATATTTATAACCTAGTTATTTTATTATTAATATAATTAGTTTTGTAATATAGGTATAGATATAAAAGAATTAATAAAAAAATCACTACAATTGCTATATGTTTAGAAACTTATATATAGTAATATATCTACTACAAAATCTTTAAAAAAAATTTATTTTATTTTTACTACTTAGTTTAATAATATTACTATTTTTAACTTATATTTTCTCTATATTTAAAATTATATAATAAATTATACAATTTAGTTATAAATAAAGGAAAAGTATAATGTTACTTTAAAAGTATTAAAATATTAATATATATAAGAAGAATATATCTTACTTACATAATACATATATTACAAGTCTTAACAGATGTTAACTTTCAAGACTTCAAAATTGATATTTCGTCATGGAAAAAGATTCTAAAAATCCAAAACTTTGTTTTTGTATTATCCTTGTATATAAAAACCTATGTTTAAAGTTTGAGCTTAATTGACTAAGTAATGGTTGTGTTGTGGGGGTAGGAATTTGTGGGTTTTATGTGTCACTATTGTCTCGCTTCAGGTAGTGTTCCGTTTCCGGGTGTATGAACTTACATCTAGGCTTGGGCCGCAACCGGGTATCTCCACACCATGAGGATAACAATGGCTGCATACCAGTCTAAAGAGATTAGAACAAAGGAATAACTGGATTTGTCTCGGATCGTTTTATTCGGTTCAAAGAGAGTTTCCTTCAATGTTCCTAACTCAAGCGCTCCTTGCTATGCACTACGGACCAAGCAACCATGTGTCTCAATCATCACTATCCACAGAGGCAAGAAGACTCCTCATCGCCCTCTATCTGAAGGAAAGTCCCAAATAAATGCTACTTCGGTACACAATGGGAGTTAATGAGAACCCCTACCGTGGTGACCAAACACTCGGCCCATTCATGAATCTGAATACCATAGATAAGTGACGTATCTCGGTGATGATTCGTCCGTAGTCGACCATGGCCATTCAGTATATGTCCCCCCAGCCGACTCCGATACAAGTGGAAATGTTCCAAAATGCTGGCCAAGCGGACCAGCGAGAATTGTCTCACTGTCCAGCACGGAGTAACACTCAATATTCGGGCAAGAACACTCCCTGGATCTAATTTCAGGCGTCGAACTCCCCGGTGTGAAAACAGGCGACATGGAGTTCTCAGGACTTGAAGAAATGCCGCGAAGGGTCGGGAGCAAGTCCCTGGAGCCTGGCGATAACTTGTCGCCCTCATGCATATACTGCATGAAGGTCGTGACCACATCCTCAACAAATCGAATGGAGTCTCCACGGGAGAGGCCTTGGTTGTCAACCCGCCCCAGAACGTGGGATCCCATCTCCTGACGCATAGACGCACTGAACGCTTGTAGGATTTCCACAGCTTGTGACTCCGGATAGGGTGATTTGGGTGGTACTGCATCGGGAAACAGTACCATAGACCCTGAACCATTTTTCCTCGTCGTTGAGCTTCCGGCCGTTCGCACCCTTGCGTTCCTTCGCATCCAGGACCTTGTTCTTGGTTTCCGATGTCATCTTCTCGCCCAACGAGAAGGTGCGAAATTTGCAGGCGCTGACTTGGCTCAGGTGCCTGTTCAGCTCGGATGCTGAGTCACTGCCTGGGAATTCCTGGCCACAACGCGGGCAGTACGTGGCGGCAGAATGAGCCCGGACCCAATGTTGCTTGAGGTAGCTAAACTTGCCCAGTTTGAGTCCAAGACATTCCTGGTGTTTCCAGATATTGTGCTTTGCGTATGGGCAGGCGAGGAGTCCTTGTGTCGGAGCGTCAAGGCTGCGCTTCTTCCCCAGAACATTTGGCGGTGAACTGTCGTAATACTCATCGTCCTCGTCCTCGTCTCCATCATCCTCTTCGATTCTTTCTTCCCGAGAGCGCTTTCGCTTTCTGGATAACAACGCGCCACAGGTTTCGCGCTCCGATGGAGTCTCGTGAAATGTGGAGCTTCGGTCGCTCGCTGGCGCAGCTGGTTGGTGCATGGCATCACAGTGCTGTCGGATTGGCCTCGGTCGGCACTCGTCGCGGTCCATGATGTACCTGAGGGCTGATTTGACGGCAAAATAATGAGGAGAATCAAGATCTCTGAGTGTGAAATATATACAAGTAGCTCGCGTCGCAATCTTGGGGTGACGTTAGGGCAGATGGGGGGTGTGACGTGGGGAAATCGGCGGATGCGGCTCAGGTCATATTTGTCGGTTTGGCCAATGGAATCAAGGATGTTGCGAAGCGCGCGTTCAAGCACAAAAGTGCTGGAACAGAACCCCCGCCAAGCACCCTGCCACTCAGACGCTATTCCGAATCGGTAAATCTCTCTGCCGACACATCCCCTGACAGCCTGCTTATTCGGGTCTTGATTGGCTCATTGGCAGCCCCATGAGGCTCTTTGCCCGCACCTGCCCACGGGTCCGTCATCTTGGCAATACCAGATTAGGTCGGACCGTGTGGTTCATGCCAACAAACTTCGAGCATCCAGCTCTACGTCTTCGAGAACTGCACGCACGCAGGCCCGATGGAACACAACACGAGCTGATGGCTGTGGCGGTCAGGCCTAGTGATCTTTGCGACGGCAAGATGTTAAATTCATCGCAGTCGCCGACTGGGCTGGCGCATTACTCTTTTCTTTTCTCTACCATCATTCCCTCCGCAACAGGTCCGTGACTGCCAGCCGTCAACCCCCATCGAGCCGTTTTGGTGTTAGCCAGCGCGTTTTGTCATCCGCCAATACCATCCACTCTGTCGCCAAGACCATTCTCTGCGTCGCCCATCGCCCGCCTGTCTTGGGCCTTGGCCTCATCCTCGACAGTTGACGCTATGACCACCTGCACCGCGCCGACCCTCGTGATGGTGGAGAGCCATGATTCTCCCTAGGGACAGCTCCCTGTTTCCCCCGAGCCTCCCTTTGGCACCCCTTTGAGCGATGGTGCCTCCGATACCGAAACCACTGCCTCCAGCGACAATAGGACTGGGACATCATCGTTGACGGGGTCCATGATGGAGGGATTGCCCGATGTCTCCCCCAAGACCTATGCCGATGGTCATGCATCCGTGTCGGGCGAATCGATGATGCTGCGGACGTCTCGTCTTCGTAGCGCTGGAGCCGCCGACCCCTTCGCACTTCGGCTCCACTTGAAGGAGGAGGAAGAAGGGAAGTACTTCGTCGCTCGTCTCATGCCCAATTCGAGGGGCTCCATTACCATCAAGATTGACGCCCCCAGCTTCAACAAGATGGGTCGCCAACAAGATGCAGAGTACACCAGCCGCTGCCTGGTCAAGTGTGTCGACATACTCAACTCCGCCGACATTGGCATTCAATTTGAGTGCGTGGCGCCCGACCAGCCGGCCAACTTCACCGTCTCCTTCCAGTCTTTTGCTACAGGCGAGGGGCCTGACAACATGAGAACTCTGGCACGATCTTTCTTCCCTGGCGACGGGAAGTCGGTGATTTTCGTCTACAGATTTGCATTCGAGGGTCAGCACCGCGACCGCCTCGCCCACACCCTCTGCCACGAGCTCGCCCACACTCTCGGGATGCGGCACTCAAACGCCGGCAAGGACGAGCGGTATTTGCCATCTGTTAGCTTCCTAGACGACTCGAAAAATGAGCCGTCTATCATGTACTACTACAACGGCGTTGATGACCTGGAACTCACTCAGTTGGACGTGGTGGAGCTCAAGGCCTTTTATGCCTTGGAGGAAGGGGAGTACATTGATGGCTTCCCGGTCAGGGACTTTCCTCCCAGCCCGCCAACCTAGGAGTGTGGTTGGGTTGTTGGATGCCTTACGCTGAGGCTATCAGTGGGAGAGAGAGGCTGGACAGGGCCTACTACCGGGGCGGAAAATATTAGAGGAGTGGCTGAAATCTTAGGTTGCGGAGCTTGGATAAAGGTGCTCTGTAAAATACACTTAGACCATGTGCATGGACAGGCAGTACTTAGACTCCCCCAATACTACATATCGACCGTATCTTTTTTTGGTGCAAATGTGACCTTTCTTCAAAGCATCTCTTCTTCACACCGTTGCCCTGGCCGAAGGTCGTCCCAACACTCTAGTCACATACCATCCCATACATCCACAATGTTGCTTATTTCAGTGCTTCGTAGCTTACCAGATGACAAGACAAAGAAACTCTAGGAATGAAGAGAAACACGTTCCCGCCATCCATTGCCCGCGATGTTTCGATGATTGCGACCGCATTCAACCCCCTCAATTGACTGAACCGCAAAAAACGCTCACACAACGCAATCTTCGTAAACAAGGCTAATCCTTCTATTTCCGTAATACTCTTATAAACGACTACTATCTACTATGCTGACTAAGCCCCTTCCTCGGCCTCCGATCGGCCTACAATTGCCTCTGCAATTGCCTCCGTTGCTTGCGACCGTGTGACTCGAGTGCTGTTGTGCGTGATTCGTGCCATTGCTACGCAGTAGTTTTCGTGACTTCCGTAGTTCCTACTGAAATCTTTATCGCTATCGCAATTATGATCGTTATCGGGGTCTTTATTTGCTGAGTCGCTGAAGCCACCCTGATTGTTGAATTCGGCATCTGAGAGGGTTATTTCTATAAAGAATTAGTAGGGCAATTGATTGTGACCGTTTTTGGATTACTGCAGCGATTTTTTGTTGCATGGTTGCGCCGCTCAAAGTGGTGGTTGATGACGGTGATGTTGGTGATGGTGGCATTTGCGCGGGGTGGATAGATTCCGTGGGGGCGTGCATTCTGGCAGCTGCCCGAGGTGCCCGGACATTTGGAGAACTGGGGCTATCCGAGGGTTAGGGCTATGTATGGGCGTTTGGTGGGGACAGTACACAGGGACGTTACAGTACATGGATATGTTCTCAAAAGACAAGTTAGATACGTAGCTTCGACTGCTTCAAAATTAAAACTCACTACTTGCTTTCAATGATACAATAAACGCCAAGAAAAGATCACAACCCGCCAGCGAACGCCAAAGACACCAGTCCCTCGATAATTGGATGAGCTCAGTCTGTGTGCTAACCAAGGCACCCTCCAATCTCACAGATATAATCACCAACATCATCTTACAACATCAAGTCTGTCTCCAAGCCATACGCTTGCCCCTGTCCCTGCCTAGAAGCCGAGTCCCTGTGCCCACCATACTGGCCCTGGCCCGTATAATCAGGCTCGTCCCAGTCCGTTGCCGAATCACGGTGCCCTCCCATCGAGTCGCGGTGGTCGTAGTACCGTGGCTGTTGCGGCTCCACGTAGGGCCTGTCTCCGGGCACGTTCATTGGCGACCTGCCACGGGGTGTGCTGCTAGAAACCTGCACTATCCTCTCGCTGTCGTTATAGTTGCCGCCCCGAGAGGCGTGGCCAGGAGCTAAATGGTAACTATTGTTGTACTGGGGACCGGGAGAGCTGCCGTACAAGGGGTTCGGACTCCGTGGCTGTGGCGGGTAGTTGCCCCCATTGTTTGGATCTAGACTCTCACGGCTGGAATTGTGGCGCGGCGGCGCTGGGCGAGCGCCACTCTGGGGAACAGGGGAGCGCCAGGGAGTATGATCGGGCGGCGAGGATGCAGAGAGGTTGCTGCTACTGCGTGGCCGAATTCGGGTCGAGGAGGTACTTGCACGCAGCCTGCCGGGGCCGCTATTGTTAGTGGCGTTCTCCGTAGGGCCTGTTGTTCCTGTTTGGCGTGGGATGGGATTTGAGACACCAAGGTCTTTGACGCCAACATTCTCGTCGGCGCCACCAGCGGCTTGAGCATCGCGGAGGGATTTCTCGCGGTATTGTGTTTGCCAGTGCTTGGTGAGTCCGTCCGTGTACCGATCATTGCGGGTTTCAGATTGGAGGGCGAGTTCCGAGTCGGTGGCATCACGGACCGTGTTACGATAGTTCTCAAAGGATGTCGTGATGGCGTGCATGGTCTTGAAATGGTTGACACTCAACATTGGCGCTTCCACCTCTGCCGCTTTGCCCGTCCCCTCTTCTCCTCGATATTCATAGTAGGCAAGACTGAGTGCCACTTGAAAAGCGTTTCTGATCTGACGGCCGTTCCAGCGCGCAGTGCCCTTTATGAAGTGATACTCGGCAAAATTGAGGAGGTCAACCTCGTCAATGCGTAGGGCCGGCCTTCCCTCGGCCTTTGACATTTCTTCCTCGATCTGGTGCACACGTTGAATGTTGAGCTTCCAAATGTCTAAGCTCTGCTCCAGCGACAACTCAGGGTAGTAGATTTTATAATGGATACGAGACTTAAAAGCCTCGTCCAAGACCCCGGCCCGGTTTGTCGTCAGAAACAGGATGCCGTCGTAGTAGTCGAGTACGCGAAGAAAGACGGAGACCAGAGCATTCTTGGTTGTTGCTGTGTCAGCCTTCGATCGTTGAGAGAAGAAAGTGTCGACTTCATCAAGCAGAAGAATGCAGTTCCAAATACTGGCAAGCCGAAAGATCTCCCGCAGCGACGTCTCAAGCTTCTCTGGCGTCATTCCAAGGTCACCAACGGTGATACTGAACAGTGGCTTTCCGTTCGCCTCCGCAATGGCTTCCGCCGTTGCCGTCTTCCCGACACCGGGAACTCCATGTAGCAAGATGAAGAGGCCAGTGCCTTTGCCTCGAATTAGGTCCAGCGACACCCAGGAGTTTTCCATATTACGCTCGGCGGCCTTCTTGATCAAGTGGCCTTGAATGGAACCTTGGATGGCTTGCTTGATGGCTGGGGGGATCTTCAGCGAGTCGAGCGCGAGTCCCGTCTTGGGCGACTGGCGGAGCTTAGCGACTGAAAGCTGGCTAAACTTCCTTTCCTGGAAAACGTAGGCGAACACGCGACCAGTAAGTAACGCCACACAGTCATTATTAAGATGCTCTTCCTTGGTCGGCCGCGCCCGCCTGGCATTGTCGGTGACGTGCTTCAAAAACGGGTCTTCTTTGATGAATTTGTTGTACTGCCTGGAAGCAACACCGCTCTTTACCGGGAGCAGCTCCGTTGTCTCCCCGAGAAGCCGAGTACGGTTAACACTAGACCACCAACGAATGCGGAAGTCATCCGGAAGAGTTAGGCCCTCATCGGTCTCAGGCCGGAGGATTATCCGTGGCGGCCGCCACGTTGGGCAAGCTTGGAAAGCTTCACCGAAGTCAACCATAACTTCACTGTTGATATGCTCGGGCTGACTTTGTTGCACGCCGTTGACGTCCTTGGTCGGGTCGCCACTCGGATCGTGAGTTAACGTCCAGCCGTTGTATGAACAATGCTTCGATTTGATGAAGTCGATGAGTGATTTACCCGTTGCCTCAGCATGGCGGAGGCGAGACTGATAGTCCTGGCAAAACCGCATCGGATAGATGGGCAAGGCGTTGACGGGCATTTCACCAGAATACTGTTCGATTTCAAAGACTTTCGTAACGACACAAAATTCGTCTCCGGTGTAGTCGATGTAAAAGCATTCCAAGGTGAAGGCGTTGTCATCATTCCCAACAGCTGAGTCTCTGATCTCGGTGTCATCCGTGTTTGACACTGCGACCTTTTCCGGCACCGAGATGATCTTGTGTGTTTTCCAAATGTGCTTTCCAGTACGGAAGTCGCGCCGGTCTGGGAGCTCGCCTTCGACCTGCCTGTACACGTGCTCCCCGGTCCTGAACAGGAACCACAGGTCAGAGAAACGGACCTTGGCGTTGGAGCTAACGTCCAGCTTCTCGAATCGGCGGTAGTCCGGTATAATCTTGTTGTCAATGTACTTGACATATGCGCGGAGACATTTTAGTGCCTCTGGACAGTTGGCGACCTTCTCGTAATCATCTTCGTCGTCATAGTCATCTGTGGTTCCACCCTCTTCTTCAGTAGAATTCTCATCGTCATCCCCCAGGTGCTTGCCATTCTCTGCAGCCTTGGCCTCGGCTGCGGCTGCTAGATAAGTGTGCTCCCCATCCGAGTCGGGCAGATCGTCTCCCCACTTGTCCTCCAACTCTTTCAGGGCTTCCTTCACCCGCTGGTGGTGGAATATGAGTGAGTTGAAGGGTCGATAGTAGGTGCGCGGTCTGTCGCTCCACGTCTCTCGATTCACCTTGGCCAAGATCCGGAGTAGGGCCGGCGACTGGATGCGAATACGTCTTGGCCACGTCCCGCCCTCTTGGGCCTGCGAAATGAGGTCGTTTGTGGCGTTGTTTATCTTGACCACGCTAGCAAGCGACTTGTCGTTGCCGCCGACAATCTTTACCGACGGCGCTGGCGCTTGCTGCTCGAACAATCTGTCCCTGAGCCTGTACTCCTCTTGCATCTCCTGGTGCATCAGGAGCCCGGACATGAAAACGTCGACGGCGTAACGCCCCTCCTTCATCTTGAAGCGGTTCTTGAACTCGACGAAGTTGCATTCTCGGACAAAAGGGATGGTGTTGCTGGCCTTGAGAAACATGTAGTTCTGGCCACCGTAATCCGTGTTCGTGTCCTCGGTAACTTCGGTGCGAGCGTCGGCGGCGCGCGTGGCAGCCGTTGCCGACATGGTCCGCCTCAGCGGGTCGAAATCGGCCAACCTTGTCTCGAGCCGTGTGATGGCCGAGCGATTGTATCTGACCTCCTCTTTCAGCTCCTTGAGCTGCTTCTCCAGCTCGGGCGCCACGCGGCCCTCGCCTGCGCTGCCATCGGGCTGCAAAGAATTCATCTTGGGGGATTATTTCTGCACTTTACTTTAGCGGTGAGCGGTAGAGGTCCAGTTGGGTGCGGTGTCTCACCTCTGTCACAGTCGCACAAGGAGATGGTGTGGGGTGGGCCGGCGAACAGGTCGAGCAGCGACAAGGAACACCCGTTCTTTGGGTGGAAGAGGCAAGGCTCTTGACGGTTTAAGTCCAGCGAGCCCAGCCACCCCCGTTCTCTTACGATGCGGCTCGGCGAGAGAGAACGGCAGGCTCGGGACTCGGTCACCACATGGGGAAACGGCAAAATCAAGATAACGGGCATGCTTTCCTGGTGGTGGCGGTCGATTGGTGTGGGATGGATTGGATGTTGATGCGCAATGCAGTGGGGGTGTCGCACAACAGCAATGGCCTTTGCATTGAGGGGTCGGAAGCCTCGCGGAAAGCCCTGAGAAATCGTGCTGCATTCGCCCAATGTCAGTGGTCATAACCCCGCTTCAAGCCTCACTTTTCGACCCTCGTTGACATGGAGGGTAGGAACGGAGGGGTTCCTCCCGCAGCTTCCGGTGCGGCTGTGCCGCGTCATGTAGGCAGCAGTGCGTCGATAAGAGCTAAAGCGGACGAGGCTCTCAGAGCCTGGTCGTTTTGCTGTTCCCCATCAACCTTTTGAATGAGCACAACCGCATCAAACCACCTCGGTGCTTTCCGACCAGACATGCGGCGTCGGCCGATCCGCAGCTAGTCACAGTATTGAGGCTAATCAGCCCCTATTCTCGGTCGACTGTTTCTGCCTCTCACGTGCACCGATTGATTGCTCGTAGGCTCCCACGCCAGCCCTCCATCTTCCGTCCCATGATCGCCCATCACTCCCGCCAAAATGGACTTTGACAGTGCGCGGGGCCGCAAGATAAACATGGCCGCTGGTTTCATCCACGACAGGGCCCCAGAATTTCACAGCGCTTTCGATCCCGACGGGTCGACGCTCAACATGGAGACTATGGAGTACGAACCCAATCTCAGCGAGCATATTGCCGATCTCAAAGAGACGCTGGAATGCCACCAGAAAGTGGCCAGTAAATACGTCGATTTTGTTGACGATTTACTCAAGTGCACGTGGGACGACGTCCACGAAGAACTTCAGAAGGCGAAGCGAGCCCACGTCGTCAGCGAAAGGCGAGGCAACAGAAACCCCCTCCGCGGGTTTTGGCGCACACTCGGAACTTCGGGCAGCATCTTAGCACCTGGTCTCTCAGCGATTCCTGACGAACTGTGTGTGCTGCACGGGGGGCTTGCTGTTGTATTCAGTGTATGTGGAAGATCTTCAGACCTGTCAAACGGGCACCCAGTCAGGGTACCCAGAGCCGGCGATCCGCTAACGGCCAGCCCAGCTAGCACGGCACAGTGAGCTCAACAGATTCAAGATACTCTCCGCCTTTGACAGACTTCCAAATGTCATCGAAGAAGCTCAAAACAAGTCCAAGTTATTTCCACGGGATTTGAAGAAAGCAAAAACCGTCAGCCTCCATCGGCACATATGGGCGCTGAGAATCATTCTCGTCCAGTCTCTTCCAGCTCTTATCAACATATTGATACCTAACACGTTCCGTGAGAAACACCCTTGAAACACCAGAGAGGCATTGGCTGACGTTTGCTTCGCATAGTCAATGCATGGAAAAGCCCGTTCAAGGGCTGGAAGATTGACAAAATTCTGGAGGAGGTGGCAGTGTGCACAGAGCGTGTCCGACTCTCGGCGGAGGCTTTGATGGATGATATCCACCTGGAGAATAACAGCATGACAAAAGCAATCCATCTGCAACTGAGCGAAGTAATCCAGCAGAACAGAGTACTGCAGATGTCGATCGAGGCAGCCCAGAGCAAGACGCACCTGCTTGATTTCCTCATGGATCAATTGGAGTTCAACCCGACCACTGGCGCAATTGTTGGGCGAGATCAAGCCGACAACATGACGGACCACGGTACGGCAGCCCTCGGCTACGCACCTTTGGACCTGCTTCAACTTCTCAACGTCAACCATTTGCGCGTTAGCAGCGACGCTGCACGCGTGGTTCGTGCACAGCCCACGCTACCGCAGGCTGATATCGAGCGCTGTGCCTTGGTAATGGCGGCGCCGCAAGTCAAGCAGCTCCTGAATAGTAGCTGCGGCTCGGGGACAGTCGCCATCGACGGACATTTTGACAGAACCCAAATTGACAAAATCAGCCCGCTGTCATATGTCTGTGCAGTCCTGGCACAAGCGGTCCGGAGCCAACACCAGCAGCCCAGCAGTCCGACACTGCCACTAGCAGAGAAGCGATTTCAGAGCAGCAACATCGTACTAGAGTACTACTGCGCACTTCACGCGGGCACTGTGGAGAATGACGATGACCTTGCTGGCCCCCAAGGCCTGATGCGATGCTTAACAACACAGTTGATACTCGCACTGGTGGAAAATGAAATTGTCGGGAACAACTACGCGCTGCCGCTGCCGTACCTCCGCGACGGGGAAGAGGACCGGCTAGCGGATCGCGATCTCAACTCTGTATGCCGCTTATTCACCGAACTCGCATGTCTTGTTCCCGCCGACACGCCTATCTACTGTCTCATCGACAGTTGGTCGAGCTTTGAGCGCGAGGAATTCTGGCAAGCCGAGTACGATATTGTACTTGATACTTTTCGTGACATCGCCTCCAACGTCAGCTTCAAGCTGCTGCTCACCAGCCCGACATCTTCTCGCTGGTTGAAGGACTTCATCATGCCTGGCCAGCGGGTATCACTCCGTGGCCGCGAGGGGGGCGGTACTACACGAGGCGGCTTGGGGAGGATGGCTAGAGCCGCAACGATGTCGGATGCGAACAGTGGGTTTAGGGGTGCGTACTCTTTCGATGAGTACGATGAAGAAAGGGGGGACGAGACCGGTCATGCTCGAAGGACATCGCAATGATAGTGTCTAATTTCATTCCACACTCAACTTGGCCATGGTTGCGCACAGAATGCGAGTACTGGATGACATGGCCCGAGGTTTCCATAATAGGTCAAAATGGTCGAAAGTCTGGAAGTTAGTGCAGGGTGGTGATACACAGCGCAAATTTTGAAATATCGCGATCAGCGTGTTCTTTCGGTGCAGGTCAATCAGTGGGTGTATAAGCCTGACCAATAGGTTTACCAAGCAGCTTATCCCGCGTTTGCCGGCTTAATAATCACAGCTGCTGTCGCACTCGACCAAGCCCGAAGCCCGGACAGCCAGATCGCGCCATTTCACCGCGCATATGGTAAGTAGCGCTTCACGTGCCAGTGTACCCAGGCGCAGCGGCTGCTTATAAAGGGGGCGTCAAGAGTGGGGTTCAGATACACTTCACAACGTCAATCCTTCGGAGCGCCTGGGAGCATCTTCGACTCGCACGATCAAAATCTCAACAAGACACAGTCAACATGGCAACTGTCAAGCCAGTGTTGATCTCCGGGGGCGGCATCGCCTCTCTTCTTCTCGCACAAGCGCTGCGAGTTGCCAAGATACCGTTCAAGATCTTCGAGCGGGATGCGTCATTTGTGTTCCGCGCTCAGGGCTACCGTCTCCGCCTATCGGCGGAAGGCCTTGATGCCATCGAGTCGGTCCTCGACGCTCCCACATTTGAGAAGTTTTGGGCAAAATGCGGCAAGACTGGCGGTGTTGGCTTTTCCGGATTTCACGCCGTGACAGGCGAGCAGACGGAGCATGCAGTACCGGAAAGCCTGACATCGCGCGGCGGCAAGGTCATTGGCATCGCTCGCGGCGATATGCGCGCTGTTTTTGCTGACGGCTGCGAGGATAACATTGAGTGGTCGCAGAACGTCACCGGATACGAATTGACTGACGACGGGGTTCGGGCTATCTTCGCCGATGGCACCAAGTCGGTCGAGGGGTCGATGTTGGTCGGCGGCGAGGGTATCTACTCCAAGGTCGCTCGACAGCTGTCGGGCGGTAAGCTCAAGGTCTATGACACGGGTGCCAGAGGCATCCACGGGCAGGCACCCAGCACGGCATTCAAGGGTCTTGGCGAGGGTGTTTTCCGGTTGAGAGACGACACCCGACCTGACGGGGCAATCTTCATCATCACCAACATCCGGCCTGGCGAGATGGATGACCCCAACGTCAGTTTTGGCTGGACAATGGGCGGCCAGCCCGGCGTCATCCGCGCCCCAAACGACGACTACAGTATCGTTGGAAAGCAGGCAGCCGACATCGCCAAGGATCTCACCAAGGATTGGCACCCGCGCTTCAAGCCGCTGTTTGACCAAATGGATGAGACGGACGCGGCATTCTGGAAGATCACCTGCTCGTCGCCGTCGGGGGTACCGGAGTGGCCAAATGAGCCGCGGGTGACGGTTATCGGAGACGCTGTTCACTCCATGACACCGGCCGGAGGGATCGGAGCCAACACGGCGGTGAGGGACTCGGCGTTGCTGGGGAAGCTGCTGCGAGAGGCTGGCGGGTATGCGCCTGGTGTGACGGCTGCCTATGAGAAGGAGATGCGGGTGTATGGCAGCGAGGCTGTTCATCAGAGCTATTCGATGGCTGTTGGTCAGTTTGGAGTCAAGATTGATGAGGCGACGTCAAAGACTGTCTAGTCGGCGCGGGATCGAAACCGTCGGGCTTTCTGTTTGGATGACGACAACGTTGAGGCGTTCAAACCAAGAAACTGTCCTTTTTCCTCCAATAATCGGCTTCGCGGCGCTCTAGGCGCTGGGGGAGGCAGTTGTTTGTTCTAATCTTTCTTCCAGACGTAGATCAGCTAGTGTTTGCTTTCGCCTCACCATTGACAATCGCATGGAACGAGACCCCATCTTTGCATCAACCGACAGCAAGTCCCGAACTCTTTGTTGATCTTCAGAAGGGCCTCCAGCCGGACAAATGTCAGCCAAATCAAGGCAGAAGGGGGCGATGTTGGTTTGTCGAGCGGAGTAAAACTCTCTCACGTTCTCAAATCCATGATATCTCCAGATGAACCTTCCCAAGAGAGTAAATTTCCCCCAGCTCCCTAATTGAAGAGATCCACCGGCAAAGGTCACAAACGGCAGGACCGTCTCCGATCGTTACCGATGCCACGGCGCCACAAATCTAGGCAGCGTAGCATCATGACGCTCGGTGCCGAGTCAAGCGAAATCCAATGTCACCTTCTAGCACGAGGAGATTCCCGCATGTGGTTGCCGTGGCAAGTCCACGAACCGAGTCGGAGGTCCCGTGCAAGTCGCTTGCAATTGAACGGCCGAGGTGTTGGACAGGAAATGTTTGGGACAGGGCAAGTCGAGTCGGAGCAGCACATCTCAATACCTGCAAGCGAGACGCATGCTGTCGGCGGGGACGGTATAATCGAGGCGCCTCCGGCATAGGCGTGCCAGTGCGAGTATACCGTGACGGCATCACAAAAATAAACTTCATACCGGACGCTGCTAAGTGTCTTCCAGTGTTCGTCCGGTATGACCCAGCAGGGCCAGTAAGACAGGCCATGCCTGCTCGCCGAGCCCAGACGCTCGCAGTGCCGCTCCTGATGCCGCAGCCGCCGTCCGTTCCGCAACATTGATTTGACCAGATCCCAGCATCACGCCCTATATTAAAACCGGCCAGTCGTCGTCGGAATGCGCTTGCTAACCTACCTGACACGAAACCCGTGGCTCGCATCCGGGGCTGGGACGCCTTCAGGCTGTGGTGCCAAGAGAAATTGAGTGAGCCGCTAATTCGAAGTGCAAATGGAAGGGCTACGCAATGCAGGCTTGGGGAGGCATTTTGCCAGGCCTGATCGCGGGGGACGCGCCAATCGCGGCGCGATCCAGGGGCTGTGGATGCCGAGTCCAGGTGCCGGGTGCGGCTCCCTGAACTGGCAGGCGCGGCCCATGCCTCCGTTTCCCCAAGCTGCGCGCCTGCTCCGCGCCCCGGGCGGCCCTGGGGTTGCAGGCCCGTTGGGGATTCATATAATTTCCCCAAAGTTAGACCAGGTTCGCAGTAGGACCGCCGCCCCACGGAATTTACCCGCATCTTAGCCGCATGTGACACCAGCCGAACACCCCCGAAAGCGGGAATCCCCACGTGCGTCGCTGCGTTCCTGCATCCACCAGACGGCGCAGGCCTCGCATCTGCGGAGGATGGGCCTGTTACTCGAGGAAAAGAAATCTCCGAGTTGATGAACCGTGGCAGTTCGTTCGGCATCCAGGTCCGCGGAGGGCGGCGGACTGGCTGGTATATAACACCAGGGGCATCGCGCCTTCCTTATGCCAAGATCCCAGCAACCGCCTCAATCCGCACCACTTGACAACATCTCGAATTACTCAGGTCGTCTCACACGGTACACTCCGCCACCATGCTTGTCACAAACCTCTTCGGCCTCGCCGCCGCGGCGACGTCGGTCATGGGCGCCTCGCTGCAGCAGGTCAAGGAATTCGGCGCCAACCCGACCAAGATCTACATGTACATCTACGTGCCCGACAAGGTCGCAGCCAAGCCCGCGGTCATTGTGGCGGTTCGTACACACCTCGCCCGGTTTTCGTGTTGGTTTTTTTTTGCTAAAACAGGTCCCAGCTCCACCCTTGCGGCGGCACGGCCCAAGGCTGGTACAGCGGCACCAAGCTGCCCTCGTACGCCGACTCGAACGGGTTCATCGTCATCTATGCCGGCACACCCAACCAGAGCAACTGCTGGGACGTCCAGAGCAAGGCCAGTCTGACGCACGGTGGCGGCGGCGACGCGGGCGGCATCGTCAGCATGGTCAACTACACGCTCGCCAAGTACAACGGCGACAAGGATAAGGTCTACGTCATGGGCTCGTCCTCGGGCGGCATGATGACCAACGTCATGGCCGGCTCGTACCCCGATGTCTTCGAGGCCGGCGCCGCCTACTCCGGCACCGCCCACGCCTGCTTCGCCGGCTCGCCCACCGCCACCCCCTTTGGCTCCAACCAGACTTGCGCCCAGGGGCTCACCCACACTCCCCAGGAGTGGGGCAACTTTGTCCGCAACTCGTTCCCCGGATACACCGGCCGCCGCCCGCGCATGCAGATCTACCACGGTCTAGCAGACTCCCTCGTCCGCCCCCAGTGCGGCTATGAGGCTCTCAAGCAGTGGAGCAACGTGCTGGACGTCCCGCTGTCCAAAAACGTCACCGGTGTTCCCTCGGCCGCGTACACCAACATGGTCTATGGCGATGGCACCAAGCTCCAGGGCTTCTTTGGCCAGGGCGTTGGACACACCGCCCCCGTTAACGAGCAGCTCATGCTTAAGTTTTTCGGCATCCTCAAGTAAATGGTTACTACTACCGCCAACGGGTTGCCGCGTATATAAAGAAGTGATGGGTCCTTTTTCTCAGATCTGAGACATTCCGATGTATATAGTTTGGATGTGAATACACTCGCATTTCTGCATACTGATTTGGTTCGGAGCGTTCCTCATCTTTGAAGTGACCTTGGCGGTTTGTTTTCAATGTTGGTGAAGCCGAGTATATGGCAGCAATTCGGAATATTGTCGGCGGGGTTAAAACTCTTGTTTTGTGCGACGAATCTGGGCACCACAAAATTTCCTTTTTTGTACCTCACCCAGGTGACGTTGCTCACCCCGGCTCAGGATTAGCTCAGGATTTGCTCAGGCTTGCGACCGAGGTCATTTGAACTGTAACTCTGATTTTCCACCACCCGGGTCCGAAGCACCCCGCCAAGAACTTGTACGTGCGCCTAATTTCCACAGCAATTGCGCAAACAGTACCACGTGTTTTCTTCATTGCACGCACATTCGCCATGGCATTCTTCTGGGATGACGATCCATTGGCAGGCCTGCCAGAAATAGCGCCGCATCCGGGACGATCTGGATCGCAGTCTTCCGCGGCTCTCTCATCGCTGCCCCCAAGCCCAATCATCCAGCAAAATGCGGTTGAAGTTGTCAGCAACGTGCTGAGCGAGTACCAGCCAATCCATGCCAGCGACGATACTGCCAAGGTGCTACGGGCATTTGTCGATCATCTGTCTGGCCAAGGTCTGTCAACGTTGCAATCCGAGATCTACGACTTCGCCAAGAATCCCCACCAACTGCGCCAACTGCGCAATTTCCTCGTCGACGCGATTCTGAAGCCTAGTATGTTTATATTATACCCTATTAGGCCATTACCGTATACTGACGCTTTACTGTAGTGGCTGCTGCTGGTGGCAAACAGCCCCCAGTTACACCTTCGCCCAACCAGTTGGCAGCGTTCGAAATCGAATTGGCCATGACACAGATTGAAGGATCGAGCCGAACAGGACAGAAGTCGCTGAAGGAAGAGTGCCTCCGCAGAGATGGAAATCGATGTGTTGTCTCAGGCGCCATCGACTCAGAGGCCTTTGCCAACATGCCTCCAGGCGAACGTAAGGGCACTGGAAAAGTCAGAACACAATGCGCGCATATTCTACCGTTTGCGCTTAGAAAGTTCGAGGAGAAGAATGCCACGCAAACCAAGAACAAGGCAACAACATGGTGGGCACTTTACCACTATTTCCCAGCCCTAGAGAACAAGATTGGGCCTGATACGATTAACCAGCCGAGAAATGCCATCACACTAGCCTCGACATTTCACGAAGAGTTTGGTCAGTTTACGTTTGGATTTCAAGCTACGAACGAGGTATGTTATATTCCCGATTCACAAGATACGGCTAACATTTTTGGATAGGAGCATAAATACTGTATGGAGATCTTGGATGAGGATTCATACAATTTACAGAGATTACCGGCCTTTGCTGTCGTTGCCCAGGAAGATGCTAACGTCCAACGGCCTGACCCGGACATACTTGATGTCCATATGCGGATTGGCCGTATTCTTCAAGTAAGTGGTATTGGTTTTGCCATTTTCCAGAGCTTCGCAAGGAGCAATCATGGCGTGTATACTATTGCTTCGGATGGATCAACCGACTTAGAGCGCATCTTAAGCGACAAGATGCTAATGCACATCTAGGTAGTTGGCCAACGTTACAAGTGTCTTGTCAAGGAGCTGGAAGAGGAGACCTTGTAGAAGAGTAGTTGACAGAAGCAGAATGGAAAGGACTTGTTGACCATTTCTACCATAAGGTATTAGCGCCGAATGTAAATGCCTCTACATCACTGCCTAGTACATAGCCCGCCATAAGGACTGGTAGATCGCTGCTTGGCGACTTAGAGTTTTCTCTGTTGCACGTTTTAAGACCCTATTTTTGATTCGCTAGCAGATAATAAAGTGCAAGTCTAACCATAGTGACTGCTGCGCTTCCAACCTACCTCATCCAAGTTGGGGCCAGTGGGAAACACCTCAGGCTAGATACTCTAGACTCAAGGGAGGTTAGCCGCTACATCGTGTTAAGCCACTGTTAGAGCGGACCAAAGCATTAACCCGGTAAGACGGTTCGAGGCAACTTTGGTGTAGGAAATTGTCAATCCAATCAAAACCCTCCCTAACACGTTCGTTAAAGCGATCAAGCTCTATAAGCTTCTCGATGTTCCCTTCCTCTCGATAGACTCGCTTTGCGTCATCCAGGATGACACTCAGACTAGGCAATGAGGCAAGTAAAATGGCTGCCGTCTACCAAAACCTCTGGCTCACCTTGCCAGCTGACCGCGCGGCTGATTCCTGACACAGGCTATTCAGCCCAATGTCCAAGAGAAAATATGGTTCAATTACCATTCCGAGCTGGGACATTGTGTACTATCCCAGGACATGTACTGGTATATTCTGAGACATCCCATCACATACTAGTATACTATAGGACGTCCCATCAGTGCTAATATATCATGTACCATCCCAAAATTCGGGCTGGGGTACTGTGTACCATCCCAGGGCATGTACTGGTATATTCTGGGCCAAAATTCGGGCCCAAGACCAGCCTGCAAGCTGTGACGCCTGGCGAGTGGTCCGACGCAGCTCGGTTCTCTGGCGAACGGGCCCAGAATTAGGCTCCACCACAGTTTCACTGTGTCGCCCAAGCACTGGGCAGAAAAAGCACGGACTGGCAGTCCCAAAACCTAGCCCCTGCCTTTCCACGAATCATCAGTCTACAGCGGGCCCATCTTGTAAGCAGATTCGGGAGATGGTCTCGGCTGCGATGGACCATAAATTCGTTTCCTCGTCTTTTCGCGCCACCACCGCCAATACCGCGATAGTTTTGCCCTGGCAGCTTGCCCCTCATTAGTAATTACCAGCCGGAGATACCCAATTATCGGTCGGGCGGGAGCGCATTTAAGAAAGCACCAGTCTCCCACGTCGATTGGCCGAGTGTTGCCCTTGTAACGCAGGGTCGCTGCGTCAGGGGTAACGAGGATAGGGGTACACTGCAAGATAGGGGTTCAATAGTAGGGGATGGGTAAGTGATCAATTGAAGCCTGCCTTCCGCTCTCTGGCTCGGCCAGAGAGCTCCTGTTATACTGGTAGTATTGCGGCAATGTTCGACCAGCTGAACCGGCTTCGCCAGTTCAGCCCCTATTCAGCTCCGATCAGCTCTGGTCAGCCGTCCTCTACACTCAGGGTGTTACAACAGACAAGTGATGTTGCTGTTGTTCTCAGCGACTTCATCCATACTGCATCTTTCTGTAGCATAGCATAGTGGCGCTATAGGTTTGAAATTAGTGTGATTAGATCCTTTTAGTTTGCTTTGATTTTTTTTTTTTTTGGTAAGGTATGGGTTGCTCAGCTTTGACAATAGGGCTTTCAGGACGAGTTACACGCACACCCAGCATGCGTGTACGTCGTAATTGAAATTGTTGCCTGGGAGCTATCCTTATAGGTTACGCGTCATCTACTTTCCATTGATAGGAAACTTTAGCCGAGGGGGACTGAAAA
>Ga0247770_1001352_pt1 | contig 19501 bp, 12 predicted proteins | sample UWRJL136409B6_FD_179943 | JGI IMG/M metagenome (GOLD analysis project Ga0247770, IMG submission 179943) | Plant litter microbial communities from Arlington Agricultural Research Station in Wisconsin, United States - UWRJ-L136-409B-6 | ecosystem: Environmental > Terrestrial > Plant litter >... | reverse complement strand
TCCACCGAGAATTGACGGAGTGACATCATTGTCTCCACGGGCACACATGGTGGCCGGGCTATGAGTTTCAAGTTCGCCTTGAGCGTGGAAGCATTCTGAAAGAGAGATCGTCCCTCAACCGCCACGTTATCGCAGAAGAAGACACCTGACCGAGCTAGAGCTGCCTCCTGAAACACCCATCCCCTCCAGAAGATATCCCGATGACCGAACTTTTTCATTGCGTACGGCAGATCCAAAGTGGGTTGGCCAACCCCATCAGCCTCTTTTGAAGACCATTACTTGTACGTCAGGTCGAGTCAGTTTTCAAGTGCCTCCACCTCACTACGCGGGCCGGAGTTCCAAATGCAACCAAGATGTTGGAGGTTTTCCAAGAGCTTGCAGCACCCATACTTGTCGCGTCCCATCCAGGAGCACACCAACGTTGCCTTTCGATAGAGCTGTCCCATGAGCGCGACTTGGTGTCCCTTTTCTTTGAGGTTGCTCTGGTCGATGCAAATCCCATCTGCCCAGAAGGCATCGAGAATCGGCCGGAGGTCTCCTGGATATATCGTAGAGCTGCTGCAAGATTTTTGGTAACCTTGACAGGCTGGCCATTGGCGATGATGGTCTCCGTGATCGACGGGTCGCCCAAAACGTAGGAAAGAGCGGTGAATTGCGGATTGTCTTCTAAACGTGCCGTGAATAGCGTGCATCTGACTCTCCTGGAGTTCTTCAATCGGGGATGTATGCGCATGAGCCGAATGGTTTGAGATGTTTCGTCGAGCGGTTGATAAGGGCTAGAATGCTCGTTAGAGGAATGCGTGATTTTCGAGTCCTGATCCACCGTCGCTGCGCTGTCGTTGTTGTTAGAGATTTAGATTTTGCTCGCCATCCTAGAAAATAGCGCTCGCACAGGCTCTGCCGCCCTGTTCGTACTGGAAGCGGAATGCGTGGTTTCCTGGCCCAGTGTCGTCGCGCTGTCGCTATTTTTGAAGAGCTCGCTTGCCATCTTGGCAAGCAACTCTTGTAATTCAGGCATGGTTGCCGTATCTTCCTCGAAGAACAAAAAGGCCTTGGACACTTGCAGATGTTGCGTTGGGAAATTGATCTGGCGTCGGGCTGAAAAATGCCCAACAGCAGCTGGCCCAGGAAACGAGGCAGATTTAATGCAGGCCGGTGTCACCTGACGAATGTTCAATTGCGCGGGTTTGAGAAAGGTGCCTGCCTGCTGAGACGCGCTTTCCCCGAACGCGGTGATTGCACAATCTGGGCGGTGGCTGTCGGCTGCATGGAAGACGCTATTCTGGGGACTCACGACATGGCTGTTTAACTTTCTTTGGCGATAAAAATAGCTAGTCATAGATAGGTATTATTGACTAAGTACAGGCGCGGCGAGTACAGAGGCCCCTGGAGAGAGTTAGCAGTTGATTATGTCTTTCACCAGCCATTCAACGCATAGAGAGGCACAGTCAAGTTGTAACCAGTATCATTCTGGCCTTGCTCAACGGAAGGTCAATACTTCGGCACACAGCAAACCAGACACCAACGCCGAGGACACATCCGGAAAATTAATCCCGTATTATGTACTGTTATTCAACTACACCAATTATACCCGTTATTCCACACCACACAACAACTCAACAAAGACCGCACCGACTGTCTCGAACCGCTTCGTGCATGTAGGTATCATTGTACTCCAGCCAAACAAAAGACACACTTGCGCACCCAACCACTCTATGCCAAGCACCAACAAATAAAGCCGCGCCCCATACAGCTCCCCGGCTCCATTCCCCATCATAATCCCCTTCATGTCATCACATCTCATCCTCAAAAAACTTAATCAGCGTCCTCGCCCCCGACACACCCAGGCCCATGAACGGATAGCAGATATACACCAAATCGTTCTGCGTGCCAAACTTCTCCCTGAACTCGCTCTTCTGCACCAGCTTCAGCTGCTGCGCAATAGTCCGGTACGTCTTGCTCAGAATCTTGGCCCGGATAACGTCCATATTCTCTCCGGTAACCATCTCCGACAGCGCGCCGGCGCCAAAGGTGACATTCTTGACGCCTGCCTTGGCAAGGGCCTGGATTGCAGCGGAAATAAGAGCTTCGATCGCCCCGTTTGGGGAGCCAGGGAAGTCGAGCGCGAACTTGATCTGGTAGCCGTTCTGCGGGGAGAGCTTGTGCAGGATGCAAAGGGCGGCGATTTCGCCGTCCTTGGTCTCGGCCCAGAGGTACCGGCGGTGTTCGGTGTCGATCCAAGGACGGACCTCGGTGAGATGTACTTGCTTCGCCCCCTTGCGGTTGTCTTTCCAGTCCTCGATGCGCTTGTCGCAGCGGGCGCGGAAGTCTTCTGGGACGGGCTGGCCGTAGGGGAGTTCGTGAATGGAGATGCCGGCTTCTTCGGCCTGGCGCTCCTTTTTAGCGACCTTCTTGGCGGAGTCGACGGGGACACGCTCCTCTGCTACACAGGAGAGGGAGCGCCAGCCGAGCTTGGAGGCGAGGATATCCTCGACGTCTTGGGAGACGAGGAGCCAGAGGGGGCGGAGATCCTTTTCCTTTCGGAGGTGCAGAAGGAAGTCGCGGATCACGATGGGGAATTGGCGGGCATCGCAGAGGGGGTTACCCATGACGAGGGCGTAGCCATTGTCTTCGGCATAGCCGACAGCCGCGCCGGTGGGCTCGTGTCGCCAAACATGGTAGCGGTCGTCGAGCCAAGAGGTGTTGGTTGCGTCGCCGTAGTTGGCGATGAGCTTCTCGACGGAGGGAAGTCCGGCTTCACTCGACCCGCTAGAGACAGAGTAGGCGTAGCGGATGGTGTCTGCCTCGGGGTGAGGGAGGGCAGCTTCGAGCTTGGCTTGCTCTGGGAGGGATTTCGGGTCCCGGGGGAAGAGCGAGGCGTGGCGAATGTCGCCTAGGTTGAGGAGCAGGAAGACGAGGCGCTCGAGGCCAATTCCGCAGCCAGCGTGGGGAAGGACACCATACTGGAAGCCCTGGAAATATTCCTGCATGCCGCGGGGCTCGATACCAGCCTTCTTCATGCGTGCTTCGAGCACTTGCGGATCGTGGACACGCTGACCACCAGTGGTGATCTCCTGCCCGCGGAGGAAGATGTCGAACGAGTTCGTGAACCGCTCGTCTTCGGGGTCGAGGTGGGCATAAAATGGGCGGGCGGATGTCGGGAACTTGTCGATGATGTAATAATCCGTGTTGTATTTTGCCTTGATCAGCTCTCCAAGCCTGATCTCGGCGCGGGTGCTGAGATCCTCGAACTCAGAGGCCTGGTGCCCGTGTTCATCTTCCCAGCCAGAAGCGTTCAGCATCTTTACGGCATCCTTGAACTTGAGCACCGGAGTCTCCTCCGCCCACACAAGGTCTTCATGCGGGAAGCGCGTCTTAATGATCTCGATCTCCTTCCGGAAGCGCTGGTAGACACCCGCGAAGATGCTCTTCAACATATTGTCGATGATCGCCATGGCCTCATGATAGTCCTCATTGATAACCATCTCCAGATCCAAGCCCGTGTACTCGGTGAGATGGCGGTGCGTGTTGCTGTCCTCGGCGCGGAAGACTGGTCCGATCTCCATGACGCGGTTGAAGTCTGCTGATATGCTCAGCTGCTTGGCCAGCTGGGGGCTCTGGGCGAGGAAGGCCGCCCGGTCAAAGTAGTTGACCTTGAAGACCTCTGCGCCGGATTCTGTGGCAGCCGGTTGCAGTTTGGGGGTATGGATTTCGATGAAGCCCTGATTCTCGAGGACCTGGCGGAAGATGCTGCATATCCCCGCGTTGATGCGGAAGATGGACTGGGCCGTGGGTGTCCGCAAGAAGGCGAGACGGTTAGCAACGCGGACGCGGTTCGTGGCCATGGCTTCGATCTTCTGTGTCTCCTCGTCCTTCTCGACGTGGTCGATGGTAAAGACATCCACTGGCAGGTGTTCTTGTACGGGCACAATCAGGTGTATGCTGTCGACCAGGACCTCGACGTTCCTAACGCTGCAGCCCTTGATCTCCTCGGGTGCTCGTTGCAGCGTTCCCTCGACATGGACCAGGCCCTCGGTGATCAAGCGCTCGACCCATCGGACGAATCGTTCGGAGACGACGCCATCGCGGCATGCTACGACGCCCTGTAGCGTCTCGGTCCTGTCGCGAAAGATGACAAACGCCAGCTTCGAGCTGAGGCTTCTTATGTGGTGTAAACGAGCGGTAAAGCGAATGGTGTTTCCGATACTGCCAGATTCCTCGGCTGTTAATTCGGAGAGGGCAGCGGTCTTGACGAATGCGCCGCTCGGCTTGGTGCCGTAGCGCGCGGCGATCTCCGGGGGGTCCTCCTGGAGGGCCTTCTGCTCCTCCTGCTGCCGTCTCTGCTGGAACGAGCGTCTTTCGCTCTCCCTCTCATCAAGCTTGGCGAGCTTGAGCTGCGCCTTGGTAAGCGATTTTTCCTCGCGCTCGCCATCGAGATTCTTAATATCGCCGATCTTGGGCTTGGTGATGTGGTTCTTAGCCGTGGAGTGGCCGATGATGCGGTTGAGTGCCAGAATCGGCTTCTTGAACACACCAGGAGACATTTTGGCGCGGTTTGTGGTCGGCGATGGTAATGTGGTGGTAGCGATGATCCGCTTGGCGTGGGAGAGAGGTGTGGGCGGGCTGGGTTGTCGGAACTGGCAAAGCAAGCCTAATAGCTCGACAATGGAGTTAGCTGGGAAGGAGTGACCATGGGAGACAGAAGTTGCGGACGGCAGGTGCTAGAAACGGCAGTCGAAAATATAGCGTTGACGGGGGCGCGTCGCACCGGAAGCCGCGGCGATCGAGTTGGCCGAGGGTGTGCAAAGTCGTGACGAACCTCCGCGAACCTATCGCCCTGCTTCCAAGCTAACGTGCAGCATGTGCGCATAACTAAGAGCACCACGAACTCTGGCTCAACGCCAGCGCTTGGGCCCGCTTCTCTGGATGGGAGCCAATGTTATGCAGCCCTTCGGGTGAGACGGCCTGCGACTTCCAAAAACAACCACTCAGCACAAACAGGGCCCTGCCGTTCGCCCCTGGCATGCCCCGGGGGCTGAAAGAACAGCATGCCAGGGCTATCATTTCTCCATGGTGTCAGATCCCTGGTGATAGGCCGGAGCAAAGCTTCCGCCTGACTTCTATGGCTGGGTTCGCCATGTGTTGATGTTCCTACTTCGCATGACGTCACTCCTGTCAAACTTGCTGACGTCACCAAGGTGTGGAGGTGGGGTCGCGGGGCAGCCCGAGACCCACATGGAAACACAAGAACGACCGTGATCGATCTGGGCCACGATGGCTGGGAGATATCTTGGTAATGCTTCACACTGGCCTGGTATCTGGGAGCAGAAAAATCGAAATGGAGTCCCAAATTCCTGTTCATCTGCTGTGCCTGGGCGTCAACCAGCTCACAGTGAACCTCCGCTGCTGCTGTCGAGGTACCCCTGTCGTCCCGAATTTCCAGCCAATGAGCGCACTCGAAGCTTGGCGGTGGTGATGAGTGGGTCCTTGGCAGTCCGCACAGCGTCCGCCGGGAAGGCACCCAGTGGTAATGACATCAACCTCCCCCAACGCGTGCCTGGAGGCTTGGGAATTGACGATGTGATCAACCCACGCGCCGCAAGACGATCAGAGATCCCAAGCATGTTTTGCGTTGACAGAGGGCACTGAAACAACGCATCATTTTCTACAGGGTCAATGCTCCCGCTTTAATTGCAGGCAATTGCCAACCCCGCGTTGCGCGCGTTGCGGTGGATTCTGTGTCCTGCAATTCCCTTCCCGTCTCTAGTGTAACCGTTGCACATCCAGACCACCACACTCGTTCAACATCGCCGGCCACCATGTCTAAAATCCCGACCGTTGACGGTATCCCCGTCTCCTTAATCCCTTCATCAGAGCCCTCGACGGAGCGAAAGACGCTTGTGACAGCCAAAGATGCCATCGATCCGACGCCGTCCCGATTCTCCCTCCGCATGTCTGCGGGATGGTGGCGCTCCCTGCAGTATGTCGGCTTGTCGCTCCATTTCTTAGCGTCGCCGCGCCCGCCGAGTCCGTCATTCACCAAGACCATCCCCTCGACCCTCTCCAGGACTAAGGGCGAGTTCGAACTCCAGTTTTACACTCCTAAGGGTTATAGCAAGGCCAAAAAAGAGGGCCGAACCTACCCGGCGGTGGTCAATTTTCATGGCGGCGGCTTTACCATCGGCAACGCCACCGACGATGCCCGCTTCGCCCGCTTCGTCCTCGAGACTTGCAATGCCATGTTCGTCTCGGTCGACTACCGCCTCGCCCCAGAATGCCCCTTCCCCGTTTGTGTGGACGATGCCGCCGACTCCATCCTCTATCTGGCAAGGTCTGCCAAAGAGCTTGCCATCAACCCACAGAAGCTCGCAACATGCGGGTTTTCTGCGGGCGCAAATCTCGCCCTCACATCCAACATGCGCCTCGCCGAGCATCTCAAGACGGCTGGGTCATCTGTCCCGAGCCACAAGGTTCGAGCTGTTGCGACATGGTACCCGATCACAGATTACACCCTTTCCCGCGCAGAGCGACGTGAGACTTCCGTCCGACCTGACCAGACGCTTCCGGACAACATCACATCCTTGTTCGATGCGTCATATCTCTACCCGCCTGAGCTTATGCTCTCAGACCCGCTGCTTTCGCCAAGCAAAGCGACAGATGAGCAGCTCGCGCAAGGCATCCCCCCGCATGTGATTTTCTACACTTGCGAATGGGATATGCTGCTGAGAGAGGGCGAGGAGTTGGCGAAGAGGCTGGGACGGCCCCCTATCAACAAGGACGTTAGATATAAGATGATCCCCGAGGTGCCGCATGCATGGGACAAGGCGCCTGATCCGATCAAACCTGCGGCGGGGGCAGAGAAGCTGTATTTGGAGTGCTGCAAGGCGTTGAAGGAGATTTTTGATGAGGAATAAGGGTACCTGCTTGTTCTTTGGAGTTCTTGCGGTTACCACTGGGCTCACGATACGATGATATATGATGATCTAATGTGTATTACTATTACGTAGTGAAAAGTACACTATCCTACAAACTAAAATACTCGCGGAGGAAGCAGACGTGGTGCCTCAGGTAAGATACTGCGCTTTTGTCTCCTGGAATCGCCGTCATCATGTGAGGCCCCTCACCCCAATTTGCGCTCATTCTTGCTTGATCAGAGCCTTTTCCTTTCCACACTGCCATCAGGGCCGCCCTCTGCTTTGCTGCTGCCTTCGGCGAGATCACTTTTGTGAATGGTGTACGGAATGTACTTGCAACCGCAGGGCGCCGCAGAGGTACAACTCCGCTACGTCTAAGAAGAACCTGGCGCGGACAGAATGCTGGCCAGACGAGAAGCGCAGGGGTGTTTCTGGGGCAAGTCTCATAGGTGCAAGCCCTCGAGTTCTGGTTGGTGTTAGCTTCTGTCTTATCGACAACTTGATTGGTGATATCACCCTGAAACGGGGATTCGGCGGTACTTGGCTTTCTGGTGGTGGCGTCCCGTTCGTCCTCGGGCTCAGAGGTGTAATCGGGCGCATACGGAGAGTCGTCTTTGGGATCGACCGCTTCCTTCTTCTCTTTTCCCTTGTCGTGAACGTCTTGAGTTTCAGATTCATTGACCACAATGCCCTCCGAATTTTTGTAGATCCAGTGCAGCGCATGCCGAGTTGAGGATCCGCCCTCGCCAAACTTCTTTAGAGCCACATTTCGGTCGGCTTCCTCCTTCGATCTGCGGGTGGGTTCGGCAGCCTTCCTTTCCGTCTCCACCTTCTCGCGCTTTTGTTTCTTCTGGACCCTTTCGGCTTGGCTCAGAGGCTTCTTGCGGTTTGGCTTGTTCTGCTTCTCACGCTGGCGAGGTGGCTCAACAATGTACCACACGCCTTGAGTTTCGCGATGCTAGGTCATGTTGGTCGCTATGACGGTGACTAGCGAGTTCTTGGCTAGCTGGTCGTACAGAGACTTCTCGGTCGCGGGTGCCCTGTGCTCTGACGTCTTCTCAATGGTGATGTCCTTCAGCTTCGGGAAGCCAGGCCACAGGTCTGTTATGTGGGGCTGTAGGAGAAGCTCGGGGCCGCAACGAGAGTCATGACCAGACCAGCCGATGCGGAGAGTGATGTGATCAACCTGCGGACAACACTTGACCATGGTGTTCATGATGTCGGAGAGATTGTTGTCGGCGGCTGATTCATTGCCCAGCCAGTCGATATCGATGGACCTCATCCACAGCCCATTTTGGTGTCCGATGCGTGTGAGCCAGTGGCGCTGGCCCGGGACCGGGAGACTGAACTTGTTCTTGGAGTAGATGAACTCTCTCACCTCCTCGGACAATTTCTTGTTGGTCCTGATCAATAGCATCAGGACTCTGCGAGGGACATCGAAGTATTTGGGTTTTAAAATGGCGGCGTAAGCGTTTTGGGTGGTTTTCATGGCAGGGCTTAGGGGCTTCGGGATCGCGATCGGCCCATTCGCAATGAACAGGTATGGGTATATTTGTAAGCGAATCTCGGGCGGTAGGGCCATCAACCGGAATGGCTTGTTGCGGATCCAGGCGTAAAGAATTGCATTCGCCCAAATCTCGGCGTTGATCTCCAGGTCGTTGGTAGACATTTTGTGGTGGTTTTGGTAAGTTAGTTGTTGCGGTGAAGAGAATCTGGATGACGTTAGCGGGTTGGGAAACCAAGGGAAGTCAGTAAATATCACGGCTCACCTGTGGGTGGGGAAACTGCGGCGGCGGGCCTGATTCCGTGTGAGAGGCGCGGCCCCCAAATGTCAACAATGGGATCACAGTTCTAGATATGGTACATGGGATAGAAGAGACCAGTATCCGTTATCTCATCTATGCTATTCGATTAATATTCTCCTTCATCTAATCTTTGTACCTTTAATGGAACGGGGCTGTTAGAGACCTGAACCAATCGACACTACAGATTCTATTAGAGTTCTGTCAGGACTGAGGCTTGAATAATCATGGGTTGAAAACAGGTTATTCATATAAATAAGTCTAAGATTACCTAAACAGTTCTTTGTTTGGCAGGCTCTTTCTGCCCTTCATTCGTCCACTCCCTCTTGTACATCCACACGAATCCGTCCCCGATGCCTGGCCGGCCTCCCCAATATCCTGCGATGCCCAACGGCGTCAACCACGCCTGGTTCGCCCACGAGGGTCCGAACGCATATGACTTACGCAGTGCTACCCAGCCGCCACGCCGAGAAATCGTGCCATTGAGCTCAAACTCGCCAATACCATCCCGACACCCCTGGGCTCTGACCAACACCGCATCTCCATCGTCCGGATCCGCTTCTGTCGTGAAATGAATTCCCTGCAGCGGCGCGTCCACATCGTCGTCTCCCTCGGCGCCATACGTGTAATATCCGACCCACTCCCCGTTTGGCAAATCCTCAATCAGCGCATCGAGGTTCTCCCTCAGCCATCGAGCGTATTCGGGTGCCGCCGCGGCGCCATACCCCCGCAGCGCCGTCCCCAGGGAATTCGCCCACAGCACCCCAACACCCACACTGCCTTCCGGAAGCGGGATATGGACCGTCCTCCTCTCCGTCCCCATCCTCGACTTCAAGTTCGATTTCTTTGCGCTCAAAAACGACACCCTGTCCAGACACGGAAAGTCATCCCGCTCCTGCACATCCTCGTCCGCCCGCAGCATGTGCACCACGCACGCGACCGCCAGAAGTCCGATTGTCTGCCCGCCCTCGAGCGAGACACACCAATCCGCCGTGATGGCAGACTCATCATCGGGTTCACCATCGTCATTGAGATGCAACGCCACTTCTCTGAATCCAAATGCGCTTGCCACGCGCTGCGTCAGCAGCGGCATGTTGCTGTCGCTGTTGTTGACCGCCTCGGGCACTGCTGAATCGGCGGCTTGAAGCGACCCCGCCGCCAAACACAGCGCGACTTGCGCGGCGAGGGTGTCCCGGTTGGTGGCGCTTTGCGCGCGGAAAAAGGCGCTGTAAGAAAGCTGCACGGCGAGGCCGCTGACGGAGGCGGTGAGCGGCACTGGTAGGCCGAAGATGGTGAAATTGCTGAGGGCGCCCACGAAGTTTACCAGCGCTGCGGGGAGGCACTCAGGCGTTGGGGAGGAGGAGCTCTCGTTCAAGTTGTCGCCAGAAATTGAGCTGAACGGGGCGAGGAGGGTCGACAGGGCGTCGATGAAGCCCGAGCTGGGCGGGCACATCTGTGATGCAGCGAAGGCGAGGTGCGTCCATGTGGAGGCCGAGTGTGGGCTACCTTGGCCAGTTTCGGTGGCCAGCTGGGCCGAGATCAAGCTGTGCAGCTCTTCCTTGTCAGGGAGGACGACTGTGTCGGAGGGATAGTCGGCATAGGTGATGAACGAGTTCCGAAGCACGACCGGGTCGTGGCAGGCGATCCTGAGATAGCGACAGGTTTGGCCCAACGAGAGAATCGTCCTCGCCGGCAGCAATGAGCCTATTTGCTGAATTGTCTCCAGTGGGAGACGGGTTAGGTGTGAGTGGTCCTGCATTTCATCAGGTGAGAGGTGTGTTTCGGCTGAAGAGTAGTTCTTTGAAAGCATAGAGGTTGGGTTTCGCTGTTGACTTTGAGCAGGCTGGCCTCATGGCGAGGCGGGGTTGGTTGCCTAATTCTCGGAAGACCAATCCAAACCCCGGCTTGCTCCGGGACCCGAATTCTCGGCACACAGTCGGATTCTCAATATTCACCCGAGCCCGAAGTGGATGCCTAACTTCGCGTCTACAATGAACTAACTTTTTCCAGGGGAGGCCCCCTTTGATCACATAAACACCCTGTCAACACGTTGTTGACATGCCTTCAACATTGCTGATTCGGCTTATCGTTAGGCAACTGAGTTCATTGTTAAATTGTACATATTCAATCTGTCATTCGTTACAAATCAAGACGGAAAAGCAATGCTAAAGTTGCTAAATTTAATTGAGGTATGTCCTGTCCTACTGATCAGCCCCATGTGCTGCAATCCTGACTTTCATAGCACATGCTGAGATATGCTATCACAGCATGTAATATACTCGGCCTACACTCCACAAAGTGTTACAAGGTATGAAAAGTAGTTGCATTGCGTATTTCCGGCCATCTCATAGAACAAAGGAAAATCCCCGATCACACCCAATCAATCCAGAACCGGCCGTTGTGGACTGGAAATATCACGGCACAAGCTACTTCGTAGGGAACCCGCTCTTCTTCGGCAGCCACTCCTCAAACGTCAACATGCCCGGATGGTCCCTCCTCCGCGCCGCGATATCGGCCTTGTACCCATGGCTCGCAAACCACCCAACCATAAGCCCAACCTCAGCCACCATGTACGTCAAAAAGCTCCCCAGCGGCCAATACGTCACCGGCGCCGGACTTCCCGTCGCCCTCGCAAACGCCGCACTCATCTGCTCCATGGTCAACTCATCGCCCGCGATGCCTACGGCGCGATGATTCCACTCCGCCGGCGACACAAACGCCTTGGCCGCAAACACGCCGATATCCGCCGTTGCGACCCACTGCATGGACTTGTCCCTGTCCCCTAGGTGGTTCCACAGCGCAGCGATGAACACCTTCGTCTTCATCCCCGGCTCCAGATTGTCCATGAACGCCACGGGCCGCAGGATCGTCCAGCCCATCGACCCTCCGGCCTCACCCGCGGCCGTCACAGCGCGCAGGTGCTGCTCGATGACCTGCTTAGTCTGGAAATGTGGGATGGGCGTGGGGCTATCCCACGACGCCGTGTCGCCGCCGCGCTCGACAGAGCTGTACACGAAGTGCTTGATGCCCGCCTCAATGGCCCCATCAATGAGCGCCTTTCCCTGAGTGATCTCACCCTCGACAGTCACACCGGGACCAAGCGAGACTTGCACGGAGTAGACGCCCCAGATGGGGCGGTTGGAGTTAACGCGCTTGGCTTCCTCGAAGAGGGCGGGAACGTCGTTGAGGTCGCCTTGCACGAGCTTGATGTTGCCGTTGCCGCGCGAGGCGAGACGCTTGGCGGAGGGAGAGGTGGTGTCGCGGGTGAGGGCGAGGATGGTGAATTTGCTGCCGTCGTTGTTGAGGGAGAGGAGGGCGTCGATGACGGAGCCGCCTTGCTTTCCGGTGGCGCCGGTGATGAGGAGTGCCTTGGCCATGGTGGCGATGAGTTTGATAGAGCGATGTCGTGGTGGGAATGGTAGGTGAGTCTCGCAGTGTGATGAGGGTGGGATTGGAGGTTCGTGAGAGGCACAGGGATTGAGGGCTACCCCGGAGGCAGGAAGGGTGTGCCTCTCTTCTATGACGCGCCACAAATGCATGGCTTGTATTCGGGTTGTTTTGCTACGATTTTAGTCGGCCTACCAAGTGTGCTAACGACTCAGTAGCAGTGTGCCGGCAACAACGGTCTGAGGACGGTCTCAAGGCCGAATCTAGTTCATCCAACGGCGGAAATATACTCAAATGGGGCTGAATAGTTGTCCAGTTCCGTCTATAGTCGTGGTCCGGCCGGGGTAGTCGGCCGGAGCCGTCGATTAGAGAACTGAGCTATCGTGAGTCCGTTAGTACCCGCTATTTTCGACGATTCGGTCTCCCTCGGCCGACCCTTAGCGTCTACTAGATGCGTTCGTCTGACACGCGGCCCCCGAGGGAATGTATGATATTTGCATGGCTCGCCTTTGTTGTTGTTGTTGTTGTCCATCCCATGACTTCCTGCCAGGACGAATCCGCAAGACCCAACCTCGTCCAACCGCAAAATAACCCCACGAGACCTCAGCACCACAAACACCAGAATTGCCAACTCCTTCATCACCATCACTGCCAAAACACCCCAACCCAAACAACACCATGGCAGACGACATGCTAGACATGATGACCAACCCCTCAACATCAAATCTCAACCAAACATCCACTTCCACCTCCACCATCCCCTCCCGCCCCAGAGTCGCCACCACCACCAACTCCTCCTCCTTCTCCTCCCCCCGCCTCGCCACCGCCCGCGCCCTCCTCCAAGGGTACTCCTCGCTCTCCGTCCCCCAGCTCCTGCGCAACCTCTCCCCTACATTCACGCACCAAGTGCTGCCCTCCTCGCTGGGCATGCCCCTCCGCAACAGGGAGTCCTTCGCCATCCACGCCAAGGGAATCTTCGCCGTGTTCGACACCTTCCGCATAGTCCCCGAGAGCATGTACGAGGACCCGGAGCGCGACGTGGTCGTCGTACACGCGCGCATGGAGGGGGTGCTGAGCCATGAGAGGGGGTGGTGGGGGAGCGAGTGTGTCATGTTTGTGAGGATTAGTGAGGACGGGAAGAAGGTGGAGGGGATTCGGGAGTTTGTGGATAGTTTGAAGGCGGTGGAGATGAGGAAGAAGTTTGCGCCGAGGGGGTTTGGGATGGGAGGGGAGGGAGTGATGGGGTTGGGGGTGGGGATGGGAGGGGTGGTGTTGTTTGTGGGGTTGGCGGCGGGGACGTATTTTGGGGTTAGGAGGATGTTGCAATGAGGGATGGGGGTAGTGATGGGATGGTGATGGTGGTGGGAGTAATAGATGGAGGTTTTGCGTCTAAATGCGTCGAAGTTGATATCAGCGACAGACATACCCCTCTCGGAAAGTCCCAAAGATACGGAATTAATCCATGTGTTGACATTGAACCGGCCAAGTGGCCCATGGTTGTGGACTTGAGCTATCACTCTCCATCTACAGAAATACCTGCGGCAGGCTCAGAACACTTGGGCGTGAGAATCGGGGAAGGTTCCACTGAACTGGGATGAAGTCTCAGCTTTTACTGACTCTCAAACTCAGTCCTTCAAGTGAACTCTGTAGGTGAAGTTTGGGAGCATCGACTGACTTTGAACAACTACCTATTTATCTTAAACCCTCACATACACTAATTCCTCCAGCCCACTAATGAAGAAAGCGTCCGGAAGAGGTGTTGGCCTCAAAATAGAGTACAATTCAAAATCCATGTACCGACACTACCCCAAATGCCACGCCGCTCACTCTTCACTCCTGATCCCTCCCCGTCTAACCGCCCCCTAAAGCCCCATACTCTGCCAAAGCGCCATGCCCCCCGCAACCATCGGCATCACAATGCGCACGGTATTCAACCTTACCCACCTCCTCGCATAATACTCGGCCAAACTGACATCCACCGTCCCCTTCCCCTCCCTCGCTCCACTCAGCGCATCCAGCTTCTCATTAATCGGCTGCATATTCGCCGCCGAATGCACCACCGTGACCAAATGGCACACCGCGCTGACGGCATAAAACCGCCAATCTTTTCTGGAGAGAGGGGAGTTGTACGCGCTGTATGCGGCGAAAGAGTACCCGAATATGCCGAGGGTTGATATCGGGCGGAAGAAGACGTTGCCGACGGCCCAGAAGGTGGGCCATTGCCGGCCGAGATGGCGCGCGGCGGCGGCGTGTTGCGGGGAGGAGGGGGGCGGGAAGTCGACCAGGAGGGCGGGGACGCCCATGAAGGATTGGGTTATTGCGTTGCCTGGTGCAGGGCTGGGGTTAGTAAAGTACGTGGGGCTGGGGAATGGAGGGGAATAGGTAGGTACCGAGCAGGATGAACGAGCAGGCCATGGTCGTGCCGACCACGGTGTTGGCGGCGGTGGACATGGTGGACGACGACATGGTGGGTTATTTCGGGCGCGGAGATCAGACAGACAGGATGCCAAAAATGTGAGCAAGCAGAGGTAGCAGCGGCAGCGCACGCGCGGAGAGGAGAGACGGACGGTTATATCCTGTCTCGTCTAAGTGGGTCTTGGCGTCTGAATGCGGGTGTTTTTACCCCTTTTTCGTCACGTCAATTAGACTGACGACGGGAGCTGCAGCCGCCGTCACACGACTTTGTTCATGATTCGAAGATTGCATAAACAAGCAATGCCAGGGGGTGGGTTCTGCGAGTTTCGGGAATCTTAAGTTCGGATGGGCTGTTTTGGGAGGGAGTCGCTGGAGCTTGCTGCGGGGAATTGGAATAGGGGTAAATACCGGTTCCCCGTATCAACAGTGCACATGGGAGTTTGCTGCAGATTGGAATAAGGGTAAATACCGGTAGCCCCTATCATCAGTGGGCAAACTTGCATTAGTGTAGTTGTAGAGGCAAGCCCAGCCAGACCAAATAACCACGCAGTCATGAATCATCATGCGAAGCTAGTGGCGTGTCATGAGTTGTTTGGTCTTGGAGCAACCTCAAGTGACTCTGAGTTAGGTACCTACACGACCAATGTTCGCAGGACTGAATGGGATCGGCTGCGTCACAAAAATTGAGGCATCAAACTGATTTCTCGCGATATTATCTCAAAAGTAAACTCACCATAACACTCTAGACATCACATTCGAAGCAGGAGGGTGATATTGCACATATGCCCCAGATGCCAACACCATAATATTCCCATTCATGAGTCTTTAAGACTGATGTCGTCAAACATGAAGATAAACAAAAGAGATTCGTAAATAATTCCCAACCAATTCCAACCCGCCCATTACCTGGTGATATGACTATTTCCAACTCCGATGTATGACCCCAATGATGCAAGAACCTAGAACATAAAGCCAGCTCGCTCAGCAAACACTGCTCACCTCCACCACAACCTCATCCTTTAAAGGAATCATCGGCGACACCCCAGTACATGCCACCGGCACCGGAATCTTCTCCGACATACTAGCCTGCCTGTCCTCCCTCGCCTTGGTCAAAAACTCCATCCTCGTCCTGCGATCCAGCGCATCGGCCTCCTCCCAGATCCTCAGCGTCTCGGCCCTGCGCTCCTTACTCCTCGGCTCGAACGCCATCTTGAACGGATCCGGCTTGATGATCAGCAGACTGTTGCTCTTGTCCGTCGGAACGGGGTAGGTCTCGCCCGTGATCGGGTCGACTTTGTGCTTGAGGTTGAATCCCCAGGCGAGCGAGCCACATGCGATGAGCAGCTCGTCCTGCGTGAGGTTCATGCCGAGACATTGGCGCTGGCCCCAGCCGAAGGAGGACATGCCTTTGATGGTGGGGAATTGGGAGAGCGGCGCTTGGAAGGTGGGCCAGCCGGGCTCGAGCCAGCGTTCGGGCCGGAAGGAGGACGGGTCGGGGTATTTTTCGGGGTTGCGGAGGAAGGCCCTAGCAATAATACCATTAGTCAGGAAAAGGGAGAAAGGGAGAAGGGGGAATGAAAACCTACCAGTCGAGAGGGAGGATGCGGGTCCCCTTGGGGATGAAGTACCCGTTATAAACGTCGTCGACTTCCGTTTCGTGCGCCACGCCTGAGACACAATGTCAGTGATGCCTCCAAAACAGAAGAAAGGGGAGAGAAACCCACCAGTCGGCACATTCGGCCTCCACCGCATCGTCTCCTTAATACAAGCCCTCAACACCGGCAGCCTCGGCGCATCCTCCAGCGTCGGCAACCGCCCCTGACAAACCTCATCCACCTCCCTCTGCACCGCCGCCTGCCACTCGGGATGATGCACCATCGCCACGAGCCAATAGCTCAGCGGCCCCGCGACCGTAAAAATCCCCACCAGCGCGAGCATTCCAATCACCGAGCTGGCCTCATGATCTCCCGAGATGGTCGTCTTGAGCGCCGTCCGCTCCTGGAACTGCCGCGTCCAGCACGGGCGCATCTCCCCCTTGGCAGTCTTGGCTCTGCAGCGCGCAAACTGATTCATCCACCACGCCTGCTGGTCATCGTGGCGCTTGCGCTCGGCGCGCTTCCACGGGTTGAGCAGCCAGGGCAGGTGCCACAGGGGCGTGAGCACGTTGGTGATGGGCCCCGCGGGCGACATTTGCCGCAGCAGGCCCCATGCGGATTTAGTGCAGTAGCTGCTGAGGCTGGGGTCGTCCCAGGTCAGCTGGCACATGACTTTGGAGGCCATGTCTTCGAGGGAGGCTTGGAAGTTGGAGGGGTCGGTGGCGAGGCGCGCGAGCCATCGCTTGGATTCGAGGTACATGATGCCGTGGTAGCGCGCGTTGGTGGCCTCGGTGATGTAGGCGTGGGTGAGGCGGCGCTGGCGGGACCAGTATTCTGGGGTGGGGGTGTTAGTGGTGGCTTGCAAAGGGGATGAGTCGAGGAGGGCAAACGGGGTAATGTTGGAGGATGTCGTGTACGCGAGAGTCAGGGGCAGGGCAGGCGGCTTACGGTTCCTCCCCATTAGTGGTAGATACTCCCCGCCGCTCTTCGAGTCGAACAGCGACCGAATCTGCGGACGGTCCGAGTTGAACTTGGCGCGCTTGACGAGCAAGTCCTCGGCCACGCGCTCGTCGGTGATGATGACAAACTTGGCGCCCAGCATCTCGGTGCGATAGAGACCGCCGGTCGCGTGCTTGTCGCCCCATTCCTTGAACTTGAGCCACATGTGGTCGATGGGTAGGTCGTGGATACGGCCGATATAGGGGATCTGTGTTGGGCCGGGCATCCCGGCGGGGTCGTTCATCTCGCGGAACACCTTGAAGAAGTGTATCGCGGCCGCGGCGAGCACGACGGTGCCCAGGAGGAGGGCGATAAGGAGCTGCATGTTGTGTCTGTCTGGCTCTTACCCCATGTGGTGAGGGTGGAAAGTGCGTGTACGTGACTGGAATCACTAACAGGAATGTAGTAGTGACTGACAAGGAGGCGGAGTAGCAGTAGGTGTAGCAGCCAAGAAAGGCGGGAGTTATAACGTGTCTGTCTCAAATACCGTTCTGCAAGTTCGCCCCCTTGGCTTTTACGTGTCTTGGCCCGTTTGATGGGCACATCAACAAATTTGAGGCTGGCTCTCGAGGGGCGATCTGTGCAACGTCAACTGGCTGAGGATCCACGCCAGCCCAGTATCAACCGGTGGGCGTGGCCATGGCCAGTCGTAGCCCGCAGCAGCAAGACGGTCGACCTACTGCTGAGGAACGACGGCCCCGGGAAACTCTCGCCCACTGCTAGCTGCCACCATCCGCCCATCGTTGAGAGATCTGTGCCACGCGGGACGTGGGCCGCCATCGCGGTTAGTAATCAGCAACAAACATACAGCACGAAGAGCAACCTCTGAGGAGAACGGAACAAACATCCCTCGAAAGATCCCTCGAAGGATCAGCCGTGCGGGAGTTCTGGGTGGCACAAACACAGCCTCAAGCTGCCATCACCTCCATCCTACCCTCGCAGCCCCCTTCATGCATCACTCGAAAAACAACAACATGGGAGCCCAAGAGCTGTCACCGGGCCCTGTCCCCAGGGTCCCAGTGCTGCAGAAACGGCCATCCAAAATTATCTTCATGCTGCCGATGTATTGCCGTTGCAGCGTGTATCGGCATCACAGTTTAAACGGGCATCGGCGGTGGCACAGACAGCGCCGTAGTCTCCCGTAGCGCGCCTCGGGGTCCTCCTTGTCTCCGAAGAATGTCTAGCCCCAAGCCCCTTTTCCGGCCTGGCCTATAGGCGAACGGCCACCCGGCGTCTGTGCCACTGGCGGTTGAATACCGCGTCCGTGTCCCTGAGAGGTTGGATATTCCAAATATTTGGGCAAAAGACGGGCCGTGATCTGCATTTCTGTTCCGATGAGCGGCATGCTTCGATGAGCGGCATGCTCCAATGAGCGGTATGCTCCGATAAGTGGTAATTCTGGCTCTACGAAGAGATCAGACACAGTTCTAGCGATGAGGAGATTTTGGAAGAGTGATATCGGAGATGTTACAACCGTCCATACCTACCTACCTTACCCATGGCACCTTTGGGTGACATCCGTCTCGCAGGCCGTCATTCGAGGCACGAGTTGAGGTTTGTTGTGACATGGTGCTCCCGCCCGCGTTCGCAGGCCTTTGCCTGGCTTGGCAGCACCAGTCTCATCCTAGGCGCATCTCAAGTTACGCCTCAAGCCATCATGTCCGCAATACAAGGGATTATTTTGGGTGTTAGAATGGCCCGAATGGGCGCATAGGTCTACCTCTCTTGGCAAGATCCCTTGATGTGTCGTCCCACCGTTCACCGTGTGAGCTCTTTGTGCCGTCCCGTCAAGTTGCGATGATCAGCTGCCCACTGTACGTTATAATGTGCATTTTGAAGCTTCGGCCAAATGCGACCTCCGTCCCTATCTCGTCGGTGTGAGGGTTTTGATGGTGTTATTGCTTGTGGTCTGTAGCCTCCTCCTTGCAGACAGAACTTCAACTCCAACTGGTCGGAGTTCATTGATTTCCATTCCACCTACGACGCCAACCAGAACAATCCCCTTGTCCCACCGACTCGGCCGAAGAACGCCTCTTACATCTTCCCGCCCCTTCCAAATCCTCAACCCCAGTGCCGGAACTGAGCGATTCATCCATAAAGAAACCAAAGAAAACCGACCCCAACCCCAAACTCTATTCCCCACCACGAGTCAACAAACGACTCGCCGCAGCCCACCACAAACATTATCTCCGCACCGGCCCACCAAGAGAACCCACCCCATTAGGTAAAGTTCGGCCGGTCCCGCGATCAGACGCAAATCAGGCGTTTTGGCTGAACCACGCCGCGCAACTACACATCAGACCGCTAAATTTAGACTTCTCTCCCAGCGAGGTTCGTCGAAGAGGGCGTCTCCACGATGAAGCCGCAATGATTCAGCGATGGTGTCGAT
>Ga0247770_1001351_pt1 | contig 19506 bp, 19 predicted proteins | sample UWRJL136409B6_FD_179943 | JGI IMG/M metagenome (GOLD analysis project Ga0247770, IMG submission 179943) | Plant litter microbial communities from Arlington Agricultural Research Station in Wisconsin, United States - UWRJ-L136-409B-6 | ecosystem: Environmental > Terrestrial > Plant litter >... | reverse complement strand
GTGCCCTCAGCGACCGGAAATATCCCAAGGATGTCTACGTCTGAGTAGGGTTAGGGTTATATATACGATTTTTTAGCCCCTGAGCCCCTGAACACAAGCAATTGCGCGTAATTGCGCGCAATCTACGCAGTAAACAGCGTTTTCAGGCCCAAACTGTATTATAACAACGGTTCAATTACTAAATCTATCTACGGAAGGCTTGTTGCCGCCGGCGCCGTGCCGTTATCGCGCCGGCCGGCCACCCTTCTTATCGCCAGTGCCGGCCTCCCTTGTCTTCCTGTTAGCGCGGAGCCGTTTGCAATACAAATCCAGAGAACAGTTAGATTGCCGTTGTTCGGCCGTAATAAAGAACATTGCCAATTCCTCGCTTAACTGCCGTAAGCCGGCAACTTGCCGAATCTCTCGGATGACTTCCAGCCGTAAAGAATACTACTGAACTTCGGCTTGACGGCCGGCACGCTACTGGCTCCCCTACCGATTATCTAAAGCTGTAATCGAAGGGCTACCCTGTAAGCCGGTAGTCTACTTGCGCTAGAGGTTATTTACGGTTTTGACGGCCTGGCTTATGCGGTGTTTTAGCGGCCTTGTAGTCTCCGGCTTTAGGCTTAACTGGCCGGAGTGGCTTAACTGGCTTTCTGATAGTAATACTAGTGCTAACGCTGGAGCCGGAGCTGGTATTGTCATTAGTGCTGGAGCCGATGCTAGTGCTGGTGCCGGTAGTGGTTGTAGCTGGAAAACGCTTTCGGTAAGGAGGTCGCGTAAGGAAGACTAGTAGGTTCTGGCTAGCCGTTCTGCTGCCGTACGAACCTCAGCTGTTAGGGTTGCTGAAAGTTCTGATATCTTCACCTCGCTCTGGGCTTCGGCCGTCTTCAGGTAGTTGGTAAGGACTAGTAAAGCTTATGTCAGAACGGCTAACTGGCTCGGCTGCTTACCTTCTTTTATTATTACTGTTACGCGGTACGTATACAGCTGGTAGTCTTTATGCTGGAATACTGGATGGTTCTATATGGTGGATTTTGGAAACTGGTGTATTAACGGTACTGAGTCTTTTAGAATTACCTCTCAGAGGTAGAATAATAAGTTTATAAAGCTGGTTACTGTAAGGTTGTTTATTTGCTCTGGGCCGGGGCTAAACTTATCTGCTTACTAGTTTAACTCTAGCTAGATTAACGTTAATAGCGAGTCCGGAGGTGGCGTTCGGCTTTAGTGTATCTTAAACCCCCTTATCTATGCTAGATAGCTGGCTATGATCCGTATAAACTTTTAGGGTAGTGAATTTAAGTAACAGCTAACTATTTGCTCCTAGTTCTACTGGCTAGCGTGGTGAATCTGCGCTTTGCTTACCCCTTTTAGCTCTGCCGTCTTCGTTCCGGAGCTTCGGCTAACGTAGGTTTTCTTATTCGACTGGATACTAATGTACGTAAACGCCTTAATAACCTAATCCCGCTGGTTATTATACGTTAATACGGAGGTAGGGCTAGCCTTAGTGCTTTTTAACAGCTGGATATTGTACTATTACGCTTAGCTTTTAAAGTAGGGAAACGGCTTATTAATAAGGTCTTACTAGTATAGGAGGTAGAAGGTTACTGTGTTAAGAACGTAAATAAGCGGGTCTTGGCTCCGAAGGGTATTAGCGGTTTTTAAGCGGCTGTGTTAGTTCTGCTTTCCGGCCCGCGTAGTGGTAATAAATAGCATATACCGAGTAGGCTCCTTATTAGCGAATTTGAATGTAAAGAGGTCTGAGATCTTAAGGCTCTAGTAGTTACCGCTACGGGTAAATATATAGTGGCTAAGAAGTATATCGGCTAAAGTCTGGAAGTGGCATTTGGCTAACTGGCTGGTATAGCCCTATAACTCCCTGGCAACCTGCTTAAGGTTATCCTCTGAATAGCCGTTAAGAACGGTATCTTGGCCCTTATTGGCGTAGTTAGCTTTCTGCCGCTCCGTATTACGGCGTTAGAGAGATTTAATATACTCCCGGGCGTTATCCTTTTGGGGTAAGGGGTGGGTGTTTATGCTGAGGGCTTGTTGCGATTGGTAGAGGTTAGTAATGGTAGTGACGTAGGTCTGAACCGACTGTTAGGTAAGCTGAGTCTCTAAGAGCGGCATATTGCTGTTGGCCTTCCGGCTCTGTGACCGTAACGGCCGATTTATAACCTCCTTAATAAGGAAAAGAAGGAGCTTATCCTCTGTTACCGTCTCGCTGTCTTGGTACTGTTTCTGCCGGTAGAACTGTTAGAATTCTTCTTGCTTTGGCTTGTATACTGACGATGTGTTCTTCGGCCGCGCTGCTTTGATTATGGTGAGGATATTCTGCGCGTTGGCCCGGAGCTCGGCGTTGTTAACGATAACGCGTTCTGGCCGCGCTACTGGAATCCTTGCTTGCGCTAGCCCCTTTTAGCCGGCCAGGGGTTGTTCCGTACCGGCCGATCCAGCTACCGTGATCGATAGCCCAGCCGGTGCTGGCGTTGAAGCCGGCGCTTATCGCTTCCGGGGAGCTATAGCGCAAAGGAGGCCGGCCTACGGTACCGGAAAGAAGAGAAGGTTGGGGACGGAGAGTTGGAGCGGAGCGGGGGGGGGCCAAACTCCCTGAAAGGCACGACTAGCGGTTGCTTACAGCACCGGCCCCGCTGTAGTGGTGTGGCCACGGCGCATTAGCGCCCTGTACTATAGTGGAGGCTCCGGGGGCCGCGACGAATCAGCGGCCGAATCAGCCGGCGCCATAGATATCCGGAAATAAGCACGGCGGCCACACCGGAGCCACCGTAAATATTCGCGAATTTCGCCGGTGGCGGTGTAGTAGGGTTAGGGTTTAATATGGGGCTTCGATCAGCGGGCGGCTGATTTCGGCTCAGCGGCGCCGTGAATACCATCGTAATTTTCGAGTTAAAGGCATCACCCACCTGCTTCAGAGCTCCGCCACCAGCTGTGCACTCGTAGGACAGTGGACAGACAAACCCGACAGGCTAGTGCCCTACCGAGCAGGACCAATCGGACACAACCCACGTCGCTGTCGCAAAGATAACGACTTGGCATGGATAGAAACATCGCACTTCTTGGGGTATGGAGCGAGCTGCAAAATTCCAGCCCCGCTCGGTCTGAAATTCCACATTTCCCTACGTCATCCGATCAGTTAAGGTAATATCGTACGGAGTACTTGAATGAAATCTCGTGAGATTGATTCCTTTCGAACTTCCCCGCTCGCCAGGCTCAAACAAACACACGATGTCCGACGCCGCCCTCAAGACGTACCGCGGTAACTGCCACTGCGCAGCTTTCGTCTACGAAGTTGACGTGCCCGAGTTCAAATCCGCCGGCGAGTGCAACTGCAGCATCTGCACGAAGAAGGGCGTGCTTTGGATCTATGCATCCCCAGAGAACTTCAGAGTCGTTAAGGGGAGCGAGGATGCCCTGACTTCCTACACCTTTGGAACGTGGTCGGCAGCCCACAAGGTGAGATGCGACAATCAGCCATGACCGAGAAAGCCTAACAGTGCAGTTCTGCCCTGCATGCGCGACGCCCATCATGTGTGTGGCGCCGAGTGCAGCACCAGACAGACGGTTGAGTTTGAATGTACGACCTCCGGTGGATCCTCTGAATTTGTAAATGCTAATGATTTCGCCAGGCTCGCGCTATCCAGGGCGTCGATCCTTGGGAATTGGAGCTCACTCCGTACGTGAGATTCCCTCTGCTGACGTTTCAGAGCTGACAGCCAAAGCCTCGATGGTGCGAGCTGGGGAACTCCCTACGAGGGGGCTGAATATATCGGCCCCGAGCCACAGGCCGAGATTGAAAACGCAAAGCTCTACCACGGGAGCTGCCATTGTGGCGCTGTTACGCTGGCTGTGAAGAGCAAACCTCTCGACAAAGATTATCCCGGCAAGGTAGTCGAGTGCTCGTGCAGCATATGCTCAATGGTACGTTTCTTGACAGTTTCCCTGACCAAAGCTAACGAGAGATCCAGAACGGCTACATCTGGCTCTATACTGAGCCCAATCAAGTTGCCATCCAGGGGGTGGAAAACCTTGAAAAATACAGCTTTGGTGGTGGTGGGCTCGTCAAAACCTTCTGCAAGACATGCGGCGTCAACATCTCCAACGAGGGCGCCGAACTGAGCGCCTCCGAGGTCTCAACGCTACCCGAGGGCATCAGGAATCGGTGGAACTTCATCGCAAAGAACTGGCGCCCCGTCAATCTGCGGGTCTTGAATGACTATAACATCAAGGACATCAAAGAGCCGGAGAGGTCGACGAATGGCGCCTCGTTCGAGCCGAGATATGTCAATCCTTGAAATCCGTATGCTGGCGACGATGTTGCTGCGAGTTAGATAGGCATGCCTTGATCTCATAGACGGCGACGGCTTTTCGATTTCGAAGGCTTTGAATCCAAATCCTCACTGGACCCCGACCGTCTCTTTTGCGCCGTTCCCATCATCAGTGAGACGCGACTTTGGATGAGGTTTGCCTGTGACCAGATTAACCGGCTGCCCCAAAATCAGAGGCAGCGCCAACTTACATCAGGCACATCGGTACCAGGCCAAACACTCCGATCCGCCCCATGCTCCAACATCAGAGCCAGCACACTCTCCAACACCATCCTCATCGAGGCCCTTCTCGCTAGCGACATCTCCCGGCAATGTGTGCTTGGACATTTGATATGAGTGGGCCACAAAACCAAATCCTGCCATGGCGTTCTCGCACATAACGTCCCTCCAGGTTGCTTCGTCATATACGTCTCGTTTGGATCACAGCCGTTCTCTAAAAGGCACCGTATCAAGCTCCCGATCTCCTCACAGTTCACCGTCGGTTCATCACAGTGCCCCATTAGTGCTGCCACAAAGCGCGCCAAGACTGGCCCCTTGACCGGCACAAGGAACTCCGAGTCCAGTGGCATCCGATAGCCCAAGTACCCGACCATACATGAATCGAGGAGTAGTTCTCGGAACACAAGAAGCACCGTGTTCGTCGGGTCACCGAGTGCGTTCATCTTCACTTGGCCTTTTCGCTCCATCTCTGGGATGCAGGCGTCGAGCTCGTCGAGGAGGGGATAGGCTTCCGGGCTGGCGTCGATGGCTTTTGAGTGGAAAATGATTTCTCGCAGGGCGGTGGTAAAAGGGGAGGGCGTACTCTGCGCAAAATAGGTGCGGTCGACAAACTGGGGGAAGCGGGTAGTTTTTACGTAGGCTGTGTAGCCGCGGAGGAGGGAGAGGTGGGCGTTGAAGTTGGGTGGTGTTTTTTTGGAGAGGAAGGAGATCATGTCTTTTGTGCGGAGGAAATCCATTACGCTCCGGTCTGAGATGTTAGTGTTTTGGTTATGAGGGGTGAGACTGAAACGGGCATGTGAAAGGACATACGGAGGAACTCGACTTTGTAGCCGTGCTTTGTGATCTCCAGGAGGCCGCGGCAACGGGCGCTGAGTCGGCGGGTAATTTGCTGTCTCTTGGCAGTGACTTGGGCTTGAGGAAGCGGTTGGAGTGGAAGCTTGAGGGCATAACTCTCGTCTTCATACTCGGTATCGTGAAAACCGTACACTGCGATCGGAGCGGGCTCCCTTGCCTCGAGCGCGATGAGCAAAATCGTTGCCATCTTCTGGTGATAGAATGGCTCAACCGACTCAAGGATCTGCTTGAAGAACGCCTCTAAATCATCGGGCATGCGCTCAAGACGCCGCTGAAGATCGGAAAAGCTGTCGTACTCGGTCAGCCCGTTGCGAAGCTGACCTGTCACGAGAAACACCCAGAGAAAGACGCCCGCTGCCCGCTCGGCTATTTGGTCGATTAGCCACTTAGCGTTGGAAACCTCGGCGTTCAGGTCCTCCCAACGGGGATGCTCCTGCAGACGACGCTCGGCGTACGAACGGATATCGCCGTGCGTGAGCTCGTGGATGTACAGCTTTGTCTGACATTTACCGAACGAGTCCTCAAAGACGTTCCACGCCCGACTAGATACGCACATCTTGATGTGAGGAGAATTGACTAGGTCAAGGAGGGTACGGCAGAAGTCGACATGATCGCCCTCGAACTCGTCCAGGCCGTCGACAAAGAAGCAGAACTTGACTTCCATGTCTTGGTCGGCGATGCGCTGCAGGACGCGCTGCAGTTCAGGGAGCAGCCAGGGGTCGTGGCTAAAATTCTCGGCTGTTTTGGGCCATCGCTCGACGCAGACAGTCTCGATGAGATCGGGAAGTTGGCGGAAGATGTCGTAGAGGAGGGTCTGCAACAGGCCTTGTCTGGACTTTTGCATCGTTGTACCAGCGCTCCAGAAGAAGTGGCTTGCGACAACCAGGCGGTTGGGATGCGCCCAGCGGCTTAGGGCCGATAGAGTCTTGGGATGGTCGGCCAAAAATTTGATAAACGTTGATTTTCCCGATCCAGGCTTTCCTGAGACCCAGAAGAAGTCGTCTCCCTCCGCGAGCCACCTAAGAAGACCGCTTCGGAGGCCGCTGTCGGGCTTGGTCGAGTCTTGTAACTCGTCACTCTCAAAAGCCCACTCAAAGGTTCGAGTGTAGGCGACCGGGATGGAGCCGTGGCGAACTGGCCGGCTGTCGAAGCTGAGAGACCTGAGGATGTGGTTCTCCTTCGCAACAGCGTCTTTGAATATTGACAGTTGCGACAACTCATCCGAAAGAGACGAGACATCGTCAGGGGCGAACCCCCCGGAATGTGTTGGTGAGCGGGTGTTGGCAACGTGTGCTTTGAGCTCGCTGAGCGTCCGGGCAATACCGTCGAGCTTCGCCGATTGTTTGACATCCAAGGCGAGGCTCTCTTTGCGCAGCTCGCGCAGATATCGGTCGAACAGGCCATGCCAATATCTGCCAGCGGTAAGCGGTCGAATTCCGATACATTATGCGGGGATATCTCACATTGTCAGAGAGCAAATGTGAAGCGTCAGTGTCGTCTGCGTCTTGTGCAGCCTGTCTTCCAGATCCTCCATCTCGCTGCTCTTCAACATTGTCGCCATCGCCGCCCGGAAGCTGCGCCATTTCCCGCTCGGCCCGCTTATACTTTGCAGCTTGCGTATAATATTCAGCAGCTTCAGGCAGTCGGCCTCACAGGACCGCGACAGGTCGTTGATAGCAAACACATGCTTCGCGATTGTCGCCGCCGCCTCGTCGGCCCCATCGCCGAGCTCAAGCCTGGGATCCCGCTTTGAGGACACTGCCAGTCTCGATCTCAGAGCGAGGAGGTGGCTGTAGACTGCGTCAAGTTTTTCCGTCTCCTTGCTCTGCCTCGCTGCTGACTCGTTGATGTCCTTGGTTTTGGCGATTAGCTGGAACGCGAAACTGACGAACTGCACGACAGATCCCGCGATGCTGATCGCCGTCACGGGATCCATCTTGTCATGGAGAGTCGCGATGCGGATGTCGAGGACTCAGGCCAAATAAACGCGTCGCGAGGTACTTCTGGCGGCGCGTTCGGGACGGCTTCGGGGAAGAGGGGCGGGTCATCCTGGTTGGGAAGGTGCGGGTAATAGTGAAATGCCGGCATTGATGCAACCTCGCCGCCGACCGGCGTCAGCAGGGGCAGTGCAGCTCGGGCTCAGTCCGAAACCTGGTTGGTTTGGCAGCATAAACAACTAATCCTTTGAACTGCACGTGTCTATTTGGGCGTCATTCGTTGTATTTGCAACACCAAAACCCGGTCCTAAACATACGTACACAGGTAGTGGCTTGGCTCCATCAGAGGGTCTTGGGCCTCAGACAAAAGAGTCGATCGAATAAACGGATGCAGCAATTCAAGAACGAGACCACCTTGATGAATACAGCCAAAAAAAAAAGGACCTGCTCGGATTTGAACCGGGATCTTTGAGGATGTGTGATGGGAAAGTGCCAAAGGGTTGTCGAAGAGTGTGTCGAAGAAAGAGTGCTGCCGTAGGATTCGAACGTTGGTTGTTGTAGAGTTGTTGGTAGTCCTGGAGTCGACCACACCTTGCCCATCCTCAACGAGCTACCATTACACCACAGGCCCTTGAAATGAGCACCGTGGAAGTAACTGATAGGTCCCTGCCTGGGGTTGGGGGGCTGGCGGGCTGGCGGGGGATTTCATCTGAAGTTGAAGGAAGTGGGTGAACAAAGAGAGCAGGCCGTCCTTCCTCTTGCGCACTAGCTAGTGGCACACTAGATTTGGCCTTTAAACGCCCTTTCATGTAGTTGTGAAGCGGGACGGGAAGATTGCCCGAGGTAGACTAGTCCGTTGTTTCTCGGACGGCTACAATATATTCAAAAGCTCTATACCAGGTAAGTTCTATACCAATAGGACGCTCCGCTCCATCTACATCTTCCGTCTAACCAACCCCCGCCAAAAGTCAAAGCTGTTCTCATCGCTTTGCAACGCCCAGACCTTCCCGGTCGGCATGAGAGTGCCGTTGATACCGTCGTCTCTGACTTCTTCCGCTCGCAGCATCCCCCAGTCCCGCGTAATACCCAGAACCCTTGCCTTCACTCCGCCCTCGGCCTCCAACGTCACCACCTGGTCTGAATGCAGCCAATGCTTATAGTACCTCTCCTCCAGGCCCCGCGAGAACCCTGTGCGGAGAAACTCCGCATAGAGCACCTCCATACGGGTCAAGATGCGGGCGATAAGTCTTTCGATCTGGAAGGGCGGCAGGTTCCTGTTGATTAGAGGCAGCAGGGCATCCAGACTGGTGGTTGGTCGGCCGTTGTTGGTGTTGACGCCGATCCCTAACACAACCTGGTAGTTTCCAGCCGAGTAGGCGCAGTTCGACAGGATGCCTCCAATTTTCACGTACGCCACCTCGTTCGGCTTGCTCGGGTCCTGGGCGTAGATGTCGTTGGGCCACTTGAGTTTGACAGGGAAATTCCCGTAGCCGACGTCATACGACTTGATTGCCTCAACAATGGCCACGGCAGCGATGTACTGGAGGAAGACTATGGGTCGGGTCGCGGCGTGGTGAGCTGGGTGGTTGATCACGGTAGACATCAGCAGGCTCCCGGCCGGCGCTACCCAGACATTGGAACCTCGACCCCGGCCGGCCACTTGGGTAGTTGCGGCGAGGGTAAATCCGGTGGACAGCTTGGACAGAAGTTTATGGTTTCTGTTGAGGTCAGCGGTTGTCAGTCAGACAATGAGAAAGAGACTCACTTTTCGAGCAGAGTGTTCGTACTGGTGACAACCTCGCCGTACATGAACACGTCGCCCCATTCCTCAGCTTCCGTCTCCTGCTGTCGATACTGTCGGAGGCTTGAGTAGAAGACCGCGTGGTTAAAGCATGGAGTCTCCTTAGGCTCGGGCCATGCGGTCTCGTGCGATACGACTGACTTGGGGATTTGGATGTACTCGGCCGTGGGATCAGGGGTTCCGCGACCGGTGGTCTTTCTGGTTGCCTGGTACTCGTTCGCAAGGGCCTGGTTTAAAGCGGCCATCGACCACCGGGAACCAGGCTTCTCGAGGTGGAAGAGATCGTTCTCCCCCTTAACGTACTCCTCGCCGTCCTCTCTCGTGATGATGTCCTCGAACAAGTACAGCAGCTCCCCGACCTCGGTGTGGTTGAGTGACGAGAGATGGATCTTAGACAGACTGGGTACCGCAGACTCCTCTTGGCTTACTTCCAAGCCAAGCTTCACGAGACACCCCTTGAGAAAGCCGACCCTCGCATCATCGTCCGCCACGAGGTCGCTGATCAGAGAATCGTACCCGTCGATGTCTTTGTGCCGACCAAGGTTGGCGCCGGCGAATCTGCAGAGGTTAGCTTTGGTGCTGGTAGTTTTGATGTTGGTAATAGTCGGCTGACTTACTCGGGGTGGGGCCCAGTGAGGACCACTCTGCCATCCCCGACCTTGCAATAGACAACCGCGGCTTTGGTGCTTCCAGGCTCAACAGCAAGCTTGTCCTCGTACTCAGCGAGCACCTCGACGCCCGACTCCTTTCTATCAGCATCGACAAAGACCCCGCCGCCGTTGTAGTAGCACTTGAACGCATCGGGAAGCGTCACAACCCCTGAGAAAGCACCCTTGTTCACCGTGATCTTGGCAGCTTTCGCGCCGCGTTCGCTGTGATAGGCAAACCCTCCGAAGGCTCCTCCACGGCAAGTCCCTGGGAAGAAAGCAAGCTCCCTACTGCCCACGACCTCCAACTCGGTATTGCCAACCTCGAACTCGCACCGCTGGCTGCCGTAGTAGCCCCCAGCACAGAACCCCAGGAACGCGCCTCCTCGGCGGACGAAGTGGGTGATGCTGCGGTTGCCAGCGCCGTTCAGAACCCGGCAGTACCCCAGATCCGCGCCGCCAGGAAACACCAGGAGCGCGCAAGTGGGTGCCCACGGCTCCTTGAGGAGGGCAGACTCGGCGATGGGGATCACAGCGTAATTTGGTGACAGCAACCGGCGGAGAGAGTAAATACAGTGCCGAACCGACTCGATTGTCGACCCAGTCCCTGTGATAATTAGCATGCGTCTTTTAAATGTTGGACCAAAAACTCACCCGTGTAAACCAGGACGTTGAGTTTTCGTGATGCCATCTCGGCGACAGGGGGGTGGCGTTGGTCGGATGACCCGAGCGCGGAGCAAATTGTGTGCAGCAATGCTGGGCGATGTGTCACTGAACAACCTCCAAACAAACTCGAACCGCCGCCAATGGGTTCAACAACGTCAAAAGAAGAGGCCGAATCGAAGCAGCCGGAGCAGGCGCCGGCCGCCGAGCAGCAGGTCGAGGAGGATGACGAGCCTGATGAGTGGTGAGTGCTTTTCTGCTTATCCGGCGCACTCGAAGATTCTTCAACGGGTCCCAGCAGCCCCGTGTCCAGTCGAAATCTCTCACTGAATGCAACAATTCTGCAGGGACAAGCGCATCTTCAGCACTGGCTGTGCAGGTATGTTTCAGCCCTATTAATTTGCAGAGGGAGATCTCGAAATGTCCGACGATCGCGGAGATTGCCGGCTCCAACAGTGGCGTTCAGGCCGAGCTAATCGATGCTGCAGAGGAAAATACCAAACTAACGGACTGCTACTACGAGAAGAAGGATTGGAGGCTTTGCAAAGACGAGGTGAGTGATGATTGTTGAGCGGCGATGGTTGGCGATGGCTGACGGCAACTGCCCTGGCCAGATGGAGCAGTTCAGACAGTGCTGGAAAGCACAGGGAAACGACAACAGGACCGCCACGAAGGACACGAAGGACGCATAATTGTAAATAGACATCCGCCCCTCGACTGTACATTAGCCATCTCAATTCAATCACATCTCAATCATGTGTCAACTGCAGTGTTCAACGCTGAAGCTCATCTGGCGGCCAGCGCTGAGCGCTAACAATTTCTCACCCCTGTATCGGAGGCCCAAGCTCCATCCCGCTGGATCGGCCGAAATTTCTCAAAGCCGAAGCCATCAACCTTCGCCGTTACCGTCACCTCAACACGATCCCCACCCTCAACACCCCACAGCCCAAACGCCAACATGCGGTCCCGCGCCATCCAGCTCCTCAGGCCCCTCCGCTCCCCGACGTCTCTCCAATGCCTCCGCCCCGGCCCCTCGTCCCAAATACCCAACCTGTCACGGCCCGCCTCAACATGGAAGCCCCGACCGCGAACACCCGCCCCGGCGAAGCCGATCGTCACGGACACCTCCACGAACCCCGTCGACCCCCAGGCGGCCATCGCGCCCGGGCCAGACGTCAACGAAGTCAACCCGGCGCTCTCGGCCTCGATCCCAACACCAGCAAGCAGTAGCGCGCCCTCGCACGCCTTCACCGTGGCGCTGAGCAACGGCAACGGCAACGGCAACGCCGACCAAATCGACTGGTCGTCTTCCTTCCACGGGCTGTCGACAGTTCCGTTCTCGCCCGAGGCGGCGGCTACGCTGATGAAGCCGCTGGACCCGCTCGACATCGAGGTCAAGCCGGACGGCATCATCTACCTGCCTGAGATCAAGTACCGGCGGGTGTTGAACCAGGCGTTCGGGCCGGGCGGCTGGGGTCTCGCGCCGAGGGGGGAGCTGGTAATAGCGGAGAAGCTGGTGACGCGGGAGTACGCGCTGGTTGTACACGGGCGGTATGTTCAGTTCTTCCCCTTTGTGTTGTTGTGGAGGCGAATGCTAACAGTCGCCAGATTCATCGCTCAAGCACGCGGTGAGTGCGGGTACTTCTCGGAGGAGACAATCCCCACGGCCGGCGAGGGGTGCAAGTCGAACGCGCTGATGCGCTGCTGCAAGGATCTGGGCATCGCGTCGGAGCTGTGGGATCCGCGCTTCATCCGCGAGTTCAAGAAGAAGCACGCCCAGGAGGTCTGGGTTGAGCACGTCGTGAACAAGAAGCGCCGGCAGATTTGGAAGCTCAAGGATGCCGATGTTGCGTATCCGTACATGGAGGTGAAGAAGACAGCTGCTAGATAAGTTTCCTTGGGAGGAGTCTGTACGAGAGACATGGTGTATGATATGTAAGTTATGTATAGAGCAGAGCAGCAGGTGCATATTTGGTACCTAAGGTACTGTACATACCCTTTTTATTGTATTATAGATATGGCGACATTGTCTCTGGGACATGACAGACGGAATACGGACCACAAATCTTCTAAGATATGCTGCCGCTTCTCTACTGCAGCAACTCCAGACATCATTAGGACGAGGCCTGGTCCCGGGCATCATCGACGAAACAGAACATCAAATCTGATTATCTAATACTACACGCTGCCTCGTTGCGTAGAACGGGCCGCGGCCAGACAAACCTCCATCACCTACGCGCCCATCTAAAATGCTTGGATCCATATACCAGTCCAAACCTGTGCCAACAACGCCAAGCCAGTCCCAAAATGCCCACATGAGCCAGTCCAGATGTTCTAGCACGACGGTGATTACTTCTCGATCCCGGAGGTCCGCGCCGAGTCCGCGCCTGTAGGTGTGCTGCTTCCGCCCCAGCCCCAGGGCATCCACGAGCCGCCGGCAGACGCGGAGGGGGTACCGCCTCGACGCCGCACGCTGGTGCCGTCATCCATCTCTTCCTCCGCCCCGCTCTCCGCTTCGAGCTTCTCAAAGTCCGGTTCCGATCGGCTCTTAGCCAGCCCCGCCAGTCCACTCTGCTCGCTCACCGACCGCGTCGAGAGCCCGTCGGCAGCGTCCAGGCTGACACTGGCCGCACGCGCCTGTGCCTCCTCGCTTTGCAACTGGCTAGCCTCGCGGTCGAGGGCAGACAGCACGGTATTGAGACGCTCGCGGTGGGCGTGGAGGTAGGACATGCGCGCGGCGGCGCCACGGATCGAATCGGGGATCAGCGTTGTGCTCGATGACGCAATGTCAGCTCCGCCGCCTACGCCTCTGTTGCCCCCCGCCGAACCAGCGGCACCGGCGGCCGCACTGACGGCCGAGGACAGGAAGCTGTAGAAGTCGGAGCCCGTAGCGCCAGCGCCAGCGCCCGCATTAGCGGGCCATCGCGCCGACGGGAGCGTGAAGCGCGCGAGCAAGGTTTGCGTGTATGACTGCGGAGTCTGCGACCCGGGGGCCGCGGCGGCGCTAGCGGGCTCGGGCGATGGAGGGAGGCCGAGCACGTTGGTCTTGAGGAGCTCGATGGCGCGCTTGATGTAGGAAATGCCAGCAGCGCGGAGGCGCTCGTGGGACGAGGCGATGAAGTCTTCGATCGCGCCCTCGTTATCCTCCAGCCAGGGGTGGACGTAGGTCTGGTAGATGATGCGCGCGCCCTGTGTCTGTGGGAGAACCAGGTAGAGGAGGAAGAGCAAGCGGATGTATGCGTAGAAGGGGATCCTAAGTCGTCGTCAGCGCCGGAGACAGGGACATGCGGGGGCCTCGCAATGCAGGTGACGACATACCACACGAGAAACCATTCAGTCCATGACTCCACGAGGAGCGCGCATGCCAGAACGACCCAGTACATGAGCCATGGCGTCAGCTGGGCCGGATCCGACGTCTTCAGGGCCTTGTAACTGGCAAAGAGCGGGAAGAGGAACGATGCGATTGATCTGTGGTGTCCATGATTAGCTCCTGTGCGAATGGAGGGGTACTTGCGACTGAGCTCCAGGAGTAACGCACGAGAGTATCTTGGCGAATATGTCGAACATGGTCACCGTTCCGCGAGGCTTTGGGTAGGGTTGTGATGCTGTGTCTCGTCCCGGCGACACGAAGGATCCAGTGCAAACAGAGAGATTCCGCCGGAGGTGGGCTGGAGTAATAAGGACAAAAGCGGCGGGCTCTGTCGGAGCGGTGGCGGGGAGGAGGACAAAGCAAGGCACAGCAAGCCACGGGAGCAGAGCAGCTGAGCTGGGAGCATGGGTACGCGACCCCGCTGCTGACTATCAGCTCCCCGAGATCCGCGATAAGCGGGCAGGGCCGACGTAATGCGGGGTTGAACGCTAATGGCGGACGCCAGCGCTTCCCAGACGCGGAGATGGGGTTCCCGAGCTTGGCACTGAACTGCGATGGAACTGCGATGGAGCCAGGGGATGCATGGGAGAAGACCGAGCCTTCTATAGGGCGGTTTTGGGACGTAACGTGGCCTTCTTGCCTTGAGTTCAAGCTTCCAATGTGGTCTTTTGACTCACGCTGTTGCCTGAGCCGACGCGTCACTGCTGGGACGTGGCCGGTGCCCCTTTCTTCGGGGTTGTAAATGCTGGAGGGAGACGCTTCTGAAGTACCCTTGCACCGAAGAAGCAGATCTCAAGTCATCATTGAATCACGAACTCGGGCAAAGTGATGAATCCCGCGCAGGAGCCGGATGCGATGGGTCAGGGTTAGGGTTATTAAAGCGTGAGGTGATTCAGATCGAGGGATAAAGAAGCCAGAGTTAAGAGAGGGGAGGCACTATGTAAGCTATTGTTCTACCATGGAAGTAAATGATCCGGAAGTCTTTGCTGGGCGAGATGGAAGCTTATTTTCATTAACAGAGCCCATGTTTGCTGTCCGCTCAGATGATCGGTGCAGCCGAATAAAACCTTGTGGAATAGGATTCCGCTAGGGGTACTCACATGAGTACATCCAAACATAAAACAGAAGAAATGATGTCAGTGGACTCAGGAAAGGTTTTCCTCCCGCCTTTTTTGATAGAGACTTTGACCGCAGTAGGGCACATGATCCCCCCAGTCCAAGACAGACGATTGTGGCCGCTCCTGGGTACCGGAGAGACGAAGACGGCGAGGACATGCCAATAGAGTACATCCCGTCGCTTGAAGACAAGAACGAGTTGTTTGAGAACATATTTAATCCTCGGCGAGACACGGCAAACGGCAAGGAGCCCATTTACGACGAGGAAAAGGTCCGTGGATTAATTCATCCCTGATCAAGACGGTTACAACACATGTCGCGGAGTCAGATGCCATCTACAAAGAGCTTCTCAAATCCCTTGTCCTCTGCCGGACCATGACGACTGGTATCAAGGATCCGTTCAAACCCAATCGTGTCCACTATCCCTGCCAGCACATGCCGTCGGTCCCCGTCACCACGGAGGAATTGGAATACAAGGGATTCATAAAACAGGTTGTCACGGCCATCCTAGAGAAAATGATAAAGATGCTCCCTACCATGCCGGCCCCGGACGACGAAGACATCGTAGAGGGCGACGAGGGCCATGCACCAGATACCCGGTCACCGGAGCTTGTTCTCAGCCAGATGTGATCCTCACGGACACTAGCGTGGGATTTCCATTTTGCTCACTATCATTATGATATTTGAGTCCCTGCCGTCTCATTTGGCAAGATAGGTGAACCGATGACAGTTACGGCAAACCTTACCAACTGAAATATGTCTGTCACGCCACGCTGCCGTTGTTGACAGTCTTGAGGTTTGGGAAGTTTGCGAGTAAACCGACACATCATGCTTCTGAGTCAGGTCTTATTGACAGAAACGGGTCGAGTGGAATTATAAAAAGGGGGAGCACGCTCTCTCAAAGAACCCGTCATCTCGAACAATAACGCACTCTCAAAGATGTAAATCTAAAAGGAGCCTGTTTATCAGCATAAGAATCCTATACGTCTCAACATTACGGAACACGTTATATATCATCTGTAATACATCAATCTTTCCTTTATCGCTGTGCTGCCAGAGGATCTTGTTAACGGCGTGCTAGACGAGTTCGAGCAGCAAGGACAGGGCGCCACCCCCCGGAGCGAGGTCCAAAGATCAGTGGGAAGAGGCACAGCTCGAAGGAGACGAGACTGTCATCACTGAGCATGATTGCTTTGTTCTGAAACCTGGATCTTGGCAGTCCGGATGGGATAACCTGCTTTCCACCCTCGTCGTTGCATCTCCGCGCGTGCGAGGCCTCTGGCAAGAAGCGCGTTGGCGGTTAGACCAACAGTATTTGCTCAAGTCATTACAAACCGCAAGATGTTTCATGTAACGTCTCAGACGCGTTGGGAAGTCTTGTGGGACACAGACGTTGGAGGTTGGTTGAGAATTACGGGGTCTGTGGACTCGGCCGACCTATCAGCAACCCGGCCGGGCTGTACTGCGAAGTGTACGATAGATGGTAACCCAATATGAAGCCAGTCATACGCAACGAGACGGGCGAAACGGAGACTGGCGGAGCTGCTTGGGGAGATCGCAACTCGGGCGTACGTGGCGAAGGTCGTTCGTTGCCACGGTGGATAGGGAAGCGAAAGATGGAGGGCATCACCGTAGGTAAGCTTGTGAACGCCCTCTTCAGCTGTGCAGGTGCTGGAAAGTTGGATTGTATGAATCGTTGTCAAATAACGGACTGAGCGGGTTTGTTGATACGAACTGGACAGATCCGATCAGCAATCAGCCCGGGAATCAGGGGTCTAGCTTTCCTCTAAACAGGCAGTTCAAACTCGGCTCTCTGATGTCTTCCGAGCAAAGGCGGGCTTCGCTCGTCACTGTCTCGTCCACGACAATAAAGCAAGGCTCACGGCGATGCAGGCAAGCACGATCGCGCTCGAGCGGAGCGAGGAAGCTCGCCGCCGGAGGTAGGTTAGGTTAGGGTTATGGTTAGGGTGAGGGTGGTTGAGTCTGGAAAATCCGCTTGGGTTGACAAGGACCGTTGACTTCCAAGGTTGTAGAATATATTTTGTCTGTTGCATCAGTTAGCTCGCATGATACGACAACGGTGTTCAAAAGTGCCTGGATTGTAGATATCTTGGGACTCTTTGTTGAGTCAGACAAGACATTGTGTCAAAGAACTGTTGGAAACCCGATTGGGCTTGGCCCCTAATGAATTGCTCGTGAGTCTTGAACGGGTAGTGTTCGGACAAGCATCGGCAGCCACCTTCTCGTAAATGTGAGGGGTTGACAATCCGCCAACGCTCCGGCGGGGACTCAAGCAAGCCCAGACTAGCACGAGTCCTCCCGGCAATATCTTCCGAGCAATAGGAGTATGGCCTCATACATGAGGGAAAATAGCATCCTATAAGGCCAGTGAACAAGCTTGGTTGGCATTCCCACGCTTGTCGTAGCTCGCTTCTCGATGTCGCTTTTCCCACCCATCAGCCCCTCATGACAAAAGATGCTGAGCGCCAATTTTGGCGCCTTCGTGACGATAATAGTACAGAATACAGGGCAGACTCGCACAGCGCTTATGTTAGAAGACGGAGCTCGTTCCAATGTTTCGTTCTTCTCTCGAATCTCGGCACACCAACGATTGCTCGACCTTTTGGGACAACCTCTAGTTTGCCAAGAACGCTAGTCTCCTGCCAATTTGCTTTGCTATCTAGACACCGCCTTGCCGACGCCAAGAAGAAGCCTCGCCTTCACCCGCTGTCAAGCGGGATCACACTCGCTGTGTCCGACTAGAGGTAGGTCTTCACCACTCGCTTGGCGGGGATTTGTCAGATCGCCATCTTTACGACAATCCCAGAAGATAGGGCAATACTCAGTGACAGCAACAGGTCCAGCCTTGCCGAGAATCTCCTCTGCTGTAGCAACGCGCGCCCTACCTCTGTTCTCTGCCTTGCCAGCAGGTCAACATGGAACGCCCAATGAACGAAATTCCGTCGTGGCAAAGCCACAACACGCCCGAAGAAACAGCCATGATTCCCGCGCTGACTTCCGACAGCCTCGGCATCGAGCAGCGGGAGCCGCGACTTCCTGTCGGTGGTCCCTCGACTCGCCGGGTCCGTCGCCAACGGCAACACAACCAACGTAGAGGTCGCACCCGCGGCTCTTCGGCGCGTCAGGATCGGAGTTTTCATACTTAAGAACATCATAGAAGCCCCGGGAGGCTCATCTAACTATCCGGCTTGTTTCAGGCACTTGCAACGACGAACACGCGGTTCCAAGACGTCTTTGACACAGCGAGATACTAGACGTGATCGGACTTTCTGCGGAAAGGCGGCTGACATTCTCAGTGGGATGCTCCGAGGCCAAATACATGTCATCGACTCAAACATATTTGTCACCGAGCAAGGCTGGGGAGCTGGAGAAGAGGGAACCTCTGGGAAGTTGGACACTGTTGCCACGTTGAAGTGGTGGACCGAGAACATGGCAGTTTACAGATAGATATATAACTTGTTTGTCTGCTACAACTTATACAATTACATTACTGTGATATCTGTGATCCCTGAAATCCAATCTCTATCCCAAAAGTACCGGCGTTGCCACCTAATAGAACGAACACAGCATCACGCTTCTTCCTCCCGACCGATGCCATCCCGCTCCCGGAGCTGAATCATCACGCAGTGATATCCCTGACTTTCTTCCTGGGGAGCTGAAAGGCTGGCGCTCCCTGATCTTGGGGCCATGCAACGTCCTTCCTTTCTGAAAGGTTGGTGGCTGGTGATCTCAATCTCGGTGTGGGTATTGAGGATGGGGTCTTCGCATGACAAGGCCTTTGGGATTGTGAAGCCCATGTCATGCGCTGTTGCAAAACGGGCTGGCGAAGATTAACTGCTTGTTCGACATAACACATTTCGCTGCTTGGTGGTCGTTTCCGCCACAACTCGCCGCACCTAGCCCCTCGTGTGGTGCCTTAATCACAGCCTTATGAAAGAAGCCGCTGCATCGTCGCGGGGGGCACCAGCTGTTGCCCACGGGTCAGTCCCTGTTTTGGGGTTTTTGAGAGTGATCGTTTTATCCAAGCCCTCTGAAGTGCCAGCGGCAGTGTTCTCAAGAACCGTTTCAGACGGTCGAGAGGGGCTGTCTCGAGGAGTGTGTCTCATCTCCACATCATCATTTGAAGCCGGTGGGATTCTCCTGCGTTTCGGGTACCATGCTCGAACCTGTCGCGCTACCATGCGCAACCTTCTGCATTTCCCCCGCGGCGTGGTGTTCACTTGGGTGGAGGGTATCACACCAGCTGAAGTCCGCTTTTGCGGCAGGACTGGTTCGTGTGCTTCCTCCTCTTCCTCTGTAACGTTTCCACCAAGTCTGGCAGAACGTCGCACCGTCGGCTTCGAGTGGTCTGCAGCAACTATCAGACCCGGAAGCTGTGGAACTTTTTGACTGAGGAACGAGGGGCTCAGGAGCAGCGGAAGTGCAGTTGCAAAGTGACTTGATTTGGTAGAAAAAGGGGAGTGCGAAGCACTCCCCAGTTATATACAAATGGAAGCTCCCTGTGTGTGGGGAGAGCACATGATCCAAGGCCCCTGCGCTCCAGCCAAGCCTG
>Ga0247770_1001350_pt1 | contig 19521 bp, 10 predicted proteins | sample UWRJL136409B6_FD_179943 | JGI IMG/M metagenome (GOLD analysis project Ga0247770, IMG submission 179943) | Plant litter microbial communities from Arlington Agricultural Research Station in Wisconsin, United States - UWRJ-L136-409B-6 | ecosystem: Environmental > Terrestrial > Plant litter >... | reverse complement strand
GACAAAACCCCCCCCCCCGAAAAAAAAAAAGTTGACCCCTCGTCATCGTTGTCCAGTGCCGTGTCAACATCTCAAAGCGGACACATCGACCAACTCCTGGATCTGTCCGCAGATAGCAAAGCCGAGACTGCCTCATCATGTGCTCCATATGCTTGATAGCCACCGCTATCCCTAGGGCAAACTGCCGTGTCCCCGGACACAACGTTGAATCGATCCAAACCCGCAAAAGCCTTCGCATCCGCCTCGCTTCAAGGCCAAGTAGGTATATCGTATGCCCCGACAAAACAAGATGCGCGTCGACATCTCTAGCATACCCAATCGCATACAGCCACATGGGCAGAAATGCCACGAAGAATCTATCCGCGCTGGGACTGCCTTCCAGCATCCATTCCCGGGCAGGCCCTCTATGCATCTGCTCGAGGCTTTCCAAGACAGTGTGGACCGTAGCCATTGCATGTTCCTGTTCAGATGCCCATTCCACTTCCTCCATAGCAAAGTTGACCGGAGACCGCATGCATCATGTCTTGGGATTCTGCAAGCCCAAGCTTCGTCGACGGAACCATTCGTCAAGATCACCGGTAACCTCCAGCCCCATGAACTTGGGGCACGCCCTAGACCACGATATCACCGGCCACGCAACACTGGGACGAACCTCGCCGGAATCCGAATCCTGCCCAGGATCAACCCACTTCCACGGCGACGGGATGAAACGCGCCTCGCATGATCCATTCCGCTCGCACTCTTCGTTTCTGTCTCGATTCAGGATGTCGTGCCAGAGGCAGATCTGCGCACTGGACCTGACAATACTGCACCCAGATTTCCCCAACAGGCTAATAATATTTCCTTTCGAACGTATTCGATGCGTCCTCGCAATGTTGAGCCAAGAAAAGGACGTCTCGTCCATCGTACCATATGTCACAGGAAACTCAGTGACTGTAGAAGGAAAAAAGACCCCCTTGCCTGAGCGGGCAGCTGTAAATGCAGATAGAACAGCTGTGCTCAAGGTTCCGTTGTAATACCGAAACAGCGTCAGAGTCTGGCAGTCGTGATGATTCGCGCGAAATACGTCGACCCATCTCTGGAAAAGGGGTTGGATCCCTGGGTGCTGAACCGCGGCATCGAACGTCGGCTCGACGTCACAGGTACGCGGCATGTTGCTCATGAGAGCGATCTGGCCGTCGCTAATCGCTTCGCGGCCTAAGGGGAGACAGATGTTGATGGCGACTGGGAGCGCCCGAACAGTCTCTCGCACATTCGGCTGACCGCGAGAGTGGTGAGCAGACACAAGGATGCGGTAGGCTCGGATTATGTGTGCGATTCCCTCCACACAACTTGCGTTGGTAACCGACGTCACCACCGAGAGCCCCAGGTTCATCATGACCGAGCTAGTTTCGGGATGGTTGGGTCCGAAGATTTCCGACCGAGACTTGAGCGCGCGTCGATACCATGCCGTTGACCCGTCACCCCCCGCATACAACCCGGCGTTGTAAAGAGCGCTGGGGTGGTTCCCACAGCGGTAATCAGCAGTTGTTTGCTGGTCGGCCTGGTCTTCAACGCGTGGCAAAGACTCCATTGCGTGAGTTCGACTGCTTGGTGCTTCGGTACGCCCTGTTCAAGCATAAGGAATATTGCCCAAAGCCTGTCGATAGTACCATCGTGAGGCTTGCGGTGATTTTCGATGGTCGGATCGTCCATGGCCTGTTGAAAGAGGTACTGGAACTCAATGGGAGTCCTGGGAACGCACGGATGTAGGTCCTTAAAGGTCGAGAATAGGCCCATGATATGGTGTCGGAGGACTTCCTGGCGGATAGCAAGAGTGGGGTCACCTAACACGAAATAGTTGAGCATGCGTCCAGCCTTATGTGTCCTGGCCTGGTGCTGGTCTGGTGAGAGTTTCAATGTTGACCACGGTTGGATGAGTGGGTGCATGGTGTATTTCCCGTGGCTCGATTTCACTAGGATTGAGTACGAGACCAGCAGCTCAAAAGCTTTCTTCACTGCAGCTCAACGTGTTAGTTTACATCCAGACAACGCATCAGTGCTCTCTCTCTAGGGGCGGAATTCTCGTGTTGATTACTTACTTGCAACCGTCATGCCCGCTTCGAGCGTGCCCCTGGAGTATTGGACCAGGAACAGCTCCTCCCAGACCCCCGATGAAGCGTCAAGACGTCCACAGAAGTCGATGATCTCGACAGCAACAGAGTTGCTCCTGGTCAGCATATGATAGGTGGCGTTTACGGCGGCGGCCACGCCATCCGTCATGGCGGTTCCCTCCCCGTGAGGTGTTATTTTCCCCTGACCATCCTTCGTGCAGGTGAGCAGTGTCATATATGCGGTAACTGGGTCTGGCTTTCGCCAATCGCGTTGAGAGAAACGCCGGTTCTTGGAGTTATGAAATCTCATTCTTTGGATGATAAAATGTACCGATTCGGGCGGATAGTGCTGAGCGATATAGAAGCTGGCTAAAGAGATGGCGAGGGGATGATGATCAAAAAGTCGGACCAGCCTTCGAGCGCTTTCTTGGGCGGTAATTAGGTTCAATGGGACTCCGGAGGTGCTTCGTAATAGCTCAAGCGCCTCTCCCCGTCTATTTTCCCTACCTCGATGGTATTCTATTCCGAATGCAGATTCCATGCCATATCAGGGTCTCTCGTCGTGATGATGGTGTTCCCTCTAGAGGGCTTGTCCATGGCGTGGAGGATGCTCCAAGGCCAACCTAGGTCGACGGACTGCGAAGGATTCAGGTTGTCGAGAATGAGCAGCCATCGCGGGTTCTCTCTGAGTGTGAGTCAGGACAGGAAGCTCTTCTCCGCCAGGTCTCGCCCTTGTTCGTCTTGTGACGGCTGCGAGTTCATCCCGATCGTGTGCATGATACCCTGACATTGATGAGTTTCCGTGAGCTCTGGTCTCCGACAATGATAGAGAATAGCCTCTTGGCATCGGAGCATCGAATCGATGGCTGTTTCTTCATTGGTGGCATCTATCCAGAAGACCGATTCGTATTCAGTGTAAAATTGATGTGCGTATTGCAGTGCAATTTCCGTCTTTCCGATACCGCTTGCACCATGTAAAACTACCGGATGGGTCTCGTGGTCAACATCCTCACGGGACGGGAAGTTCTCATGGATGCGATGGAGGATATCATCACGTCCGGTAAAGTGGATGCTTCTCGGTCTGATGATAAACTCCGGGCCGGGGAAGTTCTGCTTTCCTGATTGCTCCTGTACTGAAGGTGATGCATGAGTCTGGACGACGTTCAGGGTGCACACCAGGATGGTAGCCAAACCGAGCTAGTTTTGTCATATATTAATAGAGAATGAGGCCACAGTCGAAGCGACTTTCTTACAGAGTACATGGTCGCGGCTGTTCGGGTGACCCGTTGGACCCGTTAATTGTCGTTGAGGCGAGACTCTCGCAATGTGTACGCACCTTGCGCCAAGGGGTTCGTCGGTTGTAGTTCATGTTGAAAAAGACTTAATGCTTATTTAGTGGGAATTTCTGCACAAAAGAAATGGAGCCATCTCTCGTTTTCGCGTTTGATAAAGTGTCAGGGATTACAGGCACCAATCGTGTCATTGGTATCTAACCCGCACATCGCTCCGCAACAAGGAACAGGGGTCCTGCGGCGCAGCTACCGGTAACAGTATTTCGGTCTACTGGCCCGATACACACACGCAGCCGCTCGGCCCGGATATGTTCGGCCTCGTTGATAGAGTGGTGTTGGCTGCATAGGGGTTGTCGAGAACTTTTGTCCGAGTCGCATCCGTTCTATTCTGGAATTTGAGGAAACAAGTTAGGGAAGACTAACACCATCGTATAACAGCAGGGTACTCACTGATATTGCGGGTTCTCGGGCGGCAAGTGCTAAAGGTCACTTTCGACACTCTGGCATTTCCATTAAGTGCCCTTCCGAACTTTCCGAATAGTAGCATAGAATTATCCCACAAATAGACTACTGATGCCTGAATCTATACCTCTACTCTTCGTCTAGCCAAGCCTTGACCTTGCTAACAAACTGAATGGCAATTCCTTGCTTGACCCCTCTTTCAGCTTTGTCGAGGTACAAAATTGGGCCACGCGGGTATACAGGCTAGGCTCCCCCATTGCAGGCTAGAATCGTACCACCCCTCCTCGCGCTGCAAGTCTTCACTGACAACGGCCCGGCCGCATTCACTGTTTTGTGAGACGAATCTGGGCACAAGAAATTTCCATTTTCGTACCTTCATTTTGTACCTAAGGTAAAGTGTTGGAGCCCGACCGCTGGTGCTGGGCCCCACTGATCCAGCTCACAAACTACAGATTAGTTGACCGCAAGGCCTTCGATTGTTTCCGTAGGTGGGTATAAGAGCAAGCCAACGTTCAAGGAGACAACCTCTTGGCTGGCTCGCTCCTTCCTCCATCTGTCATAGATTTGCAACCCGATGACGACACGGCAACAGTCACAAGAACAAATCTTTGGTGAGGGGCTAATAATCGCCTTGAAAAAGTGTGCGCAAGCAGACGCGCCTCTTCCTGCTTTTGAAGGACCTGTCGAGCGCCAGACTGTTGCGTCTTCGGTACTCCGTACATGTGGTCTCTTGTTCACCTGCCGCCTTTTTTATCCACATGAATTGCATCTCCCACCTTGAACTCCTTGACCGCCGAGTCCGCCATAGCCATCGTGCTTGTGCACACATAACTCTTGAACTTGCGCGCTGGAACATTCGCCTCAAACATCTCGTGGATCTCCTCCAACGTCCGATCGCGCGTCTCAGGGAGATACAAGTACGCGAAGCCGAGAAGAACTACGTTGGACCCGAACCAGATATACCTGTGCGAGATAGTCAGTCATCTTCTAGGACAAACGTGGGGAAACCGGGAGTTAGACCCACCCGTATTTCGCATTCCAGCCCAGGCTCGCGGGGTTGATAAAGTAGGGCGCTGTGAAGACACCCAACCAATTGCCGACAAAATTCAGAGAGGTCCCAAGGCCGTAGGTGTACGCTCGAAGATCATTGTTGGGATATTCGCCTCCAAGAAGCCAAGCGTATGGTGCTGAGAATTGTCAGTTCTTGACCCCAACGCGATCACCGAGAACATTATACTAACCATAAGCGACATAGAAGAATGTAAACAGCGAGATAAACGCAACGATCGAATTCGATGCCCCCACCGATCCCGGCGCCACTGTCCAGGCTACCGCAAAGGCAAGCTGACACAGCCCACACGCCGCGACGCCAACCATGACAATAACCCTCCGATCGATATGGCGCACAACAAAAGAGCTAGCAATGGCGCCAATAAGCCCCATACTCGTCACCATAATCGAGAAGCCAAACGGGTTCTCAACTCCCGCACCGGCAAGAAAGTATGTCGTGTAAATGTTGACCCACGACGACCCGTTGGCGCTGTGAAAGCAGATGATAGCAATCGAGAGGAGCGTCCTCCGGCGGTTCGAGCCTCGGAACATTTCAACCCACGCGTGCTTCCCGTGGCGCAGCTCCATCTGCTGTCTAGTCGAGATTCGAATCTCGTTGAACTCGGCTTCGAACTGGGCCGCGTCGATGTTCTTGTTTCGCAGTCGGCGAAGGGCTGACTTGGCTTCCTCTTCTCTTCCGCGCGTCATCAGCCAACGTGGACTCTCAGGAAAGAAGAGCAAGGCGATGGCTTGGATTGTCGGAGCTGCGAAGAAGACTGCCAACGGGATCCGGTACGCATCAGGTCCTTGACTGAGATGCGTGCTGTTGTCGACGGTAGCTCCGACAATGGATCCGATGCAGAGCTGGCTTTGATACACGGCAAACACAATTCCGCGAAGATGAGCTGGCGCCGCCTCATTGACGTACACTTGGGCGAATGTGAAAAACCATCCGACCGAAATGCCAAGGATTAAGCGGGCAAAGTATAGAGCGCCAAGGCTGGTGGTGCCGATCATAATGCCCGTGGCGATGAAGTTGATGAGTGTTGCAGCCCAAATCCCGTGTCTCCGGCCGAACCTGGAGCTGAAGGGACCGACGAGGAGCGAGCCTATGAAGGTGCCAATGGTCATCAGCGAGGAGATGAGCTGCTGAACCGTAGGGTCGATGGCCCATTTGCCGGATGCCTCGTTGTAGTAGCCAAAGACGCGCAGGAAGCCGGGCATGGCCATGAAGCCACCAACGAGGGCATAGTCAAGGCCATACTGGAAGGTGGCAATCGTCACCATGAAGCAGATGCCAAGGCATCTTTTGTGGCTGCGAATGTCGAGGTTCAGCGGATTCGCCGTTAGGACGACGCCGCCTGCCATGTTTTTGAGGTGTATAACTAGAGTCAAGAAGCCCTGAGGACATCAAGAAACCGACGATACTGCAGCACATGTCTCGTCGGTATTAATGCTTATTTCCCGAAGTCCAATATCCCATCTGCCGTGTGCGACTGCAAAGCGCCGTGCGGGGTTTCATCCCCTCCCTGTTCAACTGACCAAGAAAAATATTGGACAAGAAAGCATAACACAGCGGGCTGACAACCTCGGCAAGCCTGATGGCGACTTAACTGCTGCTGCAAGGGTCTTCGGGTGCATAATTGAAAGGTCCGGATAAGCTGCCTGTTGTGGTGTGACAAACCACTGTTATACCAGTTCTGGATGTTGGGTCAAGGGATTTTGCACCGCGCTTATGGAAAATGCTCCGTCCTAAGACCCTTGCAGCAGCTGTGTTGAGAGTTTCAGTGGCTGAACAGTGGCTTGTCACACCTCAACAGGCAACTTATCCGGACCTTTCAATTATGCACCCGAAGATGCCCGAAGGCCGTGAACTGCTTCCCCGCAGCCGGAAACCTTCAGCCATAGAGACTAGCGAGTGCTCGTACCGCGTTGCGAGGTGGGCGGGGCTGCCGTCCGTTCCCGCATCGCCGATAGAGGGTGCCCGGCCGTCATATTAATGAGGATTTTCCCTCTGGTGATACCGCAGGAGTCCTAGTATTGGCAAGATATTGAACCACAATTGAGGAACACATAGCCATTCATATCTAAAAGCCTTCTTGTTAGTATCACGATGGATTCTAGCTTGAATAGCGACACACCCAAAAAGCTCCTCCGTGAGCCCCTGAAGAAGGGAAACTCCATCGACCACCTCGACTACGTTGACACCACACCTATCATCGGCCGCGAGTATCCTACCGCAAGCCTGAAGGTGATGCTTGACGCCCCAAACGCCGACGAACAGCTGCGCGACCTAGCCATCACCATCTGCGAGCGCGGCGTCGTCTTCTTCCGCGCCCCCCAGGATGACCTCTCCGTCAACGAGCAAAAGAAATTCACGGACCTGCTGGGAAAGCTCACCGGACGACCCAAAGAGAACGGCCTGCACGTGCATCCGCTCTACAACGACCCCAACAACCTGCCCATGGCTGACGGCACCACCGACAAGCAAATGTAACCCTCATTTTCCACCCTCCCCCTTCCCTCTCCTCCCTTCACCCTTCTGACTCCATCCTAACACGCTTAGCTACGTAATAAACTCCGAAGCCCAAAAGAAGCTCTACGCAACCATGAAAGACCGCCCGGCCGCCAACGAACCCTCCGACCTCTCCCGCCAATGGCACAGCGACTCCCTCTTCGAAAACTGCCCCTCCGACTTCTCGTTCCTGCGCATGCAATCCACTCCCCCCTCGGGAGGCGACACTCTCTGGGCATCGGGATACGAGATCTACGACCGCGTCTCCCGCCCTTACCAAAAGTTCCTCGAGTCGCTGACCGCCACCTGCGCCCAGCCCGTCTTCAAATCCGCCTGTGAGAAAGGAGGGTACGCAGTCATGTCCCCTCGCGGCTCGCCACTGAACGTCGACTTTGAGTTCTCGCCGAGCCATCCCGTCGTGAGGACGCATCCCGTCACGGGGTGGAAGTCACTTTTCGCGGGGGCGGGCCTGCATGTGAGCCGCATCGATGGGGTGACGACGTATGAAGACAGAATGATACGTGAGTATGCGATGAGGCTGATCACGAATAACCATGACTGTGTGGCGCGGATGCATTGGACGAGGGGGGCGTGTGCGATTTGGAGCAATGTTTGTACGTTGCATGCGGCTACGGTTGGTAATATGGAGTGTTGTCATGTTGGGCCGAGCTGACAGGTGTATAGCCCGATACGCATCTGGTGGAGGGGATCAGGACTGGTGTGAGGGCTTCGGGCATTGGGGAAGTGCCGTACCTGGATCCATTGAGCACGGGTAGGAGGGAGGCACTGGGCTTGCCGAGGGTTTGAGATGGGTTTGAGATGATGGCTAGGGCGGGGAAAGGGCACTCTCTTTGTGAAATAAGATCCCATGTTTCTAACCAGTACAACAGCCTAGTTATCTAAGACGAATCTAGGCACACGAAATTTCCTTTTTCGTTTGTATTCCTGAGCTGTGGTGGGCTGTGGTTGATTCGTCCTGAGCTTTCCCTGATTCTTCCCTAAGTTAGGGTGATCCTATACGCCGCCGCTGCACAGCCTCAGAAGCCCATTTTCAGTTCCCCCCCCGGCTTGACCTCAAGGTCTGTTTATTACCTCCCGATGCTCACTATTCTGTACTGTTATACGGTGGTTGTGGTGTCGACGAGCGCGTGAACGACGACTAAAAGTTTGATCAAGTCCATCAGCTGCGGTGTGTTCGAAGCATGCCTCCTTTGTTATGTCCATGCCCTGGAGCCAAGTCATCATGGTCATGCCGTCAGCCAGAGGCTAATCGGTGCCGCAAAAGGGAACGGTTTGTTTTTCTCGTTGTAGGAATACTGGAATGTCAACTCTCCCATCAAGGCCAGGCTGCTAAAAACGCAAACAGTACCTAGCCCGTAACCTTCCGGCATGAAAAGCTGGTTTCCATCGTCAAAGTCGACCCGGATCTGGTAGACAGATACTGAGGGCTTAAGGATTGGCGCGTTGTAGTTGACTGCTGGACCAACAGGAACATAGACGCTGAGCATCTGTAGTTGGTAAGCAATAGATCCATATCTAGCTGCGAAGTACTTACTGGAAGGGCTATCGCGAATTGGCGATGATTAGCGTGCAGAAATTGCTTTTTTCAGATTCAAGGCACTTGTAAGTTTCCGGAGGCTCGCGTCGTTCTGGTCAATCTCGAGGTTGATGCGGATCAAGAACAGACAGCAGAGCCCTCAAGAATCCTTGCTAGGTATCTTTTATAGATGATGAGACCATGGCTGATGTTACGGGCTCAAACCTCTATCACGACTCCCACGGCTATTAATAATGCTATATTTGTAGTATATTACCGATTAGCATAGCCGAAAACGTGGCGACTTATTTCGGCCTGGCCAGCGCTGAATAGATGAGATACAGATCCTATTGCTTTGACTCATCGTTCTTCAATAATATTTTAATGGACTAGATGCTCTATGAGCATAAAAGATAGCGCTCTGTATCTGGTCGCCTTGAATTATTACAGGGCGTCGAGATTTGAGTCTATAGTTGTGGGTGGCTTATGTATTAGTGTCCATGTAACTAGACCGATACTGCGAGACCTTACTAGGATGTGGAGTTCCCACATATTAAGCGGCTCTACCCGCCCAACCGGACATATAGCAAGACACAGAGCAACCCAACGAATGTGGAGGCGACCCGGGGAGTCGATTTGACTCGATTTGAGGTCGAAAATAAATTCTTGAGAGCACAGGGTAAGGCGACTTGTGCTCTTGTGCTTCCGAGGAGACTAAGGTCCCCCGACAAACCGCACCGGAATAACTCAGGTGAGGAGGGTGGCCCGATTCGGCAGCAGAGCGGTCTTGGCAGCCATGTTATCACCATATCAGCATGGTTTTTACCAACGATGCGTCAATGTTGGTATGGTACCACCACTGGCCCTGCTTTCGTTCATTGTGGCGTCAATCACACCACCCGCGCATTCCATGTTGCCCTACCAATTTTGACAGTCGAACCGGAATCGCTATCCAGACGCTCGAATGGACAATTTATCTGCGTTGCTTCGGTATTCATTGGAAGCGTCACAAGCTGGAGGGTGGTGAGTCAGGAAACCAAAGACTTTGTCAGGAGATTTGAACGTGATTTGGGCAATTGATAGTCGTGCACCCCCATTTTTGATACTGGTGCATCCCCCCTCACAGGGTTAGGGTTTTCTATAGGGAATATCAGGCCCACCTTTTCAGGGTTAGGGACTTGAAATTTTTTTCCATTATTGACATCGCCGTGAACGTGAAACTTGGCATCACCACCAACCCCAAGACCTCACCAAGGCCAACAACGCACCCACATCGGTTTGTCGCATCGCTCCAGTATTGATTCTGCGGCTAATAATAAGATTTTACAGTGCTCTGGAAGCCTTAGAAGCATCAGAACCCCGCGCGCTGTTGCCTAGTCTCGATCGGCGTAAGCAGCAAAATGGCTACCAATGCAGGGCACTATAACAGCGATTCAGATTCATTCTACCTACCGCGGAACCCTCAGCCTTCTATCAACCGTTCCAGCGAAGATCTGAGCGATTCCAAGGCTCTAATACCACTCGATTTCGACCTTAAACCTCGATTTAAACTGCCACACTTTCGCTCGCGCAAGCCCTAATACAAGCGAGAAGGAGCTATTCATCAGCCCCCACCGCCTTTAGCCTTCACTACACTACAATAATAACTCTATAGAATATGAGGGTATACAGACCGATAACAACAGTCTGTACAATACCTTAAACAATAAGGCTGTTCCCAATCCTCCCCCCGATATTACAGTATTAACAATCAAGGGTTTACAGACCGTTATAAACGCGTAAGTTAAGGATAAAAGGTTTACAGTTATTCGCTTAAATAAGCAAAAGAAGAAGAAAGGCCTATCTATATACGTAATGTAACTTTATCTGTAACTGTTATAATAACTTACAGCTCTTAAAGTCAACTAACTTACAGAATATAACTTTACAGAAATACAGCTGTAAATAAAAGGATTTTACCGTTTAGTTAACTACTAATTGATCTTTTTAACCTTATAGTAATCTAAAGTACTATACTTACCATTATCTACCTTCTCCTTACCCTTACACTTACCTTTAGCATTATAAACGGTCTAATAAGGTACTTAAGGCTATCGCTAACATCTTTAACTATTCTAATATTTGTTTAAAAGAGGTAAGTAATCTTATTACCTTACAGTTCCTTAAAACTACGTTTATAAATAGGGACATCTACAATACTAAAGCCTTAATCTAATATAAGAGACTTAATAACCGTATAGCTATAGTAACTACCCTTAAAGACTTCAATAACGTTAATATCTATTATAGAGTTAAGTAAGTAGATAAAGAGAAGAAAGATAAACTTATTAGCTTTCTTTTTAACTACCTAACCTTATTAAGTATAGTAAAAGAGTCTTAAAAGGTCTTATAAGTAGATATAACTTATAAGATTAACGTTTACAGATACCCTCTTTTCTAAATAATTAGCTAAATAGCTTATAACACTACCTTTACCCCCTTCTTTAACCTAGTTAATAATAAGTGAGAGAGGGCCTTTAAAACTAAAAGTAGCTAACATTAACTACTTACCTTACTAATATTATGTCGGTATTAAGTAATATAAAGTAACGCTAAGTAAATAGGATTACTCTAACACTTACGTGATTTTCTCACAGTGCAGTAATACAGAGAGGGTACTAACTAGACCTTACTTAAAGTACATAACTCTTCCAGTACAGGCTTAGCATTTCTCCTTCCTAGTCAAACAGGCTGTTTTCTAGCCCATCGCCCTTACGCTCGTCCTGAATTCCTAACATACCTCTAATAAGGCGGTTTCTACATATCACACGACTATGCTTTAAAGAGATATAATTCTAATACACACTAGTGGAAACACCACTAATAAAGATACCTTGAATTATACGCAATTAGCGCCTGACGGACAGGCGCCAACGCGGAAAATTACCTAACGTACAGGGTTAGGTAAAGGCCCTTAGCGACGACAATAACAGTAACTACCTTCGACACCCTTAATCAGACTAACCGAGATCTACGTTATAAATTTTAACAGTTACTTATAGTAAGTAAGTCTTATCTACTTAGCAGCTACCTTAGTTTCACCTGCTGATTTACTGTGCCTCTAGTTTAATTATACACCTACTTGCTTTTAATTAGACTAATCGAGATTCACGTTACGAATTTTGGCAACTACTTATAGTAGGTAGTTCTCGTCTGCCTAACAGCTACCCTAAGTTTACTTATTAATTTATTATACCTTTAATCCCGTAAACATTAACTGTCCGCTCACACACCAGGTCACCTTTCCCTACCACCTAACACTTATATAAATAGCTACTGGAAGAGCTAAGCCTAACAGTCTTATATAATGCGACTCTTAAGACGCGACGATACCAGTATAATCCGGTTAACAGAGGACCTCTTTAATAATAAAATCCCACTATATACGATACTTTCACATACATAAGGTAATAAAAAGGTCCTCTTTAGAGACCTAATAAACAGTATAAGTAAGAAAAAAGCAAGTTACATTAAGATTCGATTTTACAAAGATTAAACGTAATGTGATAAATTAAAATTCTTCTAAAGTTAACACATAATATATCGATAAATTAAATAGCGTTAAACTTTAAAAGGCGATTAACTTAATGTTTCGTTAATATTGTAATGTAACCAAATGTTATATCTATCTTACAGACGTCTTAATCCTTTCCACCGACATTAATAACAAGTCTATCTAAAAACAAGCTTTTTAAGCAAGCAGGTAATTTACCTACAGGTAAACTCTTTAAAAGCTTATTACTCTAACATCAGTCGAATTTTTCTTTAAGGAGGAAGTATATTTTAAAGATAAGATGACTTTAAAACAAATTATTCACAACGTGACAAAGATTCCTCTTAAGGTCTTCTAAGGCAGCTATCTGTCTGATTTTAATATCTATAAATAAATAATATAGATTAAGAAACGTAACACAACATGTAAAAAAAACATAACATACTCGCTCTTTAACATCTTTAACATCTAACTACCGCTTCTTTATAGTAAAGGAAAATAGAAGGCCCTTAAGCAGTTATAAGAGAAGACTAAGAAAGATAATAGCTGTTTAGCTAACCTTCGTATTACCGATTTACACCACGATAAGAATCGTATCGAAACAGTAAAGGGTAGCCTCTTAAAAGACTTGTACCATTAAGTGCTTAGTAACGCTCAGTTCCAGTAATAACATAACAGTAAAGATAATTAACTCCTTTAGATTAAAGGCAACCCTGGTAAGGGTAAGACTATATTACTTTACAGTATTATAAACGAATTAAAAATATCTGCCTTATCTTACTTAATATCCTTCTTCTTCTGCCAGGCTACTAACTTACACATTAATAACACCATTACAGTCTTACACGGCTTAATCTACCTCCTTATTATCTAATAACTAACATTTATCTTACATATACAGTAATAGTATAATCTGGCTGGTAAAAGTATTACAACCTGCACCTGACACAGGCCTTAAGAGGACTGGTGCGGGTTAAGACAGAACGTATGGCAGGACGCTAACAGGTAAAGGGCGTTCTAAAGACGGCTTATTAAGCTAGCACTCTTAGACAGGGGGTTTAATATCATTATAGGTCGTTATCATTATAATACACAAAGGTGAGTCTAAACAGTAAGATATAAATGAATAATTAAATACTAACGTAAGGAACCAGAGTCCCTTACAGTAGTTATAGGTATAACTATAACTATTTATTCTAACTAGTTAAAGGTACCTTATACCTTACTTAATGGTCTGTTACTTAGTGAGGAACTAAATAACTTACTATTAAACACCTTTTACTTAAAGGTCTTACAGATATTTAATAAGTAAGCACTTTTATTAAGATTAAGTAACTGCTAGTTAATTATAAGGGTTTTAGGTCTTTATACCCCTGGCTTAATATGCAGTATTATACGTATTACCTTCTTATACTGTTCTTTATATAAGGGATTTATTAGGCTGCTCTAGCTTAAGTAACGGCCTGTAAGGTTATTATATAATTCCCCCTCTTTAACATTCTTTTTCTATAAAAAATCTTAATAAAAGCGTTCCTTCTTTCTTAACGTAACTATACCTATTAACTATATGTAAAAGCGCACTTTAAAAAACAGCACCTTTTATTATTATAACCTTATAGATTTTATTTTAACTTTTAAATCGTAAATGTCACCTTATAGTCGTTATTTTTTAAAATCACTTTCCTGTCTTATTATTATATAATCGGACAGTTATTTTAAATACTTATTAGTAAGGGCTTCGTCTTTATGTGACATGTTTAGTTATAGTGACATTTTCCTTTAGTGGCTCTTTTTTAAGAAGCGCCGTCTTAATATTAAGTATAACGTTATTACGTGGAACTTGGAGCTGAAAATTTAAAAGCTTTATAAAGCCACTACTTAACTTAGACGGATTGAAGTCTAGCGCTGTAGGATGGAAAAGTAAGCTTTTTTTACGTTTAGCCAGGAGGTAAAGATCCTTTATTTCTAAGAGTAGAAGGAGGCCTGTCTAGCTACTTCTTTTAAAACTAGTAAATCCTTTAATTAAGGAGGCTTTTTAATAGGAATACTTACTGGTTTTTTTTCCAGGGGGTTGTTATAATTAATAACCTCTTTTTAACTTAATTTGTAACTTCTTTTTCTTATAAATAAAAACAGCCCTTTAGTGTAATAATAGCGCACTTATTTATTTTCTTTTACTAACTTCTTTTTCTTAATAGTACTTATTCTTATATGGAGCTTGCTAGGAGCTTTAAAGGCCCAGCCTCCTTATTAGGTTTAAGGTCCTTATAACCCTGGTTAAGGGTTTTAACAAATGTCCTTTTATACTTATTAAGGAGTTTCCTGCCATTTCCCAGGTTTTAAATCCTATAGTAATCTTACTCTTTAGTATAATAATTTAAATGTTAGATTTTATTTTATTTCTAATTCTTATCGTTAGCTTTAATTAATCTGGATTCTTTTAATAGAACTCTGTAATTAAGTTTAGGCATTTAGGGTTTTTAACAGGCTTTTATAAGTTACTCTTAAGGCTATAATTTAATTATTTAATAAAATACTTAAATATATTTTTCCCCTTTTATAAATCTATAACTTCCTTAACGTTATACTTATCCTTATTAATGTTAATCTTAATCTTCTTTTCCAGAGGAACTCCTTTTAAGGCAGGTTTTAGAAGTAAGATGTGAAAAACCTTAATCCACACCTTTATATTAATAGGTAGGTTTAATTTATAATTAAAGGTGGCGACCCTTTTCTTAATTTAAAACGGTCTGTACCTTTTAAAATTAAGCTTTTTATTAGGTTATTTTAAATATAAGTTTTAAGAAAAAAGGTAGATGTAATCCCCCTTTTAAAAAGTTAATCCCTTAACTTATTTATTATTATAATAAAGTCCTTTTTTAAATATTAATTACTTAGTTTAGTGTTTATTAGTAAACTTCTTTATCCGTTTATGTGTAAACTTAAGTTTAGCTTATAGGTGGTTATATAGTTCTTATATCCAGTCTGCACGGACTGTAACTTAAGGGGTGCCGGTAAGCGGGCCTTAATAGAGTTTAGGCTCTTTACTGTAATTAGTAAAAAACAGTAATATACTTATTAACTTAATTAGTGTTATATTATATGCTATTTATACTATTAGTAACAGTTTAAGTTAATTATTTTATTTAAAGTTAATATAGGTTTAAAGATACGTTATAAGTATCTAATTAACTTACTTTATTTAGCTGTCCGTCTATAAATAGAATGCTGTTAAAAGCTTACTCTTCACACCTATCCTTTACATTAATCCTTACCAGAACTTTAATATAATTAGCTTATCTTAATCTATAATAATGTTATTTAACCAGAGGTGTTATAATATTACCTTTTTCTTAAAGATATAAGTAAGTTACTCTACTATTATATCCTTTAAGGTTAATAAAAAGTAAGCTTATTTTATTAATCTGTTAACTACTATAAGGATTTAATTATAAGTAACTCCTGTAACAGGGTCTCTAGACTCTGGAATCCTAGTGATAAAGTTAAGTAAGATGGAACTCTATAGCACCTATGGTACAGGGAGTGGTTTAAGAAATTTATAAGGCTTATAACGTTAATTCTGCTTTTAATAACAGACATTACAGTTATTAACTACTTCTTTAACTAGTTTCTTCATTCTTAAAAAGGTGTACGTTTATTAAACCTGTGTAAGAGTCTTAACCTGGCCTATATATCCTTTAAGTTAAGACTTATAAACCTGCTAAACGTACTCCTTTTATTTACTTAAGTTATAAATATATAATTTCTTTTAATACTAAAGCCTTACTTTTAATTTAAGTGCGCTATTTACACCTTTTAACAGCTATTTTAGTTAATAACTAGTTTTATTATAATTTAAATACTTTAAGCACTCCTTTTTACATTCTTACACGTACTTTAAGAAATCTCCTAAAGGGCATTTATACTTACAGGTTCCATTTATTAACCTTTTTATTTAAAAGTCTTTTTATTACTAATAGATGTTATACTTTATTTATAAGTTTATATAAATATTAATAATTTATTCCAGTATTTAATTATCTAACACTTATAATATATATTCTAACGTGCTGTTCTTTACTTTATTAAATATAGTAACAGGGACTAGGACTGGATTAACATCCTTATAATCCTATCTTTAATTAAGAGTATCAGCTTACCTATTATCTTTTCCTTTAATATAGTAAATCTAGAAGTGGAACAGGGCTATTAACTCTACTTATTATACTTCTTATAGGCTAAGCTCCTTTATTAAAAAGTATTAAAGGTTATTATAGTCTAAAAAGACCTAAACTAGTTCTTTTATACTACTTAAATATAATACCTATTTAATAAAGTATTAAATAATCGTTATTAGTTTTTTATTATAAATTAGGTATTATAAGGCTAGGCTGTGGATCTCTTTTAATAAAAAGGTAATTAGGTAGCATTTTCCATTATCTTAAACTTAGTTAAGTTCTCTGCTAATAGCAAACTTTAAAGAGTCTGTTTTAACTTAGAAAGGTTTTAAGAAATTAGGGAGGGCTAGGATTAGTGTTATAATAAAGGCGTGTTTAAGGTCTTTAAACACCTTTTACTATCTATTAGTCCACTTAAACGGTTTACCCTCTTTTATAAGCTTATATAATGGTTTTACAATCTTTATAAAATACTTAATAAAACATTAATAAAAGTTTATAAAGTTAATAAAGGCTTATAACTTTTTTTAATTCTTTAAAGTAAGCTAGTCCTTAACTGCTTTTATCTTCTCTAGTTACATTTTAAGCTTTTTAAAGGTTACTTTAAACCCTAAATAATTTAGTTCCTAAATATGGAAATAGCTTTTCTTTAGGTTTACTGTTAGCTTCACCTTTTTAAAAGCTGTTAAAACCTGTCACATATGCTTTTAATGTTCTTTTAAAGTTTTAAAATAAATTAAAACGTCGTTTAAATATATAAAGATAAACTTATTAAGGAAGGGGTGGAGAACATTGTTAATAAGGCCTTAAAAGGTTATAAGGGCGTTTATTAATCCTATTAGCATAATATAATATTAGTAATACCTATTACGAGTTTAAAAGGCTGTCTTATATTTATCCTCTTCCTTTACTTTAATATAGTTAAACCCTATAAGGAAATTAAAGCTAGAGAATTAATTTACTTTAACGATTTATTCTTACATTTCCATAATAAATAATAATAGGTAACAGTTCTTAATTATATCTTTATTTAACGTTTAGTAATTAATAACTATATATAACTTACTATCTCCCTTCTTTAAGATAAACAGCACTAAATACCTTATTAGGGACTAGGATTCCACAATAAATCTGTTCTTTAGATTTTCATTAACGTACTCCCTTAAGGCTTTAGCTTATTAAGGATTTAAATAGTAAGGCTGGAAGCTGTAAAGCTTTACTCCCAGCTTTAACTTAATTTTATAATCTTATAATCTGTAATCTAATAATTATAATATGTTTTTTTAAAATAAGGTAAACTTCCTATACTCTGTTAGTACCTTAGATAAATTAACTTCTTTACTTATCTATAGATTAGCTTTTAACTTCTTTCTACCTTTTAAATTATCATTTAAATAATACAGTAAACCTTTTAATCCTTTAACCGTCTTAGTAAACCTAACTTAAACTGTGCTTAGTTTTAAGGGTTTAGTGTACTTTTAAGTGCTTTATACATCTTTAGAACGGTTTAATGCCTTTTTAACTTTTTTTAAACAGTAATTACAGCTGGGGGACTTATTAAAGGTAAGGTAACCACTCCTTTAGTTAATTATAAGGTTATACTTTTCCAGCCAGAGTAGACTTAAGATTATATTATACCCTGTAACTAATGTAACGTTAAAGTCCACTTATTATTTATCCTTATCCACTTTAATTAAAAGTGGTAAGTAATAAGTAACTTTACTATTATTATACTAATATAAGCTTCCTTCTTTATTTTAAATGGGAATAGCCTTTTTATACTCTTTATTAAGGAGTTTCCTTTAATTAATTAATAAGGGGTGCACTAGGTTAGAAGCACTTCTACTATTAATTACTACTTTTACCTTAAATAGCCTCCCTTTTCCATCTATTATATTAACATTAACAGAATAATACTTATACTCCTTTAACATTTAAGTTATGGTAATTATCTGTCCTTAAAGTCTTATCTAACTTAACTTTTAACTGCCTGTCCTTCTTCTTAAGGTTTTTATTAATTAGTAAATTATTAATTTCCAGCCCTTTTAAAAGGCCTGTAACCTTTTCTTAATTCCTTTTAGAAAAACAGGTAACTTTAATAAACCTGGCAGTTAACCTTTTTTAAGTTTTCACACTTTAACATCTAGTTAACTTTAAATGGTTTAATATTCTTAAAATCCTTAATAAGTTAATAATACACTTTACAAGATTAGATTACAGTAATATCTTTTTACTTTTAAATCTATTAATAATCTTCCCACTTTTACCACTCTTTAGCTTTTCCATTAAGGTATAGTAAACACATTATAACTAGGCAGTTATTAAGTACCCCTCCTTACCAATATATAATAAGAGCTTAATTAACTATAATAACCTTCCACTTATTACCAGATTCTCTTATTAGGGAGTAGGAGACTTAGTAATAGGTTAGCTTTAACTTTATCCTTATAATAACGTAATCTTATTTTTATACATTAGGGAAGTAGTTATAAAGAGCCTTAAGTTTATAATATCAGTTAAAAGCATAGTTATCGTATATATAATTAATCCACAGTATATCCTTATAACTAGGATAGTTAATGTTAACTGTAGGTGTTACAGTTATAAAGTATAGAATAGAAAGGGTAGCGTTTTATTTCTTCTCTTCTTCCAGTTACCTTTAAGTTTATTATTTCTCTTAAACCTTGTTGAAATGCAAAAGGGGTCAAGGCATTGGAAAGCAGAGTGTGTTGAAAGTGATTAATTCTTTTTATCTTCGAGAGTGGAAGCCGTGTTATTATAGCCGTGAGGGTGGCCAGTGCACGGAGTGCATTGGCCACACTCGCTTCTGCGAAGCGAGGTTGGCTGACTGAATACGAGGTT
>Ga0247770_1001349_pt1 | contig 19554 bp, 25 predicted proteins | sample UWRJL136409B6_FD_179943 | JGI IMG/M metagenome (GOLD analysis project Ga0247770, IMG submission 179943) | Plant litter microbial communities from Arlington Agricultural Research Station in Wisconsin, United States - UWRJ-L136-409B-6 | ecosystem: Environmental > Terrestrial > Plant litter >... | reverse complement strand
ATAGAGGGCGATGGCGAGGCAAGCGCGGACCCTTTCATCCGTCCGGCCATCGATGAGCTCTACTGCCGCCTCCCTCCATATTTCGAACATGTAGTTCGTATCAGGACTGAACAGATCCACAAGACTTTGGCTCTGACCAGTGTAACCAGACTCTGGACCGGCGAGCTCATCGAATCCCGAGAGAACCGTCGCAATGATTCTGAAATCGCTGTGTGCCGTTTTCCATCTTGATTCCTTGGTCGCAGACAAAGACGCAAGCTTTTGCACTTTTGACCAAGCGTGTAGTTTTGCGAGGAGCGACCACATCGTATCAATAGGGTCGCCCAAGACATTAATGAAAGTAAGAAATCTCAGCTTACTTCCCGGACTTAATTCGATGTTGCTGAGCAGGAGAAAAATGGGAAGGATCCAAGTCATGAAACGTGGTCCATGATCAGCGTACCAGTTACTTCCGTATCGCTGCCAAGTTTCTGTATCGGATGCGCCGTATATCTGGCCTGCCCAATACATATCGGCCGACCCGGACAAAGTCAAGGTCGTGATTTGGTCCATCGCAAAGCATTGATCGAAAGAAAGCTGGCGCTGGTCGGGCCTCAAAACTTTCCGAGGGGTGGTGATACTTGGTTGATGTTGTGATGGGAGGGGGGTGTGGGTATACTGCGGATATGGAAGTGCCTTATATGGTAATGGGGCGACCGGAAGAGAAAGAAGTATCGGGGGGATGAAGGCCCCGAAGGCAAACAGTACGACCAGTAAGGGTGTTGAAATGGTACGCCAGGCGAGCATTGCCTTCGCCTTCCCGGATATGCTTTCGACGGTAGGAATGCTGCCACTGATGACTCTAGTAGAGACTACGGCCGGGCGGCCATTGTCTCGTGGGTGTCCGGTATTGTCTCTGTCGGTTGGAGAAGTAGTCGGCGGTGAGGGAAATGCGGACAATACTTCAGGTGGGACGTCAGAGAACTCAACGCTGTTCGTATTGAACGATGTTTTGATCTGCTCGATTGTCTTTGTGAGCGGTACAATGTAGCCAAAGCCGAGCCCCTCGTCGGCGCCGATGAGATGACCGTAGACCTGGAGAGTCTCCTTGTCGACAATGATGGAGCCGCATTCTCCTTTCTCGATGGTGCCGGAATCTGGCATCATGGACCACACTGGACAGAGGTCTCGAGCCCTCCTGGTTGAGATATAACTCATTTGTCCGAGGAGAGTGCCCTGGCGTACACCGTGCAATCCTGAAACCATATATATCCTGGTTTGGCCGTGAGGATCCCGAGCTAAGCCTCGCAACGGAACTGGCGGGCGATTCGAAGTCGGGGAAATCAGATTGTGCAACGACGTGGCTGTTTGGGGTTCGATCAGACTCCAATCAAGGTAGGCGCTTGATTCCGGCAAATCGAGAAGTGAGCGGGCTCTGGCAGCAGTGTTCAGACGCGTCGTAGTCAATTGGTCCGCATGCAGCGCATTATTCGTAAAGCCTGGAGAGGGGAGGGGCCCAAAGAGATGGTCGACTGTGAGAACCCGATGAACACCCTCCACGTTCAGCGAAATGCCAAGAGTGGCGGTACGGCCCTCGAAATGTACCAAGCTTCCGCAAAGAGGTTGATGCTCAGGTCTCGCTGCCAAGATGACATGCTCAGTGGCCTTACGAGCCAGTTGGAACCTTGGGTCTATGACAATGTCGAATGGTGGCTGTGAGTGTCTAGTTTCCGACTGGAACTGCGAAACTTTCTTTTCGAGTCTCATCTTGTTCGACTTTCGTGGCTGCCTCGGTTTCACAGTGCAATGCAGTCCAGGTGGGATGCACTTGTGAAGCCATGCTCGGAGGACCTTCTCGTCCTCTTTGTAGCAAGCGACGACAATAGTTGGGACTGATGTCTCTGGGGAGATGCCGACCATTTCTTTGCTGAACTTGAACCCGTCGGGTCGATCGCAAAGCGTCTTGTGGGATTCCACGGCTTTTTTGAGTTCCCCAAGCACAATCTGGAAACGCTCCTCGTATCTTGCCACATCCCATGCGGGTGACTGAACTTGCCTCCCAAACCACCTTCTTTCCTTGCGCCCGGGAAGGGGAATCCCTTCAGACAGGAGTTTGTTGAGATCATGTATGGGGCGTAGCGCTGGAGATGGGGACTGCGCTGCTCCTGGTCCACTATTCTGCTGCCCAAGGACCGGGCTGTTGACAAGCGTCAACAGCGAATCGTCCGTCTCCTCTCTGACGAGATGGGAGAGCGTGCCATACGTCGGTGCCGTCGGCAGTCTGCTATCTGAACTTCGGGAATCCGCCACGGGTGTCTGCTGGGGAAGAGGGTCGCCTTTTCCCACTGGCAACCAGCTGAGATACTTCGACGAGTCCTGGAACCGGAACACGTCCACCAGGCGCGAGAGTCCCGAAGCCATTGGCACGTCTGGCCGGGACTCGGAGCAGTGGAAGGTCGCCGGGGGAAGGAAGCAAATGAGAGTTGTTGGCTCCAACATGAATACGTCGTATCGCAACTTCAACTGTCCGTGGAGTCAAGCACGACGGGCCATTGCGAACATTGCGAGCCCAGACAAGCGACGGTGCCGTGGTGGGGGACATGTGCGGAGGCGAGGGTGGGGAAGCGGGGGATTATCAGGGCCAGCTGGAAGGTCACGGCGGCGAGCCAGTGAAGATGGTAGGTGAGGCTGAGTGCCTGAATTATGCGCTGCGGGGAAGGAACCCCTGCGTGGGTGTTTCGGTCAACGACTAGGCCGGGAATCGCGGGAAGCTGATTGGGCGCCAAGGCAGATTTTGAGGAAGCCACGACGGGGAACGCCGTGATTCCCCGACCGCAGGCAGACACCCTCCATCCCGAACTGGACCACAACTCACCTGGCCCACTTTCCAGTTCGCCGCGGTCGGATTTGCCGCTTATCATCGTCTGTTCCCATCGGAAAACCTCTAGTTCCAACTGAACTTCTCTGAGCCCAGCCAGAAAGATCGCCAATATTGTGATGTCGCCAAACGCGTCCCAGGACAGGAAGAAAATTTCGCAGCAGATCCTCGGGCAAGAGGGCGAGTTCCCAGCGTACTTTAGGTTCTATGATGATCTCGCGCAGCGCAGCAACGACTTCCATCTCACAATTGACACTCTACCCTCCCTGCTATCGGTAACCAGTGACTCTGTGCTTCTTGCTGCCAGTGTCCTCCGTTCGAATCTCCAAAAGACGAAGCAAGAGACCGAAGGGCGTTTCAAAAATCTTGCCGGATCGGACACCAAGTTCCAGTCTGATGAAAAGGCCATCAAAATGGCCATGCAGGCCATGTTTATGGTCGATCCGGCGGCGAAAGAAAACCACTCGGCCGATTTCACGCTTGGCGACTATCGGCCGTCGCTGTGGCATCCACACCAGACCCTCGAAGATTTTATCGATCGTCTCTTCCCGCCCAGTCTGGCGAGCTCACAGGATGCTGCACGCATCGCCGTCGAGTATCGGGCTCTGCGAGCGCGCAAGCTACAAAAGCGTTTAGGTGCACGTTTCCGCCTGACGAATAATCTCGCAGAGCATCTCCTCTTTGACGAGAGGCGCAATTGTCTTTACATCTTCCATCATGTCGCGTTCTTGAAAGCGCACCTGTGCCAATACCAAGGCAAGGAGAACCCGCTCGATATCGGGTTGAACGAGAGCCTGGAAAGGTACGCGTTCTCGTGTGCGCTTGAGAATACATGCTGACTCGCTAAGCGTAGCGGCACCCTACCCCCACAACTCTTGGTTGAGACCCTTTATTCGCTACAAGCAGTGCTCTTCCCTTCGATTGACCCTGAGTCGGCTCAGATTCTGGACGAACTGATCGAAAAGCGGGGCTTCGACCCTGACTGTGCAGAGTACGAGGGCTACAAGGTGTTCCGGGACCCTCCTCCAAGCTTTCGGTTCGTCTACTGGGGTGAGCGAATGGCACACCTCCACCAGCTCATGACCCGGCGCCCGCCACGGAACAAGCTCGAACGTTGGTTCCACCGGCATAGCACCGAGGGGAATGCCCTTTTCATTGCCTTGCTTGCTCTCTTCTTCTCGATATTGGTTGGGATTGTCAGTATCGCTCTCAACTGCGTCCAGATCTGGATCACATGGTACACCTGGAAGTATTCACCATAATCGACGGGAGAGATGGACGAAGTGCGGAGTTTCTTTGGTTATGTAACCTTCAAGATACCCCCCGACTCAACGCCGCTTCGCCTCATCTGCATGCCACCTATCCTTCTTCACCCTCAGCTCCTCTTTCGCAAACATCGTCAGCAAACTCTCCGGCAAAACACGATCCATCAAGCCAGTCTCGACATCGTGACGCCAGTTCGGCCTGAATTCCCTCCACCCGCGCTTCACTGCTCCATCAACACTCCCAACCACAGCAGCCCCATACACATCCGACGTTGGCCTTCCTTCCGCCATAATGTTGGACTGGCTTTGCACGTCACCCGGAATGACGACGAGGCAGTCGATATGCGCCGTTGCAGGCTCGTCTTCAAGCTCGCGCGCCAGCGCGGTAGTGAAGGCGTAGTTGAAGGCCTTGGTCGCGCTGTACATGACGATCCATGGCATTCCAACGCGGCCGGCGGACGAGAGGTTGAGGATCAGCGATCTCTCGTGCGTCTTTCTCGTCGGCGATGACAGAAGAGGCAGCGCGAGATTCGTCAGGCGCGCCATGAAACGCGCGTTCAGGTCGACATGGGCGTCAACTTCGGCGATACTCAGCGTGCTGAGGCTGCGGAGCTTGGGCTCGGCCATGGGCAAGCCGCCGACATTGTTGACGAGGATGGAGATGTTGAGGTCTGAGATGGAGTCCACCGCGGCCGAGATCTGCTTCGGCGTGGCGGTCTGGGCATTGACGACGAGGGTGCGAACACGCGGAGAGTCGAGGGCTTTGGCGGCCAATGCGACTTCGTCCGGGAGGTGGCCAAGCAGGATGACGCCGAAGCCTTGGCGGACAAGCGCGCGAGCGATACCGAGACCGATGCCGGCGCTAGCACCGGTAATGAGCGCGTACGTGTCGACGCCGGCGCGTTTGTACGCCGTAAGAGGGTGAGAGGGTTTCCAGAAGTGGAAGGTGAGGAATTGCGTCAGCCAGTAAAGGACACGGAGCACGACAATTGCCCCGATCCCGGCGAGGGTGGTGATGAGCGGCCCAGAGGCCATGTTGTGATGTTGTGATGTTGTGCAACAATGTATTTGATGCTTTCAACGATCCCGCATGACCTCGAGAATTGCGAAGGACAGTTTTATTCACGATGCCTGGGAACGTCTGAGTCAGCGGCGCCTGCGGGGGTGAGTCGAATGGTTGAGCCAAGCACACCAACCTCTCAACCAACCACCGCTTATCACTTCACACCCCTGAGGGGATGACGGTGACGTCAAATGTAACAGCCCATTTTGGGTTCATTGCGTCCCTCCCAATGCTGTCTCGCGCCTCATAGCCGTCGCCGTTTGCGGACGGCTTGGGCGGGACGTACGGTCACCCGCGGAGCAGCAGACAAAGTCGCCGGGAAGGGGCCAGAGCAGCAGGGGCCTGACTTCGGATTGTATTTGAGAAAATCGGCGCTGGAGATGCCGCAACCGCCGGCGAGGGCGTCGCATCGTTGCCGGCTTTTCCAAGATATTTAATGCTTTCTAGCCCTGGGTTTTAGCTTCAACTCTTGAGCCAAAGCCCTACATGGACCTAGAAAAAGAGCGACTCAAAAACGAAAGATGGCCTCTTTAAAAGGCGAGATCGACCGGTTCTCGTCCGTATTCTCGCTCTACGGCCCTGGTACCGTCGGTTCGTGGCTCTGCATTGTTGCATCCGTGTTCGTGTCATGGACTCTCAACGCCGAGAGCCGGCGACGCGACACTATCTCTAACGACTTTATCGCCATGCTCTCCATGGCACTTGTGGCCGCTGGCCATGTTTTTTACCTGCTGTTGCACAGCCAGCAAAGCGACCTATTTACCAACACATCGCCGGAAGCCACGCTCTACGCTTCCTCTGTCGAGGCGCCGTTGAATGTGTGCGAAACGTTCTCCGTTGTTACTCTGGCGCTGTTCCCCATTGCCGGTCTCAGGGACCACCGCTGGCGAGCTGGCGCTATTCTCGGCATTGCCTTCTTGCATTCTCGACAGAGACAGTCATTTCGCGCAGAATCCGGGGGCTATCGTGGCGTCGGAGAGCAATCTGGCCCGCCCGTTTCTGTTCAACTTTTTCGAGGCCATGGTGTTGATCTTCGTTTTTCTCGGAATCTTAGCTCATCAATATACAACAAACCCGACCAAATCCTCCATCGCGAGGACGCCGTCAGAGACGTGTCCTAACAACCCAAGAGACTTGAGCCAATATAGGTACCTATGGAACGTTGTGAGCTAAGTCTGACGGCTTTCGAATGTTGGGTTATACGGTGAGGTGTTGATTTCGCGAATAAGCTGAAGAAACAGAAGCATCTTGGGGGGCGCCGCCGCGACGGAATTTCTGGAGAGGTGTCGGAAAATGTCATACGAATTGTTCTAATCGCCGCCATCAAATAAATACCCCCTTTCCACCTCCCCCCACATCCTAGGCGCACCCTCCCCATCCATAACCCCGTGCATATAAGCATACCCAGCATAAAACCATAAGCTCTGATTCTCAGGTATCCCCTCGCCAGACCTCCTCCACAGCACAAACGGCACAGAAATCCCCATGACCAGCACCACTTGATAACCCACCTTCATCAACGGCGGTCCCGACCCGATGTGCCCGCCTTCCGTCACGAAGAGCAACCTACCTTCGTTGGCATACTAAAAGTTCCGCTCGGCCTTTTTAACGGACATCGCCGGCTCGTCGCTGGGCGAAGTGGGTAGAGAAGGACCAACCGTTATCCCTTCCGAGGCGAGATCACCGAGGAGTGTGAGCGCAGCTCGTTGTGCTTCTTCGGAGTTCCGGAAGCGACGGAAGGAGGTGTTGGCCACCTTGACGTCGTGGTCTGTTATGGCGAGGAGATCCCCGAAGATGGTGCGTGCAAAGGCGGAGAATATGGTTTCCGATGCCTCTTCGCTTTCCGTGTTGTTCCGTGCCAGGGTGACGTATGAGATTTGAGTGATGGACACGGTAGTTGGAGGTGGCCTCTTGGCTGGCCGATACGGGGCGGCGGCGTCCCGGGTGCCGAGGTGGAGGAGGAAGAACTTTAGGAGGGCCATGATGTAGTTGGAGAGAGATTCTCCCGATTTTGCGATATTTTCCTTGGTGAAGAAGGGGGTCGTGGCGACGACACGCGACAGGGGCTTGGCGCACACTTGAAGAACGGCAGGTGTGATGAGGGCGGGGGGCGGCCCAGAGCAGCTTGGCCATGCGATGTAGCTGTTGATGCGTTGCACGAGGATGTTTCGAGTGAGGGAGCCGTAGGTATGGCCCCAGTGCGGAACCCAGGAGGGGAGGGAAAACAGCGGCGAGCTTTGCGGCAACGGAAGTTCATGGTTGATAAGTTTGTGGAAGGATCTGAAGTGCATGAGGAAGCGGTATGCGAGCTGGGCGAAGAGGTCTTCGACGGGAAGATAGTAATCGGGCTTCAGATCGATGGGGTTTGGGCAGTCGGAGAGAAGTCCTAGGAGACCATAAATTCTGCCGTGGGGATCAGTGGCCTCTTTAAAGCGGGTTATCTCGAGGATGATGAAGAGGCGGTCGATTTGGTCTTGGACCACCGCCCCGCTGACGATATCGCGAATCTGAGCTAGCGGTTCTATCTTGGCTCCAAATCTATAGAGAATATGCGTCTGGCGGGACGGCAAAGACTCCCAGAGGGATTTGCAGCACACTCCTTTGATGTGGTGGCGCCGGAGGATGCCGCCTGCCCCCTCGATGAAGGCCATTGGACCGTTGATTTCCCCGTAGATAGCGCGAAGTTCTACCTGCGGTAGAACCGCTTCTTGGAGAACCCACATGCGATTCCACCACGGAAGATGTGTGATGTGGTCGGTGACCTCGAGTGCCCCGGCCCAAACCGGTAATCGAGGATGCCGCTTTCACCCAGGAAGATGTTGACGGTGCGGGCATACTGGTAAATATCCGCCATAAATTGGATTTGTTGAGCCTTTTCTTGGTTGTCGTGCTGGTTGATGCAGATGGCGTCGACCCACAGAATCCTAGTGTCGACGCTTGATCGGAGTCGTCGAAGGGCGGCGATCAGATTCTTTGTTACCTGGAAGCAGCAGCCATCGACCGTGATGGCGGCCGTGTCCTTGGCGTTTCCCCACACGTACGAAAGTGCATCGAAGGCCGGTTGATCGTCTAGACACGCCTCCTGGAGCCCGCAGTTGATTTGGTCCATCCAGCGCCCGGACAGGAGTCGCAGTGTCCGAATGACTCGCTTACCCGCTGGAAGTTGTCGGTATGTCAATGCTGCCATGATGTTTTTCGAGAACAATGTATGGCATGGAAGCAGAGGACGACGCCGGGGTCATATAATTGAGACACCGATCCGCAACGACATGATTGTTGTGTGAGAAATCAAGAATGTGATCAAGTTGTTCTGAAATTCAAAGCAGTTCTGGTTGGCTACTCCACAGAAGTCAACCCGCCATTTACCCACCACCTTTTCACCACGCCACTTTTTCACCACGCCACCTTTGAGTACCTAGGTGCCTTACCTGAAGCAGCGAAATTGATCAGGCAAACTAAGTACCACGAATTACCCAGCCGTGCGCTAAAAGGTTGTCCTGAATGCTTAACTGTTATGGCCGCCGTTTCGCATTTCGCTAGCCCCGAAGCGGGCAGGATCAGCCACGTTCTTCTCCTCCCGAGCGGGTATCGCGTTACAGAGCCCAGACTTCTAGTGGTGAAGATAATACAAACAGATGGTGTGGGGTTGGCCATTGAACCTTTTCGCCAATTGCCATCAATCCCTGGACCACAGCAGCCGAAGCCGACGACAACATGCCGGAGATTGAGTTTACTCGCTCACCTAATGGCCCGTAACTCTGGTTCCCCCGAGTGCTTGCAGTTGGCGGCCTAATGACTTCCATGCAAGCTGCTTGGCAAACCATCCTGAATGTCCCGGATCGAAGCCTGCCAGCTCCCCGACTAGGTAGGCTTCTGAAAGTCGGCTCAGACTTGATAGATCCGAGACTGGTGCTCACAAAAGGAGAAGTAGGTACTTATATCGCGCTGGGCCATAATTAGGTTGGCGACGCGCCGATGTGTTTAACAGCCCAGACGATCAGTTAGTGGCAGAATGGAGTCTTTATAAACCGTTTCCTAAAAACATTCTGCAATACCATCTCAGATATTCGTGCCTTTGCTGTTAATTACCTTTAGATTGGCAATCTCTACGTCTTATAGGATAGCCAGGATCACTACGTGTTGAAGCCAGGTTATATAGTCAACATTTTTAATAATGCCGCTGTTGCTATTACCACCAACTGGCTACTCTCTGATACTATACCCCACCCCTATTTTGACAAGGTCTCTTCGCATTTTCTGGCTGTCTATTTTTACGTGATCAAGGCTGTTTGGTATGCAGTTACTGCCTTTTCAGAATGGGGGATGGCTTATACTAGCAGATAGAACGGCTGTTTTGACAGTACAAGACATATTCCGCACTGGTTGAGGGGACCCTGTCCTTTGGCCAGAGCCTTCGTAGTGTCGGAGGTTGGATACTATCGGCAAAAGAGAGTCGAAACGCTGAAAGTGTGGGCTCAAAGGAAAGATGCAGAGCGGGGCATCAATGCTTCACAACGGAGAAAGAAGAGTGACAAATGGTTCTTCATTCAACGTTCAAATCTTGGTATCCATCTATACGCTGATCGTCCGGAAGACGCTAAACTCCTCTCCTGTGGCCACCAGCGCGCCGGGTATCTGCGGGTGCCAATGAAGCTCCTTGCCAACTTTTGATAATGCACGAACAACAGCTGCGGCGGGACGTCCTGGACACCGGCCGTATCTTTGCTCTCCTCGTCGTCCAACTCCACCGCCAAATCCCAGAGTGTGACGGTGTTATCGCCGGCGGCCACCGCGACGATGCTGTCGTCGGTAGGGTGCCACTCGATGCTCGTGATCTGCTCCTTGTGGTAGTTGAAGCTGGCGATCGCGTCCGGCTTTCCGGGCGCAGAGCCACCGTTCGGCTTCGGCTTCCATTGCCGGAGATCCCAAACAGCCCACTCGCCGTCGTCAGCGCCGGACGCGAGAAGATGTGTCGTCTGCTTCGACCAGGAGATAACGTTGACGTCCGTGCTGCTGATCTGCATGCTCAAGGCTGGGTTGCGGCTCTTGCTACGGACGTCCCAGATGCGGACTGTGCCGTCGCTGGAGGCCGAGGCGAAAACAGACGCCTCGGAGGGACTCCACTGGATATCCTCGACGCTGCTCGTGTGGCCTTGGAAGGGGCGGGTGTCGGTAACGAAGCCACCGCCATCTGTCCGAGTCGTCATGTAGATCAAGCCATCGTTGTCACCAGTCAAGAGTTTTCCAGCAGGAGCGAGCGGCGACCAATCTACCGCATAGCCTTCCGCCTTGTGGGCCCGAATTGTGCAGGCCGGCTTGTTCTGTTGCGCCGTGATCAAGGTGCCCGGGGTGTCGAACGAGGCAAGATGGGGGGTAATGTCATGAATAAACACGTTGGTCGACTCAGTCATGGTCGCGGTGAGGGTCGTGGGTGGCCGGGAGGGGTCTTGCGAAGGGCTCTGGTGGGCGCGGATGCGGTTGGTGGTCGAGCTTAGGGGAATGGACTTGGATTCGAGGATAGGGTCGGAATCCTCATCGTCGTCCTCGTCTTCACTGGACTCCTCGCCGTCCTCGCCATCCATCTTGCTGAGACCGCTGAACTTCATGACCAAGAGCGCATTGTCGGTGGCCTTGCTGTAGTCTGCTTGTGTGCCGGTAACGGTATACATGGTGGCGGGATACACGCTCCTGTTGTTGCCGAGCCCGTCGCGTACAATATCGAACGAAAGACACGGCCACGGCGTGCTCAGGTTGTGGAGCATTCGGTAGGTTGTCGGATCGGGCGCGAGGGTCTGGCCGGGATCGAGCTTCGTGCGACCGACGATAAATGTCCCGGGTCCGCCGCCCTCGACTTCCATTGCAGCTGGTGGGCGAACAGATTAGCAATGGGCCTCAAATGCGCGACAGTATTGGCCCTCTTACCCGCTTCCTCGGCCTCGCGCTCGGCGTCTGGTCGGCCATCGACACCAGCCTCGACGATCTCGTCTTCGCTCTCGAACTCGTCCTCGAATTCGTCCTCAAACTCGCCCATATCGTTGGGCTTCTCGTCGACGTCCATCGCGTCTGGCCGGCCACCGCTCTTGAGCGGGCCCGCCAGCGTCTCTTCATCTGCGCTTCGTTTGGACATTTTGTTGGATCTTGGTCTGGAGAAAATGGCGGGGTACCGTGGTCGCAATTTTTAACAGCCCAAATTTTGAACTTTTCAGTGGGGCACTGCAGCACCCCGCACAATGTGGCGTATCCGTTTGGGGTTTGGTGCTGTGGCGCAGTCACATGTGGCGTGCACAGCTGGTCTGTGGACAAGAGCTCGAACGGATTGACCGGGGTCTAGTTTCCGCCGAGTTTCCAAGCTGCATGTTCTTGATTCACGCAAATAGTGCTTTTTTCACGGATGGGCATCAAACCAAGCTTATTATTTCAGCCAGACACTTCGTTTTTCTCTAGAAAATCCCTCCATTCACGCACCCGCATGCTTGGTGCTCCCTGAACGCTTTGCCAAGATGGATTGCCTTTCGACACGGAAATGGACTTGAAATGGACTGCGCCCAAATATCGCGGCCACACGACGAAACAGATCCACTCTACTACAGCGCGAATCTGCGGATTTTTCTAGCTTCCTAATCTCAACCGTCCGATTGTCCTACCCTCTGATGGCTGCCGATCGTTAGCGTGTACAGTTACGGACCTGGCCGGCGGTGTCCGCTTCGGCGGCTGCCAATTTGGCGACATGGCGACCCTACGCACCCAGATCTCGCTGGCGGCTACGATGCGGGCCGGGCCGGACCGGAGTTTGAAACACCGGCGCACCTGAGAAGCAGTAGCTTATGAATTCAATCGCGAACAGCACCAGGACATGGCCTGGACTCTGCTTTCCGGTTCCGGGCTGACCTTTGTTTATATCGCCTTGGCCGAACCCTGGCGATGGGATGCTCACGGAAGAGAAAGACCCAAGGTTGCCATGAGCAGAAGCCGCAGACTCGCGTGGCTTCGATCCATGATTCATATCGTCCCTGTTGCAACACCTGTCTTCCTGACCGTTCTCAGCTACAGCATACTACCGTTTTCTCTCACAGAATTCAACCGTACTTACGGCACGTGCACCACACATAACCCTGAGAAATCCGGCCAGGGTTGGGGTTACTGGTGCGCGCACGTGCCGTAAGTAAGACTGGATTCTGTGAGAGAAAACGGTACATCGGGGCGCTACATGGTGTGAGAGAGCGGTGCCTAAGGGCATGTATCAATAAACAGTAAAGCCTGGTGTGATATCAATATAGTGACTACATCCGTTAGATAGAAACGATAGACCCCATGTACACGCCACAGAACTTCCACATCCCAATGATAAATTTATCACAACTCCAGTTCAATCTGAAAACATCCCGAAACCCAACTCCAACCCAACTACAGACCACACCCAAACCTCCACTCTCTACTCCACAGCCCCCGCCCCAACAAGCACCTCCTTCACCCCCTCATGACCCCCCTCCATCGCCATCTGCAATGGCGACCTCCCCGTATCGCTCACCGCATTCACATCCGCCCCATACTCCACCAACAGCCTCACCACTTCCAAATGCCCATTCCCCGCCGCCCAATGCAACCCCGTCCAGCGATACGCCGTGCGCATGTTCGCGTCCGCCCCCGCTTCCAGCAGGCGCCTGACTTCGTCGTAGTTGCCGCCTGCGGCTTGCGAGTACAGCGGGAATTCCCCGTGGCAGTTGAGGGTGTTGAGCGCGGGGTTGAGTATGCGGCGGGGAGGGGGTTTGGAGTGCAGAGGAGAGAAGAGCTGGGGTTGGTACGCGGGGGGCGGGATGTCTTTTTCGGTGTTGGCCTTGGCGGCGAGTTGGGCCGTGAGGTCCGAGATTTCTTTTTCGGCGGAGGCGAGGCGCGCGGTGAGGACGGCGGCTTCATCGGATTTGGATTGCAGGGCAGCGGTGGTTTCGGCGATGGTGGCCTTTGCGACGAGGAGATCCTGCTGGAGGAGGAGGTTTTGGTTGTGGAGGTTGGGTTGGGTTTGGTCGCTGTTTGCGGCCGCGGAGGGGCGCGTTCGGTTGGTTAGGTCGATGCGCGTCCTGGGTGGGTTAGTTAGTTGTCGCAGTCATTGGACTATTGGAGGTGACTTACATTTTGAGTGAGGTATGATGGTGTGAGTTGGAGTGGAAGTTGAAATGTGAAGGTTGAAAGCCGAAAAGATGCAGCAGCGACGTTGGAGTGACGTTGACTTGAGATGGGGATTGATGCCTATTTCAACCCCTCTTCACGAGGGTACCCGATCACGTGTCCATCTCCCAGTGGCAATTGTTGGTCGCACGAGCTGTTGGTTGGCTGCCTGCTGCCTGGTGCCCTGGGGAATGCGCAGGTCACAGACAGAGAAGCTGAGGTACTTGGAGGTACCTGTGCGGCAACGAAGCACACCGATTGGCTGTGAAATTCAGGGGTAAGGTTGACATGTGCATTCAAGCTGGGAGCAATGTTGCGAAGTCGAACAACCGAAAATCTCTTAATGCCAGTGTTTGTATCTGAGAGCTCTGATGGGAGGGAAATATGGTGAAAGCAGATGAACTTATGAAAAGTTACAATCTTGACGGAATTCCCGTTCCATGACGGAGGCGTTTCTCCTGCAAGAGGTTGACCACTTGTCAGAGTCATCCGTGTTAGCCACCAGCCCAAACTGCTGGCCGCCATGTTTTGTCACCGTCAAGATTTCCGTTGCCGTCCACATCTTTTATTAGTGGGCAGTGTAGTCCGGCCATCACTGACATCTCAAGATTTTGCACCTCCGGAGAGCTGTGCGGCTGTTGACCACAGCAGCAGGAGTCGCCAGTGAGGTGCCGAAAAGTACACGCCAATACAATTTTTCGGCGTATTGTGCCCGGGTTGTATGTGATTCGCTAGCTTAACCCGAATCTCGGGCGAAATTCAGGTTGTATAATTCCAATCGTTCTCTGAGCCATAACCCCAAGATGCCGAGCTGCCTCGCGACACCGTGCGACGTCGGGACGTGCTAAGACTTTCGATCAAAACCTCCTGGGTGTCCATCAGCAATGATCTCATTCTCTCTCTTCTTTCAGAGTGTCCCAAAATTGCTGCATCCATTTTCAGGACCCCGCAGCTGCTCCACCTTCAAATCTCCAAACGGCAGAGTTGAACCCGTATTCCCATCCAACCCTGAGTCACGGCCATGTAAGCGAGCCTGCAGCACCCCCTTTCATCAACAAATGTCGTGGTGGCAGAGTGGTCTAATGCGATAGACTAGAAATCTATTTCTTTCGGGAGCGTCGGTTCAAATCCGGCCCACGACTAAATATTCCCATGTTGGGATTGGTGTTCTATGTTTTTTGCTTCGCTCCATTGTTCTTTTCTGCCCTTGCACAACATTGTCGACGTGCCTGCCAATTTAAATCGACTCTGACTGTAAAACCAGAGAGGATTTGTAAAAGTATAATGGATGAGATGCAGCGACCATTTGGTTTGTCATTGCTTGCAGCTGGGCATTCGCATGTTGAATACATCGAAGGAGAGGCTCATTTTCCACAGCCCTGGCGATACAAGTATCTGGAGTCGCTTGGTGCCGAGAAAAGATTGCGGGGATTTGCCGTTTTCTCGCCGAATCGCTCGCAGTGGCTGCGTTTGGGGACCCTTGGGCGGTTACCGCAATGCCCCTTTCAAGAATACAAAATCGTAAGGCGGGATCCGATCCGCAGGTTTCGGTGACACCGTCCATGTGACAGGCCTATCATCTCACAACCTGAGGCATGGTAACCCTCACTTCTCATCGGCGACGACCAAGTTGGCTCTCAGATTCGGGACCACGGTTCAAGTTCCTCAGAGTCTCTCTGAAGATGGGAAGTCTCGCTCTGCGATTGCAATTGTCAGCCCAAGGGCAACCGGTGACCGTGTCACTTACACTAAATCCCCTCGCCATAAATCCAAGGAATCATCAAGTCCAGCTGGCCATGACACACCCACAAGGCCAAGGCGTCCCATCCCGATGACAAACACTCCCCCACCACTCCCGCCATCTTGGCTGCGACACATCGCGGTAGCGGTCAAGCGCGCGGCGCAGATGGGTGTTTACGTGGTCGGTGGAGCGGCAGTGCGAGGTGTGCGAGTTTTCGGGGTAGCGGTTGCGATTGGGTCGGATGCGAATCGGGAGACTTTGGATTGGAGTTTCGAAGGGGGAGTGATGGGGTGCGTGAGGCGGAGGTAGAGGTGTAGGGTGCGGAAGCATTGGGAGGCCTACTTTGCGCCGGCTACCTACATCTGTGGGGTGGTTGCCTGCGCAGCAATAATGAACGGGAGGAGAGCAATGGCAAGCAGAGAAGACTTAGAGGGTGCTGAGATACGAATGCCCGCATTGTGATTAGGAATGCATGCCTTCACATTGGCGTTATCGTCCGGAATCTAGACAATCGATTGCCAGTGCCAGTGATCCAAATGAAGGTCTGGGTATGCCGGTGCAGCGACATTAAAACGGAAGGAACGGTTTGCTTAGCTGTTCGGTTGGAAATCCCACCGCCCTGATCCTTAGGCATCACTTCTGCCAAGCCAGACTTCAAATTGAAGCAGTCGCCGCGTCTTTGGGCGACTTCACTCCACAAATCTTGAACCCCACACATGTCATTTTCTCGCCAGTCATTGATTTACACATCCCATAGGATATCAAACCCTGGAATATCTCACATGATACAAAGTCTGTGGGGGTTTATTTGACAGGCGCGACTGTTGGCAAGGGCAGCCAATCACCAAGCTAGTCGTAGTGCCATGACGTCAACGACACAAGCCACTAACAACGTCAAACAGTCAACAATTCGTCACGAGACTTCCTTCCCTATTTGTTTACACGCAATCCCACAGAGCTTCTTCCTCTCTCCATCATCATCGTTCGCTGCCAGGAAAATGGAAGACATTGAAGTGCCGCCCGGGTTGCTGATTCCCTTTCTCGGTGCCGTCCAGGCGTCAATCTCGGCACTACTCACCATCGCCATCGGTGTTGCCGCAGCGCAATGGGGCCTCCTCGGCGCTGAATCCTCGAAGCAAATTTCCCGGACTTGCATCAATCTCTTCTTGCCCCTCCTGCTCATCACCAACCTCGGCGAGGAGCTACATTTGGATACGGTGCAGCGGTACATTCCCATCCTGGGTAAGAGAAATATCTACCCCATGACGGTACGCGTGTATGCTAACCGGGACCCAACAGTCTGGGCCTTTGTTTGCTGTCTACTGTCGTTCTATGTGGGCAAAGCGGCTGTGTACATCTTTCGCCTCCCACCATGGACAACGACAGCTCTGGCGTTCAACAATTCCACATCACTGCCCCTGTTGCTGCTGCAATCCCTCAAGACTTCTGGGGTTCTCTCGACACTGGTGGGGAACAATGACCACCGCGACGCTATCGAACGCGCGAGGTCATACTTCCTCGTCTTCGCCGTGGTCAACAACGTCCTGTCGTTTAGCATGGGAACCTCTGAGCTCAAAGGGCTTTCCGAGGATGCGCCCGATGAAGTTGCCGGGAGACTGAAGCAACTCGGCGCCGATATGGGTGACCAGGTGGCTCAGCCCTTTCGTCGTCTGGTAGGGAGCGATGAGGAAAGTGCTGGCTCCGAAGATGACCGCCAGCAGGCCGAAGAGGACGAAGAGGAAGACGAACGGACGTCGCTCCTGCCACATCCCGCCGAGTCTGTCGTCCACAAAACGAATCGACACATCAACGGGGCGGGGAAGAAGTTCTACCACTCCCTTCCAGGTTCATTACAGGCTGTCGCCGGCTGGATCGCATGCTTCATCGGCCCGCCCTCGATTGGTGCCGTCATTGGGGCCATCATCGGACTGACGCCTGCCCTTCACCGGCTCTTCTTCAACAACTCAAACAAAGGCGGTTTCTTCAACGCATGGCTGACGATGCCAATCCAAAATACCGGAGAGTTGTTTGTTACGCTGCAAGTCATCGTTGTTGGAATCAAGCTCAGCCTCAGTCTTCGTCGGCTGAAGGAAGGCGAGGGTGGCGGGGAGCTCAACTGGGGAGCCGTCATCTTCGTTACCATGTGGAGGTTTATCGTCTTGCCCGCGTAAGTCCCCATAGGAGGTGGCAAATCAGAGAGAGATGCTAACAGGTAGTTGGTCAACAGTATTAGCATCCCCTTGATCTGGACAATTGCTTCCAACTCGACCGTTCTCTCCGGCGACCCCATCCTCTGGTTTACCATGATGATGATGCCAGTGGGCCCACCGGCAATGAGGCTGCTTGCTATTGCGGACGTCAATCACATGGGCGAGGAGGCAAAGATGTCGATTGCCCGGTTCTTGACGGTAAGAATTGTGTCCCATATGCATCCCCATTTTGCTGACCCATACCACGCTAGGTTCTCTACACCCTGACACCACTGACCGCTCTTACCGTGGTTGGTGCTCTCAAGGCGTCCGAGGCTGTCTATTCGCAGAAGCACCGATGACAGGCTTGGGGAACAACTTACCGTACTCTGCCCGACGGTAATGCTTTGACCCGAGTTCACAAAGATGCATCGACGCAACGAGCCATCTACTATCTGAAGGCGCGTTGTACCGCTATTCCTGTCAGATAAGTGCATCGCTGCGTTGAGAATGCAACAACGTCAGAACTTCCTTTCACCGTCAAGGACTGGGTGAGAAATGTGACGAGATGTAGACCAGCTGTGAAATACGAGACACGATGGACTGAAAGGCGTGGCAGGGAGGCATAGAGAAATTCAGCGACGATTGTCCCGTCACATTCTGGCGTACCGATGCATTGCAATTCGACTGCACCATCTTATTGACACTGCACAAGCCCAACAATATAGCAGCACGTTTCCCGAGCAATCTCAACAATAGTGAGTGCAAAGCCCAGGATGCACAAACCTGGTAGCGCTTCACAGCAAGACGTCCTTGCGTGAAAACGCACTCCTTGCAGGGATGCGTTGTGCCGGATTTTCCTCTCACAGGGCGTTGTGCTCCCCTTGTACACGTCCCACCCAGAGCATCACGACGTGCAGTTGCGACATCTATTTTCAACATTAGCTAGCCGCCCCAGCCCGGGTAGCACAATTGGCTAGTGCGTCAGACTTTTACGGTCTTTCCAAGGTCTAAAGTCATCTGAATGTTGCGAGTTCGAGTCTCGCCTCGGGCGGTCAGGGCAGCAGTGGAGTTGGGATGTCCCAACGCAGACCCTCTTTTTGCCTCTGAGTTGACAACGAAGATCCACATCGGTCGTTACTCGCATCTTCAGTCGTCTTCTCCCACACCAAAGGAATGCTAACGGGCTTAGCAGTTCTACCTTTTTAATTTCACCCAAACACAGCAGTCTCCAAGTCCATTGTCACGGTCCACACATATATCCACACTGTCAAACCACCACTGAATCCTTGTCCCAATCCATCACGCAGCAACAGCTATGAGCCTCGCCCCCTTCCTCCACTCACGTATCGTGAGCTGTTGCTACTTTTACTATTGAATAAGCTCCCACTATCAATCTGACAAGACCTTAGAACTCTAACTCAGTGCCATTATTATCAGAAGCACTGCACTCTGGATTCGGTAGAATTGAAAGGGTTGCAACTGCGTGATTGTATTGCTTGTTCCACCCTCTGTCTCTGGCTCTGGCTGGAAGCCAGAGGCTTTTTCATAGACTATTCTGCAAGATTCAGGCTTCGTCACTTCAGTGGCTAAGGCTTACTGGCGTTCTGGAAGTGCTAGGCATCCAGTCAGCTCCGCTGACGAGATGCCTAGGGCCTCTGAACCCCCTTCTTTCTGACAATTATAGTTCCAGAACCATCCCGATTACTCCTCAGTAGCCTCCTGAATGTGTTATATAAGACAAATCTGGGTATATAAAATGTCTTTTTTTATACTTTACCTACCTAACATTACTTACTCCAACTCAGGCTCAGCTTGAGGCTAGCTTAATCTTTACGTAAGATTTACTTACATTTAGTTACCATTACTTAAGTTAAGTATTATTTTTGGCAAATTACGTTATAAAATACTAAAATACTTTAACTGTAATTTAGTAAACTTAAAATTAATCTTATATATAAAAATAGTTAAATTTAATCCTTCTTTTAAAAATGAACAGTTTTACTTTTACTTTTGTTAATTTCTAGCTACTGAGTGCCCTGTAGGCTCCCTGTGTTACAGGGGCCTCGGCAAGCAACAGCTTGTGGCTGTTGCGTGGTTGCGTACCCTGTAACTACCAGTCGAATCTTCTAGAACCCTCTGGGGTTCTTGTCGAACTGCAGCGGCAGTTCTTGGCGCTCAGGCGCGCAGGCGCCTTACCGCTCCAGGCTAGGCTGGAGCGCAGGAGCCTTTCGTCAGGTGCTCTCCTCACACACAGGGAGCTCTCTTTTGTATTT